>Ga0123337_10006341_pt1 | contig 11333 bp, 10 predicted proteins | sample frozenSSSSmetaG_FD_89792 | JGI IMG/M metagenome (GOLD analysis project Ga0123337, IMG submission 89792) | Glacier valley bacterial and archeal communities from Borup Fiord, Nunavut, Canada, to study Microbial Dark Matter (Phase II) -... | ecosystem: Environmental > Aquatic > Freshwater > Ice >...
ATACCGGGGATTTTTTAAAAAATTTCCCGCCTGTTCTCCCGGCCCGCGGGCCGGGAGAACAGGCGGGAAGAAAACCTTGACACAGTTTACTTTACACTCCCGTCAATTTCTTAAAGTCTCTCATTTAAACTGAGTGAAATGCTTTTATATTCTTACTATATGCTAATGGTGATCTGTTTCGCCATTAGCATGTTTTATTACATGAGATCTCTTTCTACAAAAATGATCACATGGCTATTATTTATTTCTATTTTAACCGAAATTATTGTTGAAATATGCAAACATACAGGACGAAAATATTATATCCTTTATCATTTTTTTACCCCAATTGAATATTTATTTATTGGATTATATTTTTATCATTCAGTAAAAAATAAAACGTTCAAATCGTTTTGTTTATCATCGATTATCTTTTTTCTCCTCATTTGTACAATTTCAATTTTTCTCAATTACAAACTTGAAAGTTTCCCAAGGTTTATTAGCTATTTAGAATGTTTTTTTCTTTTAATCTTATCCACACTGTCACTATTATTTTTAGATCCTAATACAGACAAAGCGATTTATAAGGTTTCAGATTTTTGGTTTTCTATCGCCTTTTTGCTTTTTAATTCGAGCTTATTTATTGTATTGTTTTTTAATCAAAATGATAAGGTTATAAAAGAAATATTTAGTCTAATTAATCTATCATTTAATTGTTTATTATACTTCTTATTAATAGTTGGATTTTTATGTTTGAAGACAAAAAGGAATATATTTTATTGATTATCTTAAGTACTAGTATTCTGATTTTCCTAATTTCTGTTGTGATTGTAACAATTACACGATATAAGGTAAAGCAGCAGGCTTTGTTTGAAGAAAAAAACCTCCTCCAAACCCAATTCTCCCAAACCCTCCTCCAATCCCAAATCGAAATCCAGGAACAAACCCTCCAACACATCTCCCGGGAACTGCATGATAACCTCGGCCAGGTGGCCAGCCTCATCAAAATAAATCTTACTACACTTAAGCTGAACGAGCCGGAAAAAGCCGTTGAAAAAATTGAACATACCAAGGATCTTACCCGGCAGTTGATTGCTGATATTAAATCACTTTCTGTAAGCTTGGGCAGCGACCGCATTGCTCAAACCGGTCTGGCCAAAGCCATTGAAACAGAGGTTGAACGCCTGAATAAAACCGGTGAATTTGTTGCCATATATGAATTAAAGGGTGCAATGCCCGAAATTGATGGCGATAAATCGCTGATTCTTTACCGAATGGCGCAGGAAGTGCTTAACAATATGGTAAAACACAGCGAAGCAAAACACATCAACATTTTGCTTCATGTTAACGAAAATCTTTTTATATTAGCATTCAGGGATGATGGCATTGGCTTTAATGCGGCTGAAAAAATGAATGCTTCCGGTGCAGGGCTTCGCAACCTTAAAAACCGGGCCACGCTGATTAACGCACAATTACATATCCATAGCTTACCTGGAAACGGCACGGAAATAACCATTGAAATGCCCCTTTAACCAAAACCCATTTATGCCAGGTAAGCCAGCAATGCGTTTAGCATTAGTAGACGACCATACACTTTTTCGCAAAGGACTAATCAACCTAATCGAGTTGGTTTGCAGCGACTGCCTTATTGTTTTTGAAGCCGATAACGGCCTCGATCTTCAGCAAAAATTAACTATCAACAATGAACCCGACATCTTATTGATGGACATTAACATGCCCAAAATGGATGGTTTTGCCACCATGGAATGGCTGAACGAAAAATTTCCCCTGGTAAAAGTATTGGTGGTAAGTATGATTGAAAAAGAAGAAAGCATTGTTCATATGCTAAAGCTGGGCGTAAAAGGATATTTAAGCAAGGACGTAGAACCACAAGTGTTAGGTGAAGCTTTAAATGCAATCATGAATAAAGGATTTTATTATACCGATTTTATTACCGGCCGGTTGATTCATGCACTGAACGGTAAAGACAACGGCAACGATGATGCGAAGGATAAAACAAAAACCGATGCTATGAAAGGAATGAATGACCGTGAAAAGAATTTTTTACAATTTGCCTGCAGCGAATTGACCTACAATGAAATTGCCGCCAAAATGTTTGTGAGCCCTAAAACAGTGGACGGTTACCGAAACTCGCTGTTTGAAAAGTTTAATGTAAAAAGCCGGGTTGGACTGGCACTCTTTGCAGTGAAACACGGGCTGGTTAAATTAGATTAGGCCTACAATAAAACCGGGTTAAATAACGCATCCAATTGATGGACCAGTCATTCAACCCGGCTAACTATTTTTCACCCAATGATCGGGTTTCAATCTACCTTATGCTTCCGCCAACACTTTTTCCCGCGCAATTACTAAAAATGGCTGCTCCATTAATTCCGCCGCCTGTGTGGCGAGGTCCAGCGACTCTGTAAATGCTGCATAATTTGGTTCTACCGTCTGGGGCAGACTTCTATAATAGGCGATCCCTTCGTGCAGGTTCTTAAAATATTCTACATAATATTTTTTGCGCTTGGGGTCCAGCTCAGTTAGGTTGTCGTTTTCCAGTTGCTCCTTTATATAGTTGATGTACAAACTCAGTTCTGCTACAAACATATTCGGGCGACTAACGTTGTCCATAATATTGGTTCGGCCATAAATATGATCGGCCATGGTGTGCAACGATACTACTTTATTGAAATTGGCAATGTTGGGACCCGGGCAGATATTAACTGCACTCAGGTTTTTTACAAACATCATTTCATAAGAAAGTGCTGCTGCATTACTCAATCCAACACACAAACATTCTTTGGCAGTAATGCTGGTGAATTGTTTTTGAAACTCTGGTTCAGGTAAATCCATTGATTTCAACTGGGCAATTTTTAATTGCTGGTACTTACGGGAGGCAGTACAAATAGGCTCTTCCGTAAATTCTGTATTAAAGGCAAGGTGCTTTTCGGTACAAGGGCTACCGGGTCTGTCATTAGTTATGCGTTGATTTTTTTCAGCTTCGCCGGTGGTGCCCCTCAGATAATGAAACCTTACACCCAAAGGTGAATTGTGGCTCAACACCACATCTTCTTTTTTGGCTTTACACAATAGTTGCAATGTATTTTCATCCACCGTGGTAGCTTCCGGCACTAACAAAAACGGAGTGCCCCAACCTGTACTTTGGATACCATAGTTTTCATGTAAAAACTGATCTTCTGCTGCAGTGCCAATGCCACCCTGCACCGTAATGATTAGTTCGGGCGGATACACAAATTTTTTGCTGGTTTTCTTCTCAACGGCCGCATTGAATATTTCAAAAAGCGTGTCGGTTAATTCCTGCCTTTTTGTTTTAAATTCTTCCAGGATGGGGCCCATCAAAAAACCATCGGTTGCAAAAGCGTGTCCACCGCAGTTTAAGCCGGATTCTATCCTAAACTCACTTACCCAGATACCCTTTTTTGCCAGGTATTTTCCCTGTATAATGGCAGAACGGTAATCGCTAACCTTAATCACTACTTTTTTGGTGAAACCGCCGTCTTCATTTACATCAAATTCGGAGCATTTCTCCAAGTAATTGTACAACCTGGGGTTCATGCCGGCAGAAAATATAACGGATGAATTTGCCAAATCGCTCTTTGCATAACCTCTCAATGCTGCAACTGCATCTGATCCATCTTCTATTAACACGCCGGCTTTGTCAAAATTATTCCGGTCAGTCTTGGTCATGATGTTTACATCAATACTGCCGGGTATAATCTGGGTTCTCAGATAAGACGCCATTTTTTCCTTTTCAGGATGACTGTCGGTTGACATCATTTGCAGATACAGCTTCTTCGCTGTACTGTCGTCCGGCAACATTTCAAAATACTGAACGATTTCTGCCCCTGTCTCAAAAGCAGATTTTTTTATTTTCTCTACCTGTTCATGTACGATTGTATTCACCAGGTTCAAATAATCCGTAATTCGTTTAGCACGGTAATCCGGTTCGCTGGTTTCAATTGGTTGATAAACTTTGTTGATGGTAGGATAATAATGTTTCCGCATCATTTCCACCAGCCTGTCTTCAACGATGGATATTACTGAAGCAATACCAAAACGGGCTACTTTAATGGGTGAGTCAACTGTATATGCCAGTCCCATCACAGGGATATGGAATTTGTGTGGTTGATGATTTGTCATTTTATAGATTGCTATTTTATGTCCGATATATTAATGGATAATTGCTCTTACTCTACTTTAAATCGCTTTGCTAAATGTGTTGGCTCCCCGGTCGCTTCTCCAAAGCTTTACGTCGATGGCTGCACTGATATTCCTGATAAAGGAATCCCCTTTTTCGGTAACCTGTATTTTTTTTCCGTCAATAACTACCAGGCCGTCTGCTGCCGGCACGGCCAGTTTTTGATACACACTTTCTAAAAAATCGGGTCCTAAAAATTCACTGTCCAGGCTGGTTTTGCTTTCGCACATCAGCTCCAGAATTTTTTTACGGATGGTTACATCTTCCTCTGTTAATAAATGCCCGTGAACGAGTGGCAATACCCCCTGGGTAATTTTTTCTACATAATCTTCCACCACTTTTTCATTTTGTGAAAAAGCATTCCACGAATCGCTGATACTTGATACCCCCAGCCCAATAATGAGTTTTGATTTGGTGGTGGTATAGCCCATGAAATTTCTATGAAGGTTACCGCTGGCTGCCGCGGTAAATAACTTATCGTCTTTTAAAGCAAAATGGTCCATGCCAATGCTTACAAAGCCTGCAGCTTCCAGCAATTGCTTTCCACGGTGATACATTTCCCATTTTTGCGCTGCGGCAGGCAAATCTGCTTCTGTGTATCGTCTTTGTCCCTTACTTTTCCATGGCACATGGGCATAAGAGTAAAAGGCAATGCGGTCGGGCATCAGGCTATTGATTTTTTCAATAGAAAACTCCACGCTTTCCACCGTCTGGTGTGGAAGCCCGTAAATTAAATCGATATTGATGCTGCTGTAATGGTATTTTCTGGCCCAGTCCACTACCTCTTTGGTTGTTTCAAAAGATTGTATGCGATTGATTACAAACTGAACCCTGGGATCAAAATCCTGAACGCCAAGGCTGATCCGGTTAAAGCCTACGCCGGCCAGTTTTTCAATGTGCTCTTCGGTAGTATAATTGGGATGTACTTCAATGCTGAATTCATGGTCTTCTTTTACGATGGCGTCTTTGGTAATACCATTGATTAGCTGTACCAGGTTATCGGCGCTGAAAAAAGTAGGTGTGCCTCCGCCCAGGTGTATTTCTTTAATGATGGGAGCAGTTGGTAACAGGGAGCGATACATGCTCCATTCCTTCAACACAGCTATAATATAGGGATCTTCTACTTCGTGATTTTTTGTGATACGCTTGGTGCAGGCACAAAATGTACAGAGGTTTTCGCAAAATGGTAAATGAATGTAAACACACAACTCACCGTTTTCCGCATTAAAAGTATCAATTACAGATTGCTTCCACTTTGCTTCATTGATGGTTGAATAATCCCAATATGGCACTGTTGGATAACTGGTGTACCGTGGTGTTGGCACATCATACTTTTGTAATAAATTTAAAATTGAAACACTCATATAAAATATTTTTGCCTGGCCAATCATTCCTCATTGCTCCTTACAGAATCAGATCAGATAAACCGACATGTTTTAATTTATTTAAGGTATTTATAAAAATGTGTTTTTGTTTTACCTCATCTTTAATTCCGCTTCTAAAGAGAGGATAAGACAGGTTTTTAGAAATCCTTTTTATACAGTTTGAAGATTGAACCCAATGAAATTCCTGGCCTGGCGGAACTAATGCGACCATTACAATAGCCAGTTTGGTTCTTCAAAAAGACGCAGTTGTTAATAATGGTTCAAAAATTATTAAGAATGCGTTGCCATACCCTACCTGTGCAAAGTATGGAATGATGCAATTTAATAGTTAATAAACGAATAAGATGTGATGGTAATCATACCCTAACCTGCTTAAAAACATATAGGTAAATTGTCAAGATTGAATCTTGTTTTTATGCAAAACCATTACCTGTAATGAAACGGCTTAAACAAAAGATAGTAAAGGGATGGATTGCCTACGATGAGAAACATCCTGAATACGACCGGGAGATTTTTAGATTAGGAAGAAATGAGAAAAAAGGCTGACAAAAAATATTGCCTGAAAAGCGATGCTTTATCGATTGGGCTTTTTAAATGACGGGTCTGTGGTCATCGATTTATTAAAGATGTAATATTTACCATCTTTATTGTTTTTCCAGTAACGATGCCCTTGCAAGTCGTAATAGTATCGGCCATCAACACTTTTTTTTGCAAACTGGTCATTAACTACAATTACTTTGGGTACCGTTGTTAAAGCCTTTCTTTTTACCGCCCGTCTGATTAAGGTAATTGAGTCTGCCTTTTTTATTTCAGCATTGGCGGTTGGTGTAGCACTGCTATTTTCTTCTGCACGGCCTGGAACAGTCTTTCTATTACAAGCCTGGATGGCCATTATGGTTACAACCCCTATCAACAGAATTCTATTGCGCATTTGTTTTTTTTATCGCTATGTCAACAACTTTACCAAAAATTGTTAAAAGATGAATAACGGGGTTTTGACATTCCCAATCAATTCAATTTTCTGATAAAAAGACGCCACTGCTACCCCGGTAAAGTTTTACCCATTCATACATACAATAAATAATACCTTTGAGACAATGGATGATTTAAAAATTTAAAAAATTGAATATGTCTGTAAATCGTCTTTTAGCGTTCAGTAGTTCAAGGGTGGGCAATGGTGGTTACCTTGAAACAGCAGCTCCAATTATTAAGGAGTTTTTAGGTGACCAGGTATTGAAAATTGCATTTATTCCATTTGCTTCTGTAAGTAATGATTTTGATGATTACACCTCAATGGTAAAAAAAGGGCTTGAAGAATTACCCTATACAGTAAATACAGTAATACCCGGAAGTGCAAATGAGGTAATTGAAAAAGCTGATGTTGTAATGGTAGGTGGTGGCAATACCTTTAAATTGCTCCACGATATTTATTACCTGAAATTGCTGGATATTATTCGGGATAAAGTAAATAAAGGAGCACCTTATATTGGGTGGAGCGCTGGCTCAAATATTTTGGGTCCAACTATTGGCACTACCAACGATATGCCGGTAATAGAGCCAAAAAGTTTCAATGCACTTGGATTGCTACCTTTTCAAATCAATCCACATTACACCAACGCAAAACCACCCGGCCACAATGGCGAAACCCGTGACCAACGGCTGGAAGAATTTGTAATACTTAATCCGGGGTTACCAATTGTTGGCTTACCGGAAGGTACCGCACTAAAGCTTGATAAAGGAATGCTCATGCTGACAGGCATCCTTCCAGCTATACTTTTTCAAGCCGGGGAGCATAAACTTCCGATGGTTCGCAGGGAAATTAAATTAAATGAGGATATATCTTTCTTATTGTAACCTGGCAAAACCATATCGAGACTTATGCAATCAAATTAAATAAAAATCGTTTATACCACTAACTTATACTATATTGTTGCTCATTTATTTAAACAAGAAAACGATTAGATTACCAGTAAAATACTAAATCACTTAATTTCTTTTGCTATCTGCTGACAAAATTTTACCTGCTTAAAATACGTCACCCTAACTAATACCGCTATTGATTCCTATGCAAAAAACGCTTATTTTATTTCTATTACTGCTCATATTAAAGACAGGTATCGCTCAGCCTTTGCTGAATGATAGCACTGGTTTTTTTATTACAGTTATAAATGAACAGCAACAATTTGCACAGGGAATTACGATAGAACTATTCAATGCAGCAAAAAAAAACCTGGTAAAATCGGCCATTAGCAATTCTAAAGGACAAGCCGTTTTTTACAATATTGAACCCGGCGAACACTATTTTGTAATGACTGGTGTTGGTTATCAGGATCAAATATCTCCGGTTTATACATTTCCTTTTGCAGCAGGCTCAGGCAAAAAGCAAACTTTTCAGTTGGCCCAGGATGTTTCAAGTATGCAGGATATCACCATTGTGGGTACCCGCCCTTTTGTACAACATATACACGGCAAAGTATTGATCAATGTGGATGCTTCGGTCACCAATGCGGGCACCAGCGTATTAGAAGTATTGGAAAAATCGCCGGGAGTAATGATTGACAAAAACGGAACCATCAGCCTGCAGGCAAAAACGGGCGTGTTGGTTTTGATTGATGATAAACCAACTTATTTATCCGGGTCGGACTTAACCAACCTGTTGAGTAGTATGAGCTCATCGCAGGTAGAAGTGATTGAATTGTTGGCCAATCCCCCGGCCAAATATGATGCAGGCGGAAATGCTGGCGCCATCAATATCAAAACAAAAAAGAACAAACAGAAAGGATTTAACGGAACACTGACAGTGGTTCCGGGACAGGGCCGCTATCCCAAAAGCAATAACAGCCTGGTCCTTAATTACCGAAAAGGAAAGTTCAACACATTTCTCTCCTATAGTGTAAACTGGAATAAAAGCTTTTTCGACCTCTACGCATCAAGAAAATATTTTAGTTCCACCGGTGATCTGCTCGCCAGCCTGGACCAGCCTACCCTTTTCAAAGGCATCAGCCTAAATAATACGCTGAAAACTGGGGTGGATTTTTATCCAACTGATAAAACCACCATTGGAATTTCGTTTACCGGCATTGCCTTTTCCAGGGAAAGTAACAGCAATGCAACAGCAACCTGGAAAAATCCCTTAGGTTTGGTTGACTCGGCCATTGGCACTTATGGTAGCAGCTCCAATAGTTTTAAAAATGGCAGTATCAATCTGAATCTAAAAAAAGTGGTAAGTAGCAGCAGTGAATATTCATTCAATGTGGATTGGATAGATTATGCTATCCGGAACGAACAGTTTTTTAATAATAAACTATTATCCAATACCGGATATACCGAATCTACCAGGGGAGATATTCCATCCTCGATTAAAATATTTTCCGCAAAAGCTGACCATACGCTTCGCTTTGCAAAAGAGGGCAAGCTTGAATCGGGCTGGAAATCTTCGCATATTAGTACCGATAATTTGGCAAATTACCAGATGCTGAATAATAGTCAATGGGTAGCAGATCTTGGCAAAAGCAACCATTTTTTGTACAAGGAAAACATACATGCGCTGTATAGCAACTTTGAAACTAAAAAGGACCGGTTCACCATTCATGCGGGGCTGCGCTACGAATACACCAGCTACCGTGCCAATCAACTGGGCAATAGTATACAAAAAGACTCCGCTTTTTCCAGAAATTACCAGGGCCTTTTTCCTTCGGGCTTTGTGAGCTACCAGGCAGACTCTTCCAATGCATTTACTTTTACCGCTGGCCGACGCATAGACAGGCCGGCCTTTCAAAAACTTAACCCGTTTGTCTTCATCATCAACAAATACACTTATCAAAAAGGCAATCCATTTTATCTGCCACAATATAGCTGGAACCTGGAGTTGAGTCACCAGTTTAAATCCATCATTACTACTGCAATTTCTTATAGCAAGATTGACAACTATTTTTCGCAGTTATTCCTTACTGATAGTAGTGGTATTTTAATTTATACCGAAGGCAATGTGGGACATGCGAAAAATATTGGCGCATCACTTACCGTTCAGGTGTCGCCTTTTAAATGGTGGTCGCTTACAAGTCAAACCATTTTTAATTACAAGGAGCTGAAAGGATTTGCAGGTAAATATTATACCGCCTCCATCAACCAAATGAACCTGAATATCAACAACCAGTTTCGCATTAACCGAACATACACCGCAGAACTTTCCGGGGTTTACACCACCAGGGCCCTCAACGATCTGCAGGAAATACTATCTCCAACGGGGCAAATATCCGTTGGCTTTGCCAGACCTGTTTTAAAAAATAAAGGCACCCTTAGATTAAGCATCCGGGATCTGTTTTATACCCAGATAAATGAAGGTATTACACAGTTTAAATCTGCCGAAGAATACTTTGTGATTTGGCGTGACAGCAGGGTTGCAAACATTGCATTTACCTGGCGGTTTGGCAAACAACTCAAAACAATTAAACGATCAACCGGCGGTGCAGGTGCTGAAATGCAACGGGTGGGCAATGGTAATTAATTCCAATTCTTTCATTCAAAAGCCATTGAATTCTTCTTTCAATCAGCCACTTCATTCCGATGATTGCAGCAGCTCGTCTACCTTTTTAAACTTATAGCCTTTTTGCTTTAGTTCCTCAATCAATTGACTTAGCCTAAAATAAAACTTGTCAGTTCTTTTGAAATCTGTACCAATATGCAATAGCAAAATGTATCCATTCAAACCATTGCTGTCTTCAGCTTCCTTTGCTATAATTGATTGGTAAATTTCATTTGAGTTGCGATAATTTTTTAACCCTGGATAAGTATAGTCTGCAGCACTTAAGGTGCCGGGTGAGTAATTGATGAGTTGCATCCCCATTTCCATTGTCCAACTGGCAATACTATCATTGTACCATTCGTAGGGTGGAAGAAAATATTTGATGGCGGTTGCTTTCTTGCCATTTTTTCGGATGACTTGCAGGTTGTTTTTAAGATCCGTTGTAAACTGTGCTTTGGTAACCAACAAACTGTCCCGGTTATTCCAGTCGCAATAGAGCAGGTGTCGGTCGCTGTGCGGACCAAGGTAATTGCCCTGTTGCTGTAATGTTTTTATCAATGGTTGAAAGGCTTTGTTCCGATAAAAATTTCCGGTAAAAAAGAAGGAAGCTTTGATAGATTGTTTTAGTAAGGCTTCCGAAATTATTATACCACCATCTGCAAATTCGTCGCCGGTAAATGCCAGGGCAATTTGCTTTTTCTCCAGGTTGCCTCTGATCACCGCTCCTTTATACAGCAGGTTATTGGCGTTTTTTACGGCTGCTTCTTTTGCTGCCAGCAAATAAATCAACGAAGCGGTTCCATCCATAGTAGGTTCATTGGTACTGTAATCTCCATAGTCATCATGGTATACTGCCAGGTCGCTTTGAAATGAAGCATATTCATCCACATCCTGCAATTGTATCCCAATCAGATTTTTATAAATGCTGGTATATACCGGTCCATCCACGAGGCCTCCATTGATAGGATATTTTTTTAAATGCGTAAACGCCGAATGCGGATCTACAGGACTATCACCCCAAGATGGCAATCCATACACCATGCTGGTGCCCCAGGGATTGCAACCAAAAAGCCAGTCAACATTGGCTTGCTCCAGTTCTTCAAATTTGGTATCTCCGGTTAATTGTTTGTACCAATAACACTGGATGGCAAATGCAGTAGTTAAATTATTGCTGCACCAGATAAATGGAACGCCACGGTAAAATGCATTTGACTTTGCCTTG
>Ga0123337_10006343_pt1 | contig 11332 bp, 11 predicted proteins | sample frozenSSSSmetaG_FD_89792 | JGI IMG/M metagenome (GOLD analysis project Ga0123337, IMG submission 89792) | Glacier valley bacterial and archeal communities from Borup Fiord, Nunavut, Canada, to study Microbial Dark Matter (Phase II) -... | ecosystem: Environmental > Aquatic > Freshwater > Ice >...
TAATTTGAACCAGAACGCGATTTCTTGCCGGAAATACTCCGTAAGAAAGGGCTGAACCAACCTATAGCACACTGGAATTGGTTTCCAAAATTAAATCAATGTGGCTCCAGAATCTTATCTGACCAATTCTAACCTTATTTATTGCTCTTCCTTATATCCAACTCAGGTTATTTCAATTTTTAATTCTTTTTGGCTTTCCTCATTGGATTATCCCCTTTTGATACACCCCTTACACTTGAGTTACCTTTAAATAGCTCAAATCTGCTCGGCATGAATTGCCGCGGCAAATAATTATTATCTTCATCAATATCTGCAGTCTCACGTAAGGGGTCAAGAATAATGCTCTTTACTTCCTTATTTTTTGCAAATACTTTTGACACCTCGGATTCATTTAACCGCCATATTTCGGCAGGAATTCTTTCAATTTCCGAGCTTCCATCGGTAAAGTTAAACTGAATGATCAGGGGCATTACCTGCCCTCCAATATTTTTAAATCGGAGTTCATAAAAATTTAGATTGCTGTTTAGTAATTCCTTTTCCTTAGGACTTAATTTAGCAACAAACTCTGCATATGACTTTTCATCTTCAGGAGTAAGGCTGAATGGATTATAAGAGTTATAAAAATCACGGGTAGCAGGATCTGACTCTACCACAGTCTTTGGATTATCTTTAATGTTATTGTTCTTACTTACATAACTCTCTTCTCTGTCAAATACTTTCTTTAACTCAGATTTTTTTTCCGCCGGACTACGATTATCAAGTTTAAACATGCTTACTGATTCTAATGAAATATCAACAGGTTCTGTTTTAAAGAACCAGCCTCTCCAAAACCAATCAAGATCAACAGCTGATGCATCTTCCATGGTCCTGAAAAAATCATCGGGTGTAGGATGCTTGAACATCCATCGCCTAGCATATTGTTTAAAGGCAAAATCAAATAATTCCCTTCCCATAACTGTTTCCCTAAGAATATTTAGTGCAGTTGCAGGTTTTGCATAAGCATTAGGACCAAATTGAATAATATTTTCAGAATTGGTCATAATTGGCTCAAGCAGATTCTTCTCACTCCTCATATAAGGCACTATTTTATGCGCTGGACCTCTTCTTGATGGATAGTTTCTATCCCATTCCTGTTCAGCCATAAACTGCATGAAGGTATTTAGACCTTCATCCATCCAGGTCCATTGGCGTTCATCAGAATTGACAATCATTGGGAAGAAATTATGCCCAACTTCATGTATGATCACAGAAATCATTCCGTACTTAACTGCATCCGAATAGGTTCCATCAGTATCCGGACGGCCATAATTGAAGCAAATCATTGGGTATTCCATCCCATTAGAAGCTTCCACAGAAATAGCAACCGGATATGGATAATCAAAAGTTTTTGCCCCATACGATTTAATGGTATGTGCAACGACTTTAGTAGAGTATTGCTCCCATAGCGGATTTCCCTCCTTGCCATAGTATGACATGGCCATCACATCCCTGTTCTGCTGTTTTACAGCCATGGCATCCCAAATCAACTTTCGTGAAGAAGTCCAGGCAAAATCCCGTACATTTTCTGCATGGTAGATCCAGCTCTTTTTATCTTTTGATCTGCCCTTTTCCAGCTTTTCAGCTTCAGACTGGTTACGAATGATTACAGGTTTATCATAACTTTTCTTTGCTTCTTCCCATCTTTGTAACTCCGTCGGACTCAAAACCGACCTGGGATTTTGCAACACTCCGGTTGCGCCAACCATATGATCTGCGGGAACAGTAATTTTAACTTTATAGTCCCCAAAGGTTAGAGCAAACTCTCCTTTACCCATGAATTGCTTATTTTGCCAACCCTGAAAATCAGAATAAACAGCCATTCTGGGGAACCACTCGGCCATAGTATACAGGTAATTGCCATCTTTCTCAAAATATTCGTATCCGGGCCGACCACCTATAAAACTCATCCTGTCATGAATATTGAAAGTCCATTCCATTGTAAATTCCATTTTCGCTCCCGGTTTAAGAGGCTCAGTAAGATTTACCCGCATCATAGTTTTATTAATTGTTACAGGAATATCCTTACCCGAAATATTCTTAACTGAGATTATCTTGTAACCAAGATCCTGATCATGCCATAAAATTCCCTGAAGCTGTGTCATTGACATATTCTGAGAGATTTTGCTTTCTGCAACTTTTGGCGTATTTGAATCTTTCGCCCGTTCATTCTGATCAAGCTGTATCCATAAATAGGAAAGCGGATCCGGAGAATAATTATGATAAGTAACTTTTTGCCAACCTTTAATAGATTGATTCTCGTCATTCAGCTCAACTTCAATTTCATGATCAGCCTTTTGCTGCCAGTACATATGACCAGGGGCACCTGATGCAGTTCTGTAAACATTAGGAGAACGAAGACTGCTACCCAATTGTTCAAATTTTTCAGCATGGTTTTGCTCTGTCTGCTGAGCAATGCCTAAGTGTCCGCAAAGCAATAAAACTGCTAATGCAATTGATATTCTTTTCATTATCTAAAAAAGGGGTTAATACAATTGGTCTTAAATTCAGGGATCCCCGAATAAATTCCCTGCTAAGATAACTAGTCACTTATTATATAAAGAAAATATTCACCAAAACTTCGATTCAATCATCAACATAACTGCCATTCCAAGAATTATCGCAGAAACTACAATAGTCCATTGCTTATGATTCACTTTGAAAATCTGCAATGGAACCAGCGAAAAAAGAAGAAAAAACAATACAATTAATAACTGACCGGTCTCAAGTCCAAAATTAAATGCCAGTAGTGGATTCAATAAAGACACTTCCTTGCCTAGTAATGCCTTAAGGTAATTGGAAAAGCCGAGTCCATGGATCAGACCAAAAAAAATTGCGAAAAAATAATTAAGCTGTATTCCTTTAGAAGATCTGGGTTGTAGAATGTTTCCGGCTGCTGTAATACCTATGGTTACAGGTATCAAAAATTCCACGAGACCTGAATTGATATTCAGCAGGTTAAAAGTAGCAAGCCCCAAAGTAAGCGAATGTCCGATAGTAAAAGCCGTAACTAAAATAATAATTCGCCTCCAGTCTGAAATAGTATATAAGCTGCAGAGAACAACAATAAATAAAATATGGTCAAACCCTGCAAGATCAAGAATATGATTAGTCCCAAGCCGGAAATAAAGTTCAAACTGTCCCATTTAAATCAGATTGTTAAATATTAGCTGAGCTTACTCAGAATATCCATAATTTGCAGCAAATATCAGTCATTATGTTTTACAATTATATATTTTCACTATTCCTGCTCATTCAAAGCTTATTCCATCCATTCTATATAAGTCTCACTGAAATAAAATACAATTTAAAGGGAAGCAGTCTCGAAATTTCCCAAAAAATATTCTGGGATGATCTTGAATCAGAATTAACTGATTTTTATGCAGGCAAAATTGATTTTTTAAAACCAAAAGACAAGGCAGATCTGGACAGAAAACTTAAGCAGTATATTCTGCAGAACAACTCAATTTTTGTGAATGGAAAAAAAGCAGAACTAAATTATCTTGGCTATGAAATCGAAGAAGATGCGGCCTGGTTTTATCTGGAGGCGAAACAAATTCCCAGACCTCAGAAAGTTGAAGTCAGAAATAGTGTTCTTCACAAACATTTTAACAGTCAGCAAAATATTATCAATTTTTATTTAGACAAGAACCCGAAGAGTCTGATTCTTATTAAAGGAAAAGATAGCGGAAACTTGTCATTTTAAGAATATTTTAAAAACAGATACAAGGTCTTTTGCAGGCCCTTCCATTATATTGAAATTCAATTCTTAAACTTAGAAATATGCCGGGCAGAAATCAGCAGGATTTTCAATACATAAATAACCCTTGATTAAATAAAATAATCAAGGGTTATTTATTTTAACTACTGTTTTAAATTAAATCAAAAATCTTCGTCATTCTTTAGGAGTTTCCTTTATCTTCTTAATCTGGAACATTCTGGAAAGATTAAATCCAAATCTGATTTCGGTTTTGTCCCAACTTCCGGTAGTTTCAGTAAGAAATGCTCTTTCATTCATCCCGGTTGAGTTGGAAAAATGAAGTTGAAAAACGTGACCACCAGTTTCAATATCGACGCCAATTGATAGCGGGTTATTATACAGATTCATATCAACTCCGTATAACAAATAGGAGTAATCTGCAGTTAATGCAATCCTTTTTGACACTTTAAAACGACCCCCTATTCCGGCTGCAAAAACATCATTTGGCATGCTTGAGCTGGCCACCAGATTCTGGTGTACCATCGTAGGACTTATTTGCAGGCTAAATTTATCATTGAACTTTCTTCCAATGATTAACTGCGTATAATACGCCATTCTGGATGTAAAATAATTCTGTCTTGCCGGATCAGACCATGGCAAAGTATTCAATGTAGTACCCCCGGAAATTGCAATGGTCACAGGGAAACCATTTGTACCTGTCGATTGTCTGACTGGTGCATACTTAATAAAACCATCTAATTCCTTTTTATAGGTACTTCTCCCAATTCCTACCATTAGATTATCTCTAAGGCCAAAATCAAGAGCCATTCTCATGCTTGCCTGATCAAGGCCAAAAAAATTACTCATTCCTTCGCTGATCTGGCCAAAGCGGTGCAGAATAATGAAGTCCATCGTGCCGGGAGACAGGAATTCCATAGATTGTGAATTAATAACCCGGGTGGCCTTGAATGCATTCTTCACGATCTCTTTCTTAGGCTTATCCTCAGCTACAAGTTTTAACAGGTCTTCTTCCTGAGCACTCACTTTACTCCAAACAAGTAGAAACAGTATCAGTACTTTTAGTTTATTGCCAATTCTTTTCATACAAATAATTGTTTATTTATTCCCGCATATGCGGGATTGATTATTTACCAAGTGCCTGCAGACTGCAATCCACTTTTATACCTGCTGATTTTGCGACCTTATCTGATACCAGGCGAGGGACTTCAATTCCATAATCATTAAGAAGAACTGAAAACTTTGCAGCAATGGAAATTTTGCCGTCGTTGACTGAAACTTTGCCATTGGTTTCAACATCCTTTGTCAGACCATGCATAGTAAGCTGTCCTTTCACAGTCACATCATAATTGCCATTTTTGGAATAATTAATCTGAGAAGAATTTATGATCTGACCCTTAAACAAGGACCTTGGAAATTTCTCAGTTTCAAGATAGTTTTCGTGAAAATGTTCCCGCATTAATGCCTGTTCAAATTCAAAACCTTTCATTAAAACAGAAAACTGGACATTCCCTGTTTTACCGTCTAATACACAGGTTACAGACTTATTGACCGCTGCAACCTTTTCTGGTGATGTGGAGGTTGTAGCATCAAAAATGATGGTTCCATTTTTTGTAAAATATTTGTCCTGAGCATTTGTGGAAGCTCCAAGGAATAGTGCTATGGCAACTAAAAGAATTTTTTTCATAATGTTAATTTTTAGTGTGAATAATTACTGAGCGATTAAGTACTATATCAGCACCCAATCCAAGATCATCGGCATTAAAACCGGTACACTCCCCCATTAGCGAAACTGCTGTTCCAACCGGATAGGCAGATTCATCAATGACCAATGATGTATCAACACTGCACCTGACTGATGACATAGTTGTTAGATCTCCCAATACAAAAGTTAAAAAGCCCTGATCATCTTTTTCAATGGCTTTCAGGTTTCCATCAACCTGAATAATTTTACCAAGAAATTTCTTATCAGACAGAACTTGATCAGAGCTGTATTCTTCGAGGAATTTAATGGCACTTATTTTATAATCTGCCTTACTATCAGTTAGTGATTGAGTCTTGCGATTAACATAAAAATAAGCTCCCGCAGCAATAACAATGAGTGTCGCTGCAATTAGTACTATTTTATATTTCATGAATTCTATCAATTGTTTAAACTACCACCATCAACCCATTGTTTGACCTTAGCTAACTGGCAGGCAGTTAACTTATTGCCACCTTTTGGCATTGGTGAATAGCCTGATGCGTGTGCAATTGATCCGTAAAGAGCTCCCTTTAAAGCCATTGCCCTATCTGAGGCATAAGTACCCATCGGTATTCCTCCACCCAGTGTGGCAGTTCCTCCATGGCAACTATAGCAATATTGCTGAAGCATGGGTACAATTACTGCAGTATAGGTAGCGGGTGTACTGGTGTCGCAAATACCGGATGAGGGATATAACTGGTCTTCTTTATCGTAATAACAGGAATTTAACATTATAAGAATTAGCAGAATTCCTGAGAGTTTGGATATATTTTTCATGTTATCAGTTTAATTGTTTAATGATCCCGCATCTATCCATTTCTTAATCTGGCTGATCTCGCAGGTAGGTAGTTTTCCAGCCTGTGGCATTTTTGAAAATCCGCTTGCCCAGATAATCGAACCATATAATTTTCCGCTGGCTGCCGATGCTTTAATTGCATTATAAGTAGAAAGATCAATGCCGCCCCCGAGTGAATTTGGATTATGGCAACCCTGACATTTAGCTGCGATTATTGGTTTAATGTTAGCAGTGAATTTAAAGCTGCTTGAATCACAGCTACTACATCCATTATTCCTTGCCCCCTGATTAATCCAGGTTCTTACCTGAGCTAACTGGGTAGAAGTAAAAGCAGCAGCAGGTGGCGGAGGCATACGATCCTTACCTGTTTCAATCATCGATTTATATAAACTGCTTTTGGCAGCGTTGCCAGCATTTACTTCCCTCATTACTCCACTATAAGTAGTAAGGTTTATTCCCTCCCTATGACTTGCAGCATCATGGCAGCCGCTCATCGCACAGTTTGAAATCAGCAAGGGTTGAATGGTGTTGGCAAAATAAACGGTGTCGGTACTACATGTTACCGAAACAGCGGGCAACTGAGACTGAAGTTCAGACAGAGTCGGTACTTCATGCTTACATGAAGTATAGGAGATAGTTATCCATGCAAATAGCACAGAATAAATGATGTATTTTTTCATAAAAAGGTTCAGTAGCAGCAAATAATTGTACTGCTGAATTATAAAAAGAAATATGGATAAGAATGTTAAACTAAGCTTGAAATTTATTTCAGGCTATCGGAGGTCTCAACAAAGAAAGTGTATGGATATCGGAGATATAGAACTGTTGAAAAATGGTATGTTTAGTATTTATATATTTAACAGATGGCGGTATCAGAGATAAAACAGACAAGTTAACCAGGATGATATTTACGCTCCTTTGATTATTTTGCATAAATGGCATTTGTTTTTCCTCTTTGTCATCAGAACTTACTCCATCTCCTTCCAAACTGTAATGAGAACACAGAAAATAGCTAAGATCCAGACTATTGTTTTCCTTAAGATGGGTTTGGTAATGCACCAATAACATAGGCAAGCGAATCACCTGAATTAGATCCGTATTTCCCAACAGGTAAACAGAAAAGAGAGTTATGAAAAGAATTTTTTTCACACTGCTTAGCTAAATAAAATCAAATAACGTATATATTGTTACAAATATTGTACCGAGTTTAAATTTACAAATAATAGAGGAATTATTTCGTATTTAGACGATTTACTTTGTCAAAAATATCATTGAAACCGTAAAATGAGTATATCTAAAAACACACTGTTCTTCTGTGTTACAATGCTTTTGTTTACATCAAATGTAACTGCACAGAATCGTAAACCTAATATAGTGCTGATATACATGGATGACATGGGTTATGGAGATATTGGGATAACGGGAGCAAATGCCTATCAAACTCCCAATTTTAATCAGTTACAAAAAGAAGGGATCTTCTTCACCCAATTTTACTCAGCCCAGGCAGTTTGTACCGCATCGCGTGCAGGATTGCTTACCGGTTCTTATCCAAACAGGATTGGATTTTCGGGTGCATTGGATCATACGGCAAAAACAGGACTTAATCCTTTAGAAGAAACCCTGCCGGAATTATTAAAAACCCGGTCTTATAAAACAGCAGCCTATGGAAAGTGGCATTTGGGACATTTACCTGAATTTTTACCACGTCAACATGGTTTTGATGAATTTTTTGGCATCCCGTATTCAAATGATATGTGGCCCAATCATCCGACCGGAAAAAATTACTACCCTCCATTGCCATTGATTGAAAATGAGACTACAATTCAAACTAATCCAGATCAAAGTCAGTTTACGACTCAATTCACTGAAAAAAGTCTGAATTTTATTGAGAAGAATAAGAAAAACCCTTTTTTCCTTTACCTGGCACACCCGATGCCCCATGTGCCTCTTTTTGTTTCTGATAAATTTAAAGGCAAATCAAAACAAGGCCTCTATGGTGATGTGATCATGGAGCTGGATTGGAGTATCGGACAAATAAGAAAAAAATTAAAGGAACTGAATCTGGAAGAAAATACCCTGCTTATTGTTACTTCAGATAACGGACCCTGGCTTAATTATGGAAATAATGCCGGTAGTAGCGGTGGTTTAAGAGAGGGCAAAGGCACTTCATTTGAGGGAGGGCAAAGAGTACCTTGCCTGATGAGCTGGAAAGGTGTAATACCTGAAGGAATTATCTGCAATAATCTGGCTTCCTCCATTGATATTCTGCCAACAATTGCAGCAATCACCGGATCTGATTTACCCAAAAAAAAGATTGATGGGGTTAATATATTTGAACTGATGAAGGGAGACTTTAGTCAGAATCCAAGAGATCATTTTTTATATTATTACAGAAAAAATAGTCTCGAAGCCGTTAGAAAGGGTAACTGGAAGCTGATTTTTCCTCATCCTACAAGAACTTACGAAGGATTTTTACCCGGAAAGGATGGTTTGCCGGGTCAGGTAAACGAAAACTTCTTTTTTGAAGGGGGCTTATTTGATTTGCGCCGAGATCCGGGAGAAAGGTATAATGTACGGGGAGATCATCCGGAAATTGAGGCTGAACTTTTAAAAATTGCTGCTGCCGCAAGAGAAGACCTGGGAGATGATCTGACTAAAAATGAGGGTAAAAACAGAAGGGCAGCTTCGGTAAAACAATAATCAATGTTCAAAATTTCAATTATAAATCATCTTTAAATATGAGTAATCTCAACAGGAAGGCAAGAATTAAGCTTCTGCTTATTATTCTTTCCATCTGGCTGCCCGGTTCTGTTTTGGCTCAGGCCAGAGTTCATCCATTCAATCCCTTACCGCAGCAATGGGATGAAGCAATCCCAATGGGAAATGGCATGATCGGATCACTAATCTGGGAGAAAAATAAAACTATACGTTTTGCACTAGACCGTGCTGACCTTTGGGATAGCCGGCCGATGAAGGGGCTGCATCGTAAAGAGTTTAGCTATCAATGGATCTTAGAACAAAAATTAAATGATAATTATAAACCGGTTCAGGAATATTTTGATCATCCTTATGACAGGGAACCGGCCCCTACAAAAATTCCCGGAGCAGCAATTGAGTTTAATTTCACAAAAGGGCTAAGCCTTAAGGATGCTAAATTAAACCTCGATGAAGCTACATCTGAAATCAGCTGGAAAAACGGCACCCGACTGTATTCCTATGTTCATGCGGTAGACCCTGTCGGCTGGTTCAAATTTGAAAACCTTGCGGATGAGTTTGATATTGAATTGATTCCACCATCCTATCAGGCGGCTGTTAAAGTTAGCGGTGACCCTGTCGGCGGAGACGATCTTGGGCGTCTGGGATATGAACAGGGAAGGGTTGAGAGAAAAACTAACAGTATCATTTATCATCAAAAAGGCTGGGGTGATTTCTCATATGATGTAATTGTAAGCTGGAAAAGGGTTAATTCTAAGACTGTTGAGGGTGTCTGGACTATCAGATCTAATCCCGATGTTTTTAAAAGCAATCTCGATCTGATGAATTTACAGCAAAAGCTGAATTCAGGATATGATCAGAACAGAAAGAGTCATCTGGCCTGGTGGTCGAAGTTTTGGGCTAAATCTGATATTCAGGTTCCTGATCTGACACTTCAGCATCAATGGGAAATGGAGCAGTATAAATTTGGATCCACCGCCCGCCAGAATGCACCACCAATATCTTTACAGGCTATCTGGTCGGCAGATAATGGCCGAATTCCGCCCTGGAAAGGAGATTATCATCATGACCTGAATACTCAGCTTAGTTATTGGCCTTCTTATAGTGGAAATCATCTTGAAGAAGCTATGGCATATCTGGATCACTTTGAGCTCAATAAGGAAAATTATAAACGCTATACTAAACTATTCTTTGGCAAAGAAGGGATAGCGGTACCGGGAGTAACTACTTTAGATGGAACAGAAATGGGGGGATGGATTCAGTATTCGCTTTCTCCAACTGTCTCTGCATGGATTTCACAGCATTATTATCTGCAATGGCGGTACAGCATGGATAAAGATTTTCTGAAAAACAAAGCCTACCCATGGATAAAATCGACCGCAACCTTTCTGGAACAAATTTCAGTTCTCGATCCTGAAACCGGTAAGCGTAAACTTGTAATCAGTTCAAGTCCGGAGATAAATGATAACAGAAGTACTGCCTGGTTTACTAAAACCACCAATTACGACCTGTCGCTCATGAAGTTTAATTTTAAAACAGCAGCAGAACTGGCCAGAGAGTTGAACCTGCAGGAAGAAGCCGTGCATTGGGATAAAATTTATCAGCAATTACCGGATCTTGCTATTTCAAAAAATAATGAGTTGATGATATCTCCTGATTTTCCGTACAGTGAATCCCATCGCCATTTTTCAAATACCATGGCCATTCATCCGCTTGGATTAATCAAATGGGAGGATTCTGATCAGGCCAAAGATATAATCCGCTCGAGTATTAAATTATTGGATGATGTGGGTCCGAAATTATGGTGCGGTTATTCTTATGCCTGGCTGGGCAATCTGAAAGCAAGAGCGAAGGACGGAGAGGGTGCTGCAAAAGCATTAACAATTTTCTCCACTGCATTTTGCTCTACAAATAGCTTTCACTTAAATGGAGATCAGACAAAATCCGGTTATTCTGATTTTGTTTATCGTCCCTTCACTCTGGAGGGAAACTTTGCTTTCGCTGCCGGATTGCAGGAAATGCTGATCCAGTCTCATGCAGGCTTTCTGGAAATATTTCCAGCATCTCCCGCCAAATGGAACGATGTATCATTCAAGACTCTGAGAGCTGAAGGTGCATTTCTGGTTAGTGCTGAAAAGAAGAATGGAAAAGTTGTGATACTCAATATCCGATCAGAAAAAGGAGGTAGTATCAAAGTTAAGTCGCCTTTTGGAAAATTTGAACAGAAGATCAGCGGGGAAGTAAAACTCATACAATCTGAACAGGGTTTTATCCGGCTTGATTTTAAACCAAACAGCAGTATCACACTGAATGCAATTTAATA
>Ga0123337_10006344_pt1 | contig 11332 bp, 11 predicted proteins | sample frozenSSSSmetaG_FD_89792 | JGI IMG/M metagenome (GOLD analysis project Ga0123337, IMG submission 89792) | Glacier valley bacterial and archeal communities from Borup Fiord, Nunavut, Canada, to study Microbial Dark Matter (Phase II) -... | ecosystem: Environmental > Aquatic > Freshwater > Ice >...
GGGGAATGCGGCGTCTATCCATTCGAGGTGGCCGAAACCAAGGTCACCCGCGTCATGGATGCCGCCCGCAAGAACCAGCATCCGCTGCAATGCGTGATGGAAAAGCAATAGGAACCAGTCATATGCCCTCTTTTTCGCGCGGACTTGAGAAGGCCCTGCATCAGGCAATGAACCTGGCCCGGGAGCGGGCTCACGAGTTCGCCACGCTCGAACACCTGTTGCTGGCGCTGACGGATGATCGCGACACCATCGCGGTGCTTACCGGCTGCGACGTCGACATCGAGGCGCTGAAAAGCGACCTTGAGGATTTCATCAACGAGGAACTCGACAGCCTCGTCGTGCCCAACGGCCAGGATGCGCGGCCGACCGCCGCGTTCCAGCGCGTCATCCAGCGCGCCGTCATCCACGTGCAGTCGTCCGGTAAGGAAGAGGTTACGGGTGCCAACGTGCTCGTCGCCATCTTCGCCGAGCGCGAGAGCCACGCCGCCTACTTCCTCGAGCAGCAGGACATGACGCGGCTCGATGCGGTCAACTTCATCTCGCATGGCATCACCAAGTCGGGGCAGGGCGAGGAGCGCCGCGTCCGTGGCGCCGAGAATCCGGCCGGCAGCGCGCCGGGCGAGGACGGCGAACGGCAGGGCGGCAGTGGCCAGAGCTCGGCGCTCGCCGATTTCTGCGTCAACCTCAACGAGAAGGCCAAGGCCGGCAAGATCGACCCGCTGATCGGCCGTGACATCGAGCTGCGCCGCACCATCCAGATCCTCTGCCGGCGCTCGAAGAACAACCCGCTCTATGTGGGTGACGCCGGCGTCGGCAAGACCGCCATCGCCGAGGGCCTGGCGCGCAAGATCGTCGAGGGCGACGTGCCCGAGGTGCTGCGCGAGGCGATCATCTATTCGCTCGACATGGGCTCGCTGCTTGCCGGCACCCGCTATCGCGGCGACTTCGAGGAGCGGCTCAAGGCGGTGATGAAGGAGCTCGAAAAGCACCCCGACGCGATCCTGTTCATCGACGAGATCCACACCGTCATCGGTGCCGGCGCGACCTCCGGCGGCGCGCTCGATGCCAGCAACCTGCTGAAGCCGGCCCTGGCTTCCGGGGCGATCCGCTGCATCGGCTCGACGACGTTCAAGGAATACCGGCAGTTCTTCGAGAAGGACCGCGCCCTGGTGCGTCGTTTCCAGAAGATCGACGTCAACGAGCCGTCGATCCCCGATGCAATCGAGATCGTGAAGGGCCTGCGGCCGTATTACGAGGACTATCACAAGCTCAAGTACACCGATGAGGCCCTGAAGGCCGCGGTGGAGCTGAGCGCGCGCTACATCAACGACCGCAAGCTGCCCGACAAGGCGATCGACGTGATCGACGAGACCGGTGCCAGCCAGATGCTGCTTACCCCCGACAAGCGCAAAGCCATCATCGACGTCGAGGATATCGAGCAGACCGTCGCGACGATGGCCCGCATCCCGCCCAAGTCGGTATCGAAGTCGGACTCCGAACTGCTCCTGAACCTCGAGAGCAACCTCAAGACCGTGGTGTTCGGTCAGGACGCGGCGATCACCGCGCTGTCGTCGGCGATCAAGCTGGCCCGTGCCGGTCTGCGCGAACCGGAAAAGCCGATCGGCTCTTACCTGTTCACCGGCCCCACCGGCGTCGGCAAGACCGAAGTGGCCAAGCAGTTGGCGGATACGCTGGGCGTCGAGCTGCTGCGCTTCGATATGTCGGAGTACATGGAGCGGCACACCATTTCGCGGCTGATCGGCGCCCCTCCGGGCTATGTCGGCTTCGACCAGGGCGGCCTGCTCACCGATGGCGTCGACCAGCATCCGCACTGCGTGGTGCTGCTCGACGAAATCGAAAAGGCGCATCCGGACCTGTTCAACATCCTGTTGCAGGTGATGGACCACGGCAAGCTGACCGATCACAACGGCAAGGCGGTCGACTTCCGCAACGTCATCCTGATCATGACCTCGAACGTCGGAGCGATGGAACTGCAGAAGTCGCCGATCGGCTTCGGCCGCAAGCGCGAGCAGGGTGACGACGAGGAAGCGATCAACCGGATGTTCACGCCGGAGTTCCGCAACCGCCTCGACGCCATCATCTCGTTCGGCCCGCTGCCGCCGATCGTGGTTCGTCGCGTGGTCGAGAAGTTCGTGCTGCAGCTCGAGGGCCAACTGGCCGAGCGTGGCGTGACCATCGAGCTGACCCCCGAAGCCGCCGAGTGGCTGGCCATCCGCGGCTACGACGAGCGCATGGGTGCCCGCCCGCTGGGCCGCGTCATCCAGGAGCACGTCAAGAAGCCGCTGGCCGACCAGGTGCTGTTCGGCGAACTGGTGAATGGCGGCTCGGTCACCGTGGCAGTGGTCGGCGTCGGCCCGGATGCCAAGCTCGAGCTGATCGCGATACCGCCGCGTCCGGCACGCCCCAAGGCCATCCCCGGCCCCAAGACGAGCAAGAAGAAGGCGGCCGCCGACAAGGCCGAGGACAAGCCGGCCGAAGAGAACAGCTGATCGATTTTCCCAAGCATGAACCGAAGGCCGGGAGCGATTCCGGCCTTTGGCGTTCAGCCGCCGTTCAGCCGTCGTTCAGCCAGTGTTCATGATCGACCTGAATCCAGAGCAGCTATGCTGACCTATTTCAGGACCGAGAGAGCTCCGAGAAACGTCGCGTAGACGGCGCCGGGCAGCAGCAGGGCCCACAGGTGCAACGGGCCGTAGGCCGCCGCGCCGATCAGCGCCCCGGCCAACAGCGCCATCCACACCAGCATATGCTGCACCCAGCGCAACGGCGGCGCCTGGCCCCGCACCGCGCGCGCCAGATCCTGCCCGGCGGCAAACAGCGTGCCGGTAATGAATGTGGCACCGAGCCGCGCCGCCCCCTTCTGCGTCAGGATGGCGTTCTGCGCCCCCGCCGAAATTGCCAGCACCAGCATCGATTGGGTCGAGGGGATGCCAAGCATGTGCAGAGCCAGTGTGGCCGCAAGCCCCAGCAAAACCAGCCCTACTACCCCCTTTCCGCCGCCACGAGACGAGCCGGCGATGAGGGCACCGAGAAAGCTGCCGACGAAGAACATCACGACAAGCCCCAATGGCAGCGCGATGATCATACCGTCCATGCCCGTGAGGGCGGCGCCCAACTGCGTGGTGTTGCCGCTCATGAACGAGGTGTAGAACCCGCCCAGCTCGATGAACCCGACGACGTCGATCATCCCCGCGGCGGCGGTAAGGGCAAGGCCGAGGCTGAGGTGCGGGGCCGGAGTCACTTGCTACCCCTTGACCTCAGATGAGCGCGGCGGCGATCGCCATCGCCTGGGCGGCGAGTTCGGTATCGTCGGCCTTGCCCTGTCCATGGCGGCCGATCTGGACACCGTCATAGGCGGGGATGACGTGGAAGTGGAGATGGAACACCGACTGGCCGGCGGGGGCCTCGTTGAACTGGTCGATACGAATACCGTCGGCGCCCATCGCTTTGTGCACCGCGATAGCTACCCGCTGAACCCGCGCAATGGCCTTCGCGAGCACGACCGGATCGGCATCGAAAAGGTTGCGCGACGCGGCCTTGGGGATCACCAGCGTGTGTCCCTTGGACTGCGGGAAGATGTCCATCATGACGAGGACATCGGCGTCTTCGTAGACCTTGTGAGCCGGTATCTCGCCGCGGATGATCTTGCCGAAGATGTTGGCGGGGTCATAGGTGGTCACGAGGCAGCTCCCATCAACTGGTCGGATTCGTCGTAGTTGCCTGGGTACGTCTCGATCGTCTCCTCGACGATGTCGGCGGCGAGCCCCGTGCCGTCCTCGAGATGCAGCCGGTCGCTGAGTTCGCCGGCGGCGAGCTGGTAGGATGTATCGGTGGAAAGCTCATCGAGTGCCGCGGCGAGAATGCTCGGCGTGAGCTTCCTGAGCCGCACCGGCTGCGGGCCGCAGCCCAACTCGTAGACCCGGCGTCCCCAGTAGGGCTGATCGAAGAAGTGCGGCACCACGAAGGACGGCTTGCCGGCATAGAGACCAGCATAGGTGGTGCCGGCGCCGCCGTGGTGAACGAGCGCCTTCATCAGCGGGAAGAGCTTGGTGTGCGGGGCCTTGTCGATCGAATAGACGGTGTCCGGCAGGTCCTCGGCGCGGATGCCGCCCCAGCCCTTGCCAACCACGGCGCGGCCGCCCCAGGCCTTCAACGCCTTGGTGACGATCTCGGTGTTGCGCTGCGCCCCCCACGGCATTGAGCCGAAACCGAGGTAGACCGGCGCCTCGCCGGCCTCGAGGAACGTCCGGAAATCCGCGTCCGGCTCCCAGCCGGAGGTGTCGTCGAGCCGCCAGAAGCCCGTGACGATGGTCGAGTCCGGCCAGTCGCCGGGGCGCGGCGAGATGATGGGTGAATAGGCGTGGAGCGCCGGAATCGGCTCGCCGCGCGAGTTCTTGGAGAAGCCGGAACGCTTGCGGCTACGCAGCCCGAGTAGCTTGGCGCGCATCCGGTCGCGCGGGAAATCGTAGTAGCTCTGGTAGGCCGCCTGGATGACGTAGCTCAGCCGGTTGAACAGGGGATCGAGGCTGATACGATTGAACAGCGGCTCTGGCGTCGTGCCCTCATAGGCGAAGTACGGGAATTCGCCGGTCGGGTTCAGCGGCTGAAACGCCGTCATCATCGCCGGGATGTCGAGTGCCTCCGCGATGTCGACCGCGAAATTTGTCGTCTGGTGGAAGACGATAGCGTCGCAGTCCTGCGCAACAGCCCAAAGGTGCCGCGTTGCGACCCGCAGAATCTTCTGCCCATCGCGCAGTAATTTCGGCGCATAGAGGAGCGAGTTCTTCTGCATCACAGTGTCGAACTGGCTCTGCCGCAGGAAGGCCTGGATGTCGGTCCCCAGCGTCTGGAATTCGAGCCCGTGCGAGGTCACGAAGCTCTCGAAATCGACGGTGGTCGCGATGACGACGGAGTGGCCGCGCTTCGTCAGCGCGCGCCCGAGAGCCACGAAAGGCTGGACGTCACCCATCGTGCCGATCGCCGCGATCGCGATGCGCTTGCTCATGCCGTCTCCCTGAACTCTGGTGGCCTGCCATCCACTCAGAGTGTGGCCCCTGTAGGGCTGAAAATACCGCGCCGGAGGCCCCCGCGTCTAGCAGGCCACGTTCCACCATAGCTGGTGAAGGTTCGCAAGGAATCAACGCGGCGGATCACCATGCCGGAACGGCGTATAGCGCTCCAGCGCTTCCTGCTCCCGGTCAACGGACGCGCGCTCCTGGGCCACGAAACGGGCCACGGCGTCCCGGAGGCCCGGGTGGCCGATCCAGTGCGCGGAGCGGGTGATGGTGGGCTCGTAGCCGCGGGCCAGCTTGTGCTCGCCCTGCGCGCCGGCCTCGACGACGCCCAGTTTGTGCGCAATTGCGTAGTCGATGGCCTGATAATAGCAGAGTTCGAAGTGGAGGAATGGCACGTTCCGCGTGGCACCCCAGTAGCGGCCGTAGAGCCGGTCGCGGCCGATGAGGCTGAACGTTCCAGCAATCGGCTCGTCGCCGTCATAAGCGAACATCAGCAGCACCCGGTCGCCCATCGCCTCGCCGAGCAGCGAGAAAAAGCTGCGGGTAAGATAGGGACGTCCCCACTTGCGGCTGCCGGTATCCTGGTAGAACTCGAAGAATTGGTCCCAGACCGATTCCGTGAGGTCGCTGCCGGTGAGCCACCTCACCGTCAGGCCGTCGACGGCAAGTGCGTCACGGCGCTCGCGGCGCGTAACCTTGCGGTGACGCGATGACAGCGTGCCGAGGAAGTCCTCGAACGACGAAAAACCGTGGTTCTGCCAGTGGTACTGGGTGTCGTGCCGGACCAGCCAGCCATTGTCGCGCGCGAGTTCGGCTTCCTCGTCCGTGGCGAAGGTCATGTGAACCGAGGAGATGTTGTTCTGCGTCGCCAACTGTTCGGCAGCGCGGAGCAAGGCGGTGCGGTGCGCCGGGTTGTGGGCGAGGACGCGCGGTCCGGTCACCGGCGTGAACGGCACTGCGCATTGCAGCTTCGGGTAGTAGTCGCCGCCGGCCCGCTGGAAGGCGTCGGCCCAGCCATGGTCGAAGACGTATTCGCCCTGCGAGTGCGATTTGAGGAAGAGTGGTAGCACGCCGACCGGCTCGCCCACCGGGTCCGACAGCAGCAGGTGTTGCGGCTGCCAGCCGGTGCGGCGGCTTGAGGAGCCCGACTGCTCGGCGGCGAGGAAGAAGGCGTGATCGACGAACGGGTTGTCGACGACCCCGCCATGGTTCGGGGCAAGACCGTTCCACACCTCGGCGGGGATTTCCGCCACGGAGCTGACGACGCTGGCACTGAGGGAAGCCTCAGGCAATTGCTGGTTCGAACCCCTCGAAGACGATCTGGTCGGCCTTGCCCATAACGGCGAGCGCGGCCGCCGAGGACTTGATGGTCCAGGTGGTGACGGGAATGCCGAACGAGCGGAACAGTTTCACCGCGGCAAGGTCGAGCGCGTTGTCGCGGCAGGAGATGAAGTCGAAGCGCGTCTTCGGCCAGTGCAGCAGGTGACGCAGCATGAACTTGGCGCCGGCCGAAATGTCGGCCTCCCACTCGGGCTCGTCGTACGCGTAGGTTATGATGCCGAGCGGGTAAGCGGCGCCGCGCTTGCGCAGGGCCACCAGCAGGCGAGGATCGAAGGACTCGATGGTCACCGGGCCGCGATAACCTTGCAGGACATCGAGGGCCGTCTGTGCCAGCACCTCGGTAGTTGCCTGGTCGGCCTGCTGCTTGAGTTCGATCTGCAGCAGCACACGGCCATCGACCTGCGCGAGGAACTCGCTGAAGCGCTGCGGCGTGTCGCCGGCGGCACTGTTGAGCAGCCTGTAGCTCGAAAGCTCTGCCATGGTTCTCGCGCTCACCGGGCCGGGGACGCCGGTCAGCCGGTCGAGGTCGTCGTCGTGGAAGATCATCGGAATGCCGTCGCGGCTGAGTTGCACGTCGCACTCGATGGTGTAGCCGCGCTGGCACGCCGCCTCGAACGCCGAGGCGGTGTTCTCGATGATCCCGCGGCTGCGATCATGCAGGCCGCGATGGGCGATCGGACGGTCGAAAAGGGGTTTGGCGCTCATGGGTTCCGGCTTGTCATGTAGGGAGGGCAGGGCGCCGCCGCTACCATCCCCAAATGACAGGTTCGCGAAAGTCGTGGTTCTATGCCTCGACCTCGACGATACCTTCGACCTCGACGGCGGCGCCTAGCGGCAGGGCGGCCATGCCGACGGCTGAGCGGGCATGCTTGCCCTTGTCGCCCAACACTCCGACGATGAGGTTTGAGGCGCCATTGGCGACGAGGTGGTGCTCGGCGAATTCCGAGGTGGAGGCGACGAATACGGTCAGCTTCAGCACCCGCACCTTGCTGAGGTCGAGCCCGGCGGTATGGACGAGCTGGCTGAGGAAATTGACTGCGGCAAGTTCGGCGGCGTTGCCACCCTGCACGACGTTCATAGTGTCGCCGAGCAGGCCTTCGATCACGCCACCGTCGCCCGAAGAAATCTGGCCCGAAACGTAGACGATGTTGCCGGTACGGGTGATCGGGACATAGGTCGCCACCGGCGCCTTGGGCATCGGCAGCTCGTAGCCGTATTCGCGAAGCTTATCGATGGGGCTGGTCATCATCAGTCTCTTGGTCTCGTTTTTCCTGTTCGCGGGCGGCGCGTGCCTTCACCCGCTCGTAGAGCTTGCCGCGGATCACTGCGTCTGTGCCGTACTTCCCCCGCACCACGTCCATCGCCCGCTCGGCCGCGTTCCGGCGCGCGATCCCCGGCTCGATCAGATCGACCGGATCGGCTCCATCAGCAGCCGAAATACCCGACACCCCGATGCCGATGAGCCGAAAAGCGCTTCCATCGAGTTCGCGGGCGAGGAGCTGCTGGCCGGATTCGTAAAGTACGTTCGCAAGTTGCGTGGGGATCATCAGGTGCCGGGCGCGGGTGCGCAAGCGAAATCCGGCGGACTTGAGCTTGAGCGTCACCGTATCGCCCACCACGCCCTTGGCCTTGAGCCGGTCGGATAGCCGCTCGCAAAGGGCGAGGAGCTCGGTCGAAAGCTCCTCGGAGCCCCGTAGGTCGGTGTTGAAAGTGTTCTCGGCCGAGATGGTCTTCATCTCGCCATCGATGGAGACGGCGCGAGAATCCTCGCCACGGGCCAGCCGGGCGAGGCGTGCGCCGGAATCGCCGTAGCGGCTTTTCAGGTCGGTCGGATCGGCCTGCTGGAGTTGCGCAATGGTGTCGTAGCCGTCCTTGCGCAGCGTCTCGGTGAACGCCTTGCCGACACCGTAGATCAGGCTGACCGGGTGCTGCGCGAGGAACCCGACGGTCTCGGCCTTGCCGATGACAGCAAAGCCGCGCGGCTTGTCGAGGTCTGAGGCGATTTTGGCGAGGAACTTGTTGTGGCTCAGCCCCACCGAGATGGTGACGCCAATCTCGGTTTCGATACGCTTGGCGAAGCGCGCCAGCGTGACGGCCGGCAGCGCGCGGTGCAGCGTCTCGGTGCCCGACAGGTCCATGAAAGCCTCGTCGATCGACAGCGGCTCGACCAGCGGCGTCAGTTCATCCATCAACGTCCGGATCTGCCGGCTGACGGCGACATACTTTGCCATGTCGGGCGGGACAACCACCGCCGCGGGGCAGAGCTCCTTGGCTTTGAACATCGGCATGGCGGAGCGCACGCCGTATTGACGGGCGATGTAGCAGCAGGTGGAAACGACGCCGCGGGTGCCGCCGCCGATGATCAGCGGCTTGTCGACGAGGCTTGGATCATCGCGCTTCTCGATCGAGGCGTAGAAGGCATCGCAGTCGACATGCGCAATGTCCAGGGCTCCGAGCTCTTCATGCGCGATCAGCCGGGGCGAGCCGCAGTGCCGGCAGCGCTGTGGGCGCTCCGTGCTGTGGGTCGTCTCAAGGCAATCGCGGCAGAGGCTGAGCATCATCAGCCGGAGGGGTTCAGCTTGGCCCAGACGCGCATGAAATCGTCGGGGCGGAAATTGCTGTTGGCGCACAGCGCGAGCAGCAGCGGCTCGTTCTGCGCGAAATAGTCGATTAGTCCGCTGTCGAGCTCCGGCGTGCCGGCGACCTTGCGCAGTCCATCGGGGGAGTAGCCAGTCAGTCCCATGAATTCGGCGAGCTGAGGCGGGTTCTCGGCCAGGTAGCCGAGGCACATCGCGCCGAGGGATTGGGAGGTCAGAGCTATTGATTTGGGCAAGGGTTCGCTTTCGTAACGGCATTGATGTTACCCTGGAATTCAGGCACTAGACGAGTGCCTTCCGCCCAGTTTCCGGGCAAGAGACGAGTCTGCCATGCCCAAGACCGTGATGATCGTCGAAGACAACGAACTCAACATGAAGCTCTTCAACGATCTGCTTGAATCGCGTGGCTATTCCATCATACAGACCCGCAACGGCCTAGAGGCGCTCGACCTCGCGCGGGCCCACCGTCCGGACCTGATTCTGATGGATATCCAACTGCCCGAAGTATCCGGGCTGGTGGTCACCAAGTGGCTCAAGGAAGACGACGAACTGCAGTCGATTCCCGTCATCGCCGTGACCGCTTTCGCCATGAAGGGCGACGAGGAGCGCATCCTGCAGGGCGGATGCGAGGGCTACATCAGTAAACCGATCTCCGTGCCTCACTTTTTGGAAACCATTGCCCGCTACATTGGTCCCGCCAACTAGCTGGCGGAGCGGGCGTTTCCCGAAATCGTGGGGTTGATGGTCTTTGACGGCGCGCGTGCTGATCGTCGACGATATTCCGACGAATGTGCGTCTGCTCGAGGCGCGCCTTTCGGCTGAGTATTACGATGTGCTGACGGCCTCTTCGGGTCCCGAGGCGCTGGAGATCTGTCATCGTGGCGATGTCGACATCATCCTGCTCGACGTGATGATGCCCGGCATGGACGGCTTCGAGGTCTGCAGCCGGCTGAAGACCGACCGCCATACCAGCCACATTCCGGTGCTGATGGTGACCGCCCTGGACCAGCCATCCGACCGCGTGCACGGCCTCGAGGTTGGCGCCGACGATTTCCTCACCAAACCGGTCGACGACGTGCAGCTGATGGCGCGCGTCAAGAGCCTGGTTCGCCTCAAGGCCCTGACCGACGAGCTGCGTGCCCGCGCTTTGACCGGGCAGGAGATCGCTATCGAGGACGCGATGCGCGCCATGGACGCGGTCAGCTCCGAAGGCGGCTCGATCCTGGTGGTCGATAGCGACCCGCGGCAGGCCGAGCGAATCCGCGGCTACCTAGCGACCGGCAACCGTATCGACATTCTCTCAAGTCCCGCCGACGCTGCGCTGGCGGTGTCGGGCGGCGAGTACGAGTTGGTGCTGGTGTCGATGGCGCTGGGCGACTTCGACCCGCTTCGCGTTTGCTCGCAGATGCGCACTGCCGAACTGACCCGCACGTTGCCGATCATCCTGATCGCCGAGGAAGACGATCGCCCACGTGTCGTTCGCGGCCTTGACCTCGGCGTCAACGACTTCATTATGCGCCCAGTGGAGCGCAACGAGTTGCTGGCCCGCGTCCGGACCCAGATCAGGCGGCAGCGCTATGCCGTCGAGTTGCGCCAGAGCGTCACCAACACGCTCGCCCTGGCGGTCACCGACGAACTCACCGGCCTCTACAACCGGCGCTACTTTGACCGTCACCTGTCGCTGATGCTAGAGAAGACGCAGCAACAGGACCGCGACATGGCGGTGATGCTGATCGACATGGACTTCTTCAAGTCGGTCAACGACACGCATGGCCACGACGTGGGCGACTCGGTCCTGCGTGAGTTCGCCGATCGGCTCCGTCGCAATATCCGCGGTGTTGACCTGGCCTGCCGCTTCGGTGGCGAGGAATTCGTGGTGCTGATGCCCGATACCGACTGGCGGCAAGCCCAGGGTGTCGCAGAGCGCGTGCGTCAGGCCGTGGCGGAAAAGGGCTTTGCCACTAGTAGTGCCCGGCCGCTGTCGGTGACCATCTCAGTGGGCCTCGCCCTCAACGAGAGCGACACGGACACGCCCGAAGTCATGCTGAAACGTGCCGACGTGGCCCTCTACCGCGCCAAGCGCGAAGGCCGCAATCGAGTCGTATTCGACGCCGCATGATTTGATTTCTCCCAAGCCGCTGGGAGGATTAAGGTTACCGATTAGTTACGTTACCGCCTTGGACTTCCAAGCCGGACAAGGTCTTGTATAGGTTGCGCCTAACGGACTGGTGCCCAGCGTTGAGCGGCAGTTCACAGCAAATCCCTACGGTTCTCCTCAGGTCCGCCGCAACTCCTGGGTCCGTAGGGAGGCTGGTCCGCAGTGGTCAAGAGTGGCCTCTTCGACATACCGCTGCGGAC
>Ga0123337_10006345_pt1 | contig 11330 bp, 7 predicted proteins | sample frozenSSSSmetaG_FD_89792 | JGI IMG/M metagenome (GOLD analysis project Ga0123337, IMG submission 89792) | Glacier valley bacterial and archeal communities from Borup Fiord, Nunavut, Canada, to study Microbial Dark Matter (Phase II) -... | ecosystem: Environmental > Aquatic > Freshwater > Ice >...
GATTCCCGTGGCCTCCGAGGCACCCGTCTGGCGGGCAACCGCCTCCATGCGTTGACCGGAGTCCCCCCCAAAAAAAATCGCACCATGAGTGATTCCAAAAACAAGTTCGTCCGCTACATCAAGCGCATGGGTGCGGGCTCGATGCTCATCAGCATCATCGTCCACGTCATCATCGGCATCGGAGCCACCGTCTGGGTCGTCAGCTCCGTCCAACCCCAGCGCAAAGCCCAGTTCAAGGGCGGCGACAACGGGGGCCCAGCCATCCAGCATCCGGTCAAGATGTCGAACACCCAGCCTAAACTCGACACTCTCACCAAGCGCCTCTCCGTCGATACGCCCAATTCTACCGTCGCCTTGCCGGATCTACCTACCAACCCCGACTCCGGAATTAGCAGTCCCGCCATCAGCACCGCGGCCGGCGCCCCCGGAGCCAGCGGCGGCCTCAAAGGCCCCCTCATGCCGCTCTTCGGATTCAAGGAAGCCCAAGCCGGCGGCACCCTCGTCGGCCGGTTTTACGACCTCAAGCAATTCCGCGACCGCAAAACCAACCCTGACCTGAAGAAGCTAGGACCAGCAAATTTAGCCGTGAAAGAAGTAACTGATTTCATCAAAGGAGGATGCAACCCCAATTCACTCTCTGAATTTTTCCAAGCGCCGACCGTCCTGTATGCCACGCAGATTTTCGTCCCACAAATGCAGGCCGATGCAGCCCCCAAGGCCTACGGCGTTGAAAAAGAAGTTCAGCCCAAAGCCTGGATCGCCCATTACAAAGGCAAAGTAAGCCCACCTGCTACGGGCGGCTACCGGTTTGTTGGCGGAGGCGACGATCATCTGGCTGTGCGCATCGATGGACGTCTGGTTCTAGATGCTGGTCGCAAGGTTTCTGGCTTTAAGAGCGACCGTGCTAAAAACCCGTCTTATGCCTACGACTTCCGTAATAACGGGTGGCTTATAAGCCAGCGCGGCGGTTTCACCGTAGGCAACCGTATGGAACTCCGCGCCGGCCAGTTTTACGACATCGACATCGTTTTCTCCGAAGGTCCCGGAGGACGATTTTTCGCCATGGTGCTTTTTGAACAGGATGGCGTAAACTATAAAAAAGACGACAAAGGCAATCCCATACTGCCCATTTTCCGAGTCACAGACACCAAAACTGAACCCAATAACGGTGCCCCTAACTTCATGCCGGATGGCCCTATATGGCGCGCCTTGCCCGCTCCCAAAAACTAACGAACCCGAGACGGAATCCTCATTCTAATGCCTACTTAATGCCCGTGAGCGATTTCCGAAAAAATTGCCCGTTACATCAAACGAGTAGGAGCGGGCTCGATGCTCATCAGCATCATCGTTCATGTGCTCATCGGCATCGGTGCCACCGTCTGGGTGGTCAGTTCAATCCAGCCCCAGCGCAAAGCCCAGTTCAGGGGCGGCGACAACGCCTCCTCCGGAGTCCGGCACCCCGTCAAGATGTCGAACACCCATGCGCCACGACGCCGAGACGTTCACCGTCAAGGCCTCCGGCTCCAATCTCGCCACGCTCTCCGCCGCCGGCACAGCGACCTGCCGCTTCGACAAGCTCGTGCCGCTGCTCGCCGTGAATGAGATGACCGACGAAGCTGTGGATGAGGCATTATTCGCCGCGCGCGTCTCGCCCGAGGCGAAGAAACCCTCCGTCGAGGCCATCTTCCACGCCTACTTACTCACGCTGCCCGGCGTGAACTTCGTCGGCCACACGCATCCGATCACAGTCAACGAGGTGCTGTGCTCCAATCAGGCGCATACCTTCGCCACGCGCCGCCTTTTCCCGAACGAGATCGTGTGTTGCGGCGTCGAAAGCGTGCTCGTGCCTTACACGGATCCAGGACTTAAGCTTTCGCAGACGATCAATACCGCCGTCGAAGCCTACATTGACCGAATCGCGCGCCCTCCGCGTATCATCCTCCTGGAAAACCACGGCCTCATCGCTCTCGGAACGACACCCGAAGCGGTCCTCGCCGGCACCCTGATGGCCGCGAAAGCCGCCGAGATTTTCATGGGAGCCGCCGCAATGAATGCCGTTCCCCGGTTCCTATTCCCCGCACAAGTCGAGCGCATCGCCGACCGCCCCGACGAGCACTACCGCCAAAAAGCCCTCGGGTTATAAGATTTTGTAGAAAATACTATCATACCTTAAGTCAACGCGAGAGTCCATAAACGATCATCTAATTGACCTTCCCACCACAAATCCCGGACCGGTAACGATGCGAGATTTGTGTTTAATCAGCTGATTCACCTCAGATGTGGCGGAGGAGGATGCTTTCGTAGAGCTCTTGCTTGCAGCTTTTCGGAGTGACCTCGCCTTGTTCGTGTGCGATCTTGTGGAGGTCGGCGAGGGTGAGCTTGCCGTCTTCGTAGGCCTTGCCGTTGCCGGCGGCGAAGGACGAGTAACGGGCTTTCACCAGACCGGGGATCTCGGACTTCGTAAGCACCTTCTCGGCGGCGATGGCGGCGCGGGCGAAGGCGTCCATGCCGGACACGTGCGCGATGAAGAGGTCGTCGAGGTCGGTCGAGTTGCGCCGGATCTTGGCGTCAAAGTTGACGCCGCCGTGGGTGAAGCCGCCGGCTTTGATGATGACCATCATGGCTTCGGTGAGCTCGAGCGGGTCGATGGGGAACTGGTCGGTGTCCCAGCCGTTCTGCACGTCACCGCGGTTGGCGTCCACGCTGCCGAGAAGCCCGGCGTCGGCGGAGACTTGCAGCTCGTGCGGGAAGGTATGGCCGGCGAGCGTGGCGTGGTTGACCTCGATGTTGAGGGCGAAGTCGGAGAGCAGGTTAAACTCGCGCAGGAAGCCGATGACGGTCGCGGCATCGAAGTCATACTGGTGCTTGGTGGGCTCGCAGGGCTTGGGCTCGATGAAGAACTTGCCATTGAAACCCTGGGCGCGGGCGTAGTCGCGGGCGATGGTGAGGAAGCGACCGAGGTGCTCGCGCTCGCGCTTCATGTCGGTGTTGAGCAGCGAGAGGTAGCCCTCGCGGCCGCCCCAGAACACGTAGCCCTCTCCGCCGAGGGCGATGGTGGCGTCGATGGCGCCCTTGAGCTGCCCGCCGGCGCGGGCGAGGATGGAGAATTCGGGGTTGGTGGACGCGCCGTTCATGAAGCGCGGATTGCTGAAGAGGTTGGCGGTGCCCCAGAGGAGTTTCACGCCGGAGGTGGCCTGCTTCTCTTTCAGGTAGGGAACGATGGTGCCCATGCGTTTCTCGAATTCAGCGAGCGTGGTGTCGGCCTCGTCGATGATGTCGGTATCATGGAAGCAGTAGTAGGGCGCGCCGATCTTGGTGATGAACTCGAAGGCGGCATCGGCCTTGTCCTTGGCGCGTTGAATCGGGTCGGCAGAGGTCAACCAGGGCATGGGGCGAGTGGGCGCACCGAAGGGGTCGCCGCCGTTGCCACAGAAGCTGTGCCAATAGGAGACAGCGTAGCGCAGCCAGCTTTCGAGAGAGCGGCCGGCGACGATGCGGTTGGCGTCGTAGTAGCGGAACGCGAGCGGATTGGTGCTCTCTGGGCCTTCGTAGGCAATACGGCCAATGTTTGGGAAGTAGGTCTTGGAACCGGTGGTGAGTTTGGTGGACATGGGAGTTTGTGAAAAGTAGCGGGTAAGTGATTAGGCAGAGGGTTATGAAAGGGCGCGGGCAAGCACCGCTTCCCAGTGGGCGGCGGCCTCCTGACAGGGGCCGACGAGCGCGGGGTTCGGATCAATCATTTCGATGACTTCGAGACCGTTGAAGGCGTCGGCGGGTTTCCTGTAAATGCCGGCACCGAGGCCCGCGCCACGGGCGGCACCGGCGGCACCATCGGTGCGAACGAGTTCGATGCTCACGCCGAGCGTCGCGGCGAGCGTGTCACGGAAGACCGGGCTAAGGAAAAGATTGGCGTTGCCGGCCCGGATTTTTTTAGGGGTGAGGCCGGTGGCTTTCATGCCGGCGATTCCGTGGCTGAAAGAGAAAGCGATGCCTTCCTGTGCCGCGCGGGCGAGGTGGCTGGGCGTGTGGCGAAGGAAGTCGAGGCCGCTCCACTGCGAACCGATGCGGCGGTTGCCGAGCATGCGTTCGGCGCCGTTGCCGAAAGGAAGAATGGAGAGGCCTTCGCTACCGGCGGGCGCGGCGGCGGCGAGCGCGTTGAGCTCGGGATACGAAAGGTTGCCCCCGAGCGTGCGGCGCAGCCAGGCGTAGAGGATGCCGGTGCCGTTGATGCAGAGGAGCACACCGATGCGTGGGTCAGTCGCAGTGTGGTTGACGTGGGCAAAGCCGTTGACGCGGCCCTGCGGGTCATAGGCCAGATGATCAGTGACGCCGTAAACGACGCCCGAGGTTCCACCAGTTGCGGCAATTTCGCCGGGGTTCAGGACGTTGAGCGAAAAGGCGTTGTTGGGCTGGTCGCCGGCACGGTAGGCAACCGGGATGCCAGCGGGAAGCCCGAGGTCAGCGGCGACGGAGGCGAGCACACTCGCTTGTTTGCCGAAGGTGGGCGTGAGCGCGGGGAGCAGCGCGTGATCAAGGCCCCAGTGTTGGAGGAGGAAATCAGCGGGAGCGTTTTGGGAGAAATCCCAGAGCGTGCCTTCAGAGAGACCGGAGGCGGTGGTCTGCGCCTCTCCGGTAAGGCGGAGGGCGAGGTAGTCACCCGGGAGCATGATCTTCCGAATGCGGGCAAAGTTCACGGGCTCGTTTTGCTGAACCCAGCGAAGTTTCGACGCGGTGAAGTTGCCGGGAGAGTTGAGCAGACGACCCAGGCAGGCAGTAGTGCCGAGTTCGGCGAAGCCCTGCGCGCCAATTTCCACCGCGCGGCTGTCGCACCAGATGATCGCAGGGCGGACGGGCTGGTGGTTGGCGTCGAGGGTGACGAGACCGTGCATCTGGTAGGAGATGCCGATGGCGGCGATCTTCGAAGCGTCGTGGCCGACTAGGGCGGCGCGTATGGCGAGCGCGGTGTGTTCCCACCACATCTCGGGGTCCTGCTCGGCCCAGCCGGGTTGCGGTGCCGAGATGGGCATCTCGTTCTGTGGCGATTGCGCGGAGGAAACGATGCGACCGGTGGCGGCATCGAGGAGAGAGGCTTTTATGGCGGAGCTACCGAGATCGAGTCCGAGAAGGAACATGGCGGGGTTGGGTGCTCATACCTTAGCAGGTCTCCCCACCATATTGCCTTAACAAAAAGACCAATCCATAGGAATATTAGCACAATCGGACTGGAATTATAGACGTCCGCCACGACGATAGGCCGTAGGTGTCGTGCCGGTGACGGCACGAAACTGGCGGGCGAAGTAGTTGCTGTCACTAAAGCCGGCCTCAAGCGCGATTTCGGTCATCGTAAGCTCACTCTGACGCAAAAGACGCTTGGCGGCTTCCACGCGCAGGCCGATCAGATAATCGACGGGCGACTTGCCAGTGGCCTGGCGGAAAATACGCAGCAGACTCGTGCGCGAGAGGCGCGCGAACTTCGCCATTTGCGCCAGAGTCCACGACTCGCTGAAACGCTGTTCGAGCGTGCTGATGAGTTTACCCATTTCGAGTAGTGCGCAGCTTTCGCGCACGTCGCTTTCGCCATAGCGACGGGATAGGAAAGCCATGAGCTCGACTAGTAAACCGAGTAGCACCGCCTCATGGCCCGGCTGCGAGGTAGCCGCCTCTCGTTCGATACGCTCGGCTAGCGCCTCGGCAGCGCCGAGATCCTCGCGGCTTAGCTGCAACCGGCTCGAAAACCGGTGCGCGCTGCGAAATGTTGGTTCCAGCATGAAGAGCGCACTGTAGCCGGGAAGACGACGCAACAGGCCGGCGGGAAGAGGCAGGCGCTGCGGATCATACATGACGTTGACGAGGACTAGTCCCTCGCGGTCGCGGAAGCAGTGGACCTGTTGCCCCTGCACGACGAACACGTTGCCCGCCGAGACGGGAAACGACTCGCCTTCGAGCACGTGCCGTCCGCGTCCGGCCAGCACCAGCACAAGTTCGCAGAAATCGTGATAGTGATCGGTCTCGGTGACGTCGTTGGGATGCGAAGGCCGTCCGCCCGGCTGGGTTTTCACCCGGCGCGCGGTGATGGGGAATCCGTCCCGGCCGAAGTAATCAACACCTTTGGCAAGCAGGGACATGCACCTACTAGCATAAACGATCAGGCATTCGGCAAGAAACTATTTACCTTCAAAAGAGAGTCGGGAGATCTAGAATACCCACCCATATCCAGATATGAGCCACCCGTCGCTCATTGGCCCCACGCATGCATTAAAGCTGCCTCTTCTTGATCGAAGACATAGTTCTGATGGTAGATCGTGTAAAAAAATATGAACGCCAGCATCATGGCCACAACGATTCTGGGATGATCACGAATGGACCGATTGATCCGCAAAGCCAGCCGAAGACATTTATTGCCAATGCCAATTCCCCGATAGTAACGCCACTGCGGAGAACCCACTTCGAAAACCCACATGCAAAACGCGGGGCCGGAACAGCCCGTTTGCCACAGAGCCGGGAAACGTGTCCTCCGGGGTTCATCCAATCTATTTCCCAAAATTTGGTTGGCGCTCCCAGCGTTGCTCCTATTGGGCTTAGCAACAGGTTTTCCCGGGACTGGTTGATGTTGTCGTATGCTCATTTCAGTCACCAAAGATGCCGGGCAATCTTCTTATTGGTTCTGTAAGCCAACGGTGTTTCTAAGCCAGCTAATCGTCGTTCTAAAATTCGCCCTTGAAGTCCCGGAGACTTCCTTTGTTAAACGCCACGCCACCGTTCAAATGAATACACTCCATGGCCGCGCGTTCATAAGCGGAACGAACAACCGAAAAGGTCGAATAATCTGAGGCGAGCCAAACGGGGAAAAAACGGACACGCAAAGTCAGTCCCGACGAATTTTCCACGGTCGCCACAACCAGATACGGCCCCTCCACCGTCCCGCGCAGCACATTGCATTTTCTGCGACCAATGGCCCACCTGTCATCTGTCACAAGAATATGCTTTTTATCTGCATTTTCGGGGGCCACCACAATCAGTGGCACCGTCCGATATGCCACGGTTTCGCCAGCGAAAGCACTTTGCGGATTTTCGATTTTCACATGCTCCAGCGGTATGCTGTCAACATCCCCGACAATGCCGACAACGAGTTCGGAGCCCTTTATAATCAGGAGGTCGGCAAAGCGGCCCATTTTCATGATAGGCTGCTCACACATCTCCTGCGAAACGCCATGGAGAAGACGCTCCGTGCATGGAGACTGACCATGGACGCCGGTGAGGGCCTTGATGAGCGTGCGCTTGCCGGCGCCGTTCTCGCCCATGAGCGCGTGAATCTCGCCACCGCGCGCGGCAAAATCCACGCCGTCGAGGGCGACGACGCCCGGGAAGCGCTTGGTGAGTCCGCGGCAGACGAGAATCGGATCGCTCATGGTGCGAGGAGACGGACGGCGCGCTTCTTAGTATTTGCGAGTCGGCAGCGCGGCGGCGGCGGTGGACTGGTCGAAGACGCCTTCTTCGACGGCGATGCGCTTGGGCACGGGCTGGCCGGCGGCGACTTTTTTGATGATGTCGAAGAGCTGGGCGCCGATCATGGGGTTGCACTCGACGGTGCAGTTGAGCTTGCCCGCGACCATGGCCTCGAAGGCGCCGCGCACGCCATCAATGGAAACGATGATGATGTCGGTGCCGGGTTTGAGGCCGGCTTCCTCGATGGCTTGGATCGCGCCGAGGGCCATGTCGTCGTTATGCGCGTAGAGCACGGTGATTTGTTTACCCTCGGGGGACTTGAGGAACGTCTCCATGACCTCCTTGCCCTTGGCGCGGGTGAAATCGCCACTTTGGGACTTGATGATCTTCATGCCGGGCTGAGCGGCGATAGCCTCTTCAAAGCCTTTTTTGCGGTCAACGGCGGGGGCGGAACCGGGGGTGCCGACGAGTTCGGCGATCACCGCCTTGCCTTTGGTTTTTTCGACGAGCCACTGGCCGGCGCGGCGGCCTTCCTCGACGAAGTCGGAGCCGATAAACGTGACGAACAGCGAAGGATCCGAGACCTTGACCGCGCGGTCGGAGAGGACGACAGGGATGCCGGCGCGTTTGATTTCGCGCAGCACGGGCTCCCAGCCGGTTTCGACGACAGGCGAGAAGGCGATGACGTCCACATTCTGGGCGATGAACGAGCGCAGCGCCTTGATTTGGTTTTCCTGCTTCTGCTGGGCGTCGGCAAACTTGAGATCGATGCCGAGCTTGGCGGCCTCGCTCTTGATCGAGTCGGTGTTGGCGGTGCGCCAGGCGCTTTTTGCGCCGATCTGGGAGAAACCGACCGTGAGTTTTTCAGCGGCAACGCATGGAACCGCGGCGGCGATCAACAGGGTGATGAGGTATTTATACATGGGGAAAAGAGTCGTGGGTATGGAATCAGGACGTGGAACCGGGGTGGACATCCATGCTTGGGTTAACTTCTCGGTCGATAAACGCATGCGTCACTTGACAGTAATGTCATAGGCTTACTCATAAGGAGACAGAGGTGCCCATCAAGGGAAGTGAGGGATTCCTGACGATCTTGCGGCTGACCAGAAGGCCCAAGCCGCAGAATCATATTTGGACGAATCCAAAGATCGGATGAGAAACGCACGGCTGCAACTTACAGGAGTTATTACAGCCAGACATTCTACGTAAAGTGACGCTCCGAAAATAAAACCACCTGTTGAGAAGCCAGTCCGGTAGTCGGCTGCGCCACATCCGGCCCACTACGTTTTTACAGTCGCACCGTCCATCCACGAGCCCCCGATGAGCGTTGCACGCGGAAAAAGCGGCACGCCCGCCTCGTTGTTGTGCAGCAGGGTCACAAGCATATCAATGGCGGCCCCACCGGTGAGATCGTTGTGCTGCTCCATGCCAGCCCAGTTTTCGCAGCCGCGGCGGCGTTCCAACTGGATAAGGCCGATGTCGCGCGGGGCTTGCACGCCGATGTCGGCCAACCATTCGCGCACCACGGTATGCAGGGTGAAAATCACGTCGGGCCGGTGCTTGCGGAACCACGCATGGAATTTTTCCGGGGCCGCGCGGGCGGACTCGACACCGTAAAACCCCGCCAGTCGATTGGAGGCGGCGAGTTTTTTTTGGGTGGTCCAGAAGCCTGCGCTGAAACGACCCTCGACCAGGCGGTCGATGCTTTCCTCCAGGACAAGCGCAGGGCGTTGGTAGCCGAGCCGGCGGGCATGCTCCATCGCCTCCAGCACCAGAGCGTGATGATCGGCGCTGGCAAACGACAGCGTCGGCTCGTGCGTGCGCACACCCGTCACCACCACGGCATGCCGCTGCCACGTCACCGAAAAACGCGGCGGCAGGCGGTTCTCGTTCATCAGACCGATGACGATCACCCCGCGAATGCCCCGGGCGCGCAAGATGCGGTTGAGCTGCTCGCCGTAGAGCCCGGGCTCGTGCAGCCAGAATTCGTCGAGCGCGTAGCCGTGCTGCGCGGCCCTCCGGCGGCAACCCGCGACATAGGCGGGAATCGTCGGGTGGCTCGTGAAGGCCTTGGGGTCGAGGTTGGCGTTGAGCAGGGCGAACGTGCGCCGATAACCGGCCGGGTGCGTCTTGCGCAGCTCGACCATAAGCTGGGCGACCACGGGGTTTTTTGCGTAGCCGAGTTCGCGGGCGATGCGCTCGATGCGCTCGCGGGTCGCCGCCGGGATCTGCGGATCATGGCGTAACGCAAGCGACACGGTATTTTTCGACAAACCCGCCTTTTCGGCAATCAACGACATGGTCACGCGTGGCATAAGGCATTACTGTCAAGTAACGCGCCCGTTTACCAATCGTAAAATTAGGCCGATTATTTTCATCTTCCGCTTTCACCCCCTCCATCGCATCATGTTTACCATTGGCATTGATTACGGCACCAACTCTGTCCGCGCGCTCGTTGTGCGCTGTAAGGACGGTGCGGAACTCGGCACCGGCATCGTCAACTACCCCAGCGGCACACAAGGCGTGCTCCTTGATCCCAAGGACCACAATCTTGCCCGTCAAAATCCGGCAGACCATCTGTTCGGGCTCGAAAAATCCATCAAGCTCGCGCTGGCCCAGGCCAAAAAGACCAAGGGCTTCGACGCCCGCCAAGTCATCGGCCTCGGCGTCGACACCACCGGATCCAGCCCGATTCCGGTCGACGCCACCAACACCCCGCTCGCGCTTCAGAAAAAGTGGTCCGGCAACCTAGCCGCCCACTGCTGGCTCTGGAAGGACCACACCTCCGTCAAAGAAGCCGCCGAGATCACCGCGCTCGCCGCCAAGATTCGCCCGAACTACATCGCCAAGTGCGGTAACACTTACTCCTCCGAGTGGTTCTGGTCCAAAATCCTCCACTGCCGCCGCACCGCCCCCGCCGTCTTCAAAGCCGCCTATTCCTGGGTCGAGCTCGCCGACTGGATTCCGTCCGTCCTCGCCGGCATTAAAGATCCGAAGGCCGTCAAACGCGGCGTCTGCTGCGCCGGCCATAAAGCCCTCTACGCCACCGACTGGGGAGGTCTCCCCGACAAGGAATTCCTCGCCCAACTCGACCCCGCCCTCGCCGATCTCCGCGACCGTCTGTATTTAGAAGCCCACGACGCCACCGTCGCCGCCGGCACGCTCTGCGCCGAATGGGCCAAAAAGCTTGGCCTCCCCTCCGGCATCCCCATCGCCATCGGCGAGATGGACGTTCACTACGGCGCCATCGGCTCCGGCGTCACCGAGGGCACGCTCGTCAAAGTCATCGGCACGTCCACCTGCGATTGCGGCGTGGTCTCCGCCGACAAAACCGTCGCCGACATCCCCGGCATCTGCGGCATCGTCAAAGGAGCCATCCTCCCCGGCTACTACGGACTCGAAGCCGGCCAATCCGCCGTCGGCGACATTTTTAAATGGTTCGTCGAAGGCGTGCTCGGCGACGCCAAGCTCCACGCCACCCTTACCGCCGAGGCCGCCAAGCTGAAGCCCGGCCAGTCGGGCCTCCTCTCCCTCGACTGGAACAACGGCAACCGCACCGTCCTCGTCGATCCGCTCCTCACCGGCCTCACCCTCGGCACCACGCTTTATACGACGAAAGCCGAACTCTACCGTGCGCTCATCGAGGCGACCGCTTTTGGCGCCCGTGCCATCATTGAGCGCTTCAAGGAATACGGCGTGCCCATCGACCGCGTTGTCTGCGCCGGCGGCATCGCGGAGAAGAATCCGATGCTCATGCAGATCTACGCCGACGTCACCGGTTGCACGATGCTTCTGGCCGGCTCCTCGCAGGCCTGCGCGCTCGGCTCCGCCGTCTCCGCCGCCGTTCTCGCCGGCGCGCATCCCGACTTCGCCACCGCGCAGAA
>Ga0123337_10006348_pt1 | contig 11320 bp, 13 predicted proteins | sample frozenSSSSmetaG_FD_89792 | JGI IMG/M metagenome (GOLD analysis project Ga0123337, IMG submission 89792) | Glacier valley bacterial and archeal communities from Borup Fiord, Nunavut, Canada, to study Microbial Dark Matter (Phase II) -... | ecosystem: Environmental > Aquatic > Freshwater > Ice >...
TCTAGCCTCAATAGGCAGCAGTAGGCATCAGTCGGCTATTGGAACAGAAGGATGGTGAATATGCTCTGATGTGAGACATGCATGAAGTGAGAACCTTCATGCATTCACCGCATCCGTCCAACAGATAGTGGCATGACCTCTTTCGGATCTGCAGGCACCGGCTCTGGCGCCGGCTGAGGAATGTTCTCATCCGTCTCTTGAGACGCTGATGACGCTGATGACGCTTCTTCTGGAGAAGCAGCACGAGAGCGCGATTTAGATTGTGATTTTGGCGTCGCAGGGAGCGCTGGAGAATGAGTATTATCGTTAGAATCGGGATCTGTGGGATTTTCCTGTAATACTAGCGACGAAGGCGGACGTGATTGTGAGTGGGAAGGCGAGTTTGGTAATAGCGTAAATTGGTGTGGCGAAATACTTTCTTTGGAATCTGATGCTGGATCGGCTGGAGTCTGTGCCATTGACAGAAATGCTGAGGCGTGGGAGCCCGAGTGAGAGCGGAAAAGTGAATTTGACACTGGACCTATTGATTTAACAGGACTACTTTCTTTAGAGTCGTCCGCTGGTAGGGGTGGAGTTGATGATCGCGGAGAAGGAGGGTTTTCATCAGGATTTGCATCGCCTTCTGGAGAACTTGGCTCAGGGGCCGGAAATGCTACTCTCTCATCTGCCTCATCGTGATTGGCTTCCATGTCCGTACTTTCCAATTCGGTAGGTGAATTCATCTCGTCGCTCTCAGCTTTCTCATAAGCGCTTGCCTCCGCTTGCGACTCGTCGTTTCCCTCGGCCTTCCCATCCACTGCTGGCTCAGCGTCCTCCATCAGAGCATGAGAGGCTTGAGTCTCATATGCAAAGTCTCGTACTTGAACCTGCGCATCAGCCATTCTCTCGTCGCAAGCTTTTTCAGCCTCTTCGCCAACTTGTTCATTGACTTTCCTCAAGTTAGTTGGATTCTCTGTCCCACCCCCTTTCTTTTTCCTCCCCCCAAACAACCAAGCGAACTGCGATCCCGATCCTATACCCGCTGCATTTGCCTCCTTCAATGCTACTGCTTTGGCCTCCTTCGCAGCCTTCTTTGCTTCTTTCTTCTCCTTCTTCCCTTGGATCACTTCTTTTGTCTTCTTCGTCCTCGCTCTGGCTATGTCGAAAAAGGCAGCTGAACCCTTTGGGGCCAGGCCGGTGCCGCCGGTCAGGAAGTAGATGCCTTGATGGCGTTCTGGTGGTGGCAGAGCCATTGTATTACTCTATACAGGTGATGACGGTGTCAAGGCTCAAGGAACTGTTTCCTGTTGTATGAATAATGCGTGGATTGTAAAGGTTTGGAAGAATAATGAGAATATTGGAAGAATACAGGGGCTCAATAGCTGCATGTTTTAAGTAAAAGCCATCTCGACGATTCTGAATGACAGAGCCAGACTGCTGAATCAGTGGAGACGCAGATGGTGAATCATGCAAGTGCAGTTGGTCTCGCGAGTGAACACTGCATTGCTCATACCATGGGAAATCTCGCAAAGAAATAAGACAAAGGAGAGTTAATCATTATTACTCAGGCAATTTTGGAATTTGGAACTCGAGATAGAGGAAAAAACAGTACAATGATGTGCATAAATAGAAGTGAAGATGATGATGACAAGAGAGCAGTCGAGAGAGTCTTCTCTCAAAATATCTTTCCAAAGAGCAAATTAGAGGATCGGTTGCCTTTCGATCTTTATCATCCTCGTCCTTTTCAATGTCGGACAAATCTTCCTCATCCGAAGGTGTTGCTATAATAGTGCTCCCATAGAGCCTAACCCTAAAAGATCGTCTCCAGACTCTGCGCCGGCATCTAATACTCATTAGCACACCTCTTCCATGATGGGCAAAGAACTCTCCAAACCCAAATACGACATTCCCGCTCTATGAGCCTTATTCTGCCTCGCCACCAACAACAACAGTCCCAGCAGCAGCAACCTCTCCTCCTCCCCATCCGCCTCGGCCAGCACGTCCTCGCCCGCCATGTCACGGCGGCGGATGAGGTCAGGCTCTCGAAGTGGAATACCCGAGGCTGGACCTTTCAAGAGGACCAACCTTCCCGCAAGCTGCTCCTCTTCACCTCTAGCCAGGTCTACTTCCAATGCATGACCATGCACTGCTAGGAGAGTCTGGCGGTGCCTCTCTCCCGCACGGCTCGAATCGTCGACTGCGGGAGCATCTTCACCCACCGGTGGGAAGAGACAATGCCAGAAATGTTCTGTCTCCGCACCGCCGAGTTCTGGGCATGGAATCACTCCTACGATGAAGACGGCCTTAATGCTTTCCAGGAAACCCTCAAAGCCTTTGGGAATCTCCAGACATCCCTCCGCAATCTCTGCGGCTTGCCCCTATTTCCTACAAGCAAGGTTCGTCCGTCTCGAAATTGGAAATCTAGTCCTTGGCCTTAGCTGGAGGCATAACTTCCCTACAGTACGTCGCCGCTCCTTTTGCGAGCTGGAAGTGGGTGGGCTAAAAGAGCACCACGTCAAACTGTTGGGACACGTTTGATGAGAACAATATATTCCAGATTCTAGGTAGCGGCGGCGGCCTGCCCGACAAACTCTCCTTTTCTGCCTCTCTCCTAGATTTCGACCGTCGAATGTCAATTGAAGCGAGACTGCGAGTGCCTCGGGTGGGAGTCTAATCACGCTCTGATCTGTTAACGAGCAACGGCAGGTGATCATCCACTATATTTGCGGATTTCCGGACGGGCTTGTGAATCACCGAATCAGACGAGTAGACCCTCGATGACCCATCCGAGCTCTTCCGAGGCCACTATAACCAGCAGGTCATATATATTTTAGCTCCCCCTTAGAAAACATCAATGACACTCACGTTGTCGGCATAGGGCTCTCAACTGAGCAAGGAGCCACGCACAATATCACTGGCTTAGTATTAGGGTCAAGGACTTTCCACGGTCATCGTGAACTTGCCATTCTGCGGGTAAAGGCTCGCCAAGATGACCCGCGACTTGTGAACGGCTGGACTGTGTGTGTTGGGATCCCCCGTTAGCGTTTTGGGACGGTGTAAGAGTGCGTCCATTGAGAGACTTGAGCTAGATTGGCAGGAGATTCGCCTTAGTCAAGCGGAATGTAACGCCCTAGATTAAGCATATCTAGCTAAAAAGCTTCATATTGTTATAGCTTATAAATCTGCTCTTCACATGTTCATTATGATAATAGATACCTTGTCTCCTCTCTTCTGATCCCTTAACTGAAATCCCATACAGTTATGAATCTGCTCCCCAGCCAGTTCTCACTTGCCTTCCCGTCGCGATGCTAACAACACTCGCAATAGCACCGCCAAGAAAGGCAGCCTCCGTACTCTGGACCTGGCTCGTGGTTTCGCCTCTAGCCATCATCTGCGCAGTATCCGCCCTGTAAACCTCGTCCACCCATCCTTGATGCTGGGCTAAGACCGCTCGTCTCAAGGCATCTCTCCAGCTGGAGAAGAATGCCGGCTCTGACATGACGAGCGGCTTCGCTGTGCACTCGTTTAAGTTCTTTGGATGCCATTTGGTCACGTCCTCACGTCGATATGGGAAAAGCGCAACGACGCCAGTATAACGCTTAGTCATAAAGAACAGAGCAGGCCAGGTGAAGATCCAGAGAAAAGTGAGGTAGCAGAACCAGCGGAGATACCAGTTCTGGCGGAGAGCATTGATGCGATGGGGAGAGTAGACGACAATTTTAGAGTTTGTAAATTGGTAATGGACTCTGGCATGGCCGCGATATGATGTGCTATCGATGAGCTGCCTCACGAGGCCTTCTAGGACAGAAGTATCGTGCAAAATGACCGACCTCGTCATCTCAAATGACTTGACACCCGACTTATCGTTCACAAACGCCTCCGCCCATCGATCGACCATGGTCTTGCCATCCTCGGGGTCCCACTCGATATCTTCGCGATTGGCAAACACAGTCCCGCGGTGTGCCTTCTCTCCAGGCTGCGGCGTAAGTAGATATCTGCAGTCGGTATTGCGCTCTCCAGAGCAGGGTGTGGGATTATTCTTGTGGACCTCGTTCGGGCAGATCAGAAGATGTGTCATAGGAAGCTTGATATCGAAATCGACGATTGTTCTCTTCTCCTTGTTCGTCTTGCCGCGAGCCTGGAACGACTCGGTGTGCGTGCCCTTGACGAGAAGGGTGTATGTGGGTGGGTATGCAGCTTGCTCTGTAATGAGCTTCGAAAGGGCTTCGGCATTTGTAGAGAATTGGGGATAGTCGGTCGAGATGGTCTGATCGCTAGATATGGTGGATTGAGGAATAGAGGGAATGACATGGTAACTGAGATGGTGAGCAGAAAATCGATTGCGATGACGGCGGGACATACGAGATGGAATGTGTTGTTTGAGGTACTACATCTGGGATATCGTGATAAGACGGAAGGTCTTCCTCGGGATACTCGGCGAGCGAGACAGCGGAAGACATGGAAGCCCCATCATCGCGGTCGAGTTGATCGCGATAGGAGAGCGGTGCCTTTGCAGTCGAGGACGACGACCCTGTAGGGAGCTGTATTTTGCCCATTTTGCTGCGTAGTGAGAGTTGATGTGCTTGCTTCAAGAGAGTGACAGGAGACCAGGCAATCGAGGAGCACAGCGCGAAAAGAGAGCAGACCTCGCGATTGCGATTTCTTTTGTTCAACACAACGAGTTGCGACCGTGACAAGACATAGGAAGACGCAGAAATGAGGAGAAGGCTGCCTACACAGAGGTTATGTACTGTACGCGGCGGCGTATTGAAACACCGAAGAGGATTCTGCTGACGGTCGTGAGGCTGTGAGATATTAGGCTATGCATGTACATAGATACCTATGCATTCGTTCCATAGTCGCCGCAGTTGGCTGTTGTTCGCCTGCGGTGTACGAAGTAGTCAATGGGCGGGGAGATGCTTACTAAGTCTATTAGTGCAAAGAGGCAAAGTCGACGACATCGACGTCGATCTTTCATACGATACAATGTGTATGGGCAGTTGAGATTCACAGTATCAATATGAGAAATCTTTCATCCCATCGTGTATCGAGATAGAAGAAGTAGGGGTACTCCGAACGCGTCTCTGTTAGCAGCATCCTTAAACCGCGGAAACAAAATACCGGGCTACGTCTCCTCAGCTCATGTCGTCAGAAATCCACGGCATGGCTTCTCTTTCTCTTTTCACATTCGGGGTTCTCTGCTTTTGCTTTACGACGGCGGAGCTGCCGGGAGATTAAAACCCCATTCTCTCACTAGTTAAAGTGCGTATCCCTTAAGTATTTACGTCCGAATTGAAGCCCGCCAGCTTCCTCCACGAACAAAATACCATGCACTATGCACTTTCGTCCCTGCCCGACTACATCATCGCTGATTCCGTCTCGTCTTAGCGCTGTAACGGACTCATCCGATCAAAATCCCTCCCAGCATCTCCACTCAACTCGACTGGAGGACTCCCTACTCTGGAACTGTCCATCTCCGCTGGCGGAATATATGAAGTATGTGCATTGCTAACGAACGAGCCATGGCCACCTGGGGAGTACTGATTATAGCCATGTTCACTATATGGTGACCTGCATTCAAACCCAGGGGATCCTACACTTATAGGTGGTTTAGGGTCGCTCCACTGCTGATCCGTGGGTGCTGGAACGGGCAAAGGTTTGCGTTTTCGGCGGTAGAATAGGATGGCTGCAGCGAGGAACGCAAGGACAGCAGCCCCCCCAACTGCGACTCCCGCTATGCCTCCGGTGCTCAATCCTGCATTGCTGCTGGAACTAACGGCTGCCGTGGTTCCTGCTGTAGGGGATGACGATGACGATGACGTTGATGTTGATGTTGGTGCGATATCAGTTATTGAAATTGCTGTGCTCGTAGTACTTGAGGGCATAGCCGATGATGAAGAGCCATCAACGCCATTTGCCGTGAGATTAACGTAAGCATTGCAGTCGGCATTCGGAACAGCCAGCGGGCAAGTCGGATCTTGACAGAGTGAAAGAAGTTGAGGTCCTGATTGAGGATTGAATGTGACAGGAGGAGCACAACGAACGTTGTACTGGCTGTTCATTCGAATGTTCAGAGACTGGGAATCAGCCTGCGAGAATCCCCAGTATTCGATCGACATGGTGAGCTGGTCAATGAAATATCCCAGATGCGTGTAATTGAGACTCATAAACTTGTGGACGTATGCAAGGCTGAGAGGCCCGCCACTTGAAGGCAGGGCTTGTGGCGGCTTTGAGCAACCGAAAAGACGGGCAAAGGACACGAAGAAATGACCAAAGAGACGACTAGGAAGGCATTAGCATAATATATTCTGCATATTGGTGCCCGTGGGACATACTATTCGTTTGTAGTATTTGCTAATATAACGTTTTTTGTCTCGCCGCCCAAGAAATCGATGAGCGGCTGCGCACCTCCATCATCAAGCCAATTGATTCCAACGGGTTGATTGTTCAAATTTGTCGACGGTTTCCTGCCATTGAACCACGGCAATAAATCCACCGGCGTCCCGTCGAAAACACCTGGGTTGAGGATTCCTGTGATCTTTTCCGATACATTTTTATCTGGAAGGGCTGATGATCCACCGAACGCAAGCGATACAATCCCCTGAATCAACTGGAACTGGTCGTCCTTCGTCGCCGATCCATATTTCAGCTCGGTATAGTAATCGCAGATCGACACATCGCTTGGTCTTTGGGCCAGACTGGTACTGGCTCCGAAGAGCAGCGCAAAAACAGCAAGAAGCATTCTGCTGAAGACGTCGTCGCCGAGGATATAACAGAAGTACTAGCAGCAACAATTCGAGTGAATGAGGGCCCGCCCTTTGTACATATATATGAGCAATCGACCTGCCTTCTGATTGGGAGTCAGGGCATCAACTCCCTGTCTCAACTCTCAAGTGACGTTACCATCATTCCGTTAGGTCTCAACAGCGAAGTCCGTCTTCCTGGATTTGACAACGCCTGTACACATATAGACCAATAGATCAAAAACCATTTGGAAACATTTGCATCGCCAGGTCCCGTGTATCCAGTCAGAGGAATGCGCAGCCGCCACTTCACGACCTCTTGCACCAAAATTGTTCAGCTGCCAAGAAAAGGCGTTGGCTGAAGGAGTCGTGCTGTTCTGTCGCATATGCCCGGATCGAGGCTAGAAGATAAAATTGATAGGACAACATCGTCATTTTCCCATCCCTCGTCCGCGTCCTAGTATCGTATTGTGTATAGGTACGACGTGGGATCGAGTCGTCTGACATGAGATGATGGCAGAACCTTGAAACTAATTGAAGTGTATGTGGGAAGTACCGTCGAGCACCGGCCGTCACTTTATTTTCGAGATGCGAGAGGTGAGAATCTTGACATAAATACACACACAGTATGCTGTCGTCAGGAGTATTCACAGATATGGTGTTCCTCGAAAGAACAGATGCATACTTCGGGTACTGTGCTGTATTGTACTGTGCATACTCCACACGCAGGACTGCTTGGCTTATCGACCTGTAAATTGGTTGTGGTTCGCGCGACCGTCGTATTGATCGCAGCATGCTTGTGATTTTAAGAAAAGCCGCCCCAAATGTACTTGTGAGTAGCAAGAAGATATAAACATGGACCAATATGGCGAAGTCCAAGAACAGCTAAGACGGATAGAAGACGGGTCGCTACGAGATTGAAGAACAAGACTGACGAAAGGGAAGGAAAGGAGGGCCATAGCAGATCGGCGGAGACAGTGTGGTATATAGGAAGGTCTGTATGCGCAAGATGACGCCTGAGCAATTGCATAAAGATCCCATCGCCGATAAAAATGAAACTTCCTCCACTACGTTACTTACCTAAAAACTATCACTCATGGAGAGCCAACTTCCGCGGCCAAGTGCTTGTACCCAAAGAAGGTCGCGATTTAGCATGTCGGGATCTCATGTCTCATCATATATCGAGGCTGGATGAACACCGTTGTGCGTTCTTAAAGCTCTATTCTGCTCTAATATGCCGGCAGATAAATGAATTAATTATAGGGGCTTTTGAGCTTGTTTGTGGATAAATAGCGAGTTGATAAACATGACACGACAACACAATTACCCGTGACATCAATGCTGTGAAATTGTGCTAAGCGAGTTAACTTGTTTATTATGTGATTGGCGAAGTGCACTCGTCCTTCATCTACTTGACATTCACGGAGTTTGAGACTCATCTTGCAGTCTTTAACTGGGTGTCGGCTGTCCGTTCTCTGGGATTCGGCCTGATAAATTACTATATCTCCATATACCTTCAATACGCGGATAGTTTGGACAGCTACTCTACAGACATGAAGGTAATCCATTTTTTGCCTTTTTTTCTATAACCTGGAGCTCTCGCTCCTCTGCACCGCTCCCGTTTGCCTTCCAAGGTGTCTTTTTATTATCTCATGATGATTCTAACTTCATTCCTCTTGCTGGGACTTGGCCCTTCATCTTCGTTGAGCGCAATACTCTATGCTACGCACTACACGCTCACAGTCCAGGAATAGCCTCACCGTTGTCTCAAGCACCAAGACATGTGGCACTCAACCAAGCTGGCTTACACATGACTCTGCAAGTCGGACTCTGTATTGCCTTGATGAGTTCAATTATGGCGCAGGTGGTACACTGAGCACTTATTCGGCATCGTCGTCCGGAACTCTCACCCAAACGTCAAAAATCAATATCCCCGGAAATGGCGTCCACAGCACGCTCTATGGTGGACCAGATGGCAGGTCTTTCCAGGCAATTGCTCACTAGTAAGAGTTAATCCTCTCCGTATATTTCTAAAGCTGACATAGAAATAGCCAATCGTCGGCATTGAGCACGGTCGCTCTCCCCATCACCGCCAACTCCACAACCTTGCAAAGCTTCAAATACACCATGGCAGGATCAGGACCAGATCGATCTCCTCAAGAAGCTCCGCATCCTCACCAAGCATTGCTTGATCCCACCGGAGCGTTTATCATTGTCCCCGATCTTGGTGCTGATTTCCTGAGGATCTACTCTGTAAACAAGGACACCGGATTCCTAACTTCTTGCGCGCCAATGTGACTGTAGCAGCTGGAAGCAGTCCAAGACATGCCGAATTCTGGGTTCCTGGCTTGGGGCTTGAAGGCATGAAATTATTCCTCGGGAATGAGCTTTCGAACAGCGTGAGCGCATTTGCCGTGACTTACCCGCAACTCGACGGGGATTGCTTGGATTTGATCTTGACGCAGATGGAAACGCCGTATCCGTCTAGTCAAGCAGTTAACACATGGCAGAAAGTCGGAGAAGTGAGAGTAAAGGTACTATGTTTTCAAATTTTCAAATTCCAGGACTTAGAACTGACCTGAACCGATAGGGCAATACGATTACAATTTCAAACCGTGCCGACAATGCTTTCGGCACAAACAACGACTCCATTGCTGTCTTTTCCATTTCTTCTGCGGGTAGGTTCGCCTTTCAGGAGTTGACACCAACTTATGGAAGTTATCCACGCACTCTGCAGATCAATAAAGCAGGGGATCTAGTTGCTATTGGAAATCAAAACTCGGCAACTGTGGTCATCGTAAAGCGAGATCCATCGACAGGGAAGTTAGGAGAGCAAGTCGCAAGTACATCGGTTGGCACCACAGGGTTTAATGGAAGTGCAGGATTAAGCAGTGTGATTTGGGATGAGTAGGACATATCAAATATCACAGGCTTCACCTAGAGTGTTGCCTTTTCACGTGCACAAGTGTAGAAGTAATCGCCAGCTAGTTGTTTACCTATATGGTAGATTAATCTACCTACTTATATATAGATCCCTTTTCCCCACTTTTTTCCTCTCTTCTTTCTTTTCCTCTTCAGATTACATGTAACACATTAAATCTATATAACCTACTTTATAAAATCTTGAACTTAATATAAAACATAAAATTTAATACCAAGATTAGCTATAAGCTGAACACATTATTAAAGGTTAGACTAGTCAGATGCATCTAGAAAACCGCAACACCATCAGTCCGAATAGTGTAGGCATGGCTAGCCTGCCATTGACTCAGATATCGCAGTATAAAGCTCTTGACACCAGGTTTTTGGAGTTCTACTAGAACAAAGCCATCGTAACAGGGGCAACAGCCCTTCCTGGTGGCCGCAATCCCAAAACCTAGCGACAGAATCATGGACGCTCTTAGCAGTAAACTTAATACAATGAACTTTGTGATTTTGCTCTAGAAACTTAATACGCTGAAGACTCTAGTAGGTTTCGGTTTTGGTAATATTTCTTAAGTTATACCATACTATCATTGTCAGCTCTAGGCTTATAAGGATCCCGTTGACAAGGACAAATGGGCAAAACTTGTAAAAGATACAGCGAGTCCTCAGAGACCTTTGAATATTTTACGAAACGTAAGCTACGAGAGTTCCACTTCGAAGAAGGAGCTAATGATATCCTAGGTTATGGCAGCATTTGAATACATGAATGATGACACTGTAGTTGAATACATGACGGAGATCTGTAATAACATCCGAGCACAGTCTGTCATCATCGAAGAAGCGTCTCTTGAAGACACCAGCGGCGAAACCATCAAACTGGTAGGCCCTTAGGATGAATGGATTAGAGATCATCTACTCTTCGTGGCTCTGAGAGGCCAAGATTGGGTTCAGGGTGAGATAGCAGCCATGCGACAGGTCTAGGGTGTTCGTACTGGCTCGGTTGCGGTGCAAACCATGGCGACGTTGGCGCAGCTAGATGACGATAAGGACGAGATCCAGATCAATATGACAATATCACTAGTTTAGATTGAGAGTAAATACCATACCCCAGATGTACTATAGCGAAAGATGCTACGGGGGAGATATGCAAACAGAGGAATTCAATAAAGGTTGCTTAAAGGACAATCATTTCCATGTGTAGTATCAGCTTATAAAGATGGAGAGCTCCAAATTCCGTTGGATAACCCCAGAGAAGCTCTAACCTACGAACAAAAAAGACTCGCTATCCCGCTCTTCCAGGACATACACCAAGAGCAGCAGCTCCGAGTGCCCAATCCCCCGATACAGGCACATTAGCACATTCGCCGACGCCTTAATCCAGCCCACGTAGTCCGCATCCTCGCTCTCCCCCAGCACAAACGTCCCATCGACGACCCTAACAAAGACATCTGGACTGTCGCCGCCCTGCACCGGATCGGGCGCGTCAGCCAGCGCGCGCATCACCACGTCGTCAATGACGAGACAGATATGGAATCGCGGGTCCTGCCCAACCTGTTGGATAGAGAGGTTTGGTGCCTGTCTGTAGGCACCCGGGGATTCTCACTTTGGAGAATCTTCACGTCATGCATGGATGATTCCATGCATAGTTCCATCGGCTCTTTGAGCCTTTGTCA
>Ga0123337_10006350_pt1 | contig 11314 bp, 6 predicted proteins | sample frozenSSSSmetaG_FD_89792 | JGI IMG/M metagenome (GOLD analysis project Ga0123337, IMG submission 89792) | Glacier valley bacterial and archeal communities from Borup Fiord, Nunavut, Canada, to study Microbial Dark Matter (Phase II) -... | ecosystem: Environmental > Aquatic > Freshwater > Ice >...
GATGGTTGTTCCCTTTGCTGCTTTGGCAGGGGTGAAGTAATTAATTACAGGTGGCGGTATAAATGCAAAACCTGCTAACGAATCAATGCCATATTGATTGGTGATCTTTACTTTGCCGGATGCACCGTTACCAACAACTGCGGTAATAACGGAATCTGAATTAATTATAAAGGATTGAGCAGTTGCATTCCCGAATGTTACCCCGGTAGCTGACTTGAAATTTGCTCCTCTTATCGTTACACTAAATCCGGTGAATGCGTTGAGCGGGCTAAACGATGCAATATATGGCTCTGGCATTTTGTTCCTTAAAATAGCGATCGCCCCATAAGGACCATTATAACTTGACGCCGCAATATCGGCCTGGCCATCACCATCAAAGTCTGCAATACTGGCCCAGTACGGATTAAGGCCCGCAACATAACTTCTCCCGGCGGTAAAAGAAATGATTCCTGCCTGGCTGGTGTTTTTAAATACTGAAACAGTATTTGTGCCGGCATTGGTAGCTACGATATCGGGCATCCCATCACCACTGATGTCACTTACAGCAATGCCATATGTATTGCTTCCCGCTGATAAATCCATCGACTTACTAAAACTAATGGTTCCATTAGTACTGTTGTTTTTAAATACTGAAACCAGGTTTTCATTTTGAACGGAAACTGAAATGTCTGGCTTGCCGTCTCCGTCCAGGTCACCAATGGCTACGCATCTGGGATAAGATCCGGTAGGATAATCAGTCTTCATTCCCAAAGAAATAGTTCCGGGAATACTGTTATTTTTAAAAATTGAAATTGAATTGTTACCCACATTGGTTACTACAATTTCTGCTTTGCCATCTGCGTCCAAATCCCGGATAGCAATATTTTGAGGGCTGACATTCATACCCGTGCCGGAGCTATATTTTGTGTCGGTGTCAAAGGAAATAATTCCGTTACTACTTGTGTTTTTAAAGACGGATATGTTGCTGCTCCCGTAGTTTGCAGAAACAATATCAGGTTTCCCATCATTGTCTAAATCGCCAATGGCGACTCCAAAAGGGCTTGTGCCGGAAAATAGTGGTATTTCGGGCTCAAAAGATATTACACCAACGGAACTGGTATTTTTAAAAACTGCCACTATATTAGGAAGATCTGTGGATACAATAAGATCCTGTTTACCATCACCGTCCAGGTCACCGGCATAAAAACCACGTGCGTATGCATTGTTGGTCTGGAAAGTAACAGGGGCTGCAAAAGATATATCGTGGAGCACGCTGCTGTTTCTCAATATGGAGAATGCATTATTGCCCTGATAACCACCAAGTGCAATATCCGCCTTCCCATCTCCGTCAAAATCACTGACTGCCATGCTCCAGGGGAAATAGTTAGTTCCGTAAGTGGGTTTTGGTGCAAATGATCCTGGTGAAAGTGTATTATCGTTACCAGGAAACGTTACTGTAAATGGTTGACCGGAGTAAGCAGTTAGATTTGCAGTACTGACACTAAAAGGCTGGTTGGTTGCTCCTGCCGGCACTGTTACAATTAAAACATTGGGACTTGCGCTAATAACGGAAGCTTTTACTGCTCCGAAATAAACGATATTGTTTGCAGGCGAGGAATCGAAGTTGCTGCCTGTTATGGTTACGTTTGTACCGATGGTTCCGGAAACGGGAGAAAAGGAATTGATTATTGGTTGAGCAAAAATATGTGGAATAGATGCTATTAAGAAAAGACAAAAAGAGGATATACTTTTTTGGAAAGGAAATTTTACAGACATGGATCAAAAGGTGTATTTGAAATAAAGGTATTGCATTCAAATAAAAATTCTCAATCTAATAATTCCTGTCAGGCGACGGACTCCCGTTCGGTGTCAAATCGTTACTAATCCCGGTAACAGATTAGTGAAGGAATTAAATATAAACCCCAGGCTTATCGTTCATTTAAAAAACCAATGTACAAGAGCTGATAACCATCGGCAGCGATCCGCCGCGGCGGGCAGGCTGCCAATGAAGCTTCATACCAATATCTGAGCCGGGCTCAAAATCATTTTTATATTTTGTTACCCTACGTGGCTGGCATTGCGCAGCGGGGTATACCATCCGGTTGGTTTTACTTTTTGTTTCGCAACCGATGCTGTTGCAATTGTTGGTGCCCACAACGATATAGGTTTCTTGAATCAAGGAACCGCAGCAGTGAAGCCATTCCGTTTAGTAATACAAAAATGTTTTAACTACCACATTTCCAAAATTGTCTGAATCCGTTTGGGTGACCAGCCGGTTATCGCTGTCAAAAGTGTAGGCCCTTTTTTCGATTGCGGTAATATTACCGCCAGGGGATTTGGTGGTAATGGTAAGGGGCAAATTTTTAGCCATCGCAGGGCGGTATAACTTATTGAATAAATCGATGCCGGCAGTGAAACTGCTGTAGGTGAAAGTTTTGGTTTCGGTAACAGTACCTGATGCATTGGTATCCGTTTGCGTAATAACATTGCCCGAAGCATCGTATGTGTAGGTTTCTTTGCTGCTTAGTTTGGCACCGCCTGCAGTTGTATAGTCATAATACATCTGTTGAATCAACTGCTTTCCGGCATTATATACCAGTTTGCTGGTGCTGGAATCGTTGGTATCATTGTACTGGAACGTGCTATCCACCAGTTGGTTGCTGTTAATATAGGATATCTCCCGAATGACCAGCTGGGTGCCCTGTTTAATATCCAGGGTGTAGGATGTTGGAGTATAAGCGTAATAGAATCCGCCACTGCCGGAAGTGGAAACCATGCTGATGATTCTGTCGCTGGCATCGTAGGCAATATTAAATGTGTCGATACTATTGTAAGGCGTTTTGGAGGCGTCTTCAATATAGGTTTTGATTTTTGTGGACGGGTCTGTTTGACCGGTAAAACTTTTTTGGCAGGAAGTAGTTGCCAGAATTAAAACGGCAGCGATAAGAGTATTCCGGGTAGTTTTCATGGTTTCGTTATTAAAGGGTAAAAATATCGGGAGGCAACATAGGGATTAACCAGCGATTATCAATTTTCTTTTTGCTGTTGTTATGCTTAGTGTTGCCATCAGATCCATCAGGCGCCGGACTCCTGTCCGGTGTCAAATTGTTACTAATCTCCAAAGATGAAAAATGAAGAAATTAAATTGCCCCTTTAGCCCACGGTTAATTTGAAAAACCAATGTAAAGGGCCGATAGATTCGGCGGTGTTCCCAATGTGGGTTTTGTACGCCTGTTTAGCATTTATGAGTTGCCTGAAATTTTATATATTAGTAACAAGGGGGCACAGGAAAGGATTCCTGCGCCTATCTGCGACTACTATTTACAAGCATTTAGCAAACTGTGATTGCACGTTTCGATTGACATCAATCTATCAACGTACGAAATGAAAACCGCGATATCAGTTCTACATTATCCTGGTAAATTTTACCGGGTATCTGCAGCAGGTCTGCATCCGCATATTTTACCAGGGCCTTTTTTATTTCGCTGTCAATGTCTTTTGTGTCCAGGAAGACTTTGAAGGGTTGGTCGCCGTTTGTACTGGTCAGCTTTTCGATAAATGGCTGGGCAACCGAAGAAAATCCAATGACAATGCTGAGCAAAATAAGGATGGGACCATAATCGTTCCGGTCATATTCTGCAGAAACTTTGAGGCTCTTATGTGATTTAATGATCCGGTAAATGTTGATGAAGCGGTTGATGGTACGGGGAGAGGTGCCAAAAACAGGGGATAATTTTTTCATGTATTTCAACTCATCCTCCGTAAACGTAAGCTTTTGGGTAATCTCCGTTATTTGTATTTCCTTTTTTGCTTCGTCCTGCTGATGTTCCGAAGCAGGTTCCTGCAGGGATGGTGTAGGTTCCTTAGGGGTAACGGCGACTACTGAAATATTTTCAGACAATGGCGCTGTAGCAGGTATGGGCGTAGGGGTATCTATTGGATCGCCTGGTTGTTCGGCTGTTGTGCTATTCACGCCGTTAGTGACTGCCGGTGGCGTTGATTGCGCTGCTTCGGTAGCTGGTTGTTTTTTTATTTCTGCCATCTCATCTTTCAGCAGGTAGCCTACCAGGTTTTCCCTGCCGGTTGTGGTGATGGGTTTAAGGCAGAATGGTATCTGGAATATTTTTTCAAGATAATCATACGAGGTGGCCGATCCCGACAATGCGGTTTCATCCGCTTCAGTTTTCGATGCAGGGGCATTACCGGAGGCGCCGAAAAGTAATTTGTATTTTTCGTTGATGGCATTATTCAGCCAGCGTGGATCAACACCCACCACCACTACAAACAACGGAAACGCCAGTAAAAGATGAATGGCTTCCAGCACTTTTACCACGATGTCTTCATTGCAGCGATCCAGGTCGTCGATATACAGAATGATCCGGTCAATCTTTAGCTTTACATTTTCAGGATTATACACTTCCCTGCTGTTGGGACCCTGCTGCTGGTATTGCAGTCGTAGCAGTTCATCGAGCCGGTTAAAATCACGCCTGATCCACGACATCATACCCAATTGCTGCGAATAACCTGCATCGCTCATCCGCTGTTCAATAAAATCAAAGAGGCGCTTGCCATCTGCTATTTCACTTATTTCACGCTGTGTCGACTGCTGGGTTTCATTTAAAGAGGTAATAGAATTTTTTAAATCAACCAATTCATTCCGGCCGGCGACCAATGCTGCACTCACCTGCTCCGGGCGGTTCTCCAGCGTGTCGTGAAAACTTTTCAGGCGATCATATCCCTGTTCAAATTTTTGCCGCACCGGCTTAAAAACCTGCATAAAGTATCCAATAAAAGTAACGGCTGCTGTAGTAAGCGCACCAATTCTGGCAAGCCATTGCTGATACTCTTCTTTAAAATCAACCGTTAATAAAATAGACGACATGCCCACGATGATGGCTATACCGATTGCATACATCCATCTCCATCCCCGCATATTTTTCAACATCTTCCAGGAGGCAGCCAGCTTATTCCAAATAGAACCCAGGTCGTCCATACTGGCTTTAATATCGGTTGCATTACCCAGTATTTCCTCTACCTTTTTGTTTTTCAATTTCCCGCCATCGGCTGCAACCTTTTTATCTGAAATCACCAGTTTGAGCAAATCCCATGCAGTGATGTCTTCCAGTTTGTCATGCTTGGTTTGCTTCTCCAGTTCCATATTGCTCACCCGCAATACCAGCTCTGATTTTCGTAGTTCGGCTGCTTCCTTTTGCTTGCTGGTAAAAGCGAGGGTATTTTGCAATCGCTTCAGTTCATCCAGGTCTTCTTTATTGGTGGAATATTTGCTCAGCGAATCAAATATTTCTGTGACCATGCAGGCCCATAAATTGGTATCGGCATAATGCCATGAATTGAATTTAACCTGTACCACATTTCTTACAAACTCCGGTTTTCCTGATTGGGCGCAATCATTCACCCGTTCATACAACTTCTCCATGAAAAAGCTTTTTCCCGATCCCCATTTACCAAACAGGCCAATAGCAAGGGGAGGCTTAACACTTGCCAGTGCCATAACAGCCGCCAGCGACCCGATGTCATTTTCAAAATCGAGCTGATCCTTATTGGCATGATTACCCTCCGTATAAAAGAATGGAAGCGTGGTGAGGGTTGTTTTGGTTTCTACTGGCGGCTTTACTGGCTCAGTTGCCAGAGTCGGGGAAAGAATTTCTTCGAAAATTTCTTTACTAATCTCAAAGAGTCTTTTCGCACCGTTGCTGGTAAGTTCCCCGTAAAAATCATATTGCTTAGGGTCGATATCAGCCTGGCTTTGCAGTCGGTCTACAAAATCAAATGAAATAATTTCGCCCTGTTTCGGGTCTTCGTAGATGCCCTCCGTCACTTTAAAAGTTCCGATGAATCCGTTACTCCTTCCCCGGGAATAACCGAGCATCAAATCACCCGGCTTTACTTTTTGAAACAAATCATATTCCGGTCGCTTTTGTTTGTCTTTGTAAGAATTGAACCAGCACTTTGTACCGGGTTGCAAATTTTCAACATTCCAGGTGGAGGGAATAAGTTTTATAATCCAATAGTTTGCTTCTGTCACAACAGGTTCGGCAATTTCAATCTCACCTGCAGCTGCTTCTTCAGCATAAGCATTGTTGCCGGCGCTCCCCCTCCTGGTTCTTTGCTTTGGAGCTGCGCCTGAATTGGCTGCCATCATTACCTGGTAATAAGTTTCTTCATCCACTTCACCAGTAAGCGGCAATTCAAATTCTGTTTGGAACTGTAACACTGCATCAGCGGTTTGTTTGCCAAACATACCATCGGCAACACCTTTGAATCTTTTAAGTTTTACAAGAAGATCCTGAATTTCCTTTACCTGGGGGCCATTGCTTTTCAATTTAATTGGATTATAGGATTGCCAGTAACCTTCATTTGTTGAATCAAACCATGCGTATCCGGGTGAGCAATTTACAACGGTAATCGGGACAAAGCCATTCAGTGCAACCATGATAACTCCAAAATCATTTTTCCCCCTGAATTCCAAAGCGTCTTCAATGCCTGAAAGCACCGTTTCCACATTCGGCAAATCAATTGAATTTTGAATTCCCGTTAAATCCAGTATCACCCTGTATTTTTTATATTGCGTAGCCCGCTCTGACTTAAATATTTTTTGAATCCGTTCGATATTCTCCCCGAATTTTGCAGCATTGTAGTACACCGTTTCTGTGGCATATCCCAGCTCAAAGAACTTATTCCGAAAAAAGGAGATTAATGCCAGGCTTTCATTCGGCATGGTTGTAAAACTTAATCGTGGACTGGTAACAAATGCAGAAAACTGAACATAATCCTCCGGATTTGATATGCCTAGGTCCGGGTTAAGTTTCCGGAATTTAAAGCCGGTATCTTCTGCAGCAGATGAGTTAACCATGGTAAAAAATTAAGGGGTTTTCTTTTTCATGTTTTAATGAGCATGTTTTTCGGTACCATCCTCATTTTGGCAAATCAAATTACGCAAATAAATAATATAGTATGGAAGATTTCTTGTGTAAGCAGGACGTAATCCGAAATTTGGGGAGGATGGTTCGTGAGACACGAACCATGGCTGCGAAGATTTCTTGTATCAGTGAACCGAAATCCGAAACCGGGGGATCATACAGGAGGCATTGCCAGGAACCGGTAGCTCAAAACTTTATATATTAGTAAAAGGGTGTCAAAGGAAAGGATTCCTGCGCCTGGCGATTAAAGCACGGAGGATTAAAACCCTGGTGGGTAATGAAGGAGTGAAAATGATTCACTCCTTTCCGGGTTGATCTGTCTTTTGTTCCAGTTCCCTGGGCTATTCACAGCAAAGTCAGTTGTAATTTTTGCTAAAGGACATAAACCACGGCGTTAGGCGTCATTGTAATCGACGTTATTAATCATTTAGCGAAATATGGCCATGTAACATAATTGGCGCAAACAACCTCTTTTTTGCCGCTTTTATGCCTTACTTATTTAGTGGTTAAATGGTACGTTTGTAATATAAAAAAATTAAAATCAAAATTATGGCACTTATCAATCCTCACATTAATTTCAACGGAAATGCCGAAGAAGCATTTAATTTTTACAAATCAGTATTTGGCGGAGAGTTCGCAAAGATTATGCGTTTCAAAGACTTGTCAAGCCCTGAATTTCCTGTAGCAGAAAATGAAGCCAATAAAATTATGCACATTGCTTTACCTATTGGCAAAAACGTTTTAATGGCAAATGACGTTCCTGAATTTATGGGAAAAACAAATGAAAACGAAAACAGGTCTAAAATATCAATTAGTGCAGAAAGTAAGGAAGAAGCAGACAAATTATTTAACGGGCTTTCAGCAGGTGGGCAAATAGAAATGCCTATTGCCGACAGTCCCTGGGGTTCATATTTTGGTATGTTTCGTGACAAATATGGAATTGAATGGATGGTCGATTTTGACCCCAATTATAAAGGGCAAATTTAGCCGAAGAAAAACAACGAACGCCTAACATGCATTGGCAAAATACGGGGCAGGACGATGAAACTTCTACAGCAGCAACATGGCAGCAGTGGTTTGGGGCTGGACTCTTTCTAATAAATTTTTCCTTAATTTCATTATCATATTTCTAATTAGTAGTGCCACCGGGCGGGACCAGCAATGAATTCCCCGTACTTCGCCAATGCAAAACGGAGGGCAACCGGTACTTTACCAGCATCCCACTTATCAGCATATTGCCACCAGATAATAAAAAGCTGAATGCATTTAAGCAAATGCTTCCCAGGTGGCATTGCCTGCAATATCTTTAAGGGTAAATATACCTCCATGCGTACCTATCTGTTGATCATCGCTTCGCTTTTCACCCAGATTTTTATGGCCGCCAATGCACAAACCCTGGAATTGGTAAAAGAGATCAGCACCGGTTTTGGCAGTTCGAATCCGTACAATTTTACTGCCACCGCCAACAAACTGTTTTTTGTTGCAAAAGATGATGCCAATCAATTCAAATTGTATGTAACAGAAGGAACAGGGGCAACCACAACATTACTGGGACCAGCACTAGCGCAAAATGGAACGATCTACAGCATGATCGCTTACAATGGCAAACTATTTTTTACCTGTAATGATGGAGTAAACGGGCAGGAACTATGGACGAGTGATGGCACGGTTGCCGGCACCGTTTTATTTAAAGATTTGTATCCCGGAGCCACGGGCTCGTTCCCCACGGCATTTACGGTGGCCAATGGTAAATTATTTTTTATGGGCGGTGGTGTGGACGGAGACAGAAGACTGTATGTGAGTGATGGAACACCTGCCGGCACCACCATTATCAGGAACAATTACATTGACCTGTTTAATGGGTTTAGCAATTTTGCAGTCATGAACAATGAAATATATTTCAGGGGTGACGGAGCCCCCCAATTTGCTTATGGTTTATGGAAAAGCGATGGCACAGCAGCGGGTACCGTATTGGTAAAAGCGGGAGGCTTTATACCGGGCGTATTGGGTAGCAACTACGCCGTATTAAATAATAAAATGTATTTCAGTGGTTTTGACTATGTAAATGGCAGTGAGCTTTGGGTAACAGATGGAACAACGGCTGGCACACAAATGGTGCTAAACATGCGTGCGGATGGCGGCGGTGTTTTGAATAGCGGATCGCCGATGGCTTTAACGGTGTATAATAGTAAAATTTATTTCTCCGCAGCCGATGACACACATGGCCAGGAATTATTTGTAACAGATGGCACAGCAGCAGGAACCGCATTGGTAAAAGATATGTTGCCAGGCACAGGAGCAAGTGTACCCTACCAGATAACGTTGTACAATGGACTGTTATATATACTAAATTCATATAACCGGGAACTATGGAAAACGGATGGCACGACTACAGGTACGCAATTGGTAAAAATAGTACAGGAATCCAGCAGGTTCGGTGCGGTATGGAATAACAAGATCTACCTCATCTCCGGCACCAGCCAGTTCCTTTGGCAGAGCGATGGTACCGCAGCAGGAACCGGCTTTGCCACCGCAACCAACACCAGTGCTATTATCAGGATTTTCGCCACCGATCTAAATCTCACCCCATTCAATTCGAGCCTTTATTTTGGGGGAAGCTGCGATGTGATATCGCCCAGCGTTGAGCCGCTCCGGTTTGTTTCTGCAACCAATATTCATAATTTTTCATTTACTGGTAGCGGTAACTGGAGCAATCCTGCTAACTGGGCCGGTGGCAATGTGCCGCCGGCAACATTACTGTCGGGCGATATTGTAGTGATCAATGGAAATTGCATCCTTGATATTGCGGTACATGCACAGGCAGGATCCTCTATTACTGTTGCAGCCGGTAAAAGTTTACTGATACTGGGGTCGCTTACTATGCAGTAGCGAAGAATAGCTGTATTGTCCACCGGGCTCCGGACTGCCCTCCGGTGTAAAATCGTTACTAACACCCGAAACAGGTAAGAGAAAAAATTTACATGAGCCTTTTGCCCTTAGCCTGGCAAGGTCTCTCAGTTAAGCGCCGGGTTTCGTCTAGTGTATACCAGCCACTTATCCAACAAAATAAAATTGAGACGAAAAGATTCTAAAGCTGCCAGCTAACACACTCCCTCCGGTGCCCAACTATTGCTAAACCCAGGAAACTAAAAAAGAAAAGAATAGCCCCCTTCCAATTCAATCGCAAAAGAACAACCAGCATTCATTTGCTGCCGCTTTTCAAATAAACAAATAAGGCCGGTGTATGCTGCCGCATTTTTCTACTAAGGATAAAAGCTGCAATAGACTAAAGCCGACAGCCATCAGCAGGCAAATAGTACCCGATGCAAACACTTCGGTTGTTGGTCGGGAGACGCAACAACGGCGTGCTGAGTAGGACGGCTAATTTATAAAGCGGTGTTTTAGCGTTGAGCAATGCCAAAGCAATCCATCGAAAACAAACCACCAGGAAAAAGTGAACGGGCGGCGGATCGGGGGCAGCCGGCAGTATCCTCACCATTCTAGCGCTTTTGCGGGAGATATTGTAGAAGTAAATCTTGATGTTCCAAATGAGCAAATTTTCTTAAGTGCAAAAAAAACAGCAACTTTAGGGACAGCGCAATTGAGGCTATTCCTATACTTTAAAAATATGCATGAAGATGAATTACAAAATATCCTTTCAGGAACTGGCCATCAGGAACCAGCAAATCTTATCCAAACAGTTGCCCAAAAACTTGGTGCAGGCAAAAAAGCAGGTAGCACTGCTGAAAAAAACAGCGTCTCAAAGCAGCGGGAAGAAAAAATCCTGATTGCTTTTGCCGATGAACATCATTTATGGAAAACCGATATAGATGAAGATGCATTTTTAGCCGAAGGCGCAGAACAAAAAGTGTATTTATGCAGCGATGGTAAAAATGTTTTTAAATTAAACGACACGATCTTTTACACCTCCTGGGCCGATTATTTTTTAAGTCTGCAACTACACAATTATTTCTTCCCCGGCACATTGTACACGCTCACCGGATTCGCAAAAAAAGACGATGTTTTATATGCAGTTGTAGAGCAACCCTTCATTGAATTTGATGCCATCACTAATCTGGAACAGGTGAAATTATTTTTACAAAACAATGGCTTTGTATGGAAAAAAAATAATGACTTCTATCACCCTGGTTACCAAATTATCCTGGAAGATTTACATGATGAAAATGTACTAACCAGCCATGATACCCTCTTCTTTATTGATACTGTTTTTTATGCACTGTAAAACCATAGCTCCGGTTAGCATTTGTTCAGTTTAACCCATATTTTGCAGTAGACTAATTTATGTCAGTCTGTCTTAAATTTGAATATGAGTATGGAGCACGAATACAGCGATAATATGGTAACGCCCTGGGGCGGTATGAAGGAGATGAAAA
>Ga0123337_10006352_pt1 | contig 11309 bp, 8 predicted proteins | sample frozenSSSSmetaG_FD_89792 | JGI IMG/M metagenome (GOLD analysis project Ga0123337, IMG submission 89792) | Glacier valley bacterial and archeal communities from Borup Fiord, Nunavut, Canada, to study Microbial Dark Matter (Phase II) -... | ecosystem: Environmental > Aquatic > Freshwater > Ice >...
TCAAGTCCAACTACAAGCGCTCCTTTGTCGTCAAGGAGCAGATCGTCGTTCCCTATCTCGCCGAAGGCCTGGACTGCATCGCTGGCATCTCCACGTGCATGCTCGACAACCATGACGCGCTGTACTCGTCCGACATCACCGGCACGACGATCACCGTCAGCAATGTGCGCGACCTCGTCATCGTGGCTGGTGTCAACCACCACAACACCGGCAAGGCGCTGTACCTGAACCAGACGATCAACGACCCGATCAAGAGCACGGGCATCGCCAGTGTCGACGACAAGAGTTTTACGACGCAAAGTGCGCTCTTTCACGGCGGCGTCAAGCTGCTCGGCGACCCGCGAGTCAAGCTTTACAAAGACCTTTACGCCTATGCAATCTCCTACGATTGCAATGGCCTGAAGTACTGCCTGAACATCCCGGCGCCGACACCCGACAAGCCGGTCGGTCTGCCGCCGGGTGCCCCGTTCAGCCTGTGGGAACGCAGCTACGTCGAGCCACACACCGGCGTGCGCCCGGCGACGACCGAGGTCGTGCGCCAGCGCGTGCTGGTCGGCGCAGTTCGCTGACGGAGCCCTCTGGCCGACACCATGCGTCGTCCGCCCCCGCGGGGCGAGGAAGCTTCGGGCGGCCGTGCGTTTCCCTCGTAAGCCCTACAGCAGCGCCCGCATCCTTGCGGCCGCTGCCTGAAGCGCTGGCAGTTGCGCCACTGCATCGGCCAGCTCCAGACGCGCGACTGGCGCGTGCACCGCGATTGCTGCGCGGCCGATGCCGTCGCTGCCGCGCACCGGCACCGCCACCGCAATCAACCCCGCGATGAACTCTTCGCGGTCGCAGGCATGGCCTTGCTCCGCGATGCGATCGCATTCCGCGCGCAGCCCTTTCACCGAGACGATGGTGTTGCGCGTCATGCGCGGCAACGGAAGTTGCGTGATCAGCGCATCGCGCGCCGCACGTGGCATCTGCGCCAGGAACAGCTTGCCGCTCGCGGTGCAATGCAGCGGCACGTGTGCGCCGACGTCGAGCGTCAGGCGCAGCGGCCATTGCGCCTCGACCCGGTCGAGGTAAAGCACTTGCGCACCGTCGAGCGTGGTGAAGTTGCAGGTCTCGCCGAACTGTGCCACCAACTCGGCCAGCACCGCGTGGCGCAGGCCGCGCACCACGCCATGGTTCAGTGTATCGAAGGCGAGTTGGCGCAGCGCCGGGCCGACGATGAACGAGCGTTCGTCCACATCGCGCGCCAGAAAGCCGCCGGCCAGCAACTGTGCGCAGATGCGGTGCGCCGTGCCTTTGGGCAGCGCCAGGCGCGCGGCCAAGTCGGCCAGCGACAGCGCCCGCCCCTCGTTGGCCAGCAGCGACAGCAGGCGCAGGCTGCGCTCGGCCGACGAACCGGTGGCGGCATCGGCCTCTTCCACCACAGCAACCGCGGGCAATTTTGTCTTCATGCGGGCAGACGTTGAAAATGGAACGTTGTTTTCCGAAATACAAAGAACTAGGATTCGACGCTATTAGTCAAGATTCGGAACGAATTGTTCCATTGAAGTGAACTCCACGCGCACCGCGAAACCCACTGAATGAACGAAGCGTTCGACTACATCGTCGTCGGCGCCGGCTCGGCCGGCTGCGTGCTCGCGGCGCGCCTGAGCGAAGACCCAGCCACGCGCGTGCTGCTGCTCGAAGCCGGCCCGCCCGACCGCTCGCTGTGGATCCACCTGCCCATCGGCTATGGCAAGACGATGTGGAGCGACACCTACAACTGGCGCTTCCGGACCGACCCCGATCCGAACATGAACGGCCGGCGCATCTACTGGCCACGCGGCAAGACGCTGGGCGGCTGCAGTTCGATCAACGGCCTGATCTACATCCGCGGCCAGCGTGAAGACTACGACCACTGGGCCGCGCTCGGCAATACCGGCTGGGGCTATGGACGTGCTGCCGTACTTCATCAAGTCCGAAGGCAATCAACGCGGCGCCATTCCGTTCCACGGCGGCAGCGGCCCGCTCAAGGTGTCCGACATCGGCGCGAAGCACCAACTGATCGAAGCCTTCATCGATGGCGCGCAGCAGATCGGTACCGCCAGCGTCCGGCGCACCGACGACTTCAACGGCGCCACACAGGAAGGCGCTGGCTACTTCCAGCTCAACACGCACAAGGGCTGGCGCGTCAGCACCGCGAAGGCCTACCTCGACCCCGCACGCAGCCGCCCGAACCTGCGCATCGAAACCGAAGCGTTCGCGGCCGGCGTCATCATGGAAGGCGCGCGCGCCGTCGGCGTTCGCTACCGCCAGGGCGGCGAGATAAAGAGCGCGCGCTGCACGGCCGAGGTGCTGCTGTCGGCCGGCTCGATCCAGTCGCCGCAGCTGCTGCAACTGTCCGGCATCGGCCCGCGCGCGCTGCTGGAAGCGCGAGGCGTGCCGGTCGTCGTCGATGCGCCCGATGTCGGCGAGAACCTGCAAGACCACCTGCAGATCCGCCTGGGCTTCGAGTGCACGCGGCCCATCACCACCAACGACCAGCTCAACTCGTGGCTCGGGCAGATGAAGCTCGGCCTACAGTGGCTGCTGTTCCGCAGCGGCCCGCTCGCGGTCGGCATCAACCAGGGCGGCTGCTTCATGCGGGCGCTGGTTGACGCGCATGGCAAGCCGGTGGCCGCCACGCCCGACATCCAGTTCCACGTCGCCACGCTGTCGGCCGACCTGGCCGGCGGCGAGGTGCACCCGTACTCCGGCTTCACGATGTCGGTGTGCCAGCTGCGGCCCGAGTCGCGCGGCCACATCCGCATCCGCAGCACCGACCCGTTCGAGCCGCCCGAGATGCAGCCGAACTACCTGGCCACCGAGCTCGACCGCCGCACCACCGTGGCCGGCATGAAGGCGGCGCGGGCGATCGCGGCGTCGGCCGCGATGCGCACCTACGTGAAGCGCGAGGTGAAGCCCGGGCCCGGGGCCGTCAGCGATGCCGAGCTGCTCGAGTTCTGCCGCAACAACGGCGCCACCATCTTCCACCCAACCGGCACCTGCCGCATGGGCGTCGACGCGCGAGCCGTGGTCGACACCCGGCTGCGCGTGAAGGGCACGGCCTGCCTGCGCGTGATCGACTGTTCGGTCATGCCGACGCTGGTGTCGGGCAACACCAACGCGCCGGCCGTGATGCTGGCCGAGAAGGCCGCCAACATGATCCGCGCGGACGCCAGAAGCTGAAAGCGCAAAGCCGACACAGAAGTTGACAAGGACGAAGACGGGCAACCACAACACGCGGTCACCACGGCACGCATCAACAGGGAGACGACCCATGGTGACACAAGCCGGAACGCAGAACAGTCCACAGTACACACCACCGAGCGCACCCCAGAGCGCATTGCAAGACCCGCGCGCGATCCGCCGGGTCCTGATCTCGGCGCTGGTGGGTGCCAGCATCGAGTGGTACGACTTCTTCCTCTACGGCGTGGTCGCCGGCATCGTCTTCAACAAGCTCTATTTCCCGGCCAGCGACCCCGTGGTGTCGACCTTGCTGGCCTACACCACCTTCGCGGTCGGCTTCGTCACACGCCCGCTGGGCGGCGTGATCTTCGGCCACTTCGGTGACCGCATCGGGCGCAAGAGCATGCTCATCATCACGCTGATGATCATGGGCGTGGCCACCTTCCTGATCGGCCTGGTGCCGACCTATGCGCAGATCGGCGTCGGCGCGCCCTTGCTGTTGCTGCTGCTGCGCGTGTTGCAAGGCATCGGCCTGGGCGGCGAATGGGGCGGCGCGGTATTGATAGCCTACGAATACGCGCCAAAAGGCCAGCGCGGCTTTTACGCCTCGCTGCCGCAGATCGGGCTGGCGATCGGCCTGTGCATGGCCTCAGGCATCGTCGCGCTGCTGTCTTCGCTGCTGACCGACGCGCAGTTCCTCGCCTGGGGCTGGCGCATCGCCTTCCTGCTGTCGGGCGTGATGGTGATCGTCGGCATGTACATCCGCCTGGCGGTGCAGGAAACGCCGGAGTTCGCGGCGGTGAAGGCGCGCAACGCCGAGTTGCGCATTCCGTTCATGGACATGATCCGGCGCTACCCCGGCAACGTGCTGAAGGGCATGGGTGCGCGCTACATCGACGGTGTGTTCTTCAACATCTTCGGCGTGTTCTCGATCAACTACCTGACCAACACCATCAAGATCAGCCGCACCGACGCGCTGCTCGGCGTGATGGCCTCGGCGGTGGTGATGATGTTCACGATCCCGTTCTTCGGCCGCCTGTCGGACCGCATCGGTCGGCCGCGCGTCTACATGTGGGGCGCGATCATCACCGCGCTCTCGGCATTCCCCGGCTTCTGGCTGATGACGAACGCGGGCGGCAACGTCACGCTGATCTGGCTCGCCATCATCGTGCCCTTCGGCTTCTTGTACGCATCGGTCTACGGCCCCGAGGCGGCCCTGTTCTGCGACCTGTTCGATGCCAAGGTCCGCTACACCGGCATCTCGTTCGTCTACCAGTTCTCGGGCATCTTCGCGTCGGGCATCACGCCGATCATCGCCACCGCGCTCCTGAAATCGGGCGGCGGCGAGCCGTGGCAGATCTGCCTCTACGTGCTGTTCGCGGGCGTGGTGTCGGCAATTTGCGCGGCGCTCATCGGAAAGTCGGAGCCGGCCGGTTGATGCGCGCGGTCGGGTCGGGTCAGTGCCCGGTTCGTGTTAGAACCTTTGTCGGCGTTGACAAGGGCAAGCATGAACAGTCAGTGGTTTACCGGCACGAGATCCAACACGATCCAATCGCAGATTCGATGGCTCGTCGTGGCCTGCATCGTGCCGGCGTGGCTGCTGACGGCCGCGGCAGCCTGGCTGTCATATGAACGTGAACGCGACGGCCTGGCGAACACCACCGTCCAGGCCTCGCAACTGCTGATGCAGGCAGTGGAGCGCGAACTGGCGATCGACATCGTGGCCTTGCAGACGCTGGCCACCTCGTCGCGGATCGACGAGCTCGACTACGCACCCTTTCGCGAGCGCGCCGAACAGGTGATGCGGCTCAATTCGGGCACGGCGCTCATCCTGGTCGACCTCGGGTTGAATGTGCTGGCCGGCGTGCCCTGGCCGGAAGGCAAACCGCTGCCCCGGTTGCCGCACGACAAGTTTCCGCAAGTGATGACCAGCGGCCGGCCCGCGGCCTCCGACCTCTTCGTCAGTTCGGTGTCGGGGTTGCCGCAGCTGTCCGTGGCGGCGCCCGTGTTGCGCGACGGCCGGGCCATCGGCCGGCTGGAAATGATCTCGTCCCCCGGGCGCTTCTCGGAGCTTCTCGAACGGCAACCCTTGCCTGCCGGTTGGACCGCCGGCATCCTCGACCGCCAAGGCGTGGTGGTGGCGCGCAACCGTGACGCCGGTGCGTTCTTCGGCAAGAAAGCGTCGGCGGCATTGCTGGCCGAACTGCCGATTCGCAACCAGGGCAGCTGGCGTGGCCGCACGCTCGATGGCGTCGACGTGATCAGCGGCTTCAGCCGCTCGACAGAGCACGGCTGGACGGCTGTGGTCGCCGTGCCTGAATCGGTGCTGAATGCCGGCCTGCGCCGCGCGCTGCTGCGCTCCGCGCTTGCCGCATCGGCCCTGCTCGCCCTCGGCCTGGCGCTGGCAGGCCGGATCGGCAAGCGCATCGCCGACCCGATCCAGGCACTGGTCGCACCGGCGCTGGCCATCGGGCGCGGCGAGGCAGCAAACATCTCGCCCACCGCGCTGCGGGAAACGAACGAACTCGGGGTCGCCCTGCAGCAAGCCGCCCGCTTGCTGCGTGAACGCAGCGAAGCCCGCGAGCACGCTGAAGCAGCGCTGCGCGACAGCGAATCGCGGCTGCGCATGGCCCTTGATTCGAGCCGGATCGGCGACTGGGAGCTCGACCTGCGCAGCAACGTACTGCTGCACTCTGCGCGCCACGACCAGTGCTTCGGCTATGCGCAACCGATGGCCGATTGGAGCGTCGAGCGCTTCTTGCGCCAACTGCACCCCGACGATCTCGCCAACGTGAACGAGCGCTTCCGCGAAGTGCTGCGCGGCGGCGATGCCTGGCAGCTTGAATGCCGCGTCTACTGGCCCGACGGCAGCCTCCACTGGCTCGACGCCCACGGCGTGGGGATCACCGAGAAAGGCAGGCTGGTTCGCGTCCTGGGCCTCATCACCGACATCACCGAACGCAAGCTGGGAGACGAGTTGCGGCTGCACGGCGTGCGCCTGGAAGCGGAGAACCGGCAGATCCAGGAAGCAAACCGGCTCAAGAGCGAGTTCCTGGCCAACATGTCGCACGAGCTGCGAACGCCGTTGAACGCGGTGATCGGCTTTGCCGAAATCTTGCGCGGCGGCTCGGTGCCGGCCGATTCTCCGAAGCGCGACGAATACCTCGGCTACATCGCCAGCAGCGGGCGCCATCTGCTGCAGCTGATCAACGACGTGCTCGACCTGTCGAAGGTCGAGTCTGGCAAGTTCGAGTTCTTCCCCGAGCCGGTCAATTTGCCGAAGGTGCTGATGGAAGTGGCCGGCGTGCTGCAGAGCGAAGCTTCGCGCAAGGGCATCACGGTCACGATCGAGAACGGCGCCGGCCTGGACGGCTTGTCGCTCGACCCGGCGCGGCTCAAGCAGGTGCTCTACAACTTCCTCTCGAACGCCATCAAGTTCACCGGCCATGGCGGGCGCGTGGTGCTGCGCAGCAGCGTACAGGGCCCGGACCAGCTGCGGCTGGAAGTCGAAGACAACGGCATCGGCATCGCGGCGGGCGACCTGGCGCTGCTGTTCACGCCGTTCCAGCAGATCAACGCCAGCGCCGCCAAGCACCACCAGGGCACCGGCCTGGGCTTGGCGCTGACGCGGCGCCTGGCCGAGTTGCAGGGCGGCTCGGTCGGCCTGCACAGCGAGCCTGGCGTGGGCAGCGTGTTCTTCGTGCTGCTGCCGTGCCGTGCGAGCGTGGTGCCGCAAACGCACGCGATGGTCGGCAGCCCATCGGTGGGCTCGGCTCTGCGGTCGGGTGCGCGCCGGGTGCTGGTGATCGAGGACGACGTGTCCGACCAGGCCCGGCTGGTGCAACTGCTGGGCACGGCCGGCTTCCACGTCGACGTGGCAGGCACCGGCGAGGCCGCGCTGCAGCTGTTCGCCGCCCGGCGCTACGACGCCATCACACTTGACCTGCTGCTGCCCGACCGCAGCGGGCTGGAGGTGCTGGCGGCACTGCGCGAGCACGCCGACAACGGCGATGTGCCGGTGGTCGTGGTCACGATGGTGACCGAGACATCGTCGCTCGCCGGCTTCCGCATCAGCGATGTGTTGACCAAGCCGATTCGCCCCGACGAGGTGGTGGGCGCCTTGCGCCGGGCCGGCTTGCGAACCTCGGCCACGCCCCGCGTGATGGTGGTCGACGACGACGCTTCGGCGCGCGACCTGATGGCGGCCACGCTGCAGTCCATCGGCATCACCGCGCTGTGCATGGCCGACGGCCGGGCGGCGCTGGCGGGCCTGGACGAGCACCGCCCCGACGCGATGGTGCTCGACCTGATGATGCCGGGCCTGAACGGCTTCGACGTATTGCACGCGCTGCGCCAGCGGCCCGAATACCTGCAGCTGCCGGCCTTCATCTGGACCAGCATGAACCTGAGTCCCCGAGTCCACCCGAGGACGACCAAGCCTGAGCTGGCGCGGCCCGCCTTCGCTTTCAGGCTTCGATCGGCAGCATCGGCAGCATCGGCTGCGAAGGCACGGCCCACAGCGCTTCGTCGCGCGCGCTGGCCATCAGCAGGGCCAGCTTCCCGACGATGGCGCGCAGGTCGACGATTTCGTCGGCGCGCCATTGGCGCATCGCGTCGGTCTGCTCGCAACACACCATGCCGAAGGCCCGGCCATTGACCATGAACGCGGCGTCGAGCATCGACAGGACGTTGTTCGGGCCAAGGTAGTTCGCGCGCATCGGCTGCAGCGCCGGGTCACGCATCGCGTCGACGCTGACGTACGTGCCGGTGTTCAACAAACCGTCGAAGTAAGCGGCATATTCGGCTTCAAGCAGGTGGCTCTCGGTGGTCACCAGGCATTGCCCGGCGACCTTCGAAGCAAAGCACAGCAAGCTTAAGGAGCCCGGTTCGCCGTCGAAGCGCCACAGGCTGACGCGCGAGCACTTCAGCCGGCCGAAGATCAGGTCGATGACGGTCGAACGAGCCTCGTCGCGGCCGGTTTTCCCGGCATAGAACGCGGCGCCGATCGCTTGCAGCCGCGAAAGCTCAGTGTGCAGGTCACTCATGCCCCGAGTATCTGTCGAATCGGTGTGCCGTTGGGGCCGCGCCGCGCGCCTCGGATCAAGGCACGGGCGGCGGCAAGCCCTGGCACTCTTCGAACACGCGCGCGGTGCAATGCGCGCAGATGCTGCGGTCCAGGCGATCAAAGATGGTGCGCAGCGCGACGCGCTTGGACGGAAAGATGTGGTCGGCGCCCAGCTCGCGCGTGAACCCGACGTGCTGCCAGAGTTCGAGCACCGGCTGGCGCGGGCGGTGGAAGTACAGGTCACCGCCGGTGGCGCGTCGCGCGGCCATTTCGGTGCGCCACAACTCGGCCGCCGCGAGGTCGTTGAAGTTCATGCTCTTGGCCATCACCAGCAGGTGGCGCGGCGCATCGGCATGGCTGCGCAACTCGCGCAGGTTGTCGGCCACATGGGGCACCGCGCCGAAGTAGACCTCGCCTTCCATGCGGATCATCTTCAGCTGCGGGCACTCGGGCAGTGGCGCGGGCACATCGGCACGAACCACGAAGTGCCGGTCTGATGCCAGGCCAATCGACGCGCCACCCGCAGCGCCCTTGTCGACAGCAGTGTCGAAACCCATCACCCGGATCGACGGGTGCGAGGTGCGGTGCAGGTACACCACCAGCGACAGGGTGGTACCGAGCAGAATCGCCATCTCGATGCGGATCGTGACAGTGGCGAGCGCCGTCACTGCGGCAATCGCGAAGTCCTCGTGGCTGAGTTGCCACAGGCTGCGCCAGCCCTTCAGGTCGAACAACGCCAACGCCACCAGAAGCAGCAGCGCCGCGATCGCCGGCTGCGGGATCAGCGCCAGCAAGGGTGCAGTGGAGGCCAACAACAGCAGCAGCCACAGCGACGCGAACACGGCCGCCAGCGGCGTGCGCGCGCCGGCCTCCAGGTTCGGTAAAGAGCGGTTCAGCGAACCGCAGGACACATACGACGAGAAGAAGCCGCCGACGATGTTCGACAGTCCCTGGCCGCGAAACTCGCGGTTCGCATCGACGGGCTGGCCGGAGCGCACCGACACCACCTTCGCGATCGAGATCGACTGGCCAAGCGCGACGATCGTCAGCGCGAACGCGATCGCCAGCAGTTCGGGCAGGCTCTGCACCTGCACCGCCGGCCAGTGGAAGCGCGGCCAGATCGATGGAATGGGGCCCACCACTGCCACCCCGCCCCAGGGCGAATCGGCGCCGACGACGTTCACCAACGTGGCCAGCGCGGTGCCCGCCGCCAGCCCGACCAGCATGAAGGGCCAGCGCGGCAGCGCGCGGCGCACGCCCAGCACCACCAGCAGCGTGACGCCACCGACTGCCAAAGCGCCCGGCCGCACGGCACCCAGGTGTTCGCCCAGGTGCGCGAGCAGCGCACCGGTGCCATGCTGGCCGGCGGCCGGCAGACCGAGCAGGTCGGGCATCGAATGCAAGGCGATCAGGGCTGCAGCGCCGCTGGTGAAGCCGCGCAAGGCCGACGGTGAAATCAGGTTCGCGATCGAACCGAGCCGCAGCGCACCGATCAGCCACTGCATCACGCCGACCATCACCGTGACGGCGAGCGCGAGCTGGATGTAGGCCGGTGACCCCACCGCCGCCAGCGGCGCGAGCGTGGCGAACAGCGCCAGCGAGTTGGCGTTGGTCGGGCCGGACATCACGTGCCAGCTCGACCCGAACAGCGCCGCCACCACGCAGGGCACGATGGCGGTGTACAGGCCGTACTCGGGCGGCAACCCCGCCAGCGTGGCGAACGCGAAGCCCTGCGGCAGCACCAGCAAGGCACCGAGGATGCCTGCCATCAGGTCGGCACGCAGCGTGTGCCGGTCGACGATGCGCACCCAGGGGCCGAAGACCCGCACGAGGAGATCAGTCATGAGCGCTGATTGTGCCGCCAGGCCTGCCCTTCACTGGCACCGCACCCGACACCTGCACCACGCCTACATCCGCCCCTTCCACGGCACCAGCTTGCGCTCGACCCAGCTCATCAGCAGGTCGAAGGTGTAGGCCACGACACCGATCACGATGATGCCCATGATGACGATGTCGGTGCGCAGGAAGTTCGATGCGTTCAGCACCATCTGCCCCAGGCCCACGTTGGCCGCCACCATCTCGGCGGCCACCAGCGTGGTCCAGCCGAAACCGATGGCGATGCGCATGCCGATCAGAATGTCGGGCAGCGCCGAAGGCAAGATCACATGGCGGATCACCTGCAGGTAGCTGGGCGCCCATCGAGTAGGCGGCGTTGATCTGCTCCTGCGAGGCGCTGCGCTGCGCATGCCCGAGCGTGCGGCCAGCGCCAGTGGCGCGAGGCAGCTCAGGAAGATCAACAGCACCTTGGGCGTCTCGTCGATGCCGAACCAGATGATGATCAGTGGCAGGTAGGCGAGCGGCGGCAGCGGGCGGTAGAACTCGAGCGGCGGGTCGAAGATGCCGCGCCAGACGCGCGACATGCCCATCGCGATGCCGATCGGCATGGCCGTGACGAAGGCCAGCCAGAACGCGACGGAGACGCGCAGGATGCTCGCCAGGAAGTGCTGCCACAGCGGCTTGTCGTTGGCCGCGCCGGTGAGGTATTCATGGAACTGCTTGAACACCGCCTGCGGGCTGGGGAGGAACAGCGGCTTGACCCAGCCCATGTTGGCGATCAGGAACCACAGCGCGATCAACACCACGACGCTGACCACGCTGATGCCGGCGCTGTGGCCCTCGCCGGGCACCTTGAACTGGCTCGTTTTCAGCGCGGCAGGCGGGCCGGCAGTGGGCCCAACGGCGACCTTCGGCACGGCGGAAGCCAACTCAGACATGCACCACCTCCCGTTGATGAATGATGGCCAGCACCTCTTCCCGCATGCGGATGAACTCCGGCTCCGACTTCACCTTGCGCGCGTCGCCACCGCCAAGAAACTGGCGCGAGAACGGCACCTCGTCGTAGACATGCGAGATGCGCCCGGGGCTCGGGCTCATCACGATCAAACGGGTGGCGAGGAATGTCGGTCACCCGGCCCTGCTCCTTCAGGAACGCGGCCGTGTCGGTCATGGCCTTCGCGGCGCCGCCACCCAGCCATGCGGCCGA
>Ga0123337_10006353_pt1 | contig 11309 bp, 10 predicted proteins | sample frozenSSSSmetaG_FD_89792 | JGI IMG/M metagenome (GOLD analysis project Ga0123337, IMG submission 89792) | Glacier valley bacterial and archeal communities from Borup Fiord, Nunavut, Canada, to study Microbial Dark Matter (Phase II) -... | ecosystem: Environmental > Aquatic > Freshwater > Ice >...
GGTGTTGGTGAACACGCCACCGACGTTGACGCCTGCATAGAGACCTTCCCAATCGAAGCCAGCAGCTTCATAGATTGGCTGTGGGGTCGTTGGGATGATCAGATCGGCAGCCTGAGCGCCGCCGACGAGAAGCGCGGCAGCTGCCACACCGAGAGAAAGTGAACGTACAAACATATCTTGCACTCCCATAGAGTTAACCGTAGTCCACCGTTAGATGCATCAGCACCACGCGTGTGACAAGCCTTCGCCATTCGAATTTTGGCGGTGCGGATAACATTCCATGAGCATTTGGGATGGGGTGTTGCGCCAATGTCGCGCATTTGGCTCAATTTGATACAAATCCCATCTTGCAACAGCCGCCGAGACGACCGTGCGGCAGATGTATTCACGACTGAGTCGTGCCGTCAAGCCACACCATCGCCATAATTGGGCCACCCCGGCGCCGGATTTTGTGGTCTCATATCCGCAATGGCATCGGGTTCGATGCTGGCATGGGGCTCGAAAAGTCCCGCAATTGCAGGCTTTGCAGGGAATGGGCGGTGCAATGCCTGGGGATCAGCGCGTGTAAGCGGACCGGTTCGGCCCGGTTGAATTTAGACCGGGCGGCGACACATTTTTTCGCATTCACGCCCTGATTCTTCTTGTCGGCGGCTCTGGCCGACGAACCAGACTGCATCCCCTTGCCACTTTGACAGTAGTCTCAGGTGCGACGTCTGCACCGGGACGGAGACTTCCGACCGGCGACTCTGGCACCGGTCAGAATAGACCGGCACGGATTGCGCCGGTCCATTCGGGATGGCCTAGAGCGTTCCTACCAGCACGGGATCTGCGCGGTACATATCGGGAAAGATTGCCTTGAGCGCGGCAATTTTAGGCAGGTCGTGCATCACGATATAGGGCCAGGTCGGATTGAGCGTCAGGAAGTCCTGGTGATATTGTTCGGCGGGATAGAATGCCTGCAGCGGTTCGATGGTGGTGACGACAGGCCCTTCAAACAGGCCGGTTTCATCGAGCTGAGCGATATAGGCTTCGGCTGAGGCCGCCTGCTGCTCGTTGAGGGCGAAGATGGTCGACCGATACTGGGTGCCGTGATCGGGACCCTGATAGTTCAGCTGTGTCGGATTGTGGGCCACCGAGAAATAGATCTGCAGCAGGTCGCCATAGCTTACCACCGAGGGGTCGTAGGTGATCTGCACGGCCTCAGCATGTCCCGTGGTTCCGCTGCCGGTCTGCTCGTAAGTGGCCGTGTCGGCCGCGCCGCCGGAATAGCCCGATACGGCATTGGTGACGCCGACCACGTGCTGGAAGACGCCTTGTACCCCCCAGAAGCAGCCGCCGGCAAAAACGGCGGTGGCCGTGCTGCCCGTCTCGGCAAGATCGGCGGCGGGTGCAGGGATTGTCACCGGGGCTTCCTGCGCCGCAGCCGGCTGATTGAACAGGCCCATCGCAAAGACGGGCATGACCAGCAGTAAGGCGAGTGTCGCACGGCGGGTGTTGGAGGGGATAAGATGAAGGGAACGGGTGCTGGACATAAGCGATCCTCGGTTGGAGCTATCTGCACTTCAGTTCGCATTATAGGGCCAACTGGTTACGGCAGATCAGTCCATCACGGTGATATGAACCAGCAACCGCTGCGGCCGGGGCTCAGTCCGGCCGGACCGAGATCACCCGGAACACGTGCATTTTGCCGTCGTCTTCGCGGATCGATACATACTCGCCGACCACGAAGCGCTCCTCGGACAGGCGGAATCCCGCCTCGTCGTCGGTGCTGGTCTTGACGTCATAGTCGAAGATCCAGCCATTGACCGGGCCGTGCAGGATACGGCCACGCGCCTCCTCCTCCCCCGGGCGACGGCGCACCACGCGGCACCAGTCGGGCATGTCGCGATAGGCTGAAGGATCAATGTGACCCTCCGCGTTCAGTGGAAAATACAGGCGATAGCTGTGGGCCGGGTCCCCTTCGGGGTGCCCCGGCTCACGCGCCAGTTCAAGTTCGATGCGATAGAGCACTGCCTTGGTCATAAGTGTCCCTGTGCCTATTGGGCGGTATAGCCGCCATCCACCAGATGGTAGCTGCCGGTGATGAAGGAGGCGTCGTCCGAGAGCAGGAAGGCCGTCAGTGCCGCCACTTCGGCGGGGGTGCCGAGGCGGCCGACCGGGTGCATGCCGGCAATGGCGGAGAGGGTAGCGGCATCGAGGTTGTTGCTCAGCAGTGGCGTGTCGATAAAGGCCGGCCCGATGGAATTGATGCGAATGCCATGCTTGGCATATTCGATGGCCGCCGTCTTGGTGAGGCCGATGACGCCGTGCTTGGCGGCGACATAGGCGGGCGCCGTGGCAAAGCCAACCGAACCCAGGATCGATGCCATGTTGACGATCGAGCCGCCGCCCGAAGCAAGCATGGCGGGGATCTGGTAGCGCAGGCCGTAGAAGACGCTGTTCAGGTTGGTGGCGATCACCTTGTGCCAGCTGTCGAGTGGGTAGTCGCCTGTGGTGGCGGCGGCGCCGGCAATCCCGGCATTGTTGACCGCCAGGTGCAGCCCGCCGAATTCGCGCTGGGCGGCGGCGACCATGGCCTCGACTTCGAGCGCATCGCTGACGTCAACGGCAAAACCCTTGGCGACCCCGCCCTGCGCAGTGATGGCGGCAGCGATATCCTGCGCTCCATCCTCGTTCAGATCGGCGACCAGCACCTTGGCGCCTGACGCTGCGAGCAAGTGGGCGACCGCTGCACCAATGCCGGAGGCGCCGCCGGTGACGATGGCAACCTTGTTCTTGAAATCGAAAGCCATGGCAAATCTCCTTGAAGGCAATGCACTGAACAATCGGTGACCGCTGGCTGCGCCAGTCGGTCTTGCCCGTTCCCTGCTCCTACAGATCAGATCTACCACTCAAACTTCTTGATCTCGCGCAAATGGCTGGCAATTGGGTGCACCGGCCGAGCCCGACAAGGCCGATGGTCTGTGGTGGTGTAGTGTTTCGGACATCAGGCTGTCCTTTCGCGCAGCAGGCCTGGGTCACCGGTTGAATGCTGTGCTGCGCTCAGATCGGGACCATCGAGAATGTCCCAAGCCTTGAGCAAAAGGTCTGGCGCGACAATGTCGCCGGGCAAGAGTGCCAGGGCCAGGTCGGGGCCGACCAGGCTGCGCGTCCAGGCTAGTCCCGGGGCGATTTCCGGTCCAATCGTGAAGGCATGCACCCCAAGTGCTGCCACGATGGCGCTGGACGCCTCACCATCGGCAATGATGAAGCGGGAGAAGCCGTTGTCGCGTAGGATGACCGCCAGATTGGCCAGCAGTTGGCCGATCAGCACTCCGGCTGTCTCGACGCCCCGCTTGTCTGGCACGGCCTCGGGTCCATCGGCGGAATAGACCAGCACCGGCCCCTTGCTGGCGTGCCGCAGCACCCAGTTGGCCACATCGGCCGCCGCCTGTGCCCCGGAGGCCACTTCGGCCGGCATGATCTGCAGGGCGGGCATGCCGGCGTCAATGGCGGCCGCTATCTGGTCGCGCAAGGCAGCCGCGCCCGTGCCGGCCAGAATAATGGCCTTGCCCTTGGGCGCTACCATGGGCGCGGGCGCTTCCATCACGCCCAGCCGCCCCTGGCGCCGGAAATTCTCCAGCAGCCCCATGGCGATGCCCGAACCACCGGTGACAAAACGGATGCCGGCCATGGCGTCGCCCAGCACGCGCAGATCGGCATCGCGCACCGTGTCGGCAATCATCAGCCGGAAGCCGGCCTGCTGGGCGCGGAACAAGACCGCCCTGACCGCCTCGGGTCCGGCGGAAATGATATCGAGGGGGATCAGCCCCACCCGTGCTGTGGTTTGCGCCTGCAGTACGCGGACCAGATTGGCATCGGCCATATGGGTGACCGGATGGTGCCTCATCGAAGCGTCCGACATCAGGGCTGAGCCGAGGAACAGATGCCCCTGATAGACGGTCAATCCCGTGGCTGGAGACGCCGGGCAGGAAATGGCGATCGGGACCTCGAGGAAATCCAGCAGTGCTTCGGCAACCGGGCCGATATTGCCAGCGGCCGTGGAGTCAAACGTCGCGCCATAGGTAAAGAGGAACTGCTCGGCGCCGGCCTGGCGCAAGGCCATGACCGAAGCCAGCGCCATGGCCACTGCTTCGTCGGCAGGAATGGCGCGCGAGGTGAGCCCGATGACCACGGCCTGGGCGCCGTCAAAGCTGATATCTTCGGGCGGTACGCCCATGACCTGAACAGTCTTCATCCCTTGGCGCGCCAGCGCCAATGCCAACTCGGTCGCCCCGGCCACATCATCAGTAATGGCGCCCAGCAGGATGGAATTGGTCATGTGGTCCTCAGCAGTGGCGCCGGCAGAATCTGGCAGCGGCATCGACAATGCCAGCTTGCGCGGCCAGAGGATGTTGAGCAAGCCATCTGTCAGTTGCCTGCCTATTGGCCGAGCGGCGACCAAGCCGCATCGCCGGACGGCCGGCGGCCTCCGGGGACGGATAGATGGACGAACCCCGAGGCGGCAATCGCCTCTGGTAAGTTAAAATAGTGAGACGGAAGTCGCCTCGGGGCGCCGGTTTTTGGAACTGTTCGGCGGCACGGAGATCGCTCGCCCCCGCACGGCCGTCTCGGAACCTGTGCGGCAGGCAAAGCCCGCACCCGGCTCACCCCACCACTGTTCGCCTGCAGGCCGCCCATGCGGGGTGATGGGCATGAGTTTAACCGAGCCGGCGCCGCCGGGGATAAGTCTCGTGTTTCCGAACGTCCGATGAGCGAGCAAACCAAGGGGCGCCGTGGTCATCGCCACAGAGAGTTCGATGCCGCTCACGGGGATTGCCAAACCGGCGCCGGGGCCAGATTCAGGCAGCGGGCTCCTGCACCACAAGGTCGCTCAACTGTACCGCTTCCTCGTCGCCGACCACCGAGACCGCGCCGGCAGTTCCCAGATCGAAATTCTCCTTTTCGGCCTCAGGCAGACCTTCGCGACGGCTGAGGCGGACAGCGACAAAGCCGATCAGGATCAGCATCACCACACCATTGGTGATGAACATGCCGGCCGGCCCGAACAGCTCTATGCTGAGCGAGGTGAGCAAGGGGCCCACCGTCGATCCCAGGCCGTTCAAGAGCAGCAGGCCGGCAGAAATCTCCACATATTCCGAACGCTCGGCAAAGTCGAATACATGCGACGCGGCAATGGCATAGGCGGGCAGCAGACCCGCGCCGAAGACAAGGCCCAAAGCCAGCCACAGCCAAGTCAGGTGCGGCAGCACCAGAATGACCAGACCCACCAGAGCCGCAACGAGCGCCAGGCCGATGATGACCAGGCGTCGATCCATATGATCGGACAGCTTGCCGGCGGGCCATTGCACCAGAGCGCCGCCCACCACCGCCGCGCTCATGAACAGGGCGGCATCGGTGACACTGCCACTGACCGCATTGGCATAGCTGGGCCCCAGCGACCAGAACGACCCCGTGGCAATGCCGATCAGAAATATCGACACCGTTCCGGTGGGCGACAGGCGAAACATGTGCCGCGGCCGGAAACGAACCATGGTGATCGGCGGCGGTTGGCTAGATCGCGTCATGACGATGGGCACTGCGGCCAGGGACACCAGAACCGAGGCGATCGAGAACAGGACGAAGGAACTCGGCTGCACCAGGGTGACCATCATCTGGCCTATGGTGATGACGGTGAAGTTGACTGTCACATAGGTGGAGATCAGGGTGCCGCGCGTTTCATTGGTCGCCTGGTCATTGAGCCAGCTCTCGACCACCAGATACAGACCCGCCAGACAAAAGCCGGTGATCATGCGCAACAGCACCCAGACCAGTGGGTCGACCGCCAAGGGATAGCCCAAGGCCGCCGCCGAGGCGATCGACACCAGGGCGGCAAAGGTGCGGATATGGCCGGCCCGGATGATGAACAGGGGCGAAAAGGCACAGCCGAGCACGAAGCCGAAGAAATAGCCCGATCCGAGCATGCCGACCTCAAAGGCCGAAAAGCCTTCAATGCCGCCGCGGATGGGCAGCAACATGACCTGCAGGCCATTGCCCATGATCAGCAGGGCGACGCTGAGCAGAATAGCGCCGGCGGCCAGCAATGGCGAACGTACCGGCGCTTCAGTCATCGCTTCTACCTTGCGTTCCGCCACGCGCGGGATCAGTCAGGGCCGCGCTGATGCCGCACAAAGGCGGCTATTTCTAGTCCATCGACCCTTCTGTCCCCAGACTATCGGGCGTCGGCTCGGCTTTAGACGGGCTCGGTGGCCTTGTCACGCGTGTGCCAAGCCCCGTCCTGCCATTCGCGGACCGTAACGACAATCTTTTCATCGCCGATGTCGATGAGATTGTAGGCGTTCGACTCGCCGCGCAGCCGGGTCGAGATCGCCGACGACGCCTGGGCGATCAGGATCGGCGCCACGATGGATTTGCTCACGCCCAGCGGTTCACCCTCGCGGACAACGGGCTTTGCCTCGTGCTTGCGTACATAGGACAGGTGAAAATGCCCCGATAGTACGAGCCGCACGCCCAAGCCGGCGAAGGTTTCGAGAGCATCGTCGGCACGTTTGACGCGCTTGGTCTTCTGCACCATGGGCTGGGTGGGAAACAGCAGCGGGTGATGCGCCACGATGACGCGCACGGCGTCAGGCGACGCCTTGGCAAAGCGCTGTTCAAGGTCTTCGAGCTGGCCGCGCGAAATGGTGCCGTGCCCCCAGTTCCATTCAAGGCGCGCGCGGCGCGAGGTGCGCATGCCAACCAGGGCCACGCCGTCCATTTCGAGGAATGGTTCGAGATCGGGCGAGATATAGCGTTTGTAAAAGCCATAGGGGTTGAGGAAGCGCTTGAAGATGTTGACCGCCGGAACGTCATGGTTGCCGGGGACGGCAAAAACCGGCGCCGTCAGCGTATCGAGAAACTCACGCGCCTGCTCGAACTCCTCCTTGGTGCCGATCTGAGTGAAATCGCCGCTGGCCACGATGAGGTCAGGCTGTTGCGCATTGATGTCGTCGGCAAAGCCTTCGGCCAAAGCGGGATCGTGGTGGCCAAAATGCAGGTCGGAAATGTGCAGGATCTTCATGCCGCCTCCGCCGGTGTCGCATATTCGGCGGGTACGATGACGGATAGCGAGCGCGGCCGGATGGAGAATTGGAGCGGCGGCTGCAGATTTTCGACCTCGCCGTCGAACATCACCTTGATCAGCGACTTGCGTGAGTCGATCGTGACAGCCTGCACGCTCTCCATGGTCAGCGCCTCGTCATTTCGCCAGTGGCCCAGCAGCATGCTGGCCGTCAGGCGCAAAAAATCACCCGGGTTAAGGTGGCGCAACACGTAGAGCGTGAGCGTGCCGCCGTCCAGCACGTGACGGGAAAAGAACTGTCCCAGCCCCTCATCATAGGCATTGCTGGAGACCGCTATGGCCTGTACCCGCTCGACACGCGGCTCGCCCTCGCTGGGCTGGATGACCACGGCAATTCGCCGGGCACGCGCCAGGCGACGAAACATGTAGCGCAGAAAGCCGATCTTGGCGGACGCGTCATAGCGCCCGCGAATGTGTTCACGCCCGGCCGCCAGGCCCGGGATCAGCCCGACCACGACCTTGTGCAGGAAGACCCGGCCGTTGACCTCGCCGACATCGATGCGATGGGCAACACCGGTGGCCAAGGCGGCGACGGCGGCGGGCAGATCGAGCGGCACGTGCAGGTCCTTGGCGAGGGCATTGACCGTGCCCAGCGGCAGAATGGCCAGGTTCCGGTCGGTGCCTACCAGGGTCGCTGCCAAGGCGGTGATGGTGCCATCGCCGCCCGCCGCCACGATGGTGGGCGCGCCGCTGGCCATGGCCGCCGCGATGCGATCGACCAGGGGACGATCGCCATCGGCGTCGATAGTGGCCGTCAGCCCATTGGCCGCGAACAGGTCGCCCAGCGACTCCGCCGTGACCCCGGTGGCATTGGCTGTCCCGGCATTGGTGTTGAGCAGCACGTAGTGCGAGACGGGGCTGGGGGGACTCAGGCTCATGACAAATCTATCCGGTAACGGGCATTGTTCGGCTAGGGAACGTGTGCGAGGACGAGACGTTGCGTGATCAGCACGAGGAAAGCGTCAAATGTTCGATCGACTGGTCCAGTCCACCCCCTATCGTCGCCTGCACGGGCTGATCACCGGCGAAGCCTGGCTATTGGCGTCCATCGCCCTGGTCAGCGGGCTGATCCTGGCCTTTCTGCAGATTGCCGACGAGATGATCGAGGGGGAGATGGAGGCATTTGACAATGCCATCCTGATGCTGTTCCGCGATCCGGCCAACCTGGACAGCACCATTGGTCCCCCCTGGGTGCATGAAATGGTCCGCGACGTCACGGCGCTGGGCAGCTTTGCCCTGCTCGGCCTGATCGTCGCTGCCGTCTGCGCCTATCTACTGCTGGCCCGCATGCGGGCGGAAGCGCTGCTGATCATCACCTCGGTGCTGGGCGGCACGATCCTCAGTACGGTGCTGAAAATGGGCTATGACCGGCCGCGACCGGACCTGGTGGCCATGTCGCACCAGTTCACGGCCAGCTTTCCCAGCGGCCATGCCATGCTGTCTGCCGTCACCTTCCTGACGCTGGGGGCATTGCTGGCGCGGCTCGCACCAACGCGTTCGCTGCGCATCTTCAGCATCAGCATGGCCCTGCTGCTGACGCTGCTCATCGGCCTGAGCCGGATCTATATGGGGGTGCATTATCCCAGCGACGTGCTGGCCGGCTGGTGCCTGGGGGCCGCCTGGGCCTTGTTCTGCAGCGCCGTGGCGGCGCGGCTGCAACGCGGCGGGGCCATCGTGCACGGCACCGAGCCGACCTGACCGCGGCGCAGACTTCCACGCCATCGGGGGTCGCCGCCCGCATCGCGGTCAGGACCGTTTGGATTTGGGGCGGACCCGTGTAAAACGGATGGCGGATACCCCTCTTGGCCAAGGACGTCACATTGAGCAGCTCTGAGCGCGGCAGCAGGCGGCAGCGGGTCACGCTGCGCACGATTGCCCAGGCCACCGGGCTGAGCCTGTCGACGGTCTCGCTGTCGCTGCGCGGCGGCACCACGCTCAAGCAGGAAACCCGCGACAAGGTCGCAGAGGCCGCGCAAAGACTGGGCTATGTGCCCGATCGAGCCGGGGTCCGCCTGCGCACGGGCAAGACCAATGTGATCGCCCTGGTGCTGGATGGCGCCGAGGATTCCATCGATTTTGCCCGCCAGATGATCCAGGGCATCGGCCAGGCCATCAAGGGCACCCGCTATCACCTGACGGTGGTCCCCGAATTCGTGCGCGGGGCCAGCACCGAAACGATCGGCTACATTCTGGACAACCGCACGGCCGACGGGGTGATCATCACCCATACGACGCCGCGCGACAGTCGCGTGCAGATGCTGGCCGATACCGACTTCCCCTTCGTGACCCATGGGCGCACCGACTTTGCCACGCCGCACGCCTTTCACGATTTCCATGCGGAGATGTTTGCCCGCCAAGCCGTCGAGCGGCTGGCGCAAAAAGGCTGCCGTAACGTCATGCTGGTCGCCGGCGATGACAGCACCACCAATCACCACAATATCGTCACCGCCTTTCACCAGGCCGCGACGCGGCTGGGCCTGACGTCGCGCATTGTGGGGGGCAGACAGGGCATGCCGCCCGAGGAAATGCGGCGCATGGCGCTGGCCCTGGCGCAGACTGAGGACCGACCGGATGGCATTGTCTGTGACAGCGAGATGCGGACCATCGCGCTGGTGGGCGGGCTGCAGGAAGGTGGGCTGAAACCGGGCGTGGACGTGCATGTGATCTACAAGCAGACCTCCGGCATCCTGCCCACGCTGTTTCCCACGATGGACAGCATTCGCGAGGATGTCTTCGCGGCCGGTGCCGAACTGACGCGGCTGCTGCTGCAACGCATCGAGGGTGCTGATCCCAGAGACCTGCAGACGCTGGCCGAGCCGGAACCGCAATGGCGGGCGCCGGACGGCAACGGACACCGTCGATGACCATTACAGGGCCGGTCACGCCGTGAGCGCCAGGGGGAACAAGTCGGGAGTCGGGCCCAGGGCACCGCAGCAGACCGAAGGCTTCACCCTGACGCTGAACGGCGGTTCTTCCAGCCTCAAGTTTGCCCTGTTCGAAAGCGACGGCCAGACGCGGCATCTGGCGGGCAAGTTCGACCGGATCGGGCAGTCCAATGCCAGGCTCGTGGTCGAGGGCAAGGACCGTCCGCACCATGAAGAGCCGGTCGCCGCTGCCACGCATGCAGAGGCTCTCGAAACGCTGTTCGCCTGGCTGTCCCGGGAGATCGGGCCCAAGGCGATCGCGGCGATCGGGCACCGCATCGTGCATGGCGGAGCGCAATACCGGAGCCATGGCGTCATCGACGATGCCCTGATCAGCGCACTCGAGGCGATTGCCGATTACGCGCCGGAGCATCTGCCGGCCGAGATCGCGATGATCCGGGCCTGTCAGGCGCATTTCGGCGCGCTGCCGCAGCTGGCCTGCTTTGACACTGCCTTTCACCGGGACATGCCGGCGGTGGCGCGGATGCTGGCCATTCCGCGGCGGTTTTTCGAGCAGGGTGTGCAACGCTACGGCTTTCACGGCCTGTCCTATACCTATCTGCTGGAGGCGCTGCGCCAAGATGCCGGGGAAGAGGTTGCGAATGGAAGGCTGGTGCTGGCGCATCTGGGCAATGGCGCCAGCCTGGCAGCGGTACACCAGGGCCGCAGCATGGATACATCGATGGGCTTCACCCCGGCGGCGGGAGTACCCATGGGCACGCGCAGCGGCGATCTCGATCCCGGACTGGTCCGCTATCTGGCGCAGGCGCATGGCATGGATGCCCGGGCCTTCGACCGCATGGTCAACCATGAATCGGGCCTGCTTGGCCTGTCGGGCAGCAGTGCCGATGTGCGCGAATTGCTGGCGATCGAAGCCAGTGATCCGCGAGCCGCCGAAGCGCTGGCCGTGTTCTGCTATCGCATAAGGCAGACCATCGGGGGCCTTGCCGCCACGCTCGGGGGCCTGGACACATTGGTTTTTACGGGCGGCATCGGGGAAAACGCGGCGGTGATCCGCGCGCGCATCTGCGCCGATCTCGGCTTTCTCGGCATCGCCATCGACGGCGCGCTCAACGAGGCCGGGGCCGCTGTCATATCAAGTTCAACGTCGCGGGTATCAGTTCGCGTCATAGCCACCGACGAGGAAGCGGTTATCGCCGCTGCCGTTGCCCGCCTGCTGCAGCACAAGGATCGCCCATCATGAACACACCCCTCTCCCCCGACCTGCTCGCCAGCATGAATGCCTATTGGCGCGCGGCCAACTA
>Ga0123337_10006354_pt1 | contig 11308 bp, 18 predicted proteins | sample frozenSSSSmetaG_FD_89792 | JGI IMG/M metagenome (GOLD analysis project Ga0123337, IMG submission 89792) | Glacier valley bacterial and archeal communities from Borup Fiord, Nunavut, Canada, to study Microbial Dark Matter (Phase II) -... | ecosystem: Environmental > Aquatic > Freshwater > Ice >...
ATTGACAAGAACGTCAACCTTTTCCCCTCGCCGGGTACCAACTTCGGAAACGGCCAGTCGTTCCTGATTTTTCAGGGTGGCAACTACTATTTGGATGCTGTAGCACTGGCTTCCACTCAAAACGTCTACCTGACAGCTACTCTCACGGCGACCGCCAGCGACTTCTCGCTCATCAACCCGTCTTCCGGTGCGGTCGACAATACTGCTCATCCGAGCTTCGCGGCCGGGATCATGGAGTTTGGCTTTCGAAACGGCTTCGTATTCGATCCTCAGACTGCCGGCGAAGCGAGGATTCTGGAAGACAACTTTAACGTCACGTTGACGCCCTTGGTTGCCGCCGTCCCGGAGCCGGAGACCTACGCTTTGATGCTCGCCGGCCTGAGCGGGTTGGGCTTGATGGCGCGTCGCCGCAAGAAGACCTGAACTTCTGCGCTGCTAGAAAACGCGGGCCTTGGGGCCCGTTTTGCTTTGTAAGGACGGAGACGGCAGCTCGAAGCCCAAACGGAAACGGGGGGGGTTATGAGGCCCGATAGGGCTGGTCATGTTTCGCTCCGGCTGCTCTTGAGTCCCGCCATGCAAGAAGCACCCTACTGGTACGGCAAATGCCGCGCTCTGGCTGGAGGCGGCCACCTCGCGCGACACGGTCCAGTCTTGACAGCCCTGCCCAAGCAGAAACACTATCCGATGCTCACGATCCATCAACGAGGCAAAAATGAATTTAGGTCGTTTCTGTGTAGTTGCCATAGCAACCTTGCTTGGTTCTAACGTGGCTTCCGCCGAGAGAAGCGACACTTTCGGCGGTGGTTCTTTCGTCTCTACAGCACAAAATATAACAAGGGACGATACCTTCGGTGACCGCGACACCCGACGAGAAACGGCGAACGGCATTCCCATAAGTAATGAGCCGCTGATTCTCAAAACGTCAAATGTATTGATCGGCGCGATGGCATGCACAAACCCTAACGCAGCCCTAATGTTGATCGCGATGAACCGCTTGAGTCAGCAAGTTCCGACAGTTCTACCAACAGTTGGAATAGCGACCACGGTAAAAAAGGTCACCTGCAGCGACGTTTTAACCAGCATGAAGATGAACGGCGACGACGCGCAGATATGGGACGCGGCGCCGCCAATTAGTCAGAACAAGGATGACTACGGAAAGATGAGCTGGGTTCTTTCTAAGAACGGCGACTCAAATGCAACCCTACATCTTAACTATGGGGTTTTCGACTTCGAGAGTTATTTGATCGATGAACCGTACCCTGACATAGTCTTGGATCTAGAGTGGGTTCCGGTGAACAGTGCCGGCTATTGGAATACTGTTCGCTCCAGTGGTGAGAAATAGGTTCACGGTCGCACGGGCCGCTTCCCCCCGTTGCGCCGTGCCTGGTCTACCTGGCCCTGGAGCTCGGCCAGCTCGGCCGTGACCTTGACGCGCTGAGCCTGTATCTCCTCGAGTTCCTGGCGCTGCATGTACACCGCCACGTACGAAACCATGGCCACCACCGCCAGCACGGCCACCATGCCCCATACCAAGGCCATAGTCCACCGGCGACTGAACGCCGAGCTCGCCTCCTGCAGCTGTTGCTGGGCATGGCCAGCCGACGTCACGGAGTCCGCGATCCGCTCCAGCATGGGCTGAGCCGCGTCGGAGACCAATCGAGTCGTCTCCGCCCCAACGCCAGCCAGTGCCGTCTTCACGGCCTCGGTCGCCCCTTGGTTGGAGGCTTGGTAGATCGTCGGGACGGCCTGCAGCACCCGCTTGGTCAGCTCGTCGGCAAGCTTGCGCATCCCCTCAGCCGTCTGCACAAGGATCACGCGGTCCTTGGCGAGCGCCGCCCGCTCTTGCGCCAGGCCTTCCAGCCCGGCGCGCACGGCGGCTTGCTGGTCTTCAGCAATGGCAATCAGCCCAAAGATGCGCTCTGAGGTGTCATCAGCCATGGTGGTGAGCTTCGCTGTTCATGGTGACCCACGGCCTGAGTGCCGACGCCGGAGGCGGATCGGCCCACGCGCCGTCGCCGGGTCGACCGCCTGGCCACCTTGCATGACCAACAGCTGACCCTCGTCCACGAGCCTGGCCGCGGCAGCCCTCACGTCCATCAGCGATCGCCAGGGAACGCCGGGACGCTCGAGAACACGCGCCACCTCGGAAGGGCAAAGGGTGGCGTCGTCTGCGCGATCCGCCAACAGGGACTGGATGGCCGCGTCGATGACTGCGACGTCCGGCCTGGCCGACCCTGGGTCCTCGGCGCTCATCGTTGGCGCTCGGAATCATCTTTTTGGGGACCGCCAGGCGGCAGGCCTGGCTCGGTCCCTCGATCGCGGGACTCTTTGGTTCGCGCTTCAGCGGCTGATTTCATCTGCTCGAGCAGGAGGTCGGTCGGCGTCTTGACCACCGGCACCCGACGGCTTTTCTCGAACCGAGCCCTAAAGGCGGCCACGCCTTCGGCCGCTTCGGTTTTGAGGTCCTTGGAGGCGGAAGGGACGCGATCGGCGGAGAGCGCGCGATCGGATTCGGTGCGCTCGATTGGTCCCCGAGCCGGGCTCGTGTGACCGGGCGACGGGAGGGGCACGCCCTGGCTTCGTTCGATCCGTCTGGACGGCACCGCCGGCGCGGTCCGCTCTTGCCCTGGCGATGCCTTGGACGCTTTCTCCGGCGCGGCGACCCGCTCCGGCCGCCGGCGCTGCAGCGCCTCGTGCGACCAGGCGACGAGGCTGCGCACGCCGCTGGCCTCGACCAAACGCTCGGTCAGCCGCTTGGCTTCCCGCACCAGACGGACCGCGGCCTGACGCGTCCGATCCAGGGCGGCCAGCGCCTGCTGCTGAACCTTCTGCGGCAAGCCAACGAGCCCTTGGGGCTCCTGCAGCTGGCCCTGGATGGCCTCGCAGGCTTTTTCGCGACGCTCCTGCCGAGCCTGCGCCCTATCCAGGGCGTGTTGGACGCGCTGGTCCCGCTCCTTGGCCAGCTCGGCGATGGATTGGCGCCGCGCAGACGGCAGTTCCCGGTGCGCCTGCTCGACCTGGCGCTCCAAGGCCTCGTCCTTCGCCGAGGTCTTGTCCGGCAGATCGGCTTTGACTGCGGCCTCACTGAGCTCGCGCCGATCCTCGCGCTGGATCTGCTGAGTGAGGACCTGCCGATTGATATCGCCGAGCCGGCTGGGGATGCCGTCGCGCTCGAGCGCGGTCACCCCCGGCCCCAAGTGCACGGTCGGCTCGCGGTCTATGCCCTGGTCTTTGAGGCTGCGACGGTCGATGCGCTGGGCTTGGTGAGCCTGCTCGAGGTGGCGGTTGGCGGCGACCTCCCACATCTCCCGGATCCGCTCGATTTCGCTGGCGCCGTCGCTTAAGCCCAGGCTCTTTCGCTTGGTGTCGGACAGCTCGATCTCGGCCTTGTCGCCAAAGCCGTCGCGGCCGAGCTGGCGGGTGCTGGTCAGCACATGCGCGTGGTAGCCCTGCCAGCCTTTCTCGGTGCCGTCCCACTTCCTCAGCTCGTCGCGGTGGACGTTGACGTCGACCGCGACGCCGTAGCGCTCGGCCAGGCCGGCGGCGAAGTCGCGGACCAGCGCGATGCCCTGCTCGCGGGTCAGCTCCTTGGGGATGGCAACCTCGTAGTCGCGGGCGACGCGGGCGTCCTTGCGCTTCTCGGCAGCCTCGGCAGCATTCCAGAGGGCCGCGCGGTCCTCTGCCCAGGCGGGAGCGCCAGGCGGCAGGACGATGCCGGAGCCCTCCTGCACGACGTCGCGCTTGCGCGTGTAGTCGTGCAGCTCTCCGGTGCGCTCATCGGCGATGAGCGAGCCGGAGCGATAAGCTGCGGCGGCGGTCGCGGTGCGACCGGCGCTGCGGCTGATCGGCTTGACGGAGAGATGGAACATCGCGGAGGCAAGCGTCTTTCTTTTATGGCGCGCGAAGCGAGCCATGTATTTCCGGCTGCGCAGCGGCCGGCAGCACTGACTTGCACAGCAAGTCGTAAGTGCGCTCTTCGCTCTCGCTCCGGTACCTCATGCTAGCATTGGCGGCCCTTCTCGGCCAGCTCCTCGCTCGGGGCATTTCAAGCATTTCAATCCCCGAATCATTGCTTTTCAGTCATTTCAATCCTGGCTCTTCAATCACTGCGCTCTGCTCAATCCCATGACTAAAGCCCTGACGAAACTGGAAGCGACGATCGAGGCGCAGCAGAAGAAGTTGGCGCAGCTGAAGGCGAAGAAGCAGAAGATGGATGCGCTGCACAAGGCGCGGCTCACGGGGCTGGCTCGACGTCAGGACACGCGGCGCAAGGTGCTGGCCGGCGCCCTCCTCCTCGAGCTGATGAACAAGGATCCCGAGCTGCAAAAGCAGATGCTGGGCAAGCTGTCGACGTTTCTGACACGGCCGGAGGATCGTGCGCTGTTCGGATTGCGATCGGCTGGCGAGTGACCGACCGCGGCTTGGAACATCGGCACGCGACGAATGCGGAATTTCTACGGCGACCTGGTCTGCGAGTGCGCTTCGCTGGAGTTCGAGCGGATCGCTTTGACAACGCCCGACTCCGCGATGGTCGTGACGTATGTGATGGCCACTTGCGTTTCCTGCAGCCTGGTCCTGTGGTCTGAGACGGATCCGCACGTCGAGGATCTCGAGCCACTGGTTGGTTGATCGTGTTGGACGCCGCTTTTCCACGCTTTGCTCGCAATGTCGCCGGCCGCGACTTCGCAGTCGGCGACATCCATGGGTGCTTCTCGCATCTGAGCCGGTCGCTGGAGGCGATCGGCTTCGATGCGTCAGTGGATCGGTTGTTCTCGGTCGGGGATCTGGTGGACCGGGGGCCGGAGTCGCATCTGGTTCTTGAGTGGCTGGCCAAGCCCTGGTTTCATGCGATCTGCGGGAACCACGATTTCATGACCTGGCGATCGGCGCGCGGGGATCCGTATCCGGACGTCGACCACGTGCAGCATGGGGGGCGCTGGCTCGAAGGATTGGCGCCAGCGGATCGGGTTGGTATCGGCGCAGCCCTGGCGGCCCTGCCCTTGGCCATGGAGGTGGAAACTTCGGCTGGCTTGGTCGGGATCGTCCACGCGGACTGTCCGTTCGATGACTGGCGAAATATGCAGACGCTGGCGTGGCCAGTGGAACCGACGAGCTCGATTGGGGAATGCTGCCTGTGGTCGATCGAGCGGTATCGGCGCAATTACCCGGGGACGGTCAAGAATGTGCGCGCCGTCGTGCATGGGCACATGGTGGTTGCCGCACCAAAGTTGTTGGGCAACGTGCATTTCATCGATACCGCGGGATGGAAGCCCAGGGGGTATTTCACATTCCTGAAGCTGGAAACGATGAAGGCAGTTTTCGGCCCGAGAGCTGACAGCGTAGCTCCGAATCTGCGCAACCGGTAGGCTTGTACTGGGGTTGCACCCCAGCCCCCGGGGAGCTTCGCTCCCCCCAGAGGGCTCCCCTCTCAATTCGGTTTTGAAGGATTGATGCCGTTCGGCTGCCGCCGAGCTGCGCTGGCGGCTTGGGCTTGTTTACGGGCGGTCTCTTCAGCTTCGGCTTGCAGGCGATTCTCTCGGGCCTTTTGGCTATATTCGGCCTGCGATTTCCCGTTTTCCTTCAGCCACTGTCGAGCGTGACTCACTTCGCCAATTTCATCTTGTCGGTCAAAACGTCTCAGCAGCTCGCTCGCTTCGGCGCAGCTTACTGACACTCCTTCAATCCCCTGCCCCGCGGCCAGTGAATCCATACTGGCCGCTGCTAGGCCATGGAATTCATCTAGCCGCGCGAGATCCCAGCCAAGTCTGCGACCCATCCCAGAGCCAATCAACGCCAACAGAAAGGAATCGGAGCGCGTCACCAGCGCTTCCGCAGCACCTTCGCAAAGTTGCCGCCTGTTGGCATCGTCAAGCGCTGCATCGCGACAAGCCCGAGTGAGGTATTGGAAGGGCGCCATGGACCGTGCCGCACTTATCCCGATAGCCTCAATCGCCGTTAGGGATGCGGCCAATATTGAGCTGTCGTCTTTGCCAGCGTGGCGAGAAATCTCAGCCGCCACCGAGAAATACCGACTGTCGACGCGTTTGGCCTTGGCGATCTGAAACAGGACTTCGTCGATTGCAGCGCTCGCTTTGCCCGTGGCGTCCGGCTCCGCTAAAAAGAGCCATGGCGCGCCGTTTTCGGGGTCGATGCGCGCCCATTGGCTTGCACTCAGCGACAAGCACGCCGGGATCTGGGTTGGTGGCCTGCACATGCTGAAAGCCAAGGCATATAGCCGTGGATCACTGGACTGGTTTGCTCGACGCGCGAGCTCGTCGGTCACCTGGCTCATCACGATAGTCTCGGGGCACTGCGGTCCTTCGCAAGGTTCTGTTCCGGCTTTCCTTGTCACGCGCTGAGCCTCGATCTCAATAAAGGCCTGCGCTATCAACCCGACGGATTGAACAAAAGGCGAGCTGTCCTGCTTCAATCGGGTGATGAGCGCCTGACTGCCAGATCTCGAGGCAGCGAAAATCTGCGCAGCCGCAGCGTCTTTTTGTGCCTCAGCTGTCGCGATATCAACCCAGCCGAGCCCGCAGACCTCAACCTGGCCATCGTGTGGATCCGGCACCGGGCGGCTGGTTACTGGAGGCACCGAGCTTGGGGAAGTCCGTTGCGCCAACGCATTTTCAGGGCGTGGGTCGGCAATGACTGCAACGCCAGTCCTAGGTTCCGGACGCTCGAAGCCCAGCCATATCAATACGCCGACCAAGAGAAGGATTGCAATCGGCCAGAATGTGCGCATCACCCGATTCTCGACTCGAATCATTCCTGCTGCCCAATCGTATGACGACCGATATTGTTTCTATAATCGCGCTCTGAATTCAATTCAAGGACTGCACAGTAATGACCACCCTTCAGGAAATGATTGCCCAAAAGGAAGCGCTCGAGAAAAAGATCGAGGAGGCTACTTCGCAAGGACGTAATGAGGCGATCACCCAGGTCAAGGCGCTGATGGCCGAGCATGGGTTGAAGGTTTCGGATCTGGGGGGCAAGGCCGGCAGCGCGCCGAAGTCGACGGGCAAGGCGAAGACGGGAGCAAAGGTCGCGGCGAAGTATCGGAACACGACAACTGGCGAGACCTGGAGTGGCCGCGGATTGCAACCTCGGTGGCTGAAGGCCGCCCTGGCAAACGGCAAGAAGATCGAGGATTTCTCGGTCTAGTTGATGGCACCGGAGGAATCCGTATTCCGGCGCTGGACGATCTCGTCGAGCGCTCCGCGGGGATAAGGCCAGCGCTGAAGGGGTGGGGGTACCCCGCAGCCCCTTCTTGAGCGAGCCCCCCGTCTCAGGCTGTCGACACGACGTTCAGCAGCGTCTCGCCCGTGGCCACCAGGCTCCTGCCCTGGCCAGCAAAGGCATACAGCTCACAGCGCGTGAAGAACTGGTTGCGACCGGCCTTGACCACGCTGGCGTGCGCTTCAAAGCGCTCGCCATTCGCCGGCCGCAAGCAGTTGACCGAGAAGTGCGCGGCCAGGAGGTTGAGTCCCGCCTGCGTGGCCGCCGCGTAGCCGCAGGCCGTGTCGACCAGCGCAGCGATCACGCCGGCGTGCAGAAAGCCGGTGTACTGCCCGGCCTCTGGCCGCCAGGGCATGCCGATGACGACGGCGCCGGACTCGGCGCTCAGCACCTCGATGCCGGCCCAGACGTTGAAGCCAACCGCCACGAACGCGGCGAGCTGCCCTATGTTGATCCTCGGACGTCGACGCGTTGATCTCAGCGCGCCTGGCGTGACAGGCCATCCCGTTTCGAGGTATCTGCCAGCCGTAGATCAAGCGATCGCAGTCTCACGTAGCAGCGAGATCGAGCGCTCAAGGCCGGCCAGTGTTGCGGGCGAGCCAAATCGCAGCCACCGCTGAGCCCTTGCGTCTCACGACAAGCGAGGCACGGCAGATTTCCGGCCTTGCAGTGCAGGTCTTTTGACATTCCCGCTCACCTTGACGGCGACGAGAAACACGTCAACATTGACCCATCTTCAGCACATGGAGCAAAGATGGTCACCTCACGTCGACAAGCAGTTGTTTTTCTCGGCCTGATCGGTTTTGCAGGTCGAGCGGCGGCAGGAGACGACGGACCATCGAAAGTACCCGTCACCTTGATCTACTTCGGGGCTTCTAACTGTCCAACGTGCCGAGACTGGAAGCGCTTCGATCTGCCTAAGCTGAAAGAGACCGAGTCGTTCAAGGCTGCGCGATTTGTTGAAATTCAGAAGGAGATTCCCGCGCCTATCCCAAGTGCCGACAGATTCCCGCCCGATCTGGCTGCCAGCAGGGACGCAATCTCTGAAAGCTTCAAGGGCAAGGTAGGTTCGCCTATGTTCGCCATCGTAGTCGGCGAAAGAGTCACGTGGTCGTACAGAGGCGCCCCGAGTAATCAGCAAGTCGTCGAAGCATTGCAAGCCGCGATGAAGTCCTAAAAGGCTCGTTGCTAGTTTCCGGGAAAGTAGCGCCGCCCCCGAAAGCACACCATGAGTGTGCGCGCCCTGTGTTGAGCTGGCCCCCTGAATGACTGGACACGGTCCATCGCTTATCTTTGCTACAAGGGCTTCCCCACGAGGTCAAGCAATAGCAGGCCTTGGTTTGTCGCTGTGCGACATACCAAGGTAGATCTGGTTCGCGTGGTCAGCCACCGTATCAATGTGGAAGCTCTGAGCGACAAGAGTGCGGGCACTACAACCGGTCATGTTGCAGCATTCGTTGCTGCGGCCCTGATGGAAACGCGCGCCGGGGCTCCATTCGGATAGCGAGATCATTCGAATGTGTCTCCCAAAGATAATCGAGCTCTCCCGGCGCGGGTCCAACCCTTGACTCATCAAACGCTTCGTCGTCACGCGGTGGCGGTTAATAGGAAGCTGGTTCGTTCTCAGCCTCGAACGGCTTGAAGCTCTCTCCTTTTGCCAACACTGCCCAGGCCATACGAGCGTTCTTCGCGGCGATGGCCACGACCGCGGTTGATGGTTGCGGTCCGCTGCTCAACCAAGCCTTGGCGCACGCGATGAAGACACAGCCGCGCCTGCTCGTCCTGGCTCTTGACCGGAACAAAGCGCATATTCGGTCGCTGAACCGCTTCGCAGGTAGCTTTGCATCTCCACCGAGCGCCAGCTCTCCGTCGTCCACGGTCAGGTCTCTAAAGCCTAATCGCCGAAGCTCGCCTCGACGTTTTCACCCACGGCAGGCGTCCGGCTGGGGCTCTTTCGCCAGTCGTCCACGATCAGATCAGAACGGCGTCCACGTTCCTTCAGAACACCGTCCACGATCGTCTGCAACAGTCGTCCACGATGCGCTGGAATACGCACAAGTCGCAAAAAAACTCCGCAAAACCTCTTTAGTGGGCTACGCTGAACTTTCATCTAGGAGGTCTTGCCATGAAAAGTTCAGCGGGTCAGAACGGCTTTTCTCAGTGCACCCCTGTCGACCGAGCTGGCCCTACCCTCGCCAGAGCTGGTCGTCTCCTATTGCTCCTCGGCTCGGTATTTCTCGGAAATGTCGCGACCGCGGCGTACACATCGAGCGTCACCGGCCATGTCGGGACGGCAAATGTCCCGCAGGTTGTCGGCACTCCGTGCGACTACAACCTGAATCCTGGCGCGATGGGGTCCTGCCAGTTCAGCTTCACTACGACGAACTTGGTGAGCGTCAGTGGCACCTCGTCTTCGTCCGTCGACTCTGGCGGAATGCATGCCTACACGATCCAGAATGTTTCTCTGATCGGAGCAGGGGTTGGTGCTCAATACCCTATAGCTGCCGACTCGTTTGCAAGCGCCGCGTACACCGACTTTCTCCACTTCGGCACTGGCGCCCCAATGGCGGGATTCATGGACCTGACGCTGCACACCGAGGGGTTCGTACGAGGCGGGAATGCGCAGTCCAACCTGTATTTATTTAATAGGGAGGTAAATACATTCAGTTCCTGCCATATCGACAACGCAGGTAACTGTACTGTCCACTTAGCGGTTGATTTCAACTATGGAGTTGAGTTACAGGCAAATTTGTTCGTCGCAGCCAGTGCAGTCGTTGGCGGCGCAAATGGCCTCAATTCGATTGCTTATTCGGATTTCGGCCATACCTCGTTTGCATCGAACATCGCGTTTTTCGATGCAAACGGCTCATCGCTCAACTTGGCCTTCACCGACGATTCCGGCTTCAACTACAGAACAGCCGTAGTTCCCGCGGTACCAGAACCCGAAACCTGGGCTCTGATGTTGTTCGGTACGGGATTTTTGCTAAGACAGGGGCACCGTAGGAGCAAAACCTAAGATCGTAAGGCCGCGTTTGTGCGTCCGACGTTGAGAGCTTCTGGCTAGCAAAGCGAGACCGGCGGACAGGAGCGCGTACGTACCGGGTTACGGGACCGCCCTCAAACCCGGCAATGGTCGAGTGCTGAAACCCTCTGACGTATCCACTTTCGCATTGCCGTCGGCGTCCTTGCTGCAGGGCGCATCCTGATACGTCACCCTGCCCTTGGCGTCGGTGCACCGGTTGGCGGCCGCGGCATAGCCGCACAGGGACGCCAGGACAAAGGCCACCAGCACCCGCCTTCTCGCGGAGTAATCATCCATTGAGAATTCAGCTGTTCGTTTGCGTCACCGGCTCATCCCACGCCCGTGTCCCCCGGCATCCAGCCGGATACCGGGTGCAGCCCCAGAACGATTTGCCGGCGTTGTCGCCCCGCTTGGCCACCCGTCGCACCATGGCGCTAGAGCAGCTCGGGCAGGTCGTAGCCAGCGGTGCCGCAAAGGCCGTGGCCGAGAAGGGCGTCACCGGCCGCGCTGGCACAGGCACCCCCGCCCTGCCCGCCTGGCTCGGCTGAGCTCTCGCCGCCCTGGCCTGCTGGATCAGCCTGAACAGCTTCGGTCCGTCGACCAGGCGCACGTTCCTGCCGCTCGCAAAGGCCACCGCCTCGTCGGTGAAGGATCCCGAGGTCACGACAAAGCCTCCGGCCGCTCCCTGTGCTGCCATCACCCCGTAGAGCTCGCGCACGACCTGCACGCCGACCTTGAAGGCTTTCCAGTGCTTGCACTGGACCAGGAACTTCTCTTTGTCCTTCCGCAGCACCAGGTCGACCCCGCCGTCGGGCCCAGCCCCGCCGAGCTCGCTGACCTCGTAGCCCTGCAGCCTAAAAGCCTCGCCCACCAGGAGCTCGAACTCCTGCCAGCTCATGCCTGCGAGGGCGTCGGGCGCCTGGGTGGTTGACGACAATTACCTTGGCCGGTCGACGACAACTATCTTGGCCGGTTCAGACCGACGCCGGGCGGGCTCGGGAGGCGGGTCTACCGTGAGCACTTCGACGACGTTTCGAAGGCGAGCGA
>Ga0123337_10006355_pt1 | contig 11308 bp, 12 predicted proteins | sample frozenSSSSmetaG_FD_89792 | JGI IMG/M metagenome (GOLD analysis project Ga0123337, IMG submission 89792) | Glacier valley bacterial and archeal communities from Borup Fiord, Nunavut, Canada, to study Microbial Dark Matter (Phase II) -... | ecosystem: Environmental > Aquatic > Freshwater > Ice >...
AGCACGTTGCCACCGAAGCCAGCCTGGCCATCCTGGCCTACAACATCAAGCGCACCATCGCCGTCGTCGGCGTTGCCAGCACCCTCAAGGCGATAACCGGCTGCACGGAGCTGACGCGCCCCAATGCAAAACAACCTAAGCGATCAGCTTCGCCGAGTTCTCACACGGCCTCGGGTCGGAAGCCGTCAATCCGCTGCACGGGCCTAGCCTCTAAGCCCTCAAAAAAGTTCGAGATCGGGGGCGCTGGTGTCGACAAAAGTCCTATGGCAGCTTCACACTCATGATCGAGTTTCGCACCCTTGCTGATGAAGATCCCGTCTTAGCGCATTCGCCGCTATTGCGCGGGGCACTGTTGACGCTTCAATACACTCAGCAACATGGTGCGATCGGTTTGACGAAGAACATGGCGTTCAAGGGGGTTTTTGTGCATTGGGCGGTCGAGAACTTTGATTGGCCTGACCAAAGCGCAGAAGAGACGTTTCGCTTCAACAAGGTCGTCGATGAGTTCGAGTTTCCACCGCTCGAAATGCTGCACTATCTATTGATCAAGCTGCGCTTGGGACGACACGCCAATGGCGAGTTCAAGTTGACCAAGCGTGGGTGCGAGCTAGCGCAGGCGCCAGGGCGGCTGTTCAGTGAACTCTTTCCATTCTTCGTTCGCAATATCGACCATGCCTCCTATGCCCGGTTCGACGATCGTCCATTTGGGACATGGGACGTCTGGATCAACGTCATCAATCTCGAGGCCGATCACGGCACGACCGAACGCGCACTTTGTGCGGCCTTCTATGGCGAAGCCCATGATTGGGATAATGCTGGATGGCGAGAGATGGCCGCGTTCTCATCCTGCGTTTTGCGCCCGCTTGAATGGGCGGGACTGATTGTGCTGATCGAAGATCAGCGCGAGGGAAAGCGCCAACAGCACGTATTCAAGACGCCGCTCTGGCGCAGCGCCCTGAAACTTGACACCGACAGAACGCTGCAGCCAATTCAAGTTCAGTAAATGGCCTGAGGTGTCGGAGCGTTTTTGAGCATCGCGAGGTGTCAAACCTCTGAACGAAATGGGGTAGGAGGTTCTTGGTCCATTTTGGTGGCCTAAGTGGGGAATTGTGTACGTTGAATTTGATCTACAACACCCTCGCATAGGGTGAGAGCGGATTTGACCTGCGTCCGAGAAAACGGCGCCGCAAATTTGTGCCTCGAGTCCTAACAGCTGGCAAGAACCATATCAGAGCCCGAACATCGGGAGCAGGACCTGTCGCTGCAGTCTGTCTGAGTTGTCTGAATTTTAAGAGCCGTTGAAGCATCATCCAACCTGTTTTAGTTGAGTGCAGCGGGCTGCCTGATGAAATATCCTATTTCAAATAACGAATCCGAACGGCTTGAGACGCTTCACGGATTGGGAATTCTGGGTACAGAAACCACGCCAGAGTTTGAAGCTATTGTAGGTTTAGCCGCTGCCGTGTTCGAAGCTCCAATTGCTTTTATTTCACTTTTGGATCGTGACGTTCAATGGTTCAAGGCGAAGCTCGGACTGGATGACGACCAGACATGTCGAGACGTTGCTTTCTGCAATTATACGATACTTGGTAACGAAGTTTTCGTCGTGGAAGACGCAACGCAGGACAAGAGATTCCACTGCAATCCCATGGTCACTGGCGCGCCGTCCTTCCGATTTTATGCTGGAATACCCTTTTCTCTGGACGGAAAGACGAATGCCGGATCGATCTGCGTTGTCGATACAAAATCCAGAAAAGCTACCGAAGCTCAGCTGAATCAATTAGCGCAGCTTCGGGATATCGTAATTGGTCTTGTCCGTGCTCATGTGACGGCAATCGCAGCCAAGACCTCTGAGCTACACGCTCGCCAACGTGGGAAGTTGCTTTCCCAGGTCGAGAGAATATCTGGAATTGGCGCTTGGTCCCTGAACACAGAAAGTCTCGTGACCAAGTGGTCACCACAAGTTTTTGCAATACACGAACTTATGGGCGCGGAGCCACCCTGCCTTCAAGAAGCCATAGCCTTTTATCCGGAACATGAACGGGAGAGGCTCAGCCAAAAGATCGCCGCCTGCATTGATGATGGTGTTCCCTATGAAATCGAATGCGATTTCGTCACGGCAAAGGGAAATAAAAGGCGCGTTCGTTCAACTGCGGAAATAGAGCGCGGACAAGGGGGGAACAAGCTCCTCATAGGCATATTCGAGGACATCACCGATCAACACGAACTTGAGCAAAAGCTCTGGCACTCGGCGAACGTCGACAGTTTGACGGGCATTGCCAATCGGCATTCCTTTCACGGCGCGATCAAGAAACGGTTAAACGCAGATTCAGCTGAAGGTGATCAGTTGGCTTTGCTGATGGTTGATCTGGACAACTTCAAGAGCATTAATGACAATCTTGGCCATCTGGCAGGTGATCAAGTCCTGCGTACGGTCGCGCAAAGAATTGCAAAGGCTATCCCTGAGAGTGCATTCTGTGCGCGTCTGGGTGGCGATGAATTTGCTGTTCTCTTGAATTCACTGCCTGACAATAGGGCAGCAGAAGAACTAGCAATCAAGCTTGTTGAAAAGATAAATCTGCCGGTAAAATACGAACACCATAGCATCAGCGTTGGCGCGTCCATCGGCATCTCATCACACGACAGCAGAACTGCCACCGAGGACGATCTGTTCCTAAAATCTGATTTGGCGTTGTACCACGTCAAACAGCACGGACGAGGCAATGTGAAAGTCTATGAGCCAGCGATCACGGATGCTTTCGAAAAAAAGAAACGGTCTCTGGTGCTCGTCAGGTCAGCGATCACAGATGACCGACTTGGACCGCATTATCAGCCGATAGTAGATATCAAGTCACAAGTCATTCGCGGTGTGGAAGCCCTTGTGCGCATTCGCAACCATGATGGCACGGTCGCAGGTCCCGCCGCGTTTTGGGACGCTTTGTCTGACCCAAAATGCGCTCGAGAAATCGACGATGTAATGCTCGATTTTGCACTTCGTGATTTCGCTCTTTGGAAGCGTTGCGGACTCGAAATCGACTTCGTCAGCGTCAATGCCTCATCAACGTGCGTTAGATCCGAGGCCTATCCAAATCAGGTAATGAGAGGACTGGCAAAGTACGGACTATCGCCGAAAAACCTTCAGATTGAAGTTGTAGAAAGCGTTTTTCTGGGAAATGAAAACTTGGATGTGCGGAATGTGCTGGAGCGTCTTTCGCTGGAGGGCGTCCGGATCGCACTCGACGACTTTGGGACCGGTTTCGCCTCGCTGACTCACCTACGGGACTACCCGCTCGACTGCATCAAGATTGATAAGTCATTTGTTTTAGGGCTCGGTCAGAACAGCACAAATGCAGCTATCGTTCAGGCACTTGTTGGGCTTGGAAAATCAATGGGGCTTGAAGTGATCTCCGAAGGCATTGAAACCCGAAGTCAGCTTGATTTCGTCTCCGCACTCGGCAGCCACCTTGGCCAAGGCTATTTGTACGCTATGCCGATGAGCGCACAGAAATTTGCGGAATTTGCCACGAACCCTGCTTATCGAGCCAGTCTCTGAGCCGAGAGAAAATTCTTGTTCATCAGCGCTTAATTTGGGCTAATTCAGGAGCGTACCCGTGGCACCCCGCCGGAGGTCAGACGTTGCATACCGCTGGTGTGAGCACCCCTCATAGGCTCTGGCACGATTACATCCAATGAGCGTCCGACGGCCTCGTCAGCCGGCAAGCCAAACATCCGCACCGCCGCGCTATTCCATTGAAGTATAGTGCCTAATTCATCAGCGATGATCATCGCGTCTGGGGATGCTGCGACAAAATTCTGAGTGGTTGACATCACATGCGCCTCCTAGATTTGGCACTAGTACACCCATTACATTACGTCTCTATTAGCGGCAAAAGGCGTTTTCGTGTCTGTATTTGATGTTTTTGGCCCGAAGTAATAATTGCCCACCAGAAAAGAAATTGCCGATTATTTGCTTACGGCTCTAGGAAACGCTCAGGCCGGGCTGCATGGCATCCTCCACCAGTCGCACCTTCTCTGGCACAGACCGCCCGCCGCCGTCGGTGCAAGGTTTGTGCGCATCGTACTCAGAGCCGGAATTTACTAGCGCTTATTCGCTTTCAATATCGGCAAGGTAATCGCTGGCCTCAACGAGGCTTTGTTGCACATCCCTGATCAAGCCATCCACCGGTGCCGTAGACTGTCCGCTTGCCTTGAGGCTTGACCGCAGGGCTTCCAAATGGTCGAGCTGTTTCGATAGCAGTTCAACAGTTCTCGTCCACTGTGCGATTTCGGCTACTCGAATGCGAACCACATCTCCCATCATGCTGCCCCATAGGTAGTGACGGCATATATTGCCATCGGCAATGCTCACTGGCTATCTAGTTTGCAATGCTTTGACACACCATGCTCGGATTCACGGGGTCCGAGCAAACGCTATTCGGCGATCTTTCTGTTCGCCACAAAGCAGGCTAGCTCGACCTTACATACTTCAGGGTGGGACAGATGGCGCGCTCCTTTGCACGACAAAATGCGGCGCAATGCGGGAGCCGTGATCGGGTGCAAGTCCGTTTCATTGTTCCGGCACTCGGTATCTAGCGCGGGATTTGATATGATTGCTAAATGGCCTTGGAATTGTCTTGGAGGCTGTCCATCTCCAGCCGCCATAGAATGCCTTCCGGCCGGAAGACGAATTTTACTTGACCGTTTGTCGCGCGCTCGACCATCTCCACCATCACCACATGCCCAAATCCCTTATGGTCGGGAGCCGGTAGGGGTTCTGACAGACGTTCTTTCCATTCCAGAAACCAACCTACATGGGGATTTATTGCCCACTGGATGCTTAATGCGCCTGCTGGTCGCGAAAGGGCGCCATGCTTAAGACTGTTGGTAGCCAACTCGTGCAGAGCCATGCCGATAGTCTGGGCGTGCTGGGGGCACATCAGAATAGCCGGGCCTTCCGTAGTGACACGGCTGTCGCCATCAGCACCTATTGTCTGAAGCTGGCCGGCAACGAGATCTTCGATCAGAACTGACGACCAATTCTTCGAGACGAGAAGGTCATTGCTCGCTGCCAGTCCAGAAAGCCGCGACGCGAAAGCATCTAAGAATTTGTCGGGGGCCGTCGAGCGAGCGGTATTGCGGGCAATAGCCTGCACAACGGCGAGCAAGTTTTTGGTGCGATGATTAAGCTCCCCCATGAGATAGAGCGATTGCTCTTCAGCAGTTCGCTGATCGGTCAAGTCGGTGTTTACGCCAGTCATGCCTAGGAAGTGTCCCGTTCCATCAAAGCGGGGATTGGCTTCTGTGCGCATGATACGGAAAATACCATCCGCACGCCGGTATCGCGCTTCCACTGAGAAAGCTGAGTGATCTCTCATAGCCCTAGAAAAGGGCTCTTGAAGCACTTCAACGTCGTCAGGATGCAGGGTAGATGACCAAACGAATTCATCCAGCCTTTCCGGGTCCACCCCCCAAAAACGCCGCAACGCGCCATTAAGAAAAAGACAACGACCTCTCTCATCGCCCATCCACAACATTGCGGGGGTTGCTTCCGCAACAGCAATTGCCAGTGCGTAGTCATTCATTGTCAAATCCGCGCGCCGCTGAACTTAAGTTAACTTAATCACAATCTTTGGCCTGGTCCAAGAGGTCTAGGGGCCTCTCATGTCCGCTGGATCAACGATTTGTGGTGCAAATACGACATTAGACGACGTAGACAAGGACCATTGCCATCCAGCTTCGGTAATCGAAAGGATCGCGACTCCGTCTAGGGATAGTGGCGACACCTTCTTCAGCACACTGCAGGAAAATTCGTCGACGTCGTCATGTTCGGCGTTGACCGCTTCAGACCAGAAGAACTCGAGGTTTTTGCCGATCCGGTTACCGGTCCAAGTCACAGTTATATTACCCCAAGCTTGCTGAAGCGGAATAGATGACCCTGCGAATAGCTCATGTAAGGCTTTGGGCACAAAACTGACATTGTCGGTGCGTCTGGTGTCGACAAACGTCATGTGGCAGCCTTGCACGATGATCGACTTTCGCACCCTTGATGATGACCACCCTGACTTAGCCCATTCTCCGCTGCTACGTGGGGCGCTGATGACGCTTCAGTACGCGCAGGAAAACGGCGCCATCGGTCTGACCAAGAATTTGGCGTTCAAACGGATTTTTGTGCATTGGGCTGTCGAACGCTTTGAATGGCCAGGTCAAAGCGCAGAAGAGACTTTTCGCTACAACAAGGTCGTCAATGAGTTCGAGTTTCCACCACTCGAAATGTTGCATTACCTCTTGATCAAGCTGCGCCTGGGGCGGCACTTTAAAGGCCAGTTCAAATTGACCAAGCGTGGTGCTGAGCTAACGTATGCGCCTGGTCGTTTGTTCAGTGAACTCATTCCATTCTTCGTGCTCAACATCGACCACGCTTCTTATTCCCGCTTTGGCGAGCGCCCGTTTGGAAAGTGGGACGTCTGGCTCAACGTGATCAATGTCGAGGCCGATCACGGCACAACCGAACGGGCGATTTATGCAGCATTCTATGGAGAAGGGCACGATTGGGACAATGCTGGCTGGCGCAAAATGGCGGTGTTCTCATCCTGTGTATTGCGCCCTTTGGAATGGGCGGGATTGCTAACGCAGGTCGATGAACAACGTGAAGGCAAGCACCTGCACCACGTATTCAAGACGTCTCTCTGGCGCAGCGCCATGAAGCTGGATACTGACCACATGCTTCAGACAATCCCGGTTCAATAGGCCGTTACCGCTGACACTTCGCTGGCTGCGTGATTATCACGTGGCGGCTTGCATGATTCTGCTAGCAAGCCCCCTCTATTAGATATCCCCCGAAAGTACGGTTGCTGTAGCATATTCAAGCTGTTGCAATCTGCGTTGCCGTCGTCAGTCTATCGATGATCTGGGTCAGTGGCTCAGGTCTGTGCAGTAGATATCCCTGCCCGAGCGTAACACCCAAATCCCGCAAAATGCTCAGAGCTCCGGCCGTCTCTATACGTTCAGCTACAACCGATATGTTCAGTGCATCACCAATTCCGCTGATCGATTTTACTATTTCTCTGTCGAGTATGTTCGTCTCAATCTTCTCGACAAATGACCCATCAATCTTAAGACTATTAACAGAAAAGCGGCGTAGATAGGCAAATGAGCTAAGGCCGGCGCCAAAATCATCCAAACTGACACGGCAGTGGCGTTTTTGCGCCGTTTTCACGAAGCACTCTGCCGCCTCTACATTGGTGAAGGCCGCAGTTTCCGTGATTTCGAAGACGATATTTTCAAGCGGTGCTCCAACTTGACCGGCTGCTGCTTCAATAAAATCCCAAAGCATGGGGTCGCTCATTGTTTGTGCTGAGAGGTTGAAGCCTAATGTGATGCCACTTTTTCCTCCCATAAATTGCCCGAAGTTGCGCAAGGCGGTGCGGATGACATGTCTGTCGAATGCCGCTGCCATGCCAAAACGCTCAGCCGCCGGAACAAACTCAGCCGGCGGAATGAACTTTCCATCCCGCGAAGTCATCCTGGCGAGAACCTCGATCATACCTGTAGGCTGACTAGGTTTAGACAATGCTCTGATTTCCTGCCCGTATAGCATCAGCCGGCCATCTTCCATCGCGCTGGTCAGGTCTATGGCCAAAGCAGCCGCGGTCATGCCCGACGAAGAAGGCAAGTCAGCATCAAGGACCCACCTATTGCGGCCAGCGGCCTTGGCGGCGTAGCAGGCATCGTCGGCACGTGCCAAGACATCGGCGACGAGCAAATTTGGAGCAGATACAACGGTCACACCAATACTGGCACCAAGGGGCATCTGTGCGCTCGTGACTTGTGGCGTAGGCTGCTGGATCGCTCGCAAAACCTGCTGAGCCGTTTCCTTGGGCACACCATCCGAGAGCCGCAGCGCCAAAGCGAATTCGTCTCCACCCAGACGGGCCATGGTGCCCATAGGCACAGCTTCGTGGACACGGGTCGCAACACTCTTTAGCGCCACGTCCCCAGCCGCATGACCCAGAGTGTCGTTCAGTGCCTTAAAGTAGTCGAGGTCGATGTAGTAAACAGCGAATGGCTGCGTATCCGCACGGGAAATGCACTGGGCCAGCTCTTCCTCAAAAGTTGCCCGATTTACCAAGCCTGTCAGAGCATCGTGCGATGCTGCATACGCAAGGTGCTGCTGGCGCTGGTATTCCTCAGTGATGTCCCTGACGGTTCCCACCAGCCGCCCAGTACTGCCAGGAACGTCGTGCAACTTGCACAGGGTCTCTATGTGCCGAACAGTGCCGTCTCGCCAAACTATGCGATAGCAAACCTTAGTTGGTGTTTCGCCGATGACCGGAAAAGCGTGAGCCTTTTCCGTACTTTCTTTGTCATCGGGGTGCAGAGATGCATGCCAAATATCTGGCGGCAACGCCCCTTCACCGGGCTCCAACCCAAAGATTTCTCGTGTTCGGTTATCCCAATAGCTTTTTTGGGTATCAGGATCGTATTGCCAAATGCCAACGCTGCTAGCGTCGAGAGCCAGTTGTATTTGGGCGTTGGCTTGGGCTAGCCCCACTTCGGTGCGTTTCTGACCTGTTATGTCGGTCTGCACACCAACGGCCCTAAGCGGACGGCCGGCCTCGTCCCACTCGATGACGCCGCCGCGGTCAAGAACCCAAACCCAACTACCGTCTCTGTGCCTTAGGCGAAGCTCAGTCTCGATATCACCCGTTTCGCCGGCCAGATGCCTTTGTCCGCTTTGGATGGCACGCTCTCTATCATCGGGATGCGTTAACTTCTGCCAGAGATCGCTATCCTGACGAAACTCGCTTTCGCAATAGCCCAGCATTTTGAACCAGCTTGCTGAGTAGAAGCAGTCATCGGTCACGAGGTTCCAATCCCATAGACCCAACTGCGCCCGGTCAATAGCGTGTCGCCACACATCCTGTGATTGCTGGTTTTCTCGCTCCTGCTCGTTCATTGCCGCCCCTCGGAACTACTGGGCTTATCGCAGACAAATCAAAAAAAGTCTGTTACCACTCACCGCAAAACTAGTGCGGTAAGGCTAGGGTCGTGCGTTTCAACTTCGCAAGCTCGAACCTGAAAGACGGCTCTTGCAGCGGCGACTAGCTGAGCTTGGTAATCTCAGGTGCAATTGCTCAATCGAACATCACCGTCTGCCAGCCGCTTTCCCGCTTCCACCGACGAAGCCGAACCAACATAAGCCGCAACGCGCTGAGCCGAACACGCGCTTGCCAACTGTCCTGATCTGATTGAGCTTGTTCCCAGTCACTCTGGTAAATGCATTCTTGAAGCCTCAAGCCGAATTCCAATGACTGCACGACATCTGCGAGTTCCAACAGGGTATACCCGCGGAGCCGATCATAGGCATCGAAACTACCGAGCCAATTGCGGGCAAACTCGTCACTGTCTTGGACGTGGCCCATCAGCGTGAGCTGATGGGCTATCTGGCGCAATAGCGGCTTTAAGCTGGTGGCAAGCGCATTGGCGATTAAAGGGGCGTCCGACACTATGGCTTTGCCTTAGCCTTCGGGATTGGCCGGACAAACGGCGAGACCTTCAGCTGTTCATCGAGTTCGCCGGCGGCAATCGCCTCACGCAGGGTCTTCAGCGTCTCGGGCAGCTTTTCCAGCAAACCGACTTCTATGCTGACCTTGCCCGGCGCCACTTCCATCACCCGGTTGCCCATGCGCAGCGATACCATGATCTTGCCGCGTTCATCGGTCCACCACCACCGCCGTACATGCACGGGCTTGGTGATCAGCTGCTTTTCGGTGCTGCCCTCGACGCGCACCCAACGGCGAACGCTATGCAGGTACAGCTCATAGGGCCTCTTCGTATCGCCGCTCAAATCGTCACCACCCAAGAATTACTGTGGTGTGCTGCTGCGCTAGCTTTGTGCTAACGGGCAAATCCCGCTTCGCTAAGTCATTGAAAACATTGACGCCAAAACTGCTGTGTTAGCACTGTGCTAGCATATGGCGACGCAGCTGGAGAGCCAACTGATTTCGTAACGTTTTGATTTTGTTGGGTTTAATGGTGCTGCCGGACAGGATTGAACTGTCGGCCTCCCCCTTACCAAGGGGGTGCTCTACCACTGAGCTACGGCAGCAAGTGTGACGCGGCTGGTATGCTCGGCGTGACGGAGGCTCTACTGCCATAGGGTCTGGCTCGACGCAAGGCAAAAAAACGCCTATCACCGCCTTCCACCAACCCTGAATCCCGCGCCCCAGTTCGAAATCCCTTCGCCGATGAGCAAAACCCAAGAAGCCGACGCCCGTGAGCAAAGATTGGCCGCAAAGCTCCGCGAGAACCTCAAGCGCCGCAAGGGTCAGGTCAAGGCGCGTTCCGATTCCGAACGCCAGGCGCCCGATCCCCAGCCGGCAGACGAAACGGTGCCGGTGAAGAAACCGTAAACCATTTTCGGACGACTATCCTCCCCGGCATGCTATGCACGCCAAAATATCGAGTTCGGCGAGTCTGGCTTACGTGGCATCTAGGACTTGGCCTACCTCCATTCCCAGGTAGCTAGGGCATCAGCCCGCCATATAGGACGACAAGACTATGGATCGCATCCGTTTGATCGGCGGCAATGAACTCAATGGCGACATCGCCATTTCCGGCGCCAAGAACGCCGCCTTGCCGCTGATGATTGCTTCGCTTCTGACCGACGAGCCACTGATCCTGCAAAACGTGCCCCGTCTGGCCGACGTCAAGCAGCTCGAGCGCATTCTCGAAAACCACGGCGTCGACATTGCCGTGCATGGCCGCCGCCGCGGCGAGGACGACATGGTCGGCCAGCGCATGACCTTTCATGCCGCCGACATCGTCGACACCACCGCGCCCTATGACCTGGTCTCCAAGATGCGCGCCAGCTTCTGGGTCATCGGCCCGCTGCTGGCCCGCTGCCACGAGGCCCGCGTCTCGCTGCCCGGCGGCTGCGCCATCGGCACCCGTCCGGTCGACCTCTTCCTTTTCGGCCTCAAGGCGCTCGGCGCCGAGATCGATATCGACGAGGGCTATGTCGTGGCCAAGGCGCCCCAGGGCGGCCTTGTCGGCACCACCATCACCTTTCCCAAGGTCTCGGTCGGCGCCACCCATACCATCCTGATGGCCGCTACCCTGGCCCGTGGCACCACCGTCATCGAAAATGCCGCCCAGGAACCCGAAATCACCAATGTCGCCGAATGCCTCGTCGCCATGGGCGCCCGCATCTCGGGCATCGGCACCCGCACCCTCACCATCGAGGGGGTCGAGCGCCTGCATGGCGCCACGGTGGATGTCATTCCCGACCGCATCGAAACCGGCACCT
>Ga0123337_10006358_pt1 | contig 11307 bp, 8 predicted proteins | sample frozenSSSSmetaG_FD_89792 | JGI IMG/M metagenome (GOLD analysis project Ga0123337, IMG submission 89792) | Glacier valley bacterial and archeal communities from Borup Fiord, Nunavut, Canada, to study Microbial Dark Matter (Phase II) -... | ecosystem: Environmental > Aquatic > Freshwater > Ice >...
ATCGCGGAGTTGACGGTGCATCCTCAAAATAATTTCTTCTGGGACTTGGCGCGATCGCCTTTTATTCCGTGCTAAACACAACCAGACTGGCGTATCTACCCAAATTCCCCTAATGTGGGTAAAACCCAGGTTACGGGCTAAAGCAATGACTTCACGACGATGGCGGCGCTGGGCATTAGTTGCATCGAAAATTGCTGTATTACCTGTGGAAATAGCTTGCTGAAATTGCCGCTCAATTTCGCGCCAAATCACCAGCCACGAACCCTGAATGGCTTGGCAACCGAACAATTGCCCCCGGATAGCATCCGTAGAAATCAGTGACATCTGGGGGCATTCTGCCAGTAATTGTTTTGCCAAAGTTGACTTACCGCTACCCGGAAGACCAATTAGTAATAAAAGTGAGGAGTGAGAAGCGATGCCCTGAGCCTGCCGTTCGTGCAGCGTCTCGTAGAGAAGGGTTAGGAGTGAGGAATTAAAATTCAGGAGTGAAGAGTAATCAGAATTTTTAGTCATTAACTCATAACTCCTGTACAGATGCGATTAATCGCGTCTCTCCAAACTCCTGTACAGACGCGATTAATCGCGTCTCTCCAAACTCCTGTACAGACGCGATTAATCGCGTCTCTCCAAACTCCTAACTATTAAATAATCGTTCCATCGGGAATTACAGCATTTTTCAGCACCACGACAATACCACTGCGGATGTAGAAACCTTGAGCTTCGCGGTCAGCTTCTTGCACGTTATCTTTATTGATAATTTTCACATCGTGACCGATGCTGGCATTTTTATCAATGATCGCACCCCGAATCAGCGTGTCAGCACCGATGCCTACAGTAGTAATGTCATCTTTTACTAAGATACCTTGGCGTTCCACAGAAGCTTGGTAAAAATCTGCACCCATGAGCAGAGATTCTTCGATGACGCAGCTAGATTCAATCCGCGATCGCACTCCTACTACTGAATGTTTAATGCGACAATTTTTCAGAATACAACCTTCGCCGATAATTGATTCGGTGATGTGGCAATCTAAAAGTTTAGTCGGAGGTAAGTAACGAGCGCGAGTATAAATTGGCGCTTCTTCATCGTAGAAACTAAAAGGTGGCTGGGGTTGCTTAGTCAGAGCTAAGTTGGCATGATAAAATGCTTCAATTGTTCCAATATCTTCCCAGTAGTCATCAAATAAATAAGCTTGGACGTTGTAATCCTTAGAAGCATCAGGAATAATTTCTTTGCCAAAATCCGTCCGTTCTACAGATTCTTTCAACAACTTGATCAAAACATCTCTTTTAAAGACATAAATCCCCATTGAAGCGATGTAAGGCTGTAATTCGGCTTGTTCTTTTGTCAATCCCAGGATACTGGTATCAACGCGCATTTTAGTTAAGGCTTCGCCCTTGGGTTTTTCGCTAAAGTCAACAACCCTACCAGAACCGTCAATTTTCATTAAACCAAAATCTGAGGCGCGGCGCTCATCGATGGGAATGACTGAGAGAGTAATATCAGCCCCCGTTTCTCTATGGCGCTGGATAAACAGACGGTAATCCATGCGGTAGAGGTGATCCCCTGAGAGGATCAGATATTCCTCTGCATTCCATTCTTCCAACAGCCATAGATACTGACGCACAGCATCGGCTGTACCTTGGAACCAGTTGGGGTTTTCTAATGTTTGCTGTGCGGCTAGCACTTCCACAAAGCCTTCGCTGAAGCCACTAAAATTGTAAGTGCGGGCGATGTGGCGATTCAGGGATGCTGAGTTGAATTGTGTCAGGACGTAGATTTTGAATATTTCGGAATTTATGCAGTTACTAACAGGGATATCGATTAGGCGATACTTCCCCGCCACCGGTACTGCTGGTTTAGCACGTAGCTTGGTTAGTGGGTAAAGCCGAGTACCCGCGCCACCACCAAGGATGATTGATAATACTTTCTTCACAAAATTTCTCCCGACTGCCTTTCAACTCTCATATTCAGTTTAGGACTGTATGTAGCAGCTGGTAAGGGGGATCTGATGATTCTTAGGAATGAATTTTAGAGAATGCTGGTAGTGTATGGATGGTGCGGCTGATAAGTAGAAAAATAGAACACTTGTATTAATTGGGATGAGTCATGAGGGGCGATCGCTAGGTCGCCATTATACTCTGTGAAACTAAGGGCTGTGTAGAACAGATGTAAGAGTCCATCAATGTAAACTCCTTGCGATCGCACTTGCCTTTCTTCATACTTGTCTACTTAAAATTAATTTTCTCCTTTAAATGACAGGTTGGTGCTTCCACAGCTATTAGAAAAACTTATACAGCTATTAGAAAACCTGACTCTTAAATCGGTGTAGATATATTAGTGGACGGTCGTTTTTTTCGTCTAAATGACGGTTTGGCGCTTCCACAGGTATTAGAAAAACAATTAGAAAACCTTGACTCTTGAATACGTGTGGATCTTCTACGAGCGGGCGGTCGTTTTTTTCGTCTAAATGACGGTTTGGTGCTTCCAGAAGAGTCACTAGGTCGCGGCGGGTCATCTCCATTTCCTTTAAATGGCGGTTTGGTGCTTTCAGAAGGGGGACTATCAGGGTCACTAGGTCGCGGCGGGTCATCTCCATTTCCTTTAAATGACGGTTTGGTGCTTCCAGAAGGGGGACTCTGACTAATATGCACTATACCTCTAGTCCCGGGTTTTTTATTAATACTTAATCGGCGTTCTGTCTGAATACTGCTTTTATCTTTAGGACTAGGTTGCTCGTTTTCTCCACGACTAGCGTCTGGTTCGGAAGCGTTTGCCACCAATTGAAGTTTTTTAAAGATATCCTCCCTCGTTAACTTATCTGTATTTACTTTTAAAGTATCTATTGAGTTAACTACTGAAAAAACTAACAAGAATGCCAACAAGGGTATTTTCCTAAAAAAAATGCGTAATTTTTCTTTTGCTTCTAACTTAGAAGTTTGAGCTAGTTTCATAATAAACCTTTATTCATTTCTAAATTGTGCATTGGCTTAACTCCTAAAATACTTACTAAACAGAATAACACGGTAAACAGCAGTTAAATTTAAACTAAATTACCTCTGCTGATAAAATAATAAACTGGTCTAGATAGGTTTCATTTTTAACTCCATTATCTGGGAATTTCTAGGTTTTGGCAACCATTACTAACATCTTGATATTTCTGATGAGCATTTTCATTATTAACTAAATAATCTTTAAGCCAGTCACAGCTTATTTTTGATAGATATAAATTATCATTTTTAGATTCAACTTTTTTAGAAAAATTTAAGCTCCATATCTTGATAGTTTTATCACTACTAACAGTAGCAATCTCTTTACCATCAGGACTAAAACTCAAATCAAAAATTTCGTCTTTATGCCTTTCTAGAGTAGCTATTTTATTCCCATTATTAGCTTGCCAAATATTTATTGTTCCATCGGGATTAGCAGTAGCAATAAATTGATAGTTGGGACTGAGCTTTACTATGTAAGACTTGTCTCCTTGAGTAGTAAATAGTTTGGTTTGCCATTTTTTTGGATCAGTTTGCCTGTTCCAAATTCTAATAGTTCTATCTTCGCTTGTAGAAATAATAGTTTTATTATCACGCCCAAAAGTCACATATCTTACTGCCGCAGTATGTCCTTGTCCTTTAAGATTAGTAATCCAAGTACCATCTTTATTCCAAATCTCGATTCCATTATTAGCAGCAGAGGCGATTAGCTGATCATCAGGACTAAATTCTGCATACCAGACTGTATCGTTATGTCCTTTAAGGATGGTGGGTTTTATCACTTTTTTTAGAGAAACATTTACTATGTTCCAAAGTCTTATTGTTCCATCGCTACTAGCAGAGATAACAGTATTACTATCACGACTAAAATTTACAGACGAGACTGCTTGATCGTGTCCTCTGAGAGTAGTAATATAAGTACCGTCTTTTTTCCAAAGCTTGACTGTTTTATCCTTACTTGCAGAAGCTATATATTCACCATTAGGACTGAAATTTACAGTATAAACCTCATCATCATGTGTCATTGGCTCAGAAGTTTGCACTGGAGTGCCGTCAAGTCTCCAAAGTCTTAAAGTTTTATCTGAACTTGCAGAAACAATTAATGGATCTTTAGGACTATAACTTATACCGTTAACGCTTTTTGTGTGTCCCTCTAACCGATTGCGCTCTTTCACTGAGTCAATTACTACTTTCAGTTGATTGAGTGCTTTAGAATTGTCTCCACCCAAACGTTGCAACTCCTTGAGCGCTTGGACACTTGCGATCATTGCCTCAAGCTGATTCCCTGTAGCTAAAAGTAGCTCAGATTTTCCAACTAATGCTCCAGAAGCGATCGCATCTCCTTGTTTTTTCTCTGATATCTTTTGTTGTAGCAGTAATCCCAATCCCAGAGATAAGACTATAAGTGTTGCAGAAGCGATCGCAAATCTAGTTCTCTGTGATTCAGCTTTGGCTTTGGCTTCTGCTTCTCGTTGAAGTTTTTTTGCTTGCTCTAATTCTGCCTGATTTTGGCGATCGCGTCTTTCCAAACTCTGATGCAAAAATTCTGATTCCAATGGCGTAAGTCTTGGCTGAGTCTTATTCACCCACTCAGAAATTACAGCCAACTTTGCACCCGCCAATAGTGCTTCATCCGATTTATTAAATCTTTGTAGCCATTCCTGGCAATCTTGCTCTAAAGAACGGCCTAAACGAATATTTTCTAGATTTTCAGCAATCCAACTATTGAGTAATTTCCACTCAGATAAAAGCGCTTCATGCGCCACCTCAACCGTATTTTCATCAGTGATAATCAAACGTTGTTGAGAACCAGCCAATAATCCCACAACCCGTTGCAGTTGTTGTGGAGAATCTGAAATCGCTTCTAATCTATCCCAGCTAGCACGCCGCCGCGCCACTTCTCCAGCTTCACCTAACTGCACCAATTCCATAAACAAGCGACGCGTAAAGGCTTGATCTATAGTCGTTAAACTTTGATACAAAATTGTCGCTCGTTTGTCTAAAGCTCCTTTAACTCCACCAATTTCCTCATAGCCATTACGAGTTAAAAGTGGTTCTGGTGATTCCGGTTCTTCAATGCAAACTCGCCACAACTCTTTGAGCGCGTATTGCAATATGGGTAATACACCAGGACGGTTGACTACATCGGCGGAAATTTGTGAAACTAAACCATGCTCAAATGTTACCCCATGTAATTTTGCTGGTTTTTCAATTGCTTCTTCTAACTCAGCAAAAGACATCGGTGTGACGATGAATGATGTGGGAGGAATATTATTAATGAGAGTAATAATTTCTGGATAGTCACCACAACGATTTAAGAAATCACCGCGAATTGTCAAAATTATCCGCGTTTCTTCCTCAGCCTTTTTTACTTCCTGTGCTACTAAGCGGATAAAAGCTTTGCGTTCCTCATCGTCTTGACAAAGGGTAAATATTTCTTCAAATTGATCGATAAATAATAGATGCGGCTGATTTTGCTGCTGTTGTCGAGCTAAAATATCAACTAATTTACCTAAAGGATGTTCTCCTGGGGTAAAAGATATGATTTCCCATTGACTACTTCCAGGAAGGCGATCGCCTTTCAGTTGCGGTAACAAACCTGCTTTTACTAAGGAAGATTTCCCACTACCTGAATAGCCAATTACAGCCAAAAAACGACTCTCTGCTAAACGCGAAATTAGGGTACGAACTGCTTCATCTCGTCCACAAAAATATTGCGCTTGTTCTGATTCAAATGCATAAAGTCCCCGATAAGGATTTTCCTGATTGAAAGCAGTTTTTTCGGCTGTAGTAATATCTAATTGGGGATAAGTAACCAGAGTAATCGAACGTCCCCAACCCATGCGAATCGGCTCCTGTACGGAACCTTTAAGTTCACTGCTGACAAAATCAAACAAGCGATCGCCACTTATTCGCCTACTACTACCTACATTCTCTGCCGTCAATCCTTTAACAACTGCACCTGTGAAAATGCTATATTCTTCACTTTTAATCACTCCGGCGCGTTCAAAGCCACGACAAGCTGTAATTAAGTAATAATCCTTTTGCGAACTGAAAGCGTTAAGAGTTTTTTGGATTAATTGTCTTTCTAGGAAATAGCCGCTATGACAGCAATCGAGTAGCATCACCAAACTACTCAATTGCGAAGCTCGAATTAAATCGTTAAGGCTATCCAGAGGAATGCCATATTTTTGTTCAACATTTTCATTTTCCTTAAATTCAATCTGACAATTGGAACTTGCCAAATATCCCTTTTCTTGTCCCAAGTTGTCGGAAATAGTAAAACCATGTCCGCTAAAATAAATCAGCGCTTCATTATTAGCTGCTTGCTCTAACAGAAATGTTTTGAGTTTTTGACCGATTTCAGCGCCAGTAACTTTTGACGCTGCCATTTCATAGCCGTTTTTATCTTTATTCCAGCGTTGTGGTAGTCTTTGCACAGACTGGAAATCACCATACTGCTCTAGGAGTTGCGCGATCGCCTCAGCATCATTTGTAGTCTTCGACAAAGGCGGTAATGATGGGCTGAGATATTCGGCGATGCCAATAACAAGCGCGTATCGTGCCATTTAACACACCTTGGGTTAGTAAATGCGGCATAATCTTGACAGACACAATCAATGGCTGTGTTACTAGAAACAACACTATCTGTTATTTTTCCGCAAACCGGCTGAAATATTTCAGACACGATACAAAAATTTAACCGAGGTAGCCCATGTCAGAAGTACAGCAACTATTTTTCCAAGCAGACGGCGAGATTGAGCAGATTGAGATTAACGTCACAGCCACCGAAATAACTCAGGAAATTCAGGAAGACGACGATGGCATAGAATACAAGGATGTGCGAACAGATGCGATCGCTCGGATGCAACAAGCTCGCCAAATGATTCGCTCTTATACTATCTATGCTCTTAGTGCTTTTAAAGACTTTAATACTGCTGAAATTGATGAGATAACACTTAAATTTGGGATTAAGTTGGGTGGCAAGGCCGGCATTCCTTACATTACTGAAGGCTCAACTGAAAGTAATTTAGAAATTCAGGTGAAGTGTAAGTTTCCAGAAAAACAAAAACCTGATTCACAGTAATAGCAAAAAATTATCCGCATCTAGGGGTAGGTAATGCCCATTAAGCACCCAACTTCCCTGTATTTATGATCTTATGAGCCAAACGCAATTGCTGCGATCGCTTCAGACTGATCACCCAAGGTTGCTCTGACAACTGGGAAATGGCGTTTGCTGACAGTGTTGCCGTGAAAATATCTTTGCTACTAATAACACCACTCACCCCGAAACTTTCTAAAATAGCAATTGCAGCAGAGTCTAAAACTGGTTCAGTATGGATGAAAACCGCCAAACTCGCCTCTTCTGAATCTTGAACGTCATTCAGGGCTGTAGCAAGTGCGGCATCTAGTTTCTGATAATTCATCAGCAATTCCTTGGTAAAAAGGCTAGGCAATTTTTACCTACCCTAACTTATCAAATTTATCAGTTGTTATTCCCTACCCTTGTACAGAAATAATATCCACCTTTCTGAATCTAATAGGACTTACGCAAACAATAGCTGAAACTATGATTTTGAGGTAGGGGCAATACCCTGCGGGAAGCTAAAGCTACATGAATTGCCCCTACCGCGTGTAGTTTTGCGTAAGTCCTATCTAATTAGAGATTTAAGGCGTTAATCACTCCATAACCCCATTTGTCATCAAATGTGCCTGCGGGTTTTCCGGGAATAGCACTATTTTTACGTAGCAAGTCTTTCACAGCAGCCGGATCAAGCTGAGGATCACGTTGCAACAACAATGCGACTAACCCACTAACCAACGGTGTCGCCATACTCGTACCAGCCTTGACCACAAACTTTAAATTAATCATCGATGCGCGGTCAAAATTTGCATCGGCGGAAAGCGTCGAAACAATCATTGCTCCCGGTGCTGTTACATCCGGCTTCTGTCCATCATTCCGTAGAGGTCCTTCACTACTGAATTCGGAAACAGTATTTAATTCTAAGCCCATTTCTCGTACTTGCTGATCAATATCTGTGTACGTGGCTTTAGTAGTATAGGCGGCAACTGTAACGGCACTGCTGGCGGCTCCCGGCGAACCAATTTTTACAGAATCCTTTACACTTTTACCTGTAAAAAACACTGAAGAACTATCATCTAGTGTCCACACATCTAAACGTGTGTCAGTTGAAGAAGTGTTGCGGACTCGTAGCTGCCAAATACCTCCCATTACTGGCGAGGGGTCAATACCACGTATTTGCACAAAGAAATTATGGTCGCTGTTGGCTTTATCTGGCCCTGGTGTCGCTAATTGCACCCGTGCATCTGGTAACTGGTAATCTTGTGTAGCATTACCGTCAGCAATGATTTTTTGAAAGGGGGTGACAAAACCGTTAGGACTCCGCAGCGACACTTCCAATTCGCCCTCTTTAGAATACCAACCGTTCAACCAAACTATGCCGACTTGATTCAAAGGAATATTAAAGCGCATCCCACGAGTACGTCCACTGGATATTATTGCTTGTCCATGAATGTTATCGTTTCCTTCGTTACCCGCAGCACAGCAAACAATTCTTCCAGGGCCAGTTTCGGCGTCAATGACCTTTGATAAGGAGTCGCTACCATCATGGGCATCAGCGTGTCCACCCAAGCTGAGATTCACCACTGCTGGGCGTCCCAATTCTCTAGCAACTCGGAAAATGTAACGGATGCCATCAGCAACGTGAGCATCTTGTAAATCTGACCTGACGACAATTAATTCTGCTTCTGGTGCGACACCGCCATAGATAGCATCGGCACCGGCGGCAATACCAGCAACGTGAGTACCATGACCGCCAGTATCCTGAGAAATTGTCAGTTGCGCTCCCGTAAATTCCGCCCCATAGCCGCCCTCTGCGACTCCTGGACCTGGCAGTGTTTGATCCCAAATGTGTAAAATTCGTTCAGCAAAAGCCGGGTGTTTCGGATCAATGCCACTGTCTATAATGCCGATGATTACTCCTTTTCCAGTTAGTCCGGTTTGGTTCTTGAACTCCGGCACTTTCACTGTTCCTAGTGCTGTGTCCATCCTCAAATGAAGTTTGCGTGATGGCTTAATCCGGTGAATTCCATCTTCTTCGGATAAGACATCTAAACTATCTATCGGTAAAAAAGCCGTCCGCACACTCCCAGAGTTTTGATTGACTTCAATATTATATTGTGATAGGTAACTCAAGTCTGCATCAGGGTCGCAGTAGAGAAAAACGATGCTCTTAGTAGGCTTGACTGGGCTTTTGTGGGCAATAATACCAAGGGATTTTTTGTGTTGAACTAAAGCTTGATCTCCTTCATTTTGATAGTCTTGAAATGCCAAAAGTAGCCCTGGAGAAAGTTTTTCGTGTCTCATTTTTACCTCAAACTAAATTTATTTGATGAGAGAAAAATAGTAGTTTTAGCAGGATAAGTCACTCTAGCATTAATGCAGACAATATACTTTTTTGCCTTGATACGATCGATGCCAGCCAATCCCGATTTTGTAACGATTTGAATACTTACACTACAACTTACACACAAATTGTAACGTGCTTTAAAACAGCAGAATGTTAGAGAAAATGTAATCGTTTACGGGGTTAAAAAGAGAATAACGATTGCAGGTAAATTATTCAAATGATTTAGTTTCGTTCCCTCTAAATCAAGGTCTTGATAGTGGGTCAAATCGTATTAACTTCTTACTCGCCCTAAACGGTTACGAGTAAATCTGATTAGTACTTTGGTGAAATAAAAATGAAAATTATCAATTTTGTAAAAGCATTTTTTGCTGCGGCTACATTAACTACTGCTTCAGTTGGTCCCGCCTTTGCTCAAACAGTTCAAATTGTAGGTCCAGTCACTTATAATGGCAGCGGTTGCCCCTTTGGTAGCATACCAACGCCGACGATTACCCCTGGTGGTGGCGCACTAACTCTTCTATTTAACCAGTTTCAAGCCATAAGTAATAGCGGATCAAACAGCTATAAAACTTGTAATTTGGTCATTCCGCTCAAAGTACCCGCACTCTTTAAACTTAACTTGTACCAGGCTGAGTATCGCGGCTATGTTGATCCCAATACCCGGGGGTTTTTACGAGGAAATTACTTTTTCTCTCCAGCGCAACCGGGACAGGGACAAGGCTTAGTTTTTCCTGCGACTATAGTCGGCGGACCAAATTACTATTACGTTGTACATAACTTTGGCAGCGCAACTAATTATCTGGGAACAGCCTGTGGCCAGAATGTAAACCTGCGGGTGAATCTTTCGATGCGCGCCACGGGTAGAGGGATAGCCACCGTTGACACCTCTGATCTCAGTCAGCGTGGTGGTGGTATTACTTTTCCTTTACTATTGGCTCCCTGCATTTAACTAATAGAAATCTGGTGGAAATGAATGTAGAGACGTGAAATTTCGTGTCTCTACAAAGGTTGTGGATAATGCATATTTAATTTCTACCAGATGTCTAATTACTAATTCGTAATTTTCGGGTGTTTTACTACACCAATTAGTCAGGTGGAAATGTCTGCTTAGTGCATTCAGGAGGAAAAAATGAAAATTATCAAGTTTGTAAAAGCATTTTTTGCTGGGGCTACATTAATTACTGCTTCAGTTGGCCCCGCCTTTGCTGTTGACACAGTTCAAATTTTAGGCGCAACCTATAATGGTAGCGGTTGCCCCATTAATACCGTCACCGTGACGCCTAGCCTTGATTATCAAACACTAACCGTTTTATTTAACCAATATGTAGCTACAGCTAATAACTCACTACAAAGCTATAAAACTTGTAATTTGGTTATTCCGATCAAATTACCCCAAGGTATTCAAGTTTCCTTCTACGATGCTGATTATCGGGGCTATGTTGCTCCTGCAACTACTGGGAGGTTACGAGCAGAGTACTTTTTCTTGGGTCAAGGCCCGGTTTTTACTCGGAATTTGCTCGGCGAAACTAACTATTTTGTTCGAGATAGCTTGGTGACCTTTGCTAATGTTTGGTCGGGCTGTGGCGCGACTGTAAATATGCGGGTGAATACTTCGATGCGCGCTAGTGGTGTCGGAATAGCAACCGTTGACAGCCTTGATTTCTCTCAGGGTTTGGTTTTTCACCTCAGATATCGCCCCTGCTAACTAATTACTAATTCGTAATTTTTGGGCGTTTCACTACACCAATTAGTAGGGTAGAATGTCACTGAATTAAGCTAGATTTAGAACCCCGACTTCTTGAAAAAGTCGGGGTTCTATCTATCTGGGCAGCAAGTCTCGCTGAAGCGGTCTACGTTCAAGTTGAAGTGGTCTACGTTCAAGTTGAAG
>Ga0123337_10006359_pt1 | contig 11306 bp, 9 predicted proteins | sample frozenSSSSmetaG_FD_89792 | JGI IMG/M metagenome (GOLD analysis project Ga0123337, IMG submission 89792) | Glacier valley bacterial and archeal communities from Borup Fiord, Nunavut, Canada, to study Microbial Dark Matter (Phase II) -... | ecosystem: Environmental > Aquatic > Freshwater > Ice >...
ATGACCAATTATACCTTGAAACTGAAACCACGAACACCAGAACAACCAAGAAAGAAAACCAAAACACAAACTTTAACCTGACACTAGACGGAATAGTGACAACCAAAATCAGGCATAGTCAAACTAACAACCATTAACCAATAACCAACAACCAATAACTCCCAATTGCTATCGTGGACACCCACCGCTAGGTTATTCTGACCTTTCAGGCCAATGATATTACTTTATCCATGTAAACAAAAGCTTCGCTTTTATGAAAAATTCATATAAAATCCCTGTATTTTCAATTTAAGCTTGATTTCGAAAAATTTAAAATTTAGTATCTTTGTGATATGGGTACCAAAAAAGATAAGCTTACAGCGCAGATAGAAGATTTGACTCATAAAATGAAAAGCCAGATGCCGCGCATTAAGAAGGAGATCTGGATATATGAGCAGAAAGTTGCCATGGGCACATTGACAAAAAAACCTAAGGTGTCTCCACAGTTTAACTAATGGTAAAACCCCAGCTTTTGGTTATCGCAGGATGCAACGGAGCGGGTAAATCTTCTTATTCCCGCATTCTGTCTCCAGAAGGCATAGAAGTTTTTGATTATGATAAACATTTCCTCGAAATCTATTCAGCTCTAATTCCTACAGATTTTCAGGATCAAATGGCTCACAGTATGGCTTACCAAAAGCTTGAGACCCAAATCAATCAGGCTATTAATACAGGAAAGTCTTTTGCCTACGAAACGAACTTCAATTCTGATCCATTACACTGGCCTTTGATTTTCAAGGCAGCGGGATATGAGATTAACATGATTTATTTCTGTTTAAATTCAGTAGAAGAAGCACAAAAAAGAGTGGCGATCAGAGTTGAGAACGGCGGGCACTTTGTGCCAGATAGTGAAATAATTGCCAGATTTAAAGCAGGATACACTAATCTGAATGAGTTTTTTGGCTTTTTTGATACACTGCATTTATTCAATAGTTCCACCTATGGAAAAGCCCCGGATTATTGTTTGACATTCCAAAAAGGTGAATTGGTTAAAAAAGCTGATCTCCCATTCTTTTTAGAGGATTTAACTTCTACGCTGTATAAGCAAGCAAAGAGTTAACAGTATATATCTATTTCTCATTTTAAATTATAACTAACCCCGTGGATATTCGGTACTCATAACTGTTAATAATTCATCATTTCCAATGTTTTTATTCCAATCGCTCGTATGTCCGGCGCGGAGGGCTGTCAAAATAGCGGGCCAGCGTCCGGCCTTGCGCGGGGAAGCATTATTTTGACGATGGTTTTTGGGCACTTTTGGACGAAACCAAAAGTGTCAGAGAAATAAAGGGCTCATCTAGAGCAAGTCTCCAGAGTTATGCTGTTGATATTGCAGTCTCCAGACTGTCTTATAAATTCAACTTCCATCCATTATAAATTTCCAATTCCTTCATTTTATCCAGATAGTTATCGGGACCTTCATTTTAAATTCTTCGTTCCGCGATAACGATCGGAAAGGAGTCGGGGGTCACGACGCTCTCGAGATATCCATTTGAACGTTCCTTTCAATAAATCCTATAAATAAAAAAGGTGCCTTTCGGCACCTTTTTTTATTTTTTAAATACTAAATTAATAATCTAATATTCTGCTGGGTAATTACCCTGCAATGTGATCATTTTTCATAGTGCTTTGTTTTGTAGTTCTGATTTATTAACGCTAAAATATAGGTTAAAGTTTGATTTACAATTGCTTATTTACTTTATTTCTAGGCTGTCTCCTGAGATAAACTGCTTCGTACTAATACAACGTTTTGAATTATATTCTTTAAAAAACACCTGGTTAAAACCTGACAATGCATGCCGGGCTATAATAGTCAATCTAATTTTTGAAGAATCATCGACCCATTTCTCTTCCAAGTCCTCCACTGTCCTTAATCTCATACAGTGGAGATTATGTTGATCCTCTTTGGTATTCTTAGGGATATACATAAAGAAGGAGTCTTTTAGCTCAATATCAGTCCCTTGTAAATTAGTCCCGTTTAGATCTCCTACGGGCTTGAAAAATGTAGCTTCCACTCTTACATCAAAAATTTCCGAATCTGTCTTATTGACAAACTTAAAGAAGTAATTGGTCTCTCCTTTAAACTGCACTTTACTAATATGTTCAGAAATCTGTATTATAGGTTTCTTTCTACCCAGATAGTACATAAGGAAAAGATAGGAGGCTACTACTCCCGATAAGACTCCAATTACTAAGCTGATTAAGTGTTGCTCCATTTATCAAACCATAAGTTTACAAGTTTCACTTCCCCTCCAGTATCTTCCTGATAGCCTCATTCATCTGCATCATCGTCTCCATCATCTTCATCATTACTTCCGTTTGCTTCGCATCAGTGGCTTTGTAAGTACTGTTTGTTTGGATTGCAATGTTGTTTGACCCTGTGATTGCCTCAACGTAATTGCTTGGTTGTGCAGAAATTAATTGAAGAGGATCTACTTTAAAAAATTCAGAGATCTTTTGAATTAAATCAACTGTAATCCTGCTTTCCCCTCGTTCATACTTAGTATAAGTAGCTTCCTTGATTCCTAAATATTCTGCAACCTCTAATGCTTTTGTATCGGTCAACTTACGATACATGTAGAAATTCCTTCCAATTTTTTTATTCTCCAAAACGGTGAATTCTGACTCTTCTTCTTCTCTCATAATAATGCTGTTTATCCAAAAATACTGCTTTTAGGCCTAATGAATGCTGTTTTTCGTAAATAGTAGTTTTAAACTACTATAGGTAGAGTTTATACTACCGAATTTATTCTTTTTTGATGAAACATCTAGTTAAAATTGTCTAAGAATCATATCAAATGAGACATTCTGAGACAATTACTGCCTTTTTTCATTCTTCTTCTTCTCTCTATCCGATGAAAGGCAGGTCTTCGTGTGTCCATTGTGAAGAGTTGATTCTAGCTATACAGTTTGGAAGTATGCAATCAATCGATGATCGCCTGTATCCTCTGAAGCCTAAGAATCCGATTTAAGGGATTCGTTTTTTAAGTCTGGACTTTGCATTGGCTTTCGTAGCGTGGGTTCAAGTTGCAAGAGAATCAGGCTGTTTGGAGAATGAGGCATAGCATCGCTATGGTGAATTCGAAAACAGTAGCGAAGCGACTGATTATAAAGCAACTTTAGCCCGCAGTAGATTAGCTAATGCATATTCCAGGCTCTGACTGATCAAGAAGTTGCGCAGCTTCGAGCAGATCGGTTACCACACACTCAAGTCAGCAAGCTCACAGTAGCCGGTAGCGCTGACACCATTTATTTATTAGTTAAAACTAGTGCTGGACTATCGGAAAACGATGGGGTAGGAGACTTGTGTCTTTTCGGAGACGTCATTGCGAGCGACGCAGAATCGAAGCAATCTCATGGAGTTTAGTACTTCACACTTTGAGATTGCCGCGGCTCGTACCTCGCCTCGCAATGACGGTGCCTCATAGGACATTGGGCATCGTTAGTAGCGTAAACGGGCTTCGACTTCGCTCAGCCTGACACACTTCCGTCTCCGGCCTGCCCGCCGTGGCGGGTCTTCCAAACACCGGACATCGGACATCGGGCATCAGGCATCCGTCTCCTGTCTTCCGTCTTCCGTCTTCCAGCTTAAAATTTAAAAGCATGAAAAAAACACTACTCATCTGCTTAATGGGATACCTATTTCTTCCCATAAGCACACTCACAGCACAAGTTGCTGATTCACCTCCGGAGACTGATTTGGTTGATTACTCCGGCATTCCAGGGCAGGAGGGCGCGAGTCCTTCTGCTCGCATGGAGGGAATGTTATATCTGGAGATTACCTCTCCCAGCCCACCCGACACGCTTTGGGTGACATTCTGGGAGCATTTGATCAGTGATAGATTGACCGTTACTCCTGGACTTTCGCTGCCTATTACAGGCAGAGTAGGGAATTTCTTCGAGGGCAGTTTTAAAAATACTGTCTATGAAATACCATTCCCAACAACTTTTCCCAAAGGATACCTTTCTCTTGGAAGTGGAGACCAAACCTTTGCCAGGTACTGGTATTTCTCTTCGGAAGACCGGGTAAGGATGCGGGTCGATCTGAATTCGGCAACCATGCTTTTCGGAGGTCCTGACGCAGAATTCTACCGTACTCAATACGAGCTTGACCGGATTTTCGCTGAGGAAAGTTTTAATCGAAATCCGGTGATGGTCACCAGCAACAGGGAAGGCCTATTTCAAGACAGTTCCACTCAAGCAAGCTATCAGAAAGCACTTCAGAATCCTGACGACCTCTATATCAAAATGGATATACTCCAGCCAGGTGAAAACGCATGGTTCTTTCTTCAACCTATTTTAGGAAAGAAACTCCATCTACAGTCAGCCTGGCAATTGCTCACTGGCAAATCCCAATCCCTGACCGAACCGCAGATGAATGCACTTAAGGCCAGGCTTAAAGGGGAACTGTTTTTAGCAGGAGTGAAAAAAGCCGAGTTCGCAGAGGAAGAACTCAGTTTGGACACGCAGAAATGGGAGAAGTACCTAGAGTGGACTCAGGATTTCTCTCTGGAAAGCCAGCGGTACAGCCATCCCAAGTTGATAGAAGCCAGCATGAAAAATGCTTCCTTAAAATCGAGGTACATGCACAGCTCTTTTTTTAGCGAAATAGAAGGGTACAGTCCCTTGCTAAAGGACCAAGTGATAGCATTCTATGTGCTGGACAATTTCAACCGACTCGGAGATAGACTGCCCGAAGTACTGGAAAATAGCCGGTCCATGCTGACCACCCCTTGGATCTCAGACCGTATTGCCTACCTGGCAGACATGCAGGGCAAAAAACTTACAGCTGATCTACTATGGGATATGGATGGAAAAACAGTTGATCTGAGAGACTTCCAGGACAAAACCTTGCTGATACACTTCTGGATAGCAGGTTGCAAATTCTGTGTCTATGATTATGCTACTGTACTTCAGTCCCTTGCAGAAAAGTACAGTAATGACCCTGATATTCTTTTGGTTACGGTCAATGTGGAAGACAATCCGGATAAATGGAAACAAAGCATAGCCACAGGAAAGTACACTTCAGAAAACATCCTCAATCTCCGAGCAGATCCAAATGAGGGCTTTATTGAGCACTACCGTATCTATTCATTTCCCCAAAAAATGATCATTGCCCCCGGCTCAAAAGTAATTCTGCAAACCATCAATAGAATGGAACCGGAGGAGCTATCCACAAAGCTGCAAAAAGTCAGCACTGATTATTCAAATTCTAACCTCACCACGCAAGCTATATACCCATGAAAAAGAACTTACTCTTATATTTTATAACCTGTCTTGTTCTATGGAACTTCCAGGCTTTCGGACAAACAACTGCTCCCCTTATAGGTTCTGTGACCTCAACAGATGGGATTGGATTACCTGGTGTACTTGTTTCATTTTCTGATACAGACATCAGAACAATCACCGATGAGAATGGGGGATTTAGCCTTAATGCTCCAGATGGAGCGTATTTATTGATGGCCTCGTATATCGGTATGGAGTCTTTTAGACTACCTGTCACCTTACCCACGAATGACCCCATAAGCATTGTTTTGAAGCAATCCGAGCTTGAACTGTCCCAAGTGGATGTAGTTTCCACGGGCTACCAGCAGCTTCCCAAAGAGCGTGCTACTGGTTCATTTGCATTTTTGGACAGTCAATTGGTACAAAGAAAGGTCGGTTCAACCATACTTGACAGGTTGGAAGATGTTACTTCCGGCTTGATTTTCAACAGAGGATCAAATGCTGCAAATGACCCATTGAGCATCCGGGGACGTAGCACCATTTACGCAAATACCTCACCGCTGATTATTGTGGATAATTTCCCATACGATGGTCCGATGGAAAATATCAATCCAAACGACGTGGAAAGCATTACTGTTCTTAAAGATGCTGCAGCGGCATCTATTTGGGGAGCAAGAGCAGGAAACGGTGTGATAGTCATCACTACCCAGAAAGGAAAGTCCGGTCAGCCACTGAAGGTAAGCTTGAATTCCAATTTCAGTGTTACCGAAGCAAGGGACTTGTATTATGTTCCTCAGATGTCCATACCTGATTTTATTGGGATTGAACAGCAGCTTTTTGAAAACAAATTTTATAGAAACCTTGAAAATAATGCCAACAAGCCCAAACTTCCTCCGGTCGTGGAAACTGCTATTGCCCTAAGGGACGGGAAGATCAGTCAGGCACAGGCAGACGAGCAGTTAATGCTTTACCGTCAATCTGATATCAGAAAAGGAATTAAAGAGAATTACTTGCGTCCAGCAATAAATCAGCAATATGCAATCAACCTCACAGGGGGAAATACCGCGCACACCTACAATATCTCACTGGGTTATGATCGTTTGGGGTCTGATATAATTGGAAATGCTGGCAACAGGTGGACTCTGGCAATAGGTGATAGCTGGAAAACACTAAACGATAAGCTTGAGATTGGACTTCGTGTGAACCTTGCCAATCAGAATACCCAAAACCGTACTGATTTACCCAATGGATATTCTTACGATAGGCTTAGAGATGATGATGGCAATCCTCTGCCTCTGGCCAATTTATATAGCACCCGGTATATTAATTCTTTGCAAGGAAAAGGACTATTGGACTGGAGGTACATTCCTCTAAACGAAATAGGCAAATGGGATGAAAATTCATCATCCTATGATCTGAGAATTTCTCCTTCTATTCAATATACGCTAACCCCTGATCTGAAAATAGGTGTCTTTTACCAGTACTGGAAAAATATGGGGACTACCAGAAACAGGGCTCCTCAGGAGCTGTTTTTCTCCCGGGACCTGATCAACAAATACACCCAAATCAATGAAGATGGGAGTCTATCATATCCTGTTCCCAAAGGTGATATTCTATCTACTTCCCAGTCGGATGCCTATTCCCATACTTTCAGGCCTATCCTGTCCTATACAAAAACTCTGGACTCGGACCATTCAATCAATGCAATTGCTGGAATGGAAATAAGGGATTTGGAGAGAGTCAGCTGGTCGGATAGGTATTATGGCTATCGGGATGATATGGGAATCAGTATCCCGGTGGACCTGGTTAACAGATATCCCTTTTACTACAACAAGGGTCAGCTGGGGTCTGTCCCATCCAATTCTTCCCATGGGGGAAATACAGATCGGTTTATTTCTTATTATACCAATCTGGGATATGATTTTCGGCACCGGTATTTTCTCAGTGTCAGTGCTAGAAAAGACCAGGCAAATATTTTTGGTGTTGATGCCAATCAGAGGGGAGTTCCCTTAAGGTCCATTGGGGCTGCCTGGATTATTTCTGAGGAAAAATTCATGAATGGTGCTTCTATGCCTTTCCTAAAGTTCAGAGCCACTTATGGCTATAGCGGAAATGTCGATAAAAGCCTTTCATCAGCAGTCACGGCACAATATGTGAATTTCCAGTTTTATGACGTACTACCACAGTTGATCGGTGCCACCATTATTAATCCGCCTAACCCGGACTTGAGATGGGAAAAGGTCAGAACTACAAATCTGGCACTGGATATGGAAACCCAAAATGGACTGATCACCACTACAGTGGAGTATTACTCCAAGCACTCAAAGGATCTTCTCGGAGAATATTCCGTGCCCTCATCCACAGGGAGAACCAGTTTTAAAGGGAATTTCGCAGAGACAAGGGTCAGAGGAATAGACATTTCCCTGTCTGCGAATATTTTTAGGAACTCTTTTAGATGGACTTCTAGTCTTCTTTACAGTGGATTGAGAGAAAAGGTCCTGGACTTTGAAAAAGATCCTACGGTGACTAACCTACTGAGTTCAGCATTGAGTTCAGCTCCTTATCCCATGGTAGGAAAGCCATTATTTGGAGTCTATTCCTATGAGTGGGCAGGACTTGATCCGGATACCGGAGATCCGATGGGGATCCTGGACGGGGAACCCAGCAAAGATTATTTGGCAATTTCAAGAGCCGCTACGATTGACAATCTGCAATACCATGGCCCCGGAAGACCTACTGGATTCGGTGCGTTTAGAAATGACTTTGCATACAAGGGATTCTCTCTTTCTGTGAACATATCATACCGATTTGGATACTATGTGAAAACAAGGTCCATTGACTATTTCACCCTGTTAAGAGGCTCTATAGGTCATGGTGACTTTGATAGGAGATGGAAAAACTCTGGAGATGAACTGACCACACAGGTTCCATCTATGCCTGCTTCAGCTGACTCAAGAAGAAACAGCTTTTATACCAATTCGGCTGTGCTAATAGAAAAGGGAGATCATATCCGGCTGAATGATATCCGCTTGGCATATACCTTATCTCATGCTAATGCTGGCTGGCTACCCTTTCATTCTGCGCAGATTTATTCCTATGCAAGCAACTTGGGTATCATCTGGAAAGCTTCTGATGACGGACTTGATCCGGATTATCAATATTCAAAGCCGCTAAGGTCAGTATCCTTCGGACTCAAGCTCGATTTCTAATTGTCAGAGAGGTGAAAACTTCATTTTGCCTTTTACATCCTTCTTGTCCAGAAGCGTCAGTCATTACTATATTATTAAATTTAAATTAATCTAAAATGAAAATATATTATTCAATAATCCTCTTTATATCAATGGTTTTCGGGTTGGCTTCATGCCAGGAATATTTGGAAGAGAAACCAGATAAATCGATACTTGTCCCTACCAGTCCCGAAGATGTTCAGGCTCTTCTGGATTATTATCCAAACCTGAATCAAAACTCCCTCATAACCTTTATCATTTCTGATGATTGGGAAACCACCTCTGCAAACTGGGAAAGTCTTCAGCTTTGGGAGCAGAATGCATACCTATGGAAGACTGAAATATTCGACCCCAATACGCAGTCCACGGATTATATCAGACTACACAATCAGATATTTACAGCCAATGTTTGTCTTGAGGTATTGAATAAGGTTGAGGAAGCAAGCGAGGAGATCAAAAATCTACAAGGTCAAGCTTTAGCACTTCGTGCCAGAGCACTTTTTGAATTGTCCCTGCTCTTTCTGCCTCATACATTATCTGAGGATGCGGATATTTCAAAAATTCCAATCCATCTTAAACCTGAAATAAATTCTGATCCTGAGATGCTTGGCGTAAATGAAACATTGGATATAGTCGAGCAGGATTTATTGGAGGCATTTAATTTATTGTATGAGAAAGGAGCCTATAGGACTCGCCCGGATAAAATATCAGTTCAGGCACTGCTTTCCAGGCTCTATTTGTATCAATTAAGATGGGAGGATGCACTTGAATCCAGTAAATATGTCCTCCAATCAGATTATGAACTAATGGATTTTCATAATCTGAACGCGGCTTTGGCCTATCCATTCGAGGTTTTTAATTCAGAGACTTTATTGTACGGGGTTACTAGTAGTTTTTCTGTCACAGCTAGCTCAGCCTCTTATGTCAATTCTGAATTGTACGCGCAATATGCTGAAAATGACATGCGAAAAAGTTTGTTTTTCACATTGGACAGGGATAGCCTTCCACTCTTCAAAGGATCCTATATAGGAGATTATAACTTATTTACAGGAATTAGTTTGTCGGAAGTTTATCTCACTATGGCAGAATCCGCAGTTAGAACAGGAAAGGTAGAAGAAGGACTTTCTTATTTAAACTCTTTAGGAGAGAACAGATATAGGGAGTTTGAAGAATGGGATCTTACCGATTCCGCTCAGGTTCTGGAATTGGTATTTGAGGAGAGAAGAAAGGAATTGGTATTTAAAGGTACCCGTTGGATGGATATGAAGCGTATGGAAAGTTTGGGAATTCCCAATAATCCCACAAGGATAATTTATGGGGGACAGTATCTATTAAACAGTGAAAGCCAGTTTACGCTTCAAGTACCAGCTTATGAAATTGAGTTAGAGTCAAGATAATAGAGAGCCCAGTCCTAAGGAACTGGGCTCAATAATTTACTGATTGTTGAACTACTTAAGGGGTGCGACACCTCTGTTCACAAACATCTTGTTCTCACCAGGGCTTAATGGATTGCCATCTGGAGCATCATACAGGCAATGGGCACTAGTCGCAGCATCACATGTATAGGTGGTGGAACTTGGGGGGATGTTAGTCACGTCAATGTAGGTGTCTTCATCTACTTTGCCCCATTGTTCAGTTTTTGGGCTGGAAAATGCAAACGCAGCAAAAGCTGCCAGTACAAATGCGAACAGCGGTAATCTTTTAATTAGAGTTTTCATCGTTATGTCCTGTTTTTTAACAAATCAAAAACAGGGAAACCGTTTTCGGTTGTTTGCCTACTCTGAAAAGGGTTTTCGGCATCTCCCTTGGGAGGCTCATTGGGTTTAGCCAGTCTCTTACCCCAGGCTATTAAGAGAAATGAGTCTCTTTTTATTATCGTCATTTTATTAAGCACGCACACTGAGCTTGTCGAAGTGTCGAGGGATAGATTCCCGTTGCTATTTTTTGCAGTCCTATTGCGAATCTGGGACTGTGGGGCGGTGTGTCAGCCACCGCCCTTTTTTTAATCGTTGAGGTGTCACCCTGAGTGTCCCGCTATTGGGGTCGAAGGGTCATAGAAGGTTTTATTTATCAGGTACTTGTGTGTAATCTATTGATTAGTTATATTAGAATAAGAAACTAGTTGCTTTCACCCAATTGACCGCAGAAGCTGGAATAACACCATCTTCTACTGATTCATTTTTTACAGTCCCAGCTTTAGATAATTTGGACTGTGGGCGTCGGATCCACCTCCGACGCCTTTCTTTGAAGGTAGATTAATCATTGCTGTTCCACTTTTATCTTTCCAAACTCTTTAAACCTCCTCGGTACAAGCCTTAGTATTATCACTTTTCTTCATGTCCGAGGGAAATGGCCTTTGATCTTTTTTTCACCGGGTTAAAACCCAGCGCTCCACCGTGGTCTGTGTCTCACAGACCATATTCCCATATGAATTCGTTTCCATTCCTCGGCATAATTATCCGTTTCCCATGATGATCTAGGGCCGAGGGAAATGGCCAATTATCTTTATTACCCAGGGTTAAAACCCTTGCCTGTCCGCCGTGGCGGAGCTACCCATAGTGCATACCTACGGCATGCTTCCCACCACCAATCTCTATTCTCCCCTCCGCGAGAGCTACTTAATCTCCAATCTCTATTCTCCCCTTTAGGGGTCGGGGGTCACCAGCAGCTTTCCGAATTCCTCTCATTTTAAATTTTAAATTCCTTCATTTTAAATTTTAAACTCCTTCATTTTAAATTCCCAATTGGTTCATTTTATCCCGATAGTTATCGGGACCTTCATTTTAAATTCTTCGCTCCAGCACCCAACTCCAT
>Ga0123337_10006360_pt1 | contig 11304 bp, 9 predicted proteins | sample frozenSSSSmetaG_FD_89792 | JGI IMG/M metagenome (GOLD analysis project Ga0123337, IMG submission 89792) | Glacier valley bacterial and archeal communities from Borup Fiord, Nunavut, Canada, to study Microbial Dark Matter (Phase II) -... | ecosystem: Environmental > Aquatic > Freshwater > Ice >...
AGGTCAGTCGGGCCGCCGGGCGGGTAGGGCACCACGAAGCGGATGGTCTTGCTGGGGTAGCTGTCTTGCGCATGGCTGGCCAGCGGCATCAGCATGCTCAGGGTTGCGGCAGCGCTCAGTGTGGCGCCCAGTTTGAGAAAAGCGGTGCGGTTCATGTGGTTTGTCTCCTTGTGGTTGAAATGCTCAGGCTGCGCCGAAGCGCTGGCGTATGTCTTGCGCGCTGGCCAGCGGGCGGCCCAGGCTGAAGGCTGCTTCTGCGGCCTGCCGGACCAGGGCCGCGTTGTCGGGTGCGGTCTGGCCGTCTTTAAGCTGAAGATTGTTTTCAAAGCCTACGCGCACATGGCCGCCCAGGGCGGCGGCGGCCGTCACGCAGGCATGCTCGGTAGACCCAAACGCACACACGGCCCAGGGCTCTGGCCCGCTGTGGGCATGCACAAAAGGCACCAGGTCGCGCGGGCTGGAGGTTTGCCCTGTGGTGTAGCGGCCCAGCACGAACAGCAAAAACCAGGACGCCTCGGGAATCACGCCGCGCTCGCGCAGGGCTTGCCAGCGCTGCAGGTCGGCCACGTCGTACAGGATGACTTGCGTCATCACCCGCTCGCGCGCCAGCCAGCCGAAAAATGCCGCCAGGCCGGCTTCGCCAATGCCCGGCTGGTCCAGCTCGCGCAGCGCGACCGACACGGCTTCGGGGCGCAGCGCCTGCACCATGGCGATCTGTTCGGGCGCCTGGTAAACGCGGGCCGCTTCGCTGGTGATTTGCAGCACCATGGCGTCGCCCACGGCGGACTTGACGGCCTGCAGGGCGTCGCGGTAGCCCTGCACGTCCAGGCTGTGCCGCCCTTGTGCGTCGCGAATGTGCAGGTGCAGCATGGCGGCGCCCGCGTCCAGGCAGGCCTTGGCGGTGCTGGCCAGGCTGGCGGCGGTCAGGGGGACGGCGGCGTGGTCATGGGCCTGCTTGTAGGCGCCATTGGGCGCCACGGTGATGATGAGCGGGTCAAAGGTCATGGCGTGGGTGGTCAAAAGGTTTTGTCAAGGGGTGGAAGTTCATCGGCCAGCAGGTCCAGCCCCTGCTGCAACAGCGCGTCGTAGCGCGCGCGCTCCGCGAGGCGGCGCTCTTCGGGCCATTCGTAAAAGCCGGCGCCGGTCTTCATGCCCAGCCGCCCGGCATCGACATGCGCCTGCAGCACTCTGGCCGGCACCGTGGTGCTGGAAAGGCTGGGGTACATCGTGGCGGCGGCGGCGCAGTGCACGTCGAGGCCGGCATGGTCGCGCTGCAGCACCGGACCGGCGGCCAGATAGCGAAAGCCGAAGCCGAAACGCACGGCCGCGTCCACATCCTCAGGCGTGGCAATGCCTTCGTCAATCATCGCAAAGGCCTCGCGGGCCAGCGCATGCTGCAGGCGGTTGGCCAGAAAGCCGGGCTTGTCCTTGCGCACCAGCACCGGCACGCTGCCGCAGCCGCGCATGAAGGCGGACAAGCTGTCGGCCAGTGCCGGGTCAGAGTCTGGCCCGCACACCACTTCAACCAGCGGCACCAGGTGGGCCGGCATGAAAAAGTGCAGCCCCAGCATGCGCTGGCGGGACTCCAGCCCCTGGGCAATGGCGCTGATCGGAAAGCTCGAACTGTTGCTGGCGAGCACAGTGAAGGCTGGCGCATGGTTCACCAGTTCGGCAAACAGTTGCTGCTTCATCGGCAGGTTTTCCGGAATGCATTCCACCACCAGCGCAACGTCGTCCCAGGCCACGGATGGCAGCGCGGGCACCGCCGTCACCCCGTCTGCGCGGCGTTCCAGTCCGAGCGGCGTCAGGCCTTGCCGTACATGGGCCTGCAGTTGCGCGCGCTTGGTTTCGTTCGGATCAATCACCGTCACGCGGCAGCCGCCACGCGCCAGCACGACGGCCACATCGGCCCCCATGGTGCCGCCGCCGACAACCACGGCATGTACGTTTTTGGGATGGGCGGGAAGCAGGTTCAAGAGAAGTCCTTTTTGCAAAACAGGGAAGTTGGCTTTCGGGCGAGTCTAGGAGGCGCTCATTGCGCTGTCCAACCGTTTTTATCGATAAACTGATTCGCCATGCAGATCAATTGGTCCCTTCGCGAACTCGATGTTTTCCTGGCCCTGGCCGCCACCCTGAGCTTTCGCCGCACCGCCGCACAGGTCAACCTGTCGCAGTCGGCGGTTTCCGGCGTCGTCACGCGGCTGGAGGAAACGCTGGCGGTGCGACTGTTCGACCGGACCACGCGCCATGTACAGCTCACGGCGACCGGACAGGTGTTTGCCGAGCAGGCGCTGCTGCTGCGCGCCCAGACCGACGAGGCGGTGCGTGCGGTTCGCAACGTGGTGGAACTGCAGTCGGGCAAGGTGACGCTGGCCGCGCTGCCTTCGCTGGCCGCCACCGTGGTGCCTGCTGCCTGCGCCCGCTTCAGCGCGCTGCACCCTGGCATTCAGTTCCGGATCGTGGACACGCTGTCGGGTCCGGCCTTTGACCTGGTGCGAGCCGGCCAGGTTGATTTCGCGCTGACGGCGGCCAATCCGGCCTATGCCGATCTTGACTACCTGCCGCTGGCCTCCGATGGCTTTGTCTTGCTGATTCCGCCCGGCCATGCGCTGGCCAAGGGGCGCGGGCCGCTGCGCTGGATCGACGTGGCCGCGCTGACGCACATTTCGATGCCGCTGCCCGCCAGCGTGCGCCAGTATGCGGACGCCGCGCTGCTGCAGCACCGATTGCGCTTCGCGCCGACCTACGAGGTCGAGCACCTGGCCACCATCACCGCCATGGTCGCCTGCGGACTCGGGGTTGCCGCGCTGCCTGAGATGGCGGCGGCGGTCGCGCCCCAGCCTGGCGTGGTGCGCCGCCTTCTGGTCGAGCCTGACATTTCCCGCCCGATCGGTCTGGTCACCCGGCGCTACCGCAGCCTGTCACCCGCCGCAACGGCCCTGGTGGACATGCTGCGCGAAGAGATGGTGCGGGTGGCGCCACGGCCCCGGGTGGCCGCCAAAAATACACGAACCGTGAAGACGCCTGCACGGCAAGCCTTTGAAAATAAAGGGTAAACCCTTGAATTACTTAGGAGCCGAACTCTAGAAATATGTCGCGGTACTTGCCTGCGTGAGATGAAATTACTGCAAAATAGAACGATCGTTCTTTTATTTGCTTCAATTTCATCCATCCATCCATGTCCGTCAGTTCACCTTTCGTCAAAAGCGCTCGTTCCTCCCTCCCGGGCGAAGGCGCGTCCAAAAGCGTGCAAAAAGGCCAGCAGACCAAGGCGGCCATCGTGGAAGCGGCGCTGAGCCTGGCTACGCAGATTGGCCTGGAGGGCCTGAGCATAGGCGCGCTGGCCGAGGTCATGCACATGAGCAAGTCGGGCGTATTTGCCCATTTCGGCTCGCGCGAAGAACTGCAGATTTCCGTCGTGCGTGAATACCACGCCAGGTTCGAGGAAGAGGTGTTCTTTCCGGTGCTGCAGCAGCCGCGCGGCTTGCCGCGGCTGCAGGCGATGTTTCATAACTGGATGAACCGCACCTCGGTCGAGATCGACTCGGGCTGCATCTACATCAGCGGCGCTGTCGAATTCGACGACCGGCCCGGCCCGGTGCGTGAAGCACTGGCTGACTCGGTGCGGATCTGGCTGGCCGCCATGCACCGGGCCGTGGTGCAGGCCAAGGAAGTAGGTCATCTGCATCAGGATGCCGATGCGCACCAGGTGGCCTTCGAGATTCACGGCCTCATTCTGGCCTTGCATTACGAAGCCCGTTTCTTGAAAACCCCCGGTTCCATTGACCGGGCCCATACGGCATTTGCAAACATCCTGGCGCGCTACGGCAACCCTGCTGCACCCGCCATTTCCAACGCGTCACCGGCGGACAAAGTCTCGTCGAAACCGTCTTCTTCCAAACCCGCTTAACACTCCTCAACGACAAAGGATCACCATGCCCCAGTACAACCCGCCCCTGCGCGACATGCAATTCGTCATGCACGAAGTGCTCAAGGTCACCGACGAGCTGAAGGTCTTGCCCCGGCATGCCGACATTGACCCCGAAACCATCAATGCCGTGCTGGAAGAGGGCGGCAAGTTCGCAGTTGAAGTGACGTTTCCGCTCAACATCAGCGGCGACGAGGAAGGCTGCACGCTCGACAAGACCACCCACGAAGTGACACCGCCCAAGGGTTTCAAGGAAGCCTATGCCAAGTACGTCGAAGGCGGCTGGGCCGCGCTCTCCTGCGACCCCGAGTACGGCGGCCAGGGTCTGCCTTTTGTCGTCAACCAGTGTTTTTACGAGATGATGAACTCGGCCAACCAGGCCTGGACCATGTACCCCGGCCTGTCGCACGGCGCCTACGAGGCGCTGCATGCCCATGGCACCGATGCGCAGAAAAAGCTCTACCTGCCAAAACTGGTCAGCGGCGAATGGACCGGCACCATGTGCCTGACCGAGCCGCATTGCGGCACCGACCTGGGCCTGCTGCGCACCAAGGCAGAGCCGCAGGCTGACGGCACCTACAAGCTGACCGGCAACAAGATTTTCATCAGCGCCGGCGAGCACGACATGACGCCCAACATCCTGCACCTGGTGCTGGCCCGTCTGCCCGATGCGCCGCAGGGCAGCAAGGGCATCAGCCTGTTCATCGTGCCGAAATTCAATGTTGGCGAAGACGGCTCCATCGGTTCGCGCAACGGCATTTACTGCGGTGGCCTGGAGCACAAGATGGGCATCCACGGCAATGCGACTGCGCAGATCGTGCTGGAAGATGCCGTGGGAACGATGGTGGGCGCGCCCAACAAGGGCCTGGCCGCGATGTTCGTGATGATGAACGCGGCCCGCCTGGGCGTGGGCAACCAGTCGCTCGGCCTGACCGAAGTGGCTTACCAGAATGCGCTGGCCTATGCCAAGGACCGCATCCAGATGCGTTCGCTCTCGGGCGTCAAGGCCAAGGACAAACCCGCCGATCCGATCATCGTGCACCCTGATGTGCGCAAGATGCTGCTGACCGCCAAGGCCTATGCCGAAGGCGGCCGGGCGCTGGCGATTTACTGCACCATGCTGCTCGACAAGGAGCTCTACCATCCCGACGAAAAGGTGCGCAAGGATTCGGGCGAGATCGTCGCGCTGCTCACGCCCATCGTGAAAGCCTTCCTGACCGACAACGGCCACATTGCCACCAATGCCTGCATGCAGGTGTTCGGCGGTCACGGCTACATCAAGGAATGGGGCATGGAGCAGTTCGTGCGCGACAACCGCATCAACATGATCTACGAAGGCACCAATACCATCCAGTCGCTCGATTTGCTGGGCCGCAAGGTGCTGGGCAACAACGGCGCCACGCTGAAGAAATTCGGCAAGATCGTAGGCAGCCTGATTGCCGAGGAAGGCGTGAACGAGAAGATGGCCGAATTCATCAATCCGCTGGCTTACCTAGCCGACCAGATGACCAAGTTCACCACCGAACTGGGCTTCAAGGGTTTCCAGAATCCGGACGAAGTGGGCGCCGCCGCAGTCGATTATTTGCGCGTGGCCGGTCACCTGGTGTTCGGCTACTTCTGGGCCCGCATGGCGCAGGTGGCGCTGCGCGAAATCGCCGCCGGCAATACCGATCAGTTCTACCTGGCCAAGGTGCAGACCGCGCGCTTTTACTTCGCCAAGCTGTTCCCCGAGACCGCAACCCTGATGCGCACCGCGCGCAGCGGCAGCAAAGCGCTGATGGATACCGATGCCGCATTGAGTGTGTAGGTCGGGTTAGCCGCAGGCGTAACCCGACATTTTCTAGGGCGCAATCGTCTATGTCGGGTTACGCTGCGCTAACCCGACCTACGAATCTTTTTGTTAACCATTTACTGCCGGAGTCCATATGAAACGTGCACTGATAGCTATATTTTCAGGAGCAATGGCTTTTTCCGCTCTGGCCCAGAGTACGCCGGTGGGCCTGTGGCGCAGTTTCGATGACAAGACCGGCGAAGCCAAGGCCGAGGTCCGCATTGTCGAGACGGCAGGGGTGCTGATCGGGAAGATTGAAAAACGCCTGCTCAAGACCGCCAAGCCCGAGGATGTCTGCACCGAATGCACTGACGACCGCAAGGGCCAGCCGCTGCTTGGCCTTGAAATCATCCGTGGCGCCAAGAAGGCAGAAGGCCGCGAGTTGTGGGAAGGCGGCAAGATTCTGGACCCGGAAAACGGCCGCAATTACACCTTGAAGATGACGCCGGTCGAAGACGGCAAAAAGCTTGACGTCAGGGGCTCGTTCGGGCCTTTCGGCAGGACCCAGACCTGGGTCCGCATTCAGTAAACCAGACGAGCGGCGCATCAGTCGCGTCATTCGAAGAAAGAAAAATCCATGTCAAGTTTCCAGGTCAAGAAAGTCGCCGTGCTCGGCGCGGGCGTGATGGGCGCGCAAATCGCCGCCCATCTGGTCAATTGCAGGGTGCCGGTCGTGCTGTTCGACCTGCCGGCCAGGGAAGGCCCGAAAAACGGCATCGTCAGCAAGGCCATCGAGGGCCTGAAGAAGCTCAAGCCGGCGCCGCTCGGCGTGGCTGAAGACGCCGCCCTGATCCAGCAGGCGAACTACGAAGAACACATGGAGCTTCTGAAGGAGTGCGACCTGATCATCGAGGCGATTGCAGAGCGCATGGACTGGAAGACCGACCTGTACCACAAGATCGCGCCCTTCGTTTCCGAAGGCGCCATCGTCGCCAGCAACACCTCGGGCCTGTCGATCACCACGCTGAGCCAAGCGCTGCCCGAATCGATCAAGCCGCGCTTTTGCGGCATCCATTTTTTCAACCCGCCGCGCTACATGGCGCTGGTCGAGCTGATCAACACGCCCACGACGCAAGCCGCCGTGCTCGACGACCTCGAAGCCTTCGTGACCACGGCGCTGGGCAAGGGCGTGATCCGCGCCCACGACACGCCCAACTTCATCGCCAACCGCGTCGGCATTGCCGGCATGCTGGCCACCATCCATGAAGCCGATGCCTTTGGCCTGACGTACGACGTGGTCGATGACCTGACCGGCAAGAAGCTGGGGCGCGCCAGCTCGGGCACCTTCCGCACCGCCGACGTGGTGGGGCTGGACACGATGGCGCATGTGATCAAGACGCTGCAGGACAACCTCGGCCCGGTGGGCAATGCAGGAAGCGGCAAGGTCGAAGACCCGTTCGCCGGTATCTATGGCACGCCGCCCGTGCTGGCCGCCTTGCTGGATGCCAAAAGCCTGGGCCAGAAGACCGGCGCCGGTTTCTACAAGAAGGTCGGCCGCGACATCCTGCGGCTGGACCCGGAAAGCATGGAATACGTGCCCGGCGGCGCCAAGGCGAACGAAGTCGTTGGCCGCATGCTGAAAAAACCGGCCGGCGAGCGCCTGGGGCTGCTGCGACATGCCGAGGGCGCCGAGCCGCGCTTTCTGTGGGCCATCTTGCGCGACCAGTTTCACTATGCCGCCGTGCATCTGGCCAGCATTGCCGAAACCGCGCGCGACATCGACTTTGCGATGCGCTGGGGCTTTGGCGCAAGCCAGGGCCCGTTCGAGCTGTGGCAGGAAGCCGGCTGGCTGCAGGTGGCGAACTGGATCAAGGAAGACATAGACGCCGGCAAGGCGCTGAGCACCGCACCGCTGCCTGACTGGGTGTTCAAGGGCCCGGTGGCCGACGCCGGCGGTGTGCACACGCCCGAAGGCTCGTGGAGCGCCTCCAGCCAGAAATTCATTCCGCGACGCAAGCTGCCTGTGTATGAACGCCAGCATTTCCCCGAAGATGTACTGGGCGCCAAGGCCCCGGCGTTCGAGGCCGCCGGCACGACGCTGCACGAGGACGACGCGATTCGCCTCTGGACGCTGGATGGCGACCAGGGCGATGTGCTGATCGCCAGCATCAAGACCAAGATGCACGCCATCAGTCCCGATGTGGTCGAAGGCCTGGCGCTGGGCGTGGACCTGGCCGAGAAAAGCTACAAGGGCCTGGTGATCTGGTCCAACCACGCGATGTTCTCAGCCGGTGCCGACCTGCAGGCCATGCTGCCCGCCTTCATGATGGCCGGCGTATCGGCCGTGGAAGGTGCCGAGGCCGAGATGCAGGCCGTGATGCTCAAGCTGCGTTATGCCGCCGTGCCGGTGGTGTCGGCCGTTCGCGGCCTGGCGCTGGGCGGCGGCTGCGAAATGGCGGTGTATTCCGCCAAACGCGTGGCGGCGATGGAAAGCTATGTCGGCCTGGTCGAAGTCGGCGTGGGCCTGGTGCCTGGCGCCGGCGGCCTGACCTATATTGCGCGCCGCGCCGCTGAAAACGCCAGCAAATCGAGCAACAAGGATCTGCTGCCTTTCCTGCTCGAAGGCTTCACGGCAGCCGCCATGGCCACGGTTGGCACCAGCGCGCTGGAAAGCCGCAAGCTGGGCTATTTGCTGGACAGCGATGTGGTCGTGCCGAACAAGGACGAGCTGTTGTTCGTGGCGCTGAACGAAGCGCGCGCACTCTACACCTCGGGCTACCGCCCGCCGCACAAGCGGCTGTTCCCGGTGGCGGGCCGCAACGGCGTGGCGACCATCAAGGGCCAGCTGGTCAACATGCGCGATGGCGGTTTCATCAGCGCGCACGACTTTCACATTGCCAGCCTGATCGCGGGCGTGGTCTGCGGCGGCGATGTCGATGCCGGCACGCTGGTCACCGAGGAATATGTGATGACGCTGGAGCGCAAGGCGTTCTGCGCGCTGCTGGAGCATCCCAAGACGCAGGAACGCATCATGGGCATGATGAGCACCGGCAAACCCGTGAGGAACTGACGTGGCCGAACCCCGCATCGAGGATCACCCGCCGAACCGGCTGGAGCGCCAGCTGGAGCGGCTTTCCGAGGTGCCGGCGTTTGCCCGCACCTGGTTTCGCGGGGTGGTGATGCGCCGCGCCGTGCCTTTTACCGGCACCGCCGGTCTCGATTTTCTGCAGATGGACCGCGAACGCGTCGAAATCGGCCTGAAGAACGAAAAAAAGGTCCAGAACCACATCGGCGGCATCCACGCTTCAGCGATGAACCTGCTGGCCGAAACCGCGACCGGCATGGTGGTCGGCATGAATGTGCGCGACGACTGCATTCCGCTGGCCAAGGAGCTGAAGATGGCGTTCAGGAAGCGCGCCACCGGAGCCATGCGCGCGGTGGCCATCCTGACGCCCGAGCAGCAAGCCCTGATGCAGGCCAGCGACAAAGGCGAAGTCAAGGTGCGCGTCACCGTGACCGACGAGGCGGGTGTTCAGCCTGTCGAATGTGAATTTACATGGGCCTGGATTCCATCCAGCCCCCGAAAAAGCTAAAGAATCAAAGGAATTTCAATCATGGCCAAACAAGTCCAGGAAGCCTACATCGTTGCCGCAACGCGCACGCCCATAGGCCGCTCGCACCGCGGTTTTTTCCGCAACACCCGGCCTGACGACCTCTTGGTCAACGTCCTCAAGGCCGCGCTGGCCCAGGTGCCAACGCTGGACCCGAAGGCGATCGAAGACATCATCTGCGGCTGCGCGATTCCCGAAGGCCCGCAGGGCCTGAACATCGCGCGCATCGGCGCGGTGCTGGCCGGCCTGCCGACCAGCGTGGGCGGCATCACCGTGAACCGCTTTTGCGCCTCCGGCCTGTCTGCCATCCAGATGGCGGCCGACCGCATCCGCGTCGGCGAGGCTGACGTGATGTTCGCTGCCGGCACCGAAAGCATGAGCATGGTGCCGATGTCGGGCAACTCGCCGTCGCTGTCGCCCGCCATGTTCGCCAACGACGAGAACGTCGGCATTGCCTACGGCATGGGCCTGACCGCGGAGAAGGTCGCGCAGCAATGGAAAGTCTCGCGCCAGGCGCAGGACCAGTTTGCCTACGAGTCGCACATGAAGGCGCTGAAAGCGCAGCAGGCCGGCGAGTTCAGCGCCGAGATCACGCCGGTCGAAGTGACCGACCGCACGGCCAACCTGGAAACCGGCGAAGTCATTGCCACCCGCCGCACCGTGAGCCTGGACGAAGGCGCGCGGCCCGACACCACGCTCGAAGGCCTGGCCAAGCTCAAAACGCCGTTTGCCGCGCGCGGCTCGGTCACGGCCGGCAACAGCTCGCAAACCTCGGACGGCGCGGGCGCGCTGATCCTGGCGAGCGAAAAAGCGGTCAAGCAGTTCGGCCTCAAGCCGCTGGCCCGCTTTGTCAGCTACGCCGCCAAGGGCGTGCCGCCAGAAATCATGGGCATAGGCCCGATTGAAGCAATTCCGGCCGCACTGCGTTACGCGGGCTTGACGCAAAACGACATCGACTGGTTTGAGCTCAATGAGGCGTTTGCCGCGCAGTCGCTGGCCGTCATCAACACCCTCGGCCTGGACCCGTCCAAGGTCAACCCGATGGGCGGCGCGATTGCGCTGGGCCATCCGCTGGGTGCCACGGGGGCGATTCGCGCCGCCACGGTGATTCATGCGCTGCACCGTCACCAGCTCAAATACGGCATGGTGACCATGTGTGTCGGCATGGGGCAGGGCGCGGCCGGCATATTTGAACGGGTCTGAGCCGCGCGGGCCTGAACCATCGGGACACGCCGGCCAATCCCTTATCCTTTATCCTCTAGTGCTATGACTACCACCCAACCGACCCCCACAGAGATTCTTGTTCACGTTGATGCCGGCGTGATGACCCTGACGCTGAACCGTGTGGAGCGCAAGAACTCCATCACCGCCGTCATGTACGACGCCATGGCCGATGCGCTGGAGTCGGCCAATCACGATGCGTCGGTTCGCGTTGTCGTGATCCAGGGCCATGAAACCATTTTTTCGGCCGGCAACGACATTGGCGACTTCCTGAACAAGCCGCCCGCCACGGCCGACGCGCCGGTGTTTCGTTTCCTGCGCGGCATCAGCAGTTTCCCCAAGCCCCTGGTCGCCAGCGTGTGCGGCCCGGCCGTGGGCATAGGCACCACCATGCTGCTGCATTGCGACCTGGTGTATGCCGGCGACAACGCCGCGTTTTCCATGCCTTTCGTCAACCTGGGCCTGTGCCCCGAGGCGGCGTCCAGCTTCCTGGCGGTGCAGTTGATGGGCTACCCGCGCGCCGCCGAAGCGCTGCTGCTGGGCGAACCTTTCATGGCCGAGGTGGCACTGGAAATGGGCCTGATCAACCGCATCGTGCCGCCTGCCGAGGCCAATGCGCTGGCGCAAAGGCAGGCGCTCAAGCTGGCCGTCAAGCCGATGACGTCGTTGATGGAAACCAAGCGGCTCATGAAAAAGGGCAATGCTGGCATGGTGGCCGAGCGCATGGCCGAAGAGGGCGCCAGCTTTGGCCGCATGTTGCAGGAGCCTGCCGC
>Ga0123337_10006363_pt1 | contig 11298 bp, 13 predicted proteins | sample frozenSSSSmetaG_FD_89792 | JGI IMG/M metagenome (GOLD analysis project Ga0123337, IMG submission 89792) | Glacier valley bacterial and archeal communities from Borup Fiord, Nunavut, Canada, to study Microbial Dark Matter (Phase II) -... | ecosystem: Environmental > Aquatic > Freshwater > Ice >...
GCAGCGCACCCGCGCGCGCGGCGACGGGCCGCGCCCGGCATGACCAGCCCGGCCAATGCCCGCGCCGGCGCCGCCCGGGGCTCTCTCTACCGGCGGCTGATCGACAGAATTGCCGCCGTGGATGACGGCAATATCCTGCGGGTGGCCTTTTTCGCGCTGCTGGCCGGCACGGCATCGGTGCTGTTTGTCGATTATCGCGAACTGACCGAACTGGCCGCAGCCAGCCCGGCGCTGCCCATGCCATTGCAGCCCATCCTGCCGCCCGCAACGACGGGCCCGGAACCCAGCGCCCGGCCCGACATCACCACCGCGCCCGACCTGCTGCAGCAGCCGCTGGATATCGCCCTGGGCAGCGCCGGCCAGCTGACCCTGACCGGCACGATCGACCCGGGCGCGGCCGAGCGCTTTGCCAACGAGATCGACGCCCGCGGCGAATATGTGCGCAGCGTCGTGCTCGATTCCCCCGGCGGCTCGGTGCGTGATGCCCTCGCCATCGGCGATCTGGTCCATGAGCGGAACCTCGCCACCGAGGTAAGGGCCGGCGCCCTCTGCGCCTCGTCCTGCCCGCTGATCTTTGCTGCCGGCACCACGCGGCTGGCCAGCCCCGACGCCGCCATCGGCGTGCACCAGATCTATGCCGCGGCGCTGGCCGGCAGCGCAGAGGACAAGGCCCGGGTCGCGGGCATGGCCATGAGCGACGCCCAGACCATTACCGGCACCATCATTGCCAGCCTCACGCGCAGCGGCGTCGATCCGGCGCTCTGGCTGCATGCACTGGAAACCCCGCCCGAACAGCTCTACTATTTCTCGCGTGACGAGATGGTGAGTCTCAAGCTCGTCACGGACTTCCTGCAGAAGTGATGCGTTGCGGACGGAACGGGTGGAGGACCTGCGCCGTTAGCCTGAACCCATGGCTCTTTGAGGAGGGAGACCATCATGACCGACAGCAAATCCAGCACTGACAAGACCTTGATCCGCCACCGCGACATCCAGAACTGGGTGGCCGACCGGCATGGCGTGCCGGCCATCGCCCGGATTCGCAATCGCTTCGGCGAGGAGCGGGCCCAGCTCAAGCTGCGCTTTGCCCGGGCCGACAAGCCCGTTGCGCCGGGCGCACAAGACGACCTCAGCCCCTGCTCCTGGACGGCCTGGCTGGCCGAACTCGATCGCCAGCAGCTGGCGCTGCGCATCGGCCCCGATACGGACGGTTTTGAACTGGTCGAACGCAGCCAGGCCAACTAGCGCGGCAGCGTGCCTTCTGTTTCCACCGGCAGGTCTAGCGAATCCGGTCCACTGGCCACGCAGACCCGGTCGCGACCGGTACGCTTGGCCTGATAGAGGGCGGCATCGGCGCGGTGCATCAGCTCGAACAGGCCCGCGCCGCTGCGCATCTGCGCCACGCCCAGACTGACGCTCAGCCGCTGGCCGGGCGTCAGCGCGCAGCTGAGCGCGGAAAATTCCTGCCTGATGCCGTGTCCCAACGCCTGCGCGCTGACCAGCGTGGAGGCCGGCACCAGCACAGCAAATTCCTCGCCGCCCAGCCGCCCCAGCACCGAACGATGATCCACCGCGGTCTTGAACACCTTGGCGAAGGCGGCAATCACCCGGTCGCCCACGGCGTGACCATGGTTGTCATTGATCGATTTGAAGTGATCGAGATCGGCGACCAGCAGCGTCATCGGCAGGCCGATGCGATGGGCCCGCACCAGCATTTTTTCGGCCCGCCCCTCAAAGCCACGCCGGTTGAGCAGCCCCGACAGCGTGTCGGTTTCCGAGCGTGTCGTCATCTCGTCCATACTGGCCCGCACCAGCAGCAGCAGCAGCAGCAGGCCATGGGCCACCAGCAGGACGGCGCCGCTGGCCTGCGAGATCGCCGCATAGGTGGTGGTGACGTAATCCTGCTCGGTGGCGCCTGGCCCCAGCACTGATGACAGCACCGCCTTGCCAAGGACCTGCATGGCGCCGATGGTATAGAGCGAGAGCAGCAGCAGATCGAGCGCGCCGCGCCGCGCCGCGCCGCGCCGGCGGCGCCGCCAGCATCACCACCACGGCAATCACCTGCATGGCCGCATAGGGCCCCTGATAGAGCAGTGCCCGCACCAGGGATGGGCGCGGCATGTCCAGGATCGCCACATTGATCAAGATCGAAACCAGCACCAGACCCAGCAGCACGCGCCAGGGCGGCGGTACATTATAGTGCCAGGCCAGGCCAATCACCATCAGCCCCTCGGCCAGCAGGAAAGCCGTGAACACGGCGACGCTGAGCACCGGCATCGGACCGTGCAGCGGCAGGATGAATTCGAGCACGGCATAGAGCGCGCCCATGCCATACGCGGCCGACAGCCAGCGGGCGCTGATGGCGGCGCGCGTCGTCACCGCCACCACGGCAAAGGCCGTGGCAAAGATGCCGGCAACGCAGACATTGATCGCCAAGATGAAAAACGCTGCGCTCATGTCCAGCCTGTCCCCCAACCTTGCGCACGCTAGGCTGCAACCGCCAAGGAGAGCTTAACGCTATGCCCGATTCTGCCCGAAATCGACGGTTTTGCAGCTATTTCACCAGCGTGGCGCCACGTCGAAGGCCTCGGCCACCAGCTTGTAGGAGCGGCGGCGCTGCGCATAGGAGTGGATGGTGGTGGTGATCATCACCTCGTCGGCTGCACTGGCCTCGGCCTTTTCGGCGATCACGTCGCGCACCGTCTCGGGCGAACCCACGATCCACAGGCTCGACTGATGGTCGATCACCGCCTGCTGCTGCGGGGTCAGCACCCTGGCATGCGCCTCTTCCGGGCTCATCAGCTTGCGCTGCTCGCCCGAGGTGAACAGCGCCCAGCTGACGGCCTGCGAGCGCGAGAGATACTGCGCCTCTTCGTCGGTCGGCGCACAGACCACCGAAACGCACAGCATGGTCTGCGGCCTGGGGAAGGCGTCACTGGGCACGAAGGCCCGCCGATAGGCGTCAAAGGCCGGCGCGGCCGGGGTATGGCTGAAATGGGCGGCAAAGGCATAGCCGATGCCCAGCTGGCCGGCGGCCTGGGCACTGTTGCCCGATGAGCCGAGCAGCCATTTGGGTGGCAGGGCAATGCCGCCCGGCGAGACCGGCACGCGCGAGAATGGATGCTCGGGCGGAAAGCTGTCCTCGTCAAACGCCATCAGCTCGGCCAGGTAATTGGAAAATTCCTCGCCGCCGCCACTGCGCAGGGCCCGCATGGCATAGCCGTCGCCCCCCGGCGCCCGGCCCAGCCCCAGATCGATACGGCCCGGATGCAGCGCCTCGAGCGTGCGATAGGCCTCGGCAATATGCAGCGGCGCGTGATTGAGCAGCATGACGCCGCCCGAGCCGACACGGATGGATTTGGTATGCGCCGCGGCGCTGGCGATCAGGATCTCGGGCACCGACGAGGCGATGGACGGCATGCCGTGATGCTCGGCATACCACAGCCGCGTATAGCCGAGCTGGTCGGCCGCCTGGGCCAGGGCCACGGTTTCGCCCAGCGCCTCGGTGGTGCTGGAGCCTTCGGCAATGGGGGCGAGATCCTGCAGCGACAGGGCGAATGGAGCAGTCATGGCGTCAATCCTTTACGGCAATCGCGCCCTTCTATCGTCAAATTACGATGAAAGCGAGGCCTTGCGTGGCGCGCCGGTCACTTCGCGTCTGAATGTGCCGGCCTGCGTTGACTCATTGCCCGCTTTGCGGCTTCTACTGGAGCGCTATTAGGGGAATCGCCGTGTCGAAACTGCTTACCGCCGCTTTTGCCATCGCAGTATCGGCCCTGGTCGCCCTGCCGGCGCAGGCCCAGAGCCTGCTGACGCCGAGCCCCTTTGCCGAGGTCGTCGACGAAATCCGCGTGGGCCTGCACGCCCATGACGTCAGCTATATCCTGTTTCCGCCGCCCTGGGAGTACAAGCTCAACCAGATCGAGGACATCAGCTTTGACGTCCTGTTCAAATCGCCCGACCTTGAGGCCTTCCGCTGGATTGGCTCGCCCCGGCCCGATCTGGGCGTTACCCTCAATACCGATGGCCAGGATAGCCTCTTGCACCTGAGCCTGACCTGGCAGCTACCCATCTTCGACACCCCGCTCTATCTTGAAGGTGCCTTTGGCGGCGCGGTGCACAATGGCTATCTGACCGGCTCGCCCGACGACACGCGCCACGCCAATTTCGGCTGCCGCCTGAATTTTTACGAGCGCTACGGCGTCGGCGCCCATGTCAGCGAAAACGTCACCGCCACGCTGACCTATGAGCACACCTCCAATAATGGCTGGTGCGAGAAGAACCAGGGCCTGTCCAATGTCGGCCTGCGGCTCGGCTGGAAGTTCTAGGCAGCAACCGGCTCAGGCGACCTGCCCGGCCGCCCAGCCCGAGGCCCAGGCCCACTGGAAATTGTAGCCGCCCAGCCAGCCGGTGACATCGACCACTTCGCCGACGAAATAGAGCCCCGGGACATCCCGGGCGCCCATGGTCTTGGCATCGAGGTCGCGCGTATCGACGCCCCCCAGCGTCACTTCGGCAGTGCGATAGCCCTCCGAGCCGACCGGTTTGAGCGTCCAGTCCTTGAGCACGGCCTCGACCAGAGCCAGCTTCTTGTCGGAAAAATCCCCGATCATCCCGCTCATGTCGAGCTCTTCGCCCAGCAGCTGCGCCAGCTTGCGTGGCAGAAAGCCCGCCAGCACCGTCTGCACCTGCAGCTTGGGGGTGGCGGCACGAGCGGCGCGCAGCTTTTCGCCGGCATCCTGATGCGGCAACAGATCCACCGCAATGGCGTCGCCCTCGCGCCAATAGGAGGAAATCTGCAGGATGGCCGGGCCGGAAAGGCCGCGATGGGTGAACAGCAGCGCCTCCTCGAACGCCGTCTTGCCATGGCTGACAATGGCGTCGATAGCGATCCCCGAGAGCTCCTTGAGCTTGTCCAGCGCCCCGGTCTCAAAAGTCAGCGGCACCAGAGCCGGCCGCGTCTCGGTCAGCCGCAGGCCGAACTGGGTGGCCAGCTGATAGCCCAGGCCCGAAGCCCCCATCTTGGGAATGGATTTGCCGCCGGTGGCCACGATGAGCGCCTCGCAGGTAATCGAGGACGTGCTCAGCTGTAGCGAGAAGCCGTCGGACCCTCGGTCCACCGCCTCGACTGAGGTTTCGAGCACCATGGTGACCCCGGCCTTGCGCATTTCATTGAGCAGCATGGAATTGATCTGCGTCGCCGGCCCGTCGCAGAACAGCTGGCCCAGGGTCTTTTCATGGAACTGGATGCCGTGATCCTTGACCATGGCGATGAACATGTCGGGCGTGTAGCGGCTCAGCGCCGACAGGGCAAAGCGCGGATTGGCGCTGAGGAAGCGATCGCGCCCCTTGTCGGTGGTGGCGTTCACATTGGTGAAGTTGCAGCGCCCGCCGCCCGAAATGCGGATCTTCTCGCCGGCATATTTGGCGTGATCGACCACCAGCACCGAGCGGCCGCGCCGGCCCGCCTCGATGGCGGCCATCATGCCGGCAGCGCCGGCGCCAAGGATGACGACATCATAATGGGGCATGGGGAGATCCTGTCAGCTGCGAAGGCCCGGTCTAGTGCAAGCGGGCAGTTCTGCCAAGCCGCCGTGGCCACAGCGGCCTGAGCCGCGCAGCGGCCAATGCAGCCCGGCAGCGCAGCGACCAATGCAGCATTGACTAAATCCTATAGTGGCGTATGACTTCGCCTGCTTTTCCAAACAAGCAGTCACTTGATGCGCAGCGTTTCTGTCTTTGCTGATCGGACCACCACCCGGCGCCCCGCCGGGCGCGTCGTTGCGCGCATGACCAAAACCACCAAAACCGCCTGACGCTTTTCCCCGGGTCGCCTCCCGACGGGGAGCGGCGCAACCGGATCACCGCCAGTCGCATGACTGGCGCGGGAGGCGAAACTGGTAAGGGACTGGAGTTCCAAAAATGGGTTATCGCGTCGCCGTCGTCGGTGCCACAGGCAATGTGGGCCGTGAAGTTCTCAATATTCTGGCCGAACGCAAGTTCCCGGCCACCGAGGTGATCGCTCTCGCCTCCTCGCGCTCCACCGGGCGCGAGATCTCCTATGGCGACAAGATACTCAAGGCCAAGAATCTCGGCAATTTCGACTTTGCCGGCGTCGATTTCGCCATCATGTCGGCCGGCTCGGACATTTCCAAGGACTGGGGCCCGCGCATTGCCGCCAGTGGCTGCATCGTCATCGATAATTCGAGCTTCTGGCGCTATGATTCCAATGTGCCGCTGATCGTGCCCGAGGTGAACGGGCAGGTTTTGGCCGGCTGGCTGGCCAGCGCCACCCGCAAGAACATCATCGCCAATCCAAATTGCTCGACCGCCCAGCTGGTCGTGGCGCTCAAGCCCCTGCATGACCTGGCCAAGATCCGCCGCATCGTCGTCTCGACCTATCAGTCGGTGTCGGGCGCCGGCAAGGAAGGCGTCGACGAGCTGTGGAACCAGACCAAGGGCATTTTCGTCAATGACAGCCCGGGCGGCGGCTCCAAGTTCCCCAAGCAGATCGCCTTCAACGTCATTCCCCATATCGACATCTTCATGGAAGACGGCTCGACCAAGGAAGAGTGGAAGGTCATGGCCGAGACCAAGAAGATCCTCGACCAGAAGATCAAGGTGACCTGCACCGCCGTGCGCGTGCCGGTCTTTGTCGGCCATTCCGAAGCGGTCAATATCGAGTTCGAGAATCCCATTTCGGCGGATGAGGCGCGCGACGCCCTGCGCGACGCGCCCGGCGTGACCGTGCTCGACAAGCGCGAACCCGGTGGCTACGCCACCCCGGTCGAATGCGTCGGCGAATATGACACCTTCGTGAGCCGCATCCGCGAGGACGCCACGATCGAAAACGGCCTCAATATCTGGATCGTCAGCGACAATCTGCGCAAGGGCGCCGCGCTCAACACCATCCAGATCGCCGAAACGCTGATCGAGCTCGGCCTCAAGCCGCGCGACGCCGCCTGAGACGATAGCCACTGGTCTGCCCCGGCGCCTGCCGGGGTGGACCCTCTGCCGGTTTATTCGGCCAGGCCAGCATGATATGGCCAAGCCAGCCCTCACGCCCCGCAGGTCATCATGCCGATTCGCGACCTTCTTCTGGCCCTTGGCGTCGTGACGCTCTGGGGCCTCAACTTCGTCGCCATCAAATGGGGCGTCGACGAGGTCTCTCCCTACCTGCTGACCGCCCTGCGCTATATCGGCTGCGCCTTGCCGGCGATCTTCTTCGTGCGCCGCCCGGCCGTCAGCTGGAGCCTGCTCATCACCTATGGCATGACCGTGGGCGTGCTGCAGTTCAGCTTCCTGTTTTCCGCCATCGGCCTGGGCATGCCGGCCGGGCTGGCCAGCCTCGTGATGCAGATGCAGGTGTTTTTCACCCTGGGCCTCGCCGCGCTCTTCCTGGGTGAACGACCCACCCCGCTGCGCCTGGCCGGCGCCGGCATTGCCCTGGCGGGCCTTGTGACCATTGGCGCCGAACATATCGGCGGCGCCGTGCTGGTGCCGCTGCTGATGACCCTGGCCGCCGCCTTCTTCTGGTCCGTCTCCAATATCGTCACCAAGCGCGCCGGCAATGTCGACATGTTCGCCTTTGTCATCTGGGGGAGCCTCGTCCCGCCTCTGCCCATGCTGGCGCTCTCGCTGCTGCTCGAGGGCCCCGGGCCGCTGCTGGCCTTGCCCTTCATCAGCCCGCAGGCCATCTTTTCGGTGCTGTTCATTGCCTATGGCTCGACCCTGCTCGGCTATGGCGGCTGGGCCGTGCTGCTGGGGCGCCACCCCTCGGGCCTCGTCGCGCCCTTTGCGCTTCTGGTGCCCATTGTCGGCTTTGCCGCCGCCTTCGTCTTCCTGGGCGAGGCCGTCAGCAGTCTCGAACTGGCCGGCAGCGTGCTGATCTTTCTCGGCCTCATGCTCAACGTCTTCGGACCGCGCCTGCTGGCCCGGCTGCGGCCGGCCTGATGCCGGTCCGTCACGTCGGCCTGGCTTTGCTGGTCGTCGCCATCTGGGGCTTCAACTTCGTCGTCATCAAGCTCAGCGTCGCCGCTTTGCCGCCCTTGCTGGCCGCCGCCCTGCGCTTCCTCTTTGCCGCTTTGCCGCTGGTCTTTTTCATCAAGCCACCCAAGGTGGCCTGGCAATTGGTGGTGGCCTATGGCTTTGCCTTCGGCGTCGGCCTCTATGGCTTTCTGAACCTCTCCATGGCCTGGGGCATGTCGGCGGGTCTCAGTTCGCTGGCGCTGCAGACCCAGGCCTTTTTCACCATGGCGCTGGCCTTTTTCCTGCTCGGCGAACGGCCGCGCCGGGTGCAGATCCTGGGCGCCGCCATTGCCTTTGCCGGCATAGCCGTGATCGGCGCCGAGCGCCTGGCCGATGCCGCCCTGCTGCCGCTGGGCATGACGCTGCTGGCCGCTTTGTGCTGGGGCCTCGCCAATATCCTGATCAAGAAGGCCGGTCGCGTCGATCCGCTGGCGCTGACCGTCTGGGGCGCGCTGGTCGCGCCGCTGCCCCTCTTGGCCCTGTCGCTGCTGATGGAAGGGCCCGCTGCCGTAACCACCGCGATGGCCGGCTTTGATTGGGGCGACGCCGCCCTCATCGCCTTTCTCGCCTATCCGGCAACCTTGCTGGGCATGGCGATCTGGAGCTGGCTGATGGCGCGGCATCCCGCCTCTGTGGTGGCGCCCTTCACCTTGCTGGTGCCCATTACCGGCCTTGCTTCGGGCTATCTGGTGCTGGGCGAAACCATTACCCAAATCGAGATCGCCGGCGCCGTGCTGGTGATCGCGGGCCTACTGGTGACCCTGTTGCGGCCGCGGGCGACGCCGCTGCTCTGACCACGGCCGTCACAACAAAAAGCCACCCCACACGAGGTGGGGTGGCTTCGTAACGCCAGGGAGGGGCGTCTGATTTACATCGCGGCAGGCGCGGGCGCAGCCGAGGTCAGCAGCGCATATTCATCAGCCGACAATTCGCCATTGGCATCGGTATCGGCCGCGGCAAAGGCCTCTGCGGTCAAATCCGGCCAAGCGACAACCGCCTCTTCAAACGACACGGAGCCGTTCACGTCGGTATCGACGGATACGAGATCGGTGGCGCCCTGCGCAAAAGCAGCGCCGGACATGCCGAGGACGACGAGGGTCGAGAGAATGATCTTTTTCATGGGAGTTGAGCTCCAACATTGGGGAGATAAAAGCGGTACCCGGTTAGCCGGCTGCCGACGGGCTGCTCTCCTGCAACCCATGAGATAGACAATGACCGGGCAATGTGACCGGCAAAGGTTTGAAAAAAGGCGCGAGCCGGGAGAATATCGGGCATGTTCGGGGCAGCAAGTGCCCAATCAAGGCATAGACGATGAAGGCCGATATTCGCTTGAATTCAGCACTGTGCTCTCGAGCGAACCCCTCGATACACAGTATAACGGCCAGGGGTGCCTGAAAGATTTGTGGCTTTCTAAATCGCGCGCAAGACAGAGCGCCCATATGTCAAGGGAGCGGCATTTTTCGCGCACGATCACGCGGCCGTGACAACTGCCCACGGCCCATCCATGCGGTCGCACTATTGCAAAGCGTCAGATCTCGGGCCGCATGAAGTCGCCGCTGGCATCCATGATCCACAATTCGCCGGTCGAAATATCGAACCAGGCACCGTGCAGCGCCAATTTGCCCTGAGCCTCGAGCTCGGCGACATAGGGGAAGGTGCGCAGATTGGCGATCGAGTTGCGAATCGAGATGCGCTCGAGCGCCGTCTGCCGTTCACTCTCGGTCATCAGCGCGTTCTGGGCCACCTGCTCGGGCAGGCCGCCCAGCATGCTCATCCATTTGCCGATGAAGTCGCCGCTGTCGAGCGGGCTGGAATCGGGGCTGAGCGCCGCCTTGATGCCACCGCAGCGGCCATGGCCCATGATCACGATATTGGCGATGCCGAGCGCCTTGACGGCAAACTCGATGCCCGCCGAGGTGCCGTGCTGGCCACCATCGGGCTGGTAGGTCGGCACCAGATTGGCCACGTTGCGCAGCACGAACAGTTCGCCCGGCTCGGAGCCGAAGATCACCTCGGGCGCCGCGCGGCTGTCGCAGCAGGCAATGATCATGGTGGTCGGGGTCTGGCCCGACGCGGCCAGTTCACGATAGCGCGCCTTTTCGCGGACATAGCGGTCCGACATGAAATTGGCGTGGCCCTTGAGCAGGTGTTCTGGAAAGTTGTGCATGGTTCTTCGATTAGCGCTAAGAAGCTGCAAGATCAATCGGGCGCCTGCGCGCCCGCCTGTTGGGGACGCCCATGCTTATCTATCGATTTCTGACCGGCGAGGACGATGCCGCCTTCTGCCACAAGGTGACCAAGGCGCTCAGCGAAGGCTGGCAGCTGCATGGCAGCCCGACCTATGCCTTTGACGGCCACGCCAAGAAGATGAAGGCCGGCCAGGCCGTCACCCGCTCGGCCAAGGATCAGCCCTACGATCCCGACAAGAAGCTGGCGGACTACTAGGCCGGCGACCTTGCCGGGCCGGCAGCCAGCTGCAGCGCCAGGCCTTGCAGCAGCAGAATCGTCTTGGCATCGGTGATCTCCCCGCTGGCGATCATGCCATAGGCCTGCGCGAAGCCCAGCTCGAGCACCTCGATATCCTCGCCTTCATGGTCGAGCCCGCCACCGCTATGGGCCTGCTGGCCCGGGGTGTAGCGCCCGATGAAGCAGGCGCATTTTTCCGTCACCGCGCCCGGGCTTATATAGGCATTGCATAAGAGCACCAGATCCTCGCCGGCATAGCCGGTTTCCTCCAGCGCCTCGCGCCGCGCCGCAATCTCGGGCGCCTCGCCGTCGAGCAGGCCGGCCGGCACCTCGATCAGCCAGGCCGGATCGCCATTGAGATGGGGCGGCAGGCGGAACTGGCGGGTCAGGATGACGGTGTCCGTCTCGGGCGCATGGAGCAGCACGGCTGCGGCACTGCCATGGTCATAGACCTCGCGCAGCACTGTCTGCGCACTGCCGTCGCGCCGGCCATGGGTGACCTCGTAATTGTCGAACCGCCCCCAATTGTGGCTGAGCTTGGTGACGCTGTTGATCTTGATGCTGCTGGACATGAAGGCTCCCGGGACAATGCGGCCAGCTATGGCCCAACTTGGGCGCGAGGGCCAGTGAGCCAGACTCACAACCGCCATGCGCAAGCCGGTGTGGCGCGCGGAAATTTCGCCGTCATCACGTTCCGTGTGGCCTGTTTGTCCAAAGTTGACAAAGCCGCCTGCGACGATAGGCTGATCCGAGGCTGGTGCAGCCTGCCGCTCGCGCCTTCAATGGATGGTGAATGCACCTTTTGAC
>Ga0123337_10006364_pt1 | contig 11298 bp, 7 predicted proteins | sample frozenSSSSmetaG_FD_89792 | JGI IMG/M metagenome (GOLD analysis project Ga0123337, IMG submission 89792) | Glacier valley bacterial and archeal communities from Borup Fiord, Nunavut, Canada, to study Microbial Dark Matter (Phase II) -... | ecosystem: Environmental > Aquatic > Freshwater > Ice >...
GCAGATGTTGTACAGGCCCTTGGGAGTCAGGGCCGCGCCACTGGCGCCGCCGACCAGCAGCCGGTCGTTCTCGCCGGCCCGGCCGATCCGCCGCACTTCGAGCCAGTCGCGCAGCGCGGCGCTGGTGCGGGCGTCCAGCACCAGCTGGCGCGCCTGCACGGGACGCGAGCCCGAGAGCTGCAGCGTGTAGGTCAAGCTCCCAGGGTGCCCGGCCAGCGGCGCCCAGAAGGGACTTTCGGGCTGCAGCAGCGGCAGTCCCGCCAGCGCCAAGTGCCGGGCCACCTGCTCGGCATCGTCTTCGTGCGCCTGCACGCTGGCAAGGGTCAAGTGCAGGATCTCGCCCACCGTGAGCGCGCAGCGCATCATCAAAAGCAGCACCAGGCGGTTGCGCCTGGCCTTGAACTGAAAGCCCCCGGGCAAGCCTTCCTGCAGCAGCGCCCACAGGTGTGGGGGAAGCGCCAGCGAGGAGGTCTTTTCGCTCAAGGGCGGCATCACCCCGGCGCACGGGTTGTGCTCGATCCGCTGCGTCAGCACGGCATGGGCATACAGGTCGTTGAGGATGCGCCAGTAGCGCCTAAGCGTGATGGGCGAGGCGGCGCGGGTCCCTGGCTTGCGCGCAGAAATATTGCTGCTAAAGGCGCGCACCGCGTCGGGCGCAGCGGTAAGCCAGTCAATGCCGTGCACGCTGCAAAAGGCCAGCCACTTGCGCCAGACGAACCCGGCCTGGGCCAGCCCCACCGCACCCATGGGCTTGCGGTGCTTGTCCAGCAGCCGGGCTGCTTGCCAGGTGTCGGTTCACCTTCAATCTGTCACTTTTGAACTTTCAATTGGCACCAAATAGACCACGCAGGTAGGTCATTTTCACTGGGGGCGCTTGGTGAAAAGGCGCTCTCAAGACAAATCTGCCCAGACAAGCATCCTTCAAAATGTAGTCCTTTCAATTGGCACAACCTTGCGTTTACCACCTTCAATGTGTCACTATGTGCGCATTGACCTGCAAGGACATGACGATGGGACGGTTTCAGGTGGTATCCAATGCCCTGGCAGTTGCCGGTGACCGTCTTGTGGCCATCATCAGCGTCGAGCCTGCCGGATCGGTCATGGTCCGTGATCTTGCCAATGGACGAATTCATACAGTTTGCGCAGCAGACCTGAGTGCGCCACTTGCGGCAGTTCGCCTGAAGGCCGCCAGCGAGTCCATCATTTGCGCTGCCACGGATTCCCAATGGGCGTTGGCCCAACGCCGCAAGGAAGCTATCTGTGGAATCGATGAGGCACAAACCGCTGCCCGGCAAGTCGCGCAAATTGCGGCTGATTTCGAAGTATCCCGGCGCACCGTCTTTCGCTGGCTTGCGCTGTACCGCCAGGCCCCTCAAACTTCCACGCTCCTGCCTCGTGCCCGCGGAACGCCCGTTGGCGCCCACCGCATCGACGATCGGCTGGATAAATTGATTGCCGAGGTCATTCAGGCGGTGTACCTCACCAAAGTGCGTGCCAAAAAAGAGGAGGTCGTGCGGATGGTGGGTTTGCGTTGCGCGGCTCTGGGCTTGAGGCCTCCTTCGCGCAAGCCCATACTTGCCCGGCTCAAAGAGCTCGACCCTGGACAGGTTGCAAAGGCGAGGCTGCAGGGGGCAGAAGCCGCAACGCAAACTGATTTTGTACCCGGAAGCTACCAGGTCCAGCATGCCTTGGAAGTCGTGCAGATCGACCATACCCCGGTGGACGCCATCGTCGTGGATGAGGCCAATCGACTTCCCATAGGCCGGCCATGGCTCACGCTGGCAGTCGATGTGGCCACGCGCGTGGTGGTCGGGTTTTATCTCTCGATGGAGGCGCCATCTTCAACCTCCGTGGCCCTGTGCCTGTCGCAGGCGATCCTGCCCAAAGAGAGCTGGCTCAAGTCCAGGGGACTGGCGTGCACCTGGCCCGTTTGGGGACTGCCTGCGGCCGTGCACACGGACAACGGTGCGGACTTCACAGCAGCCGCGCTGCGCCGAGGGTGTGACGAGCATGGCATTCGGCTGATTCTTCGTCCCATCGCCACACCGCACTACGGCGGCCACATTGAGCGCCTGATTGGCACGCTGATGGGACGCGTGCATTTGCTGCCCGGAACCACCGGTTCGAACACGCAGGACAGGGGGGACTATCCGTCCGAGTCCAATGCGCGGCTGACAATGGCAGAGCTGGAGCAGTGGCTGACCTTGGAGATCTGCGAGCAATACCATCGTCGCGTCCACAAGGGAATTCGCCGGAGCCCGCTGGCGGCGTGGCAGGCCGCGACAAGCGGCCCGACTGCGCGCGCCCGGTCGCTGCCTGAGCAGCCCGATCAATTCATGATCAGCTTTCTGCCCTCGATGCAGCGCAAATTGCGCCGGGATGGATTGCACCTGTTCAACATCCGCTACTGGGACAACGTGCTGCCCTCCATCGTGCAACTTGGAGCCCCTGTGCTGGTGCGCTACGATCCGCGAAATCTGTCCAGGGTGTTTGTGTGCGGTCCCGATGGACGCTACTGCCCGATACCGTACGCTGATCTGGCGTTGCCACCCATCACGCTGTGGGAGCAACGCGCTGCATTGTCTGCGTTGCGCGAACAAGGGGACAACGCCCCCACTCAGGAAGCCATATTCAAGGCCGTGACTGCCTAGCGTGCCTTGATCGAGCGTGCCACGGCCAAAACGAAGGCGGCAAGGCGACATTCGCAGCGATACAAAGATGCCCAGTCCGCGACGATGGGCACAACAGCTACTTCCGCAGGCGGGGTGGATTACTCGCAGCCGGTAAAGCCTTCGGACGCTGAAATCTGGGACCACTGAGCCATGACAAACGGCCTTGATCATTTGCATATCGGGGTCTGGTCTTACCTGGAAGGCTCGGTTGATGAACGCGTGTCCAGACTTTATGCACCCAAGTGGGTGGCCTATTCCCGAGGCAATGAGGCGCTGGCCAGAATGGCACACTTGCTGAATCACCCACCCAGCGGGCGTATGCCTTGCATGCTGCTGCATGGCGACAGCAACATTGGCAAAACCATGATTGTCGAAAAGTTTGTTCGCGACAACCCCAACATATGCAATGAGTTCAATGAAGTGGAAATCCGTAAAACGGTTCACCTTCAGATGCCTGCCAACCCTTGCGACAACAAACTGTACGCCCAGATCATCGAAGGCCTGGGTGTTCAGCCGCCGGTCAATCGCCGCGGTACCGATATGGAGTTGCTCGGACTGCGCCTACTGCACCGCCAGCCGCCAAAGTTGATGATCATCGACGAGGTCCACCATTTATTGGCCGGTTCGGTCCGCGAACAGCGTCAACTGCTGAACCAGCTCAAGTTCATCAGCAATGAATTGCGCATGCCCATCGTTGCACTGGGCACCAGCGAGGCGCTGTATGCCATGCAGACCGATCCTCAGATTGCCTCCCGGTTCGAACCATTTTCCTTGCCGAAGTGGCGCGAAAGTCCGGAGTTCCGGGAATTCGTGGTGAGCTTTGGCCGGCTGCTGCCGCTGGAAAAACCGTCGCCACTTGCCGATAAGGCCATCATCCAAAAACTCATGGGTTTGAGCAGCGGGTTGACTGGCAAGGTCACGACCTTGCTGACACAGGCTGCAGAGCTGGCGATCCGCCAGAAAACCGAATTCATCAGCGCTGAGCTGATTGACCAGGCAGCGGCCAATGGCATCTACAAACTGGCCCCATTGGACTCAGAAACGCAAAGCTTGTAAGGGTAGGGAAGGAAGCGTCGTGCACTTGAAATGGGACGCCACCAACTGATTTGGTGACACATTGAAGGGGTTGGTGCCAAATGAAAGTTCGAAAGTGACATATTGAAGGTGAACCGACAAAGCTGGTCAATGGGGGCAGTCGCTGGCGCACCATCCCGAGCGTCAGGCCCGCCGATATTTTGGCGCTGGCCGCGCAGTTCGAGAACATGGCCGAGCCGATCGCGCAGCTCGCCGCCGAAATCGAACTGATGAGCCACTTGCCAGCGGCCGACTTTCAGGTCACACCCATCTTGTTATTGGGCAGCCCGGGCATCGGCAAAACGGCCTTTGCCATCGCGCTCGCAAAAACCATGGGCCTGCCGTTCAAAAAGCTCAACGGGGCCGAGCCGTCCTTCGCCTTGACGGGCTCACACCCAACGTGGTCCAAAGCCGCCCCCGGCATGATGCTTGAGCAGTTGGCCGTGCACAGCTGCGCAGCACCCATGTTTCTGGTCGATGAAATCGACAAGCCAAGCGGCGAGCGTTATCCCATCGTCAGCGCTTTATTAGCGCTGCTGGAGCCTGAAAACGCGACCGACTTCAAGGACGAGTTTTTCCAGGTCAATGTGAACGCCCAGCATGCGATCTGGATTTTGACGGCCAACACGATTGCCGGCATTAGCAACCCCTTGCTGTCGAGAGTGGCCGTGTTTGACATCCCCCCGCCGGGCATTGCGCAGCGCAAACGCATCATCACCGCTCAATTCAAGAAACTGTGCGAGCGTACCGGCTTGAACGTCAAGACCACCAGCGGCGAGATCGCATTTCTGGCCGAACGGCTGCCGTACAGCACCTCCATGTCGATGGAGTAATACGGGAAGATGGGCAGACTGGCGATGAAGTTGCTGAGGATGTCGCTCGCCTCAATCAGCGTGGCCGGCCGCAGGTGCTGCTGGTGCGTGGCTTCCAGAACGTGGTACGGGATGTCGCAAGTCTCAGCCATTTTGAAGTTGCCATGGTTCATGGCCTGCGCAATGACCACGGCCATCAGACTGTCAGCGTCGGCGACTTTCTTGGCGTACCTTGGCTGCAAGGGTGTCATGGCCGAGAGAAAGTTGCACCGTTCATTCACAAACCGGAATACGTCGGCAACGTCGCGCGCCTGGAGCTTGCCGTAGAACCCTTGCTGCAGTTGCTTGTCCTTGTCTGCCTTGGGCCGGTGCCACGTCAACGTTTGTTTGACTGGGTCAAACTCCAGGTGCTTGAGCTTGCCGCTACGTAGTTCCGAATCGAATGCCCGCCACTGAGTATCGAGTTCGACAAACAAGGCATCAAGCGTTTGGTCAGCCGGCTGACGCAACCAAGGGATGTCCAGCGCCTTGAGGGCTTCGGCCTTGGCCTCCATGGATACCAGGTCATCGGCAAAACGCCGGTGCTGCACACTGTCCTCAAGATAAATGTCCCCCGCATCAAGGCGTCTGCGCAGTTGCCGATAGACCCAAAACTCGTACCGGTCGCCACGCAGGCCCACTGGCTTGCAATCCTGGTCAAAGCTCAGCAGGAAGTTTCTCAACCTGGTGGGTACGGTGCGCTGTGGAATGTCCTCCAATGGCTGCTTGGCAAGGCGCTGTTGACGGACAAAGACTTCTTTCATCCATTGCAACGCTGCCAGCCAGACCTTGCCGCTGGCGCTGCTGCTTGCGAAATCCAGGGCGAGAGCCAGCGGGCGCAGATTTTTCGTACAAAGCCCACTCTGTTTGTCCACCGCCTGCCAGCGCAAATCCATCTGGCTGACCGGCTTCTCCGTCAGGAGCTTGCCGGTCGAGCGCAGCTTCTCCTCAGGCATGATGCGAAATGCCCGGTGGCGCACGGTGCCGAAAGGCGTCACATCAGTGAGCGAGTCATCCACATACAGCAGGAGCAGCTCGCCCACCCGCGGTGTTGCTTGCTGGCGTTCATTGTGTATTTGAGCTGCCTGCTTGGTAGCAACCGCCTTGGTGTCGTCTTCGAGATGACGGGTGTGGTAGCCAAAGGCTTCCACGATGTTGTCGGTGAGTTGCCGGTAGCGCTGCCAGGCGTAGCACAGCAAATAGAGGTTGGTCTGGCCGGGCTTGAATCGCCGCAAATCGTAGATGGTGTAGAAATTGGCCTTATTCGCGTCTCGCACCAAGGTAAGTTGGCTGTCAACTATCAGAGTGCTGCCGTCCTTGCGCCGCTGTGCAACTTCGCCGCGCCATTCGCCGTGATCCAGGACCCGGTTGGCGACATCTCTGAAGGCAACCGGGTCGTCCCAGATCAGTTCATCTGGTGAAGTTCTCATGGCTTCTTCTGGGATCCAGCCGTAAAGACGCTCCGAGCCTTTGTTCCAGAACAGAATCTGATGATCGATCCCCTGGACTGCAATCGCGTCCGTTGCCTTGTCAAGCAACGATGCCTGCTCGCGGTAACGCGCCGCATGCGCGAGGGCCACTTCACGCAGCCGCTGCTCCTCAGTCACGTCCTCGGCGACTATGAGCAGGCGGCGATCCACACCGAACTGTTTTTCGACCCGCAAACACATACCGCGCGCGGCGTGAGCATGGAAACCGTCATCAATGGCCTGCACCGCGCCTGCGTCGATGCAAAGGCTGAACTCGGCGTGAGCGCGTCGCTGATCCTGTGTTTTTTGCGCCATCTGAGTGAAGAAGAGGCCTTTGAAACACTGGAGCAGGCGCTGCCTTTCCAGGACAAATTCATCGGCATCGGCCTGGATTCCGGTGAGGTCGGCAACCCGCCGGAGAAGTTTGCCCGCGTGTTTGCGCGCTGCCGCGAACTGGGCTTTCACCTGGTCGCGCATGCCGGCGAGGAAGGACCGCCGGCCTATGTCTGGACCGCGCTGGACGTGCTGAAAGTCGAGCGCATCGACCACGGCGTGCAGTCCAGCAAGGACGCAGCGCTGATGCAGCGGCTGGCGCAAGACCGCATTGCGCTCACGGTGTGCCCGCTGTCCAACCTCAAGCTGTGCGTGTTTCCCGATCTGGCCAGCCACAACCTGCGCCAGCTGCTTGACGCCGGGCTGGTGGCCACCGTCAACTCCGACGACCCGGCCTATTTCGGCGGCTATCTGAACGAGAACTTCACGCAGACTTTTGCCGCGACCCAACTCACCGCCCAGCATGCCTACCAGCTTGCGCGCAACAGCTTTGAGGCGAGTTTTATCGATGATGCGGCCAAGCGGCGCCATATCGACCGGCTGAACGCGTGCTTTGAGACTTTTAGCTAGGAGCCCGACAGGCTCGGCTTAGCGGGCAGGCGCTGCGCTTTGCCGCTGGCCTTGCATCCGCTTCAGGATTTGACATCCCTGTTGATCCACGGGTCCTTGGGATTGTTTGACGAAGCAGGATCTTCCGGCAAGCCGACGACCGTCCTGACCGCGCGCATCAGCGCGTCGGCCTCGAACGGTTTGGTGATGTAGCCGTCTGCGCCGCCGGCCAGGCCTTTGATCACGGCTTCACGCGTGGCCTTCCCCGTCAGCATGATGACGGGCACGTTTTTCAGTGCCGGGTGCTGGCGCAGCCTGAGCAGGATGTCGAAGCCATCGGCGTCGGGCAGCATTACGTCCAGAAGAATCAGGTCGGGAATCGGCGGCTTGCGGATTTCTGCAACGATTTCGGCCCGGTTGCCTGCGAGCCGGACATGAAAGCCCTCGAAGGACAGGTAGCTCTGGATGAATTTGGCGAGCATGGGCTCGTCCTCCACCACAATCGCAGTGAGCGCTTCGCCCGGCGCCAGCCTGCGGCCGGGGCCGCGTTGGCGGGCAATGCTCACGTAATAGCCGGACTTTCTGAGCGAAGCGGCGCCCGAATCGGCCTCGGCTTCGGCCCGTGACAGCGCCATCTTGTTCAGCTGGAACTGGAACTGTTCGGCTAAGGGGTCGGCCTCTGCCACTGACAGCAAGCCAGAGTCCAGTAATTTATTGAAGGTCGACTTGAAGTCCTCGATCGGAACCTCGGGCATGGCCGCCTTGATCTGCGCGAACGTCAGGATACCGTCAATCCTGACCAGTACTTCAATTTGGGCCGGCGACAGCGTGGTCAGGCCGCCGCGCAATTCATTTTCACCCCGGGGGGTAAGTGCATAAGCTTCGTTGTCTTGCACCTTCGCGGGTTGCCTTGGGGCAGCGCGCGGTTTAAAGAAGTTATTCATCCATTCCAATGTGATTTTTGTCGACTGCCGCGAAATTTAAATTCTTGGACGTATCCACAGCAGCATGAAAAACATGGCGCTGTATGAGCCACTTCTTGGGCTGCGACCGCCTGGGTCTGTCAGCTCTCTCGTTTTTTTCTCGCAGTGCAGCGCGTGGCGCTTGAAGTTGTTTTTGAGCAAGGACAAGTGTGGGCCGACCTCACGGACGAAACCAAGAGAGCGCACGCATATCAACGGCGGGAGCCAATGCCAGTCGAGACACATGAACGCCTGCTGACTTGAGGTTCTCATCATAGCGCGTACCGCAATTCAAGCACAGCGATGGCAAACTCGACGAGTTGACCATGCAATGGGCCGACCGTTGCAGCAGGCCACCCGGGGTGTGCGTACCGCAGGCCGACATCGTACGCACAGTTCGCTGGCCGTACCTGCAACGCCAATAGAAATTGGGCGCCTGTCCCGTACCAGTCTTTGATGCTTTGACCTTAAGATGGACCATGCGTTACATTTTTTTTTCGGGAGGCAACATGGCCTCCGCAAGGTTCACACCCGCGGTGGCCGGCGATAAATTCGGTATTCCTGTCCGCTGCGGCCTCGTGGCCTCAGTTGGCATGAAACCGGCAGCGACAGTTCTGCTGTCATGACTCCCACCCCTTCATCTTTTTTCGCGTTTCTGGAAGCGCAGCGTGCTGATTACCGCAGTTCGCTGCCCCAGCGGCTGGACCAAATCGAGTCGCTCTGGCGCCAGGTGCTGAACGACGAGGCGTCAGCGCAAGCGCTGGCCAGCCTGGAGCACTGCGCGCACAGCCTGGCGGGCTCGGGTGCAACCTTCGGCTTTGCCGCTCTGGGCGACGCCGCACGGGTGCTGGAACTGGCCGTCAGTCCGCTGCTGGGCGCAACGCACGCCTTGACGCCCACGGCACAGACCGAAGTGAGTCGGGCTGTTGAAGCGCTCCGGTGCCAAGCCAGAATTCAGGGCGTCTAGCCCACCTCAATCCGTAACAAGACCGTTTCATGTCCTCATCCGATGCGCCCCTGAAAAACATGCCACAACCCAAAATTCGTCAACATCGAATCACTTTGGTCGCTGGCGTAATCTTGATTGTTGTTACCTTGCTGGTGAGCGTTGCCGTCTTCATCGTCATGGAGCGTCATGTCAAGGCACTTCTGACGAAAAGCCTTCAACTGTCCCTGGAAAATCGGGTGCAACTAATCCAGAGTGAAATTGGAGCCAGTTTTGACCAGGCAACGGTCATTGCCACGCGTCCCCTGCTGATTGATCAGATGCAACGGACGAATGCGGGCGCGGATGCGGGCACTGCCCGCAAGACACTCGATGCAGCGGCCCAGTCTTTTCTCTCGACAGGTCTTACGGCCATTGCGATGTTTGACCAAGACGGACGCGAATTGGCGCATGCCGGCGCCTTTGCACAGAAGTCAACGCTGACGGTTCCGCTGAATCTTCCTGGGGCGCAACTCATGTGGGACGGCAAACTGTTGCTGCATTCCGTGGTCGACATGAAGCAGGCGGGACGTGTGGTGGGTCAGGTCATTGTGGAAACAGTGCTGCCTGTCACAACGGCAGCGCTCAAGAATGCGAGCCTTCTGGGCGAAACGGGAGAACTGGCGCTGTGTGCATCCTTCGGCCCCAACATGCAGTGCTTCCCGACGACGCTTAATCCCGCAATTTTCACGCTATCTAAAAAATCATCTCAAGGCATGCCATTGCCCATGACCTATGCGTTGGAGGGCCAAACCGGATTCATTACCACCCACGATTATCGCGAGCAGGAGGTGGTGGCGGCTTATACGCCGTTGGACAATCTTGGATTGGGGCTTGTGCTGAAAATGGACAGCGCCGAATTGTATGCGCCGGTCTGGATGCAACTGCGCTATCTGATTCCGCTTCTGGTTGGCGTGCTTGCCATCGCGCTGCTGTTGCTGCGATGGCGGCTCACCCCGCTGGTGCTCGGCTTGGTTCGCTCGGAAACACAAGCCCGGGACATGAGCGCAAGTCTGCGCGACAGCGAACGTCACGCACGGGCGCTGCTGGACAATCTGGACGATGGCATCGTGACCATCTCCGAGCGCGGCGTGATTGAACTGTTCAACCCAGCTGCGGAGCGGATGTTCGGCTACCGCAGCCAGGAAGTCGTCGGCAAGAACGTATCCATGCTGATGCCGGAGCCCTATCACAGCAAACACGATGGCTACCTGGGGCGCTATCTTCGTACTGGGCAGGCGAAAATAATCGGAACCGACACCGGACGCGACGTGATGGGACGGCGCGGTGACGGCAGCGTTTTCCCGGTGGCCCTGCGGATTTCGGAGTTTTTCCTGGGAGGGCGTCGGCAGTTCATTGGCAGCATACGCGACATCACCGAGCGCCAGCGCGTTGCCGATGCCTTGCGTGCCAGTGAGTTGCAGCTGCGCCAGATCACCGACACGATACCGACCCTGATCGCCTACCTGGATACGGAGCAACGATTTCGCTTTCATAACAAGGCCTACGAAGAACTCTTAAGCCTGAACTTTGAGCAGATCAATGGCCACACCCTCGCCGAAGTGCTAGGCCAGCCAGCCTACGAGGGCGTCCGGGATGAGGCTGAAGAAGTGTTGCGCGGCTATGTCGTGCGCTACGAGCGGGTCCAAAAGACGGCGCGGGGCGACAGCAGGGACTACGCCATGCACTTTTTTCCGCGCTATGGCGAGGGCGCGGACGAAGGCAAGGTTCTCGGGTTTTTCGTGCAGGGCACCGATATTACCGAGCTCAAGCGCATTGACCGCATGAAAACCGAATTCATCTCCACCGTCAGCCACGAGCTGCGCACACCGCTGACCTCGATCCGCGGTTCGCTGGGGCTGATCGATGGCGGTGTGGCTGGCGAGGTGCCCAAAGCCGTGAAGAACCTGGTGGGCATTGCCAAGAACAACAGCGAGCGCCTGATCCGGCTGATCAACGACATCCTGGACAGCGAAAAAATTGAGTCTGGCAAGGTGCGGCTCGACCTGCAGGCCGTCGATATCAGGCAACCGGTCCAGCAGACGATGGCCGCCATGGATGGATTTGCAGTCCAGCACGGGGTGAAGTTGCTGTCGCGGTCGCCTGATGAGTCACTGAAGGTGCACATCGACAGCGACCGCATGATCCAGGTGCTGACCAACCTGCTGTCCAATGCGGTCAAGTTTTCACCGCCGCAGAGTGTGGTGGAAGTCAATGTGCTGCGCGTGGGCCAACAGGTGCGGGTCGAAGTCGCGGACCATGGCCCCGGCATTCCGGAGGAATTTCGCGGCAGGATCTTCCAGAAGTTTTCGCAAGCGGATTCTTCCGACAGCCGGCAAAAAGGCGGGACCGGTCTTGGGCTCAACATTTCCAAAGCCCTCATCGAAAAGATGGGCGGCCAGA
>Ga0123337_10006366_pt1 | contig 11295 bp, 7 predicted proteins | sample frozenSSSSmetaG_FD_89792 | JGI IMG/M metagenome (GOLD analysis project Ga0123337, IMG submission 89792) | Glacier valley bacterial and archeal communities from Borup Fiord, Nunavut, Canada, to study Microbial Dark Matter (Phase II) -... | ecosystem: Environmental > Aquatic > Freshwater > Ice >...
GTAAAGACGACGAACCTGGCCGCCATCGCAAGGTTGTCCAAGCCAGACACATCGAGCGCTAACCCTCATGCTTCCGAGACCGACGGCGATTATGTTCGGGAAGGCCAGACCAATGCTGTTTTCCACGATGGATTGCCGCTGCTGAAGCCGCCTTACGGTCACCTGACCGCCATTGATCTGAATCGCGGTGAGATCGCCTGGCATGTTCCTTTCGGCGACGATGCCAGGCTGCGGGCTCATCCCGCGCTGAAGGGCGTTGCGCTACCCGAAAAGCTCGGCGCCGCCGGCGTGCAGGGGGCAATCGTAACCAAGGCTGGCCTCATCTTCGTGGGGGGCGGTGACACTGCCCTGCATGCCGTGGATGTCAAAAACGGGGCGGACCTTTGGAGCTATTCGTTTACGCATAGAACTGGCGGCACTCCCATGACTTATAGCTTCAACGGCAAACAATACGTGGTCATCGCGGTGGGCAACGGCCCGGACTCGGTTCTTTACGCATTCACTTTATGAGATTTCTGATTGGTTTGTGTGCTGTCGTACTGTCGGCCGCGGAGCATCTTTCGCCCGTTGAGCAAAAGATCGCCAGGAACGTGGAAGCCACGGCGGCGGAATCGAATGCGCTGCTTGAAAGGATCGTAAGCATCAACAGCGGCACCTTCAACACCGCCGGCGTAAAAGCCGTGGGCGAGGTGCTGCGGCCGGAGTTTGAGAAGTTAGGGTTCCAGGTGCGCTGGATCCCGATGGATGACGTCCAGCGAGCGGGACACCTGGTTGCCGAACGCAAAGGAACCCACGGCAAACGGGTACTGCTGGTGGGGCACATGGACACGGTATTCGAATTGAGTAGCCCGTTTCAGAAATGGAGCATGAAGAGCGGAACGGTGGCCAGCGGACCAGGCACCAGCGATATGAAGGGTGGCCTTATGGTGATGCTCTTCGCGTTGAAGGCCATGCAGGCCGAGGGTACGCTCGAAGGCACCAACATCACTGTGTTCCTGACTGGCGACGAAGAAAATGCAGGCGAGCCGTTGACCGTTTCGCGCGGTGACTTCATTGCGGCGGGGAAAGCGAGCGAGGCGGCGATTGAGTTCGAAGGAGGCGCTCGCAGCGACGGGCGTGACTTCGCGACCATCGCCCGCCGCAGTGCTTCCTCGTGGCGGCTGAAAACAACCGGGGTGGAGGGTCACTCTTCGGGCATCTTCACCGAACGGGCGGGAAGCGGCGCTATCTACGAAATCTCCCGGATTCTGGCCGCGTTCGAATCGCAGTTGAAGGAGCCTGACCTTACCTATAACGCGGGCGTAATCGTTGGCGGGTCGAACGTTACGTTCGATCCGGCGAAGAACACCGGCACCGCAATCGGAAAGCTAAACATCATCGCGTCGTCAGCTTATGCCGCGGGCGATATTCGAACGGTTTCAGACGAACAGTTGCAAAAAGTGCGGCAGAAGATGAAGGCTATTGTCGCGATGCACCTGCCACAGACCGGAGCCGAAATCGCATTTGAAGATAAGTATCCTTCCATGGCCGCCACGGAGGGAAACCGAGCTCTGCTGAAGGTGTTGAACGGCGTCAATCTTGACCTGAACATGGAAGCCATGGAACCGTTGCCTCCCTCCAGGCGCGGTGCCGGTGACATTTCTTTCGTCGCGCCTTATGTGGACAGCATCTCTGGCTTCGGATCGGTAGGCGGCGGCGCGCATGCTCCCGGCGAAACCATCGATCTGAGCCGTCAGCCGGTTCAGACCAAGCGCGCAGCCCTTTTCATTTATCGCCTGACGCGGTGATTCGAAATGTTCCGGGAAGGGCCGGTACAGATCCATACTGGCCAAACGGACACGTTTAGATCAAAGATCCGAACCAACGGGAAACTCCTCATCTGGAGTATTCAGCAAGGCGGTGGTCCGCGTCGGCAACGCATTGCGGACAGTATAATAGACCACGCACCTGACATAGTCGCACTGATCGAGTTCGTCCCGAGTACATCGTGACCACTCCTACATTTGCTCCGGGACGCCTCCTTCGAGCACCAGATCAGCATAAATTGAAACGGGTTCGACTATGCGCTATGCGTTCTCTCGAAAGTCACGGCTGATCATAGTCCGTCAGGCATTCCGCTGCTGGACGATTCCGGTTTATGGCTAAGGATTTCGTTTCCTACGCATGGTTTCAGCGTCGGCGGCGTCCACATACCCACTAAATAGAGAAAGGGAATGAGCGCATATCTGGGCGCAATCGTTCAGGTTTGTTCCGAGAACGTGGGCGATCTGCTCGTGGGCGACTTCAATACCGGTATCGGGTCAAAAGACGGGCCATCCACAAGTTTCGGCGGCATGGATCGTTTGATGGCACTTCAAAACTGCGGGTTCACGGACGAGTGGCGCTGGTTTCACGGTAACCGGATGGGGCATACATGGTCCAGGCACGGGAAAGCATGGCGAATTGACCACGCTCTTGCCTCACCCGGCTTGCTGCCGAGAATCCGGAGTTGCCGCTACTCGCACCAGGAGCGCATTGATGCCGTTTCAGATCACTCCATTGTGATAATCGAAATTGGTGACTCGGGCGGGGCTCGAACCCGCGACCCTTTGATTAAAAATAATAAAACCGAAATGGGCCAATAGCGCGGGACAGAATTTGGCTGCGAGGTGGACTCGGAGGACGCAAATCGTGTCCTCGTTTTCACAATTACCACTCATCTAACAATGGAGTTTGCAAAGGGGCTGATCGTGGTCAACCTCACTCGTGTGGGATGTCGAAGTTCCCGCAGAGAACTTCGGTTCTCCAGTTCTGCTCGCAGACGTTCTCTTCCCGCGTACAGGCCGGTCACTCATCTATAGCAGTGGGATGTGATTAACGGGCCTCTTTGACCGTCAAAAACCGATCTATTTCCACCCCGTCAACGATCTGCGTAGATCCGCCGGGCCAGTCGATTTCGAGTTTGTCGATCTTGGCGACGGGTCCCAGGCCGAAGTGGAGGCGCAGGTCGCTTTGTGAAAGAAAGCTCGATCCGGAGCGGACTTCCTGTACTAGTATTCGTCCCGCCGCCTTAACGGTTACTCTGGCACCGATCGCGCTGCGGTTTGCTTGCGTTCCAATCAGACGGATATTTAGAAAGTGGTTGCGCGTGCCTCCGGTGTTGCGGAGCAGGGTGGGGGGTTCGTTCAGGTTGGAGATCACGACGTCCACGTTTCCGTCGTTATCGAAGTCGCCAACCGCCAAGCCCCGGCTCGATTTTTGCTTCGTCAGCGCACCGCCCGCCGATTCGGTTATCTCGAGGAACTTGCGGTTGCCCATATTCTTATAAAGCAGGCGGCGCTGCTCGTATTGCACGCCTTTTACGTTCGGGTAAATGTGGCCATTGACCAGGAAGAGGTCGGGCCAGGTGTCGTTATCGAAATCGAGAAAGGCGATGCCCCATCCCATGAAATCGCGATGCCGACCCAGACCGCTGGCGACTGCGCTTTCTTCGAAGCTGCCGTCGCCGAGTCCGCGGTAAAGATTTGGAAGATCGTCAACAAAGTTGGTTTTAGCCAGATCGAGGTTGCCATCGCCGTCAAAGTCGGCGGCGGCGGTTCCCATACCGGCTTGTGCGACCCCCTCTTCACTTAAGGCGACCCCGGATTCCATGGCGCGGTCGGTGAACGTTCCGTCGCGATTGTTGTGATAAAGAATGCTGGCTTGCGAATCAACGGCGACGTAGAGATCGGGCCAGCCATCGCGATCGTAGTCGATGGTGGTGGCGGAGAGGGCGTAGCGCTCGCCGGGTTTCAGGATTCCGGATTGGGCGGACACATCTTCAAAGCGAATGCTGCCGGGTACTGAAGCGTTGCGCCACAAACGGTTGTGTCCGCCCTTCAAACCGAGCGGGCCGCAGAGGACCGGTTGATTTTTCCAGCGGCAAGCGTTGGGCGTGGTTTTGGGATCGAACTGAACATAGTTTGAGACGAAGAGATCGAGCTTGCCATCGAGGTTGTAATCGAGGAAGGCGCAGCCGGTGCCCCAACGCGGAGGTGAGGCTTGCTTGTCACTAAGGCCGGCGGCTTTGGTGACGTCCTGAAAGCCGCCTTTTCCGGTGTTGCGATATAGAACGTCCTGGCCGTAGTAGGTGACGAAGAGGTCGGTGAAGCCATCGTTATCGAAATCGCCCGCGCAGACGCCCTGGCCCCAACCGGAATGAGAGAGACCGGCGGCTTCGGTCACATCCTGAAACTTGCCGTTGTGCAGGTTGCGGTAGAGGTGGTTGGTGGGCGCGGGGCCGGCGGCAGAGCCGAGGGTGGAGGCGGTGACGGTGAAGATATCTAGGAAGCCATCGTTATCGTAGTCGATGAGTGCAATGCCGGCTCCCAAGGTTTCGATGAGCTGGGTTTTATGATCGTGACTGCCGCAGATCATGCTGTGGATGAGACCAGCCTGTTGCGAGATATCGACGAACTGTGCCTGCGCACCAAGTTGACCGGCCAGGAGCAGGCGTAGAACGAGGGACTTCATGGGCGGCGCTCGGTCACGACAAGCACCTGGTCGGCTTTGATACCCGTGAGGGTTTGGACGATACCGCTGGGCCAGACGATCTTCAGTTCCGTGATGGTTGTGTCCGCGCCCAGGCCGAAATGAACCCGCTTGGCGCTGGCGGACAGATAGCTGCCGCCGGCGCTGACGAACGCATGCTGATGACCGGACGCGGTGGCGATGGAGACGCGCGAGCCGATGCCATCGCGGTTGCTTACGGTGCCCACGGTATCGATCTGGAGCCAGTGGTTGCCGGTGCCGCCCTCGTTATGAAGGATGACGGCGGGCGAGTTGTTGCAGTTGATGGCGATATCCAAGCAGCCATCATTATCAAGATCGCCTACGGCCAGGCCGCGCGCCGCGAGCGGGACGCTGAAGGGCTTGCCGCTGGAGGCGGACACGTCCTGGAAGTTGCCGCCACGGTTGACGAGCAGCGCGGGCGGTTCCAGATATTTGACCCAGGGCTGCGTGAGGGCGATGTTATCCATGACGTGGCCTTGCGCGATGACTAGGTCTTTCCAACCGTCGTTGTCCATATCGGCGAATTTCGCGCCCCAGCCCGAGTGCTTGGCGCTAATGTTTCCCAGGCCGCTTTCGCTAGACTCATATTCGAATCTGCCTTTGCGATTGCGGAAAAGAGCATAGCGCTGATTCGCCAGCGCATCGATGAAGAGATCGGGCGAACCAGAATTCGCGACGTCGGCGCTATCGATACCCATGCCGGCAAACACGGCTCCGTCGCCATCATAAGCGCTGCCAAGAGAAAGTGCGGATTCTTCGAACGTGCCGTCTTTGCGGTTGAGGAAGAGTTGCTGAGGGTAGGAGTCGTTGGCGATGGCGATATCGGGCCAGCCGTCGCCGTTGAAGTCGTCGATGGCGACGCCGAGACCTTTGCCGGGAGATGCGCTTAGCCCCGAGTGAACGCCGACATCGGTGAAGGTTCCATCGCCATTGTTCTTAAAAAGCAGATGTTCGATAGGGCGGAACTTATCGGGATGGCAATAAGAGCGATAGCCTTCTTTGCGTTCGCCGCACCAGATGTTCTTGGAGAAGTCCCAATCGAGATAGCGGGTGACGATCAGGTCTAGATGGCCGTCGCGATCAAAATCGAAGAAGCAGGCTCCCGCACACCAGCCGGAGGTCACGATGCCCGATTTCGCAGTGACATCCGTGAAGGTGCCATCGCCGTTGTTGCGGTAGAGAATGCTTTGTCCCAGGTTGGTAACGAACAAGCCGGGGTGGCCGGTATTCTCGAAGTCGCCTGTGGCGACACCCATGCCGTAACCGTGACCGCGAAGGCCAGCTTGTTCCGTAACATCGGTGAAGGTGCGGTCGCCGTTGTTGCGATAGAGCCGGTTCCAAAAACGCGGCTCGGATTTATCGGGCTTTTGGCCCGGCGCCATGGGGCTTGCGAGCTTGGCCCCATTTACGAAGAAGAGATCCAAGCGCCCGTCGCCATTGAAATCGAACATGGCCACGCCGCCGGTCATCGCTTCCGGGAGAAATTTTTCCCGCGTGGGGCTGGCTTCGTTCACGAAGCGAATTCCGGTTTCGGCGGTGATGTCGCGAAAGACCGGAGCCTTGGATCCGGATGCTATCAGCGAGCGGGCAGCGGGAAGGAAAGGAAGCGCGAGCAGAGAGCGCCGGGTCATGGCTTGGAATCCCGCCCGGCGCGCGCCTTTTCCGTCATTTGCTGTACGATGCGCGTTTCCGCATCTGCCTCCTGCGTGCGGCCGAGGCGGCGAAAGGCATTGGCTAAATGGAAGTGGACGCTCGATTCTTCGGGGTCGAGTTGGGCTGCGCGCCGGTATTGTTGAATCGCTGCCGGGTAATCGTTCTTCATCGCGAGAAGCCGGCCGAAATCGAGATGGGCTTGGGTGAGATCCGGGCAGATCTCGAGCGCTTGTTTAACGGTGCCGATCGCCTCCTCCGGTTCTTGCTTCTGGTTGAGGAGGGAGTTGCCGATTTTCCAGAGAGCCAGGCAGTGGTAGGAATCGGCCTTGAGTTCCTGTTTCATTTCGGAGATGGCGAGATCCCATTTTCCTTCGAGCCAGTAGATGTTTCCGATGTTGTAGTGAGCGCCCCGGAAGGAAGGTTCTTTTTCGAGCGCCTTGGTGTATTGGGCAAGCGCTCCATCGTAATTTTCCATGCTTTCCAGAAGTTGACCGGAGACGAGGTTGTTGAGGTAGGAATCGGGAGCCTGCACTTCGAGCCGCTTCAGCGTGCCCTGGGCGAGCTTCATGTACATTTGACCGAGCGCGTAGAGAGCTTCCACGTTGCGGGGAGATTTCTGCAATAGCTTTTGAAGCGCTTCCGAGGCAGCTTCGCGCTGGCCGAGTGCGAAGAGCGAGCGAGCGCGGTAGAGTTGCGCGAATTCGTCAGAGGGATTCAGGCGAACGGCGCGGTCGAGCGCGTCGCGCGATTTGGCGAATTGCCCTAGTTGGAAATAAGCGGTGCCGAGCGGGGTGAGCGCCGTGGTCATCTTGGGGTCGGCGCGGAGCCCGGCTTCGAAGGACTGAATGGCGCGTGGGTAATCGTTTTGTTGAAAGTAGAGGAGGCCCAGGTTGTTGTAGGCGGCCGCGAGTTTTGGGTCGAGCTTTAGGATGGCTTGATACTTCTCGATTGCGGTACCGAGATCGCCCGCGCGCTTGGCGTCGATCGCTTCGGCGTAGAGCTGTTCGACAGCGGCGCTGGGCGCGGCGGTCTGGGCGAGCGCGGCGGCGCAGAACACGAAGACTAACGATGATTTAGCGCGCTTCATTCTGGTTCAGTTGTTTCAGGCGATGCCTGGCCAACACTGTAATCCATTCTGGGCCGGCTTGGATGGCGCGGGATGCCCAACTGGAGAGATCGCGGTGGTTAGAGGCTGGAAGGAGTGATAGGCGATAGAAGTATTCGCCACGTGGATCGTATGCGACGGCTTGTTGCAGCAGGCCGGCAGCGAGATCCGGCTTGCCTTCGTGAAACGCCAGCCAGCCGAGAACACTTGTGCCGACGGCGAGGAAAGAGTTGCGGGTGCGCAGCCAGACGCGGCTATCGGCGGAGGGGGGGATCTTCATGCTTTTGACGCGGGAGATTCCGGCTTCGGCAAGACGGCGGGCTTCCGCGAACTGGCTAGGGGATTCGAAGCCTGGCGCGACTATGAGGCGGGCCGAGTGCAAGAGAGCATCCGGGCTTTTGGGATTGGTTGTAAGTGCGGCGAGCGCAAGCTCGCGGGAGCGCGGGATATCTCCGAGATCGTAGCGGCTGTGCATGGCTGCGAGCTGGGCTTGTTCGGAGAACTCGGAATCCGGGAAGAGGTGAAGGAACGATTCGGCGGCAGTGGCTTCGGCGCTTGGATTGGCGGCTTCGAAGATGAGACCGAAGGCGTCCAGTTCCTCGCGTGTTTTGGCTTGGGGCGAGTGGGCGGTGCTCTGTGCGGCGGCGGTGGCCCACAGGAGCGCTGTGATGGCGAAACTACGGGCGGCGGCCCACGCCATAGATTTCTCTCAGGTTTTTGAATTGAGCGAGGCGCAATTGGGCACCGGCGGTATCGCCTTGCGCTTCGAGGACGCGTGCCAAAAGATAATGCGCTTCCAGGAAAGCTTCGTCGAGGGCAATGGCTTTGTTTAGGGCGGCGATGGCTTCAGGCGCTTTCTTTTGGGCCCACTTCGCTTTGCCGAGCAGGAACTGGTTGAGGGGGATGTTGGGCGCCATTTTGACGGCGTGCTCGATGGCTGTGGAGGCATCGTCGGCGCGGTCCTGCTGCAGATAGAGCGAGGCCAGGGTTTGGTAAGGAAGATAAAAAGAGGAGTTACCGTTTTTTAGTAAGTCGACGGCTTTGAGTAAGTGGGTTTCGGCATCCTCGGTGCGCTGCATGTTTTGTAAGGCGATGCCCAGATAGCAGCGGGCTTTGACGTGTTTGGAATCGCGGGAGAGGGCTTGGTCGAATTCCTGGGAAGCAGCATCGAAGTTTCCGGCGGTCTGAAAGAGATACCGCCCGTTCACGTAGTAGGGTTCGGGGTCCGACGGGTTGGCGGTTTTTGCTTGGGCAATCTCCTCTGCGAAGAAGCGATGCTGGTTGAGTACGAAGTAAGCCTCGGCGAGGGGCAGGTGGGCAGCCTGATCACCGCTAGCGAGCGCGCGGCGGAGGGCCCGTACCGACGCGAAGGTAGAGCCTTGCCGCAAGAGAGACACGCCGACTGTGAAATCGCTAGCGGGGGCTCCAGAAGAGATCGCCAATACAATGACGAGCGGGCGCAGGCAGTTCCCTAGCAATGCGTTAGTACTCCGTTTCTACCTGCACCAGCATACACTCAGAAGTTAAGTTTCAAGGCGAGCTGGCCTTGGCGCGGTGTGTTTCCCTGCCCTCCTACACTTCCGAAGCCGCTGTTGGTGGGCGAGTAACCCGAGTCGGCGCCTCCGAACACGACGCGGTTGAAGACGTTGAAGAACTCGGCGCGGAACTGCAGGTTGATGCTTTCGGTGATGCGGAAGTACTTTGCCAGATTTACGTTCTCGTTGTAGTAATTGAAGTTCCGCAGATTACCCAATACGCGAGGGGCGTTGCCAAAGGTGAAGTCGGCGGGTTGAGAGAACGCTGCGATGTTGATGAGGCGATTCTTGGCGGGATCGAAGTTACTGCGGGGGAGTTGGGGATCTACGCCGGGAACAAGGTTCGGACGGTTTCCGCCGCCGAAGATGGGCAACACGTTTGAGGCGCCTACGCCGATGGGTGTTCCACTTTGGTAGCGGGTGACCCAGCCCAACTGCCAGCCACCGATTAAGCGGCCCGCCACGCCAGGCTTATTGAGGAAACGTTTGCCGGTGCCGATGGGCAGTTCATAAAGACCACTGATGGCGAGCGTATGCGGAATATCGCTGGGCGCTAATCCGTACTCGGCCTTCCGGTTGAAGGTGTTGACCGCGCCACCGTTGAAGGTGCCAAAGCCAGAGTTGGTGTTACTCAACTGGCGCGACGCAGTGTAACTTACTAACGCTTCGATTCCCTCACTGAAGCGGCGCTGTACGGTCATCTGGAATGCGTCATATCGGGTGGCTCCCGTTTCCTGAAAGTTACTGGTGATGGACGTGTATTGCGGATAGGGCCGCAGTGCCTGGGCGACACTGCCGGTGAAGCCCGCGTACGGCAATCCGATTCCCGCGGTACGCGCGTCCGGGCTGTTGATATCCGCTTGCAAAGTTTTGCCGAGGGCGAGATACTTCGGGTCCACTTGATTCAGGTTTTCCAGATTGGAGGGCAGGCGGGTACCTTTGTTCCCAACATAGCTAGCGCTGACGAGAATGGAACCGGGAATTTCGCGCTCGATGCCGATGGTGTAGTTTTGGATGTACGGTGCCGCGGCCTGCCAGCGCCCAGCATAGTTAACGGACTGATTGTTGCCGATTCCTGGGCGGAAGGGCTCGACCGCGGGAAGCGGGAAGGAGCGATCCCAAGATCCGTAACCGGGGGTGACGCCGGCATCCTGTGAAATTGCGGCGAAGTTGCCGGAGGAACCATTGAGGAAGTTGGTCTTGATGCGAGTCTGCCCGAGATCGTTGGCTCCACCGAGACCGTACACAATGCCGTACCCACCGCGGATTACGGTCTTATTATTGAACGCGTAAGCGAGGCCGAAACGCGGTGCGAAATTCTTCCAGTGGATGTCGGCGATGGTATCCGTACCCGAGCAGCCCGAACACTTGCCCGGCTTGCTGAGCGCGCCCAAACGGCCGCCCGCTTGCGGATTGGCAATGGTGGGGTCGAAAAATGCGATGCGGTTGGTGTCTTCCGAATCGGGCACGAAGACGTCGTAGCGAAGGCCTAAATTGAGGGTCAGCTTGCGCGTGATCTTGTAATCGTCCTGAATGTAGCCGGACGCAGAGGAATTGCGGAAGATGCGATCGGCAAGGCCGGTGGAGGCGCTAGCAGAATCGGCTATGCCGAGCAGGAAGCTGGCGAATGGATGGCCATAAGCGGAAAAATTCGGGGAACCGGGGAGCGAGGTGCTGCGATTGCTGAATCCGAACCGCGCGGGGCAACCTTCACAGATAGACGTGGTGTTGCGCGACTGGCGGTATTCGAAACCCATGTTCAAGTTGTGCTTGCTCTTGACCCAGAGGACATTGGCGACGGTACTTGTGCCCGGTTGGAAATTCAGGTCGCCCTGGAAGCCGGTGCCCAACTGCACGGGTGACGCGACAGGGCCGCCGAAGAACATGCCGGGGAAGGCGATTTTGGAGCCTTTCGGCAGACCCGGAAAATCGACCGTGGTGTTCGGTGGCCCGCCGACTTCCTGATTGTTGAGAATGCGGAACCACAGCGTGCCGGCGCTGACGATGACATTGGGACGCACGGACCATGAATAGTTGGCCAGATAGGCCGTTGTCTCGCCGGGGCAGTTGGAAAGCCCGCTCAGGGAACCGCTGATATTGCTGCCGAGAAGGCACTGGTTCGGTGACGATGTTTTCCAGTTCGTAAAGTTGATGCGCTGCGCGGACGTAATGTTGTGCGCCAGGTTGTAAGACCAGGTGAGATTGTTGTTCGGAATGCTGGGTATGCCTGGACCGATGTTGTTCACCAGGCCGGGCCCGGTGGGGGTAGGGATCAGCGGAAGTACTCTCAGCGATGTCGGGCTGAAGCGGGAGGAAGGAATGATGTTGCCCGCGAAGGGCTGGCGAGTAACAGGGTCGTAGATGGGTATCAGTGCGCCGCTGGAATCGCGCAATTGAGAGAAATCACCGTTGCGAAACTCGGCGGTGGGAACAGTGTAGCGAGTATTCAGGCCGGCGCCGCGGAATTTGTAC
>Ga0123337_10006369_pt1 | contig 11289 bp, 9 predicted proteins | sample frozenSSSSmetaG_FD_89792 | JGI IMG/M metagenome (GOLD analysis project Ga0123337, IMG submission 89792) | Glacier valley bacterial and archeal communities from Borup Fiord, Nunavut, Canada, to study Microbial Dark Matter (Phase II) -... | ecosystem: Environmental > Aquatic > Freshwater > Ice >...
GAAAACCAAGAACATACGTGGTGGTTTTCAACAAAAAAGGCGAGATGTTTTTGTTTTAAATCCCAAATTTGGCAAAATTAAAAAAAAAAAAAAAAAAAGGGATAGAACAGAAAGATATCTCTTAAGACTACCTTTCGTTACCTGAAGAAACACTTCATCGGAGTCTATAATCCGATTTCCCACGGAAGAAAGCAGAAGACATGTGGGGTGCAGGACTCCGGGCCAGTGCGGAGTAAATCCTAATAAGCGCAACTCTCTTAAGCCGAGGTGCACCCCTAATTAGGCTCGCCTTGTGGGTAACTGGCTATTTGTCTTGATATCTCTTTTTTTGTGGTTCTCACTTTTCTCAGATGAAATGTGGAGGCCCTTCCCGCCCCCGCCCCCGCCCCCGCCCGGACCCCGCATCTCGCTTGTTGGTGTACCGGAAGCACTACTTGCTAGCGGCCCTCACTTCCCGGTGTCACTTTCTTCAGTGTTGGACAGCAAAATCACTCTGGCATTTTATTGGATATTACCAAACAGTGCCTGGCGAGCAGCAGGAGCTTTTTCAAATTGGTTTGTTCTCTCATTCTTTTCGTTCGTGGGCCTTTGGTCTCATGCCGGCTTCGGTCTGCCACCATCACTTTTCCGGACCGCCTCCAGAAAACTCCGATCTTTCGTCTTGAGTCTGGTCGGGTCTTTTTAGAGGTTCCAATGAGGCGGTCCGACTGGGCACCCCGGATTCCGTTTTTGTGGAGTATGTGCACAAGCATTCAATCCCCTTGTCCGAGTTACAGCTAGCCATACGAGCTTTGTCTTTCTAGATATATCTCCAAGAATATCCATTTTGATGTGGTTTCAGTTTATGTCTCTCTAGACTTTCTGGCACATCTTCAAATAATCGGCAGTCTTGCTTTCTCATAAATCGGATAACATGGACGCTATAACAGACAAAACCGAGCCATTTCGTCAGGTGGAAGATGTCGCAGACCACGATGCCGAAATCCAAAAAGATGAGGGTAACCGCCTTGGAGCCACCGGCGAATACATAGTCGTCGACGAGGAAATCTCCCGCCGCATAGTCCGGAAATTCGACTGGCGAATTCTGCTACTTGCAACCGTTATCAACCTGTTCTCCTTCATCGACCGTGTCAATATCGGAAATGCCAGACTCTTGGGCCTGCAGAAGGACCTTGACCTCGCCAAGGGCTATCGCTTCAACATCGCCCTGATGTGTCTGTTGATCTCGTACTGTGTTGTTGAGTTGCCTGCCAATATCGTGTGCAAGAAGATTGGAGCACATATTTGGATTCCGTTCTTAACTTTCGGGTTTGGAACTCTCACAATATTCATGGGACTTTTGAAGAACAAGGAGGGTCTTTATGCTCTGAGGTTTCTACTTGGCCTTTTCGAGGGAGGCATTTCTCCGGGTTTGGTGTATATGCTTTCCATGTTGTGAGTCACATGTTTTTTTCGGCGGTATGCTGTCTCAATGTTAATTACTCCACTCAGTTACCGAAGAAGAGAACTTGGTTTCAGAATCAGTATTTATATCTCCGCCTCTACAGCAAGCGGTGCATTCGGCGGTCTCCTTGCAATTGGCTTGTCCAAGATTCCACAATGGGGCATGATCCATACATGGAGAAACATCTACATCTTCGAGGTAAAAATTACTGACTTTTTTATCGTTAGACTACACCTAACATGAGGACAGGGCTTGATCTCGGTATTCCTGGGCGTTATATCATACTTTCTCCTCCCCAGTGACCCATCAACTGCGAAGTTCCTCACCTACGAGGAAAAAGTGGTCGCAGCAGATAGGTTACGACTTGACGCCGAAGGAACAAGCGAAGCTACTCACGCAACATTCAAACATGTGCTTCAGGCACTGTCTAGCATCCCCACCCTTCTCTGTTCTCTGGGTTTCTTCCTTGGAGCGTAAGGATATTTTCTCCTCATAACACGGTCCGAATTAATATAAGCGCAATGCTAACACGGAAGGTTTAGCACTGCGATTCAGTCATTCTCCCTCTTCGCGCCATCTATCCTTGCCGGAATGGGCTACTCAAATGAAAAAGCACAGCTCCTCTCTGTCGGTCCCTATGTATGTGTTGCTTCTCCATCTTGTGCTTGTATGCCAGGACACACTGACATTTTTCCAGGTCTCCGCAGCTATCCTCTCTATCATCATCGGCTGGCTCTCAGATCGGTACAAGAATCGCGGCATCCCAATTATGTGCACTGTGCCACTCGGTATTGCAGGGTTCTTCATGCTCGCCCTCGTGCCTGAAAACCGACCAGCGGTCAAATACGGGGCCATGTATCTTGCTGCTGCTGGCATCTACGGGTTCCAGCCACTTTGGCTCGCATGGGTATGTAACACCAAATATATCTTAAGCATAATCAGTACAGTACTAGCATATTAAATTTTAATAGGCCGTCAATAACTCTGCAACCCCAACCGTCCGCGCTGCCGCCTCAGCGACAGTCTTCTGCGTCGGTGGCCTCGGCGGCATTATCGCGCCGTGGGTGTATCTTCCACAGGGAGCGCCGCAGTACAAGAACGGACATGTTATTCTGCTTTCGTTCACTTGCGCAGCGTGGGTTGTCTGCGCAGTTATTATCGCCTTTATTAGGTTTGAGAATAGGTCGAGAGAGTTGGGCAAGAGGGATCATAGGCTGAATGGGTTGACGAAGGAACAGGAGTTGGATTTGAGCTCGAATCACCCGAGCTTTAGATATTTAATCTAATGGGGGATGGAAGTTCTCTCACAGTTGGACACTTCTTCTTGTGATCTGTTGGGCAATTCGCAATTTAATTAGAAAATAAATTTTAACATGTGTTCATCAACTATCATGTCTCACAGTTATTACGATGACTATTTAATAGCGAGTAGTCTGCATGCCAAGCCCTGAATAGTCTCCTTTGTTGAAATGAATGATGTGAAAATGCTTGATTGTAAAACTATCTAATCTAGGATAGGGCTCTCATAATATAGAGAGCCAGAAATAAAGGCTTAAAGGCTGGCGTTTGATACATGGATGTTTCCATGCATCTTCATGATGATTCTCATGGATTCTGCAAACGGAGAATGCCCCGGTGCCTACGGGCACTAAACCCTCCATTCAACATCCTTTTCCCCGACATGGAGTCAACCTTAACCCCGCAACGCTAGTCGCGACGCTAGAGTACCCCGACAACCATAACATTGCCTTATGCTACCCTGCTTCTTCCTTAGTTCTTAAGTGTAAATTGATCACGACTCTCTATTTGTATAACCGCTTTGATTTGATCTGTTTCTTGTATTAGTTGCGCCCTCCTACACTTGACTATCACTTCCCACCTCCAATGGGATGGCCGACTTCAGCCGCCTCGAGGGCGTTCCAACAAGCATGAACTCCACGCCGATGCAAACGGGAAACGAGGTAGAGGGCCAACCAGAACCAGAACGAAGGTTTCAATGTAACATCTGCACGAATTCCTATGACCGGGCTGACCATATGCGGCGGCACTATCGAACTCGTACGAGTCCCCTTCGATACCTGATCTGAAATTTCTGAGTCATTGACTGTGCACTTATAGACGACAATGTACGCCAATTCAGATGTAACATATGTTCACAAAGTTTCGCTAGACAGTAATATAAGCCCCAAAAGCGCAACTTCTTCTTTGAATTTTTATGACGGTCGCTGATTCCAATCTCGCAGCGATTTGCTCACGCGCCATAAGAGGAAACATGAGCGTGATGCGCGAGCCGGCGAGAGGAATCCAGGAAGCCATCACGCGCGTGTCAGTAAGGCTTGTCAGAATTGTGTAGTAACGAAGTCTCGTTGTGCGGAGCCGAAGCCATGTATGAGATGTGTGAGGAAGGGTCTGCAATGTATAGTACCCGACAGCACGACAAATCAGTCTGACGCCGCCGCTCAGAATTCCTCAGTGCATGCCGATGATCTTGAGATCGCTGGGAATCAGCTGCAGATCTCGGACTTATCTAGTCTGATGCAGCAGGATGGAATTGTTAACTCTCAGATGTCGACCTCCGCAACATTCCAATCCGGAATGCCTTACACTTTCCATTATCCTCTCTACGGTGACGATGGTATGTCAAGCATATCAACATTTCCGGGACCTAACGGATTTATGGCCTCATATAACAACTCCGGTCAGTATTACTCACAGTTCGATCACAATCTAGCATTTGAATCCAGCGGCATTGATTTCGACCTGTTTGACATATTCGCCGGAAGCTCAGACCTTAGCTTTCCAGCAAATCCCTTGCCAGATCTAGAGGAGTACGCCAATGAACGGCTCACACCACGGACGCTAGAAGTTTTAGACTGCTCGCCCTTTCTCTGGAAGCCCAACAGCCAGGATCCCGCAGTCCCTGAAAACAGCGCCTACGCCGTTGATGAAGATAACCCCGAGACGTCGCCAAGGACGATAGAGCAGGTAATAAGCGGTGGTTTCAATGCCGGCATCCAGCCGCTCAATGATGGCTGTCGCGATGCTCTGCTAGTAATGGTGTCGAAGATCACAAAGACGCCTTTTCGGAACGGCTCGTTCCCATCAACTGCGCTGTTTAATATTCTAGTGAAGGCGTTCTTTATACGGGAGACATATCGAATAGATACGTGGATGCACGCTGCGAGTTTCCATCCGCCGTCGACGCAAACAGAGCTTTTGGGGGCGGTGATAGCGGCGGGGGCGACGCTGCTTGTTGTGCCGGTGTTGTGGAAGATGGGCCTTGCAATGCAGGAGACGATACGGATTGCTCTTTATGAATATGTGAGAATAGACTCGCCATTAACTGGTGGGCTGGTATATGAAGCTAATTGTCTGCGAAGATTGAAAATGATAATAGATGCGTGAGAGACCTCGAAGTTCAGCAGGCGTTTATGATGTGGATAGAGCTGGGCTTGTGGAGCGGAGATCCAAGAAAGATTGAGTTCTCTGAGGCAGCCGGACAGACTATCACTACGGTACGTTGACCACACTTGAGTCGGTAATCGGCTGCCACAGCGCCGTTTGTGGACGGACGCGGTCATTGCTCGGCAGCGGAATCATGGCCTCTGTCCTCCTTCATGAGGCTGTCAGGCATTGTTAAGATTTGCCAGTTGCACTAGTATAGTATCCGGCGGTGCTCATGGTTCTTGGCATCTCTTTTTTGAGTGTCTGCTGACAAGAACAGATGGTCCTACGTTCAGGCGCCTTCTCTCACAGATACTATCCTCTCCTTGAACCGCCGACAGCAGAAGACGACACAGGCACACTAAGGGCAAAATGGCTAACCTGGGCAGAACAAGAATCTCGTAAAAGGTGAGAATGTCATGCATAACCCCTCTCTAATTTTAGCTAAGCACGACTATAGACTCGCCATCCGCGTCTTCCTCCACCAAATCCGCGCCTCCATCGCCTTCCTCCAAAACCCCCCCATCTCCCTCTCCGACCTCTCTCTCCCGCTCCCCTCCTCCCGCGACCTCTGGCTTGCCCGCACAGCCGAAGAATGGCGCGCCCGCTTCCTCCTCCGCCAACCTCCACCCCAGCACCCTCAGCACCCCGACGCCGCCCATGCCCCAAACATCTCCTACACCTCCACTTACCTCGACACCAACGCCTCCAACATCGACACCCAACTCGGCACCCTCCTCATCCTCTCCAGCTACTGGACCCAAATCTCCGCCTACCACTCCCTCCGCGCGCTCTACCACTCCGACTCCCACCCCTCCTCCAACCCGCAGACCCCGCCCGTCTGGCTGACGCTCCAATACCAAGAACTCTACCGCGACCTGCAATCCTTCCCCTCGCGCTTTTCCCCCCACATCACCGGGTCCTCGGGGGGCTCAGACGAAATCATCTTCCTGCACTCCCTCCTCTCCATGCTCCTCCAGATCCCCATCGCCAAACTCCAGCGCCTCGCGGGGCGCATGGGCGAGCACGAGACGGGGCGCGCGTACGACGCCCTCCGCGCCGGCTGGGCATGGAGCATCGAGAGTAGGAGAGCGGCGTGGCATGCGGGACAGGTGCTGAGTAACGCGAGGTGCTGGCCGCAGACGCATCTTAGTGGTTTCTTTGCGTTGACGGTGTATCAAGCTGCGTTGACGCTGTGGGGGTACGGGTTTGTTTGCTTACCCGCCCACACACCCGCGCCTTCGATAGATAATACGGAGTCGAACAGCGGGCAGGTGCAGACGCGGGTCCGTCTCGACCAGCCCGAGACGGCGGAAGCGAGGGCGTTCGTCAACTTGGGCTACGGGAGTCCTGGCATCACTTCGATTCCCCCTCCTTCTCCTCCTTACCCCAATGACCTTCCGACCACGGCCACGCGCACGGGAGAGGGCTTCGTGTCGCTGCAGGATTTACCGGGTGTGATGAGGGTGGGTGCGGAGATACTGAGAGAGAATTATAAGGGCGGGGAGGGAGCGAGGGCCGAGGGGAAGTGCCTCCCGCCGCTGGTGGAGAGTTTGCTGGGCCTGATGGAGCGTGTTGGGGCGAGGAGGAGGCCTGAGAGGTGAAGCCCGATGCACAGTCGTGAGATGATTTTATGTAGCAGGATATTATCACAGGGCGCGGACGGTATAGGTAGGTGTATATAGCGAGGGAAAAAAAAAAAAAACGGGGACATGTTGTATTATTGTTTTTTATTTGTGATTGGGGTTTTTGTGTATATTTTTCATTGACAGGGGTGTGTTCTTTTGTGAGCAGAGCGAGCGCACGGTTCCAACGATTAGTTTAAATCCGTACACAGGCGCTTAACCAGGCATGTTTGCCTTGTTTAGGCGTCAGTCACAGAATTGAATCACGACGGACCAGATCTCACCATCATTGTTTCTCTTTTAATCCTATTCACATTATCATTGTTTCTCTTTCAATCCTGTTCACATTACCAGTATTCAAAAAAATGCTCGCAGCACTGTCAAGGTTTATCCAGTCAGCATACACTGCGGTGATGTTCTCCTCAACCCGGCGCACGCCCACCGGCACTCAGAATGTCTTCAACCTCAGCCATCCTAACCCCGTCAGCTTCGACTTCTCCACCTTATCCATGACGGGCCTCAAGATCACCATTCCACCCTACAGCGGCTGGGTAACCCAAAGCCACTGGCATGAGACGGCTCCGGCCTGCGAGACTATCGAGCCGCTAGAAGGCTGCTTCATGATCAGTCACAGCTCTGTGACTTCAAGGAGCAGCGGCAATGTCATAGGTGGTGGCAAAGGCTTCGTGATGCCCATAGTTCCTGGGATAATAGTTAAGTGGCAGCGGGATCCGCTGAAAAAAAGCGGAGCTGGTGCAGAAAGAGAGGCTGTGGTATTCAGCTTGAAGGGCTCTGTAGAGATGTTTGATTTCTATCGACAAGTCTGCAGCGTCAACCAGGACGCGGAGGTGTATTTTCGATTGCCATCAACGCCTTTGTGGCTGCGAGGCCTATACGCGTCCTGGGCCTGGGTACCGTATTTTGGGACGCGCGTGAGAGCATGGTTGGTAAACCGGCTTCTGTGGGTCCAGCTACGAGTTATCTACCACAAGAACGACTACTTGACATATGAGGGGGCAATACCTTATACATGGCCTTGGTGGGATCTGCCAGGGGCACAGAAACCTCCGGAGAAATGGATGGATCGTGAGCTGAAGAGTCGTGTGACGATTTCAAAGCTGGTGCAAAAGTGGTGTTATTGGATTGGGACAACGTTGTTGGGGATGAGGGAAAGGTATGAAGAATACAACACAGCAGGGTCTCAGGACCTAGGCGTGGATATAAAGGGGGATTTGATCAAGGGATGATGGCCTTGTGTCGATTTGGTCGGAGCTTTTGGGTCAACATCTGCACTTAATGCGTGTGAGAACTTCAGGACGACTTGGGACTTGCCAACTTCAGTGGATTGAGTACAGTCCATAACAAATTTTACACTCAAATTCAATCTTAATTGTAGTTTACTCCCAGTCCTTAACTCCTAAGAATAAGGGAATAGGTTCGAAGTCGTGTAATGAATAGTGGGCATAAGTCCTCCACATGATTTTCAACTTAGGAGTTTAAATATGAGAGAACACAGAAGAATTCCTTGGTGTGATTAGGCCAATTGTTGGTTTCGACAAAGTCTAAGATTACTCGGTGGTTGAGGAAACCAACGCACCCACGATTAGGCGAATTTATGCGCTTTCGCTGACTCTGGAGACCGTACGGCGTACGCTGACATGAGAACTGCCAACTGGATCAAGCAAGTCTTGGGAAACGTGGGGATTTCGCAATGGATCCCACGATTAAACTAGATTTTTGTTGTTAATCAACACATGGTGGCAAATTCGAAATCGCACTAAATGCAGGTTGCGCACGGTAACAGGACGGAGTTAGTAGGAAAGGAGAGGATAGGAGCTATCGGACTTAAGATGCTTAAGTTCGAATTACTTGCGAGTACGTCATAATCAGTGACGAAGGAGACATGAGACAGCTGTTCTGCTTTAACATAAAGTTCAAGAGCTCGCCCGCAATACAGTGACATTAATTAGATCCTACTCCATTTTGAAGGAAAAAGAAGAGTACCTGTCGCCTCAAAACCATCAAGATCTATCTCTCCAAAATGTCTGATATATGGACACCCGCCCCGGAACCCCCGACAGAGCTTGGGCGCTATCGCGTCCTCTCCTCCTCGGCGGGCATCAGGGTCTCCCCTCTCCAGCTCGGTGCCATGTCCCTCGGCGAGGCCTGGTCTGAGTTTATGGGCAGCATGGATAAAGAATCTTCCTTCAAGCTCCTCGACAGCTTCTACGAAGCTGGTGGCAACTTTATCGACACGGCCAATAACTATCAGTCCGAGCAGTCAGAGATTTGGCTAGGCGAGTGGATAGCTAAACGCAAAATCCGGGACCAACTCGTCATCGCTACTAAATTTACAACGGACTATAAATCCTACGAGTTAGGGAAGGGGAAGGCTCCGAATCATTGCGGAAATCACAAAAGGAGTCTTCACATGAGCGTTCGAGATTCGTTGAAGAAGCTGCAGACGGATTGGATCGACATACTGTATTTGCATTGGTGGGACTATACGACATCGATTGAGGAGATCATGGACAGTCTCCACATCCTCGTTGAACAAGGGAAGGTCCTCTATCTCGGTATCTCTGATAGCCCTGCATGGGTTGTCAGCGCAGCAAATTACTATGCCAGAGCTCATGGCAAGACGCCTTTTAGTATCTACCAGGGCCGGTGGAATGTTCTGCTCCGCGATTTTGAACGAGAGATCATTTCTATGGCGCGCCATTTCGGTATGGCTCTCGCACCATGGGATGTGCTCGGTGGTGGCAAGTTCCAGACGAAGAAGGCACTCGAGGAGCGCAAAAAGAAAGGCGAAGGACTTCGGAGTCTGACTGGGCCAGGCCAAAGCGAAGATGAAGAGAGGATGAGTGAAGCGCTTTCCAAGGTTGCATCAGAGCATAATATAGAGTCCGTCACGGCTATCGCCCTCGCATATGTCCTGTCCAAGGCGCCAAACGTCTTCCCTCTCGTCGGTGGAAGGAAGGTAGAGCATCTGCAGGACAATATCCAGGCATTGAAGATCAAATTGACGGCGAAGCAAATCGAGTATTTAGAGAGTATCAAGCCACTGGACGTGGGATTTCCGAGCAATTTCATCGGTGAGGATCCGAAGGTGACGGGCAGTGCCAGTGGGCTTCTTGCATCTAATGCGCCTCTGGCATTTGTCAAAGTTCAAAAGGCAATTGGATATGAGGGCAAATGATATCCCATAGAGCGGTTAGGAATTGAATTGAATTGCATTTTACCTTCGAATCTTCATTTTGATATGAATTATTGCCAGTTACTAGCACCGCATTCCTAAGCATCCTAGGTGTAGAAAGTCAAGAAGTGACAGTAAGACTGTTGTATAAATCTATATAAGCTAGAGCAGGTCTTTCGTAATATAGAGGGCCAGGAACAAAGGCTCAAAGGCGGGTGTTTCATGCATGGGCATGAAGATGCTCACTGATTCTCAAATGTGAGAATCCCTGGGTGCCTACAGACATAGTATCCAGGCCGAATACGTACTATGAAAATCCATAAGGCATGTGACTAGTGTTTCTGAATTGGAAGAAGTATCGGATTAGCTGGCCTAGGACAATAAATGACTTTTTTGTGCGTACCCCTCGCTATGACGGCCCAATCTACTCCACTGTAGTGTTGCTTGCGTGGTGTTCGTCTCAGGACAGTCACATTTTGGAAGTCACTTTCTGATGACTTGTGGCAACTCTATGACAAGGGAAGCTCACCGTCTGCAATCTGAAATCCTCCTGTGGCTCGACAACACAAGGGGCGGGCAGGTTGCCAAAGGTCTAGGTCTACGAATTCAATCGAAAGCCCTTCCCAGGAGCCTCTGAAAGATTCAGAGAAATCTTTCCGGCCCAAAACAATCCCAATAATGTTCGGAAAGATCTTTAGGAGTTCGAGCCATTCCACCGTGGACATCGAAATGAGTTGAGACTGGCATCTTCCCATCGAGAGTGTTGAATAAAGGATTTGGAATTTGGGTGTGGTGCCTGTAGGCACCCGGGGATTCTCAGTTTGGAGAATTCATGAGAATCTCCATGCGCATGCATGGAAGATTCTATGCATCAGACACCAGCCTTTGAGCCTTATTTCTGGCTCTCTATATTATGAGAGCCCTATTCTAGACTAGATACTTTTACAATCAAGCATTTTACATCATAGATTTCTACAGAGAGGAGCAGACCCAACAGATGGTTTGATGGCATAGAGCTGCACGGATGGCAGCTTGGACGATAGATCCATCGGACCATCGGTTTCATGGCTGATGCCAATTGGAGCAAACCCGGCTGCTGCGCCAGCAGTACCCCCAGACGACGAGACCGAAGGAGTCCGTCACGATGTTAGCACTTGCTTCTTGTTCTTCTTGCTGCAATCTACACAAGCCGCGTTAAAAGGACGCCTCCTCTAACATAAGGGGAGTCTGCCTATAACACGTTTATAGTCTATCATTTTAAGTATTTGTTTGGTTTGCCAAGACCCGTCTACTAGCCGAAAACTCTACATTACTAGCTGTAGCAAAGCCAAAGATTAGGCTTATATGGTTCAGGTCTCCCGTCTCAACACAAAGCTGAATAGGAGAATCGTAAAGAGCTCCTTGAAATTGAGGCATATCATCTCTACATGGATAAATTAGGGGTCTATCTGTTGAACGCTGTTACGAATATCAAAGGCTTCACTATGTGTGTTGCTTGTGTGTTGTGTTGTTCACGTGTATAAGGCAGAAGTGTTCGCTAGCAAGGTAGCTAGCCGGGTGTGCGTTTGTGCACGAGAACC
>Ga0123337_10006370_pt1 | contig 11289 bp, 9 predicted proteins | sample frozenSSSSmetaG_FD_89792 | JGI IMG/M metagenome (GOLD analysis project Ga0123337, IMG submission 89792) | Glacier valley bacterial and archeal communities from Borup Fiord, Nunavut, Canada, to study Microbial Dark Matter (Phase II) -... | ecosystem: Environmental > Aquatic > Freshwater > Ice >...
ATGGAACGTGAATAGGCGACCATGAACGGATTCTAAGCATTTCATGGGCTGATTCATTCGCCCTCCATTCGCCTGACCGTTGCGGAGAACGGTCCCTGCCATTTTTAAGACAGCCTCTCAGGGAAATGGACGTTTTCGGCTTGGTTCGGCAGGGATTCACCAACGACGAGATCGGCCGCCTGCTGGGGATTTCGGAACGGACCGCGCGGGCCCACATGGGCACCATTCTGGAAAAGCGCCACGTCTCGGACCGGGCCGCGGCGGTCGCCCGCGGCTTCGAAACCGGCATCCTGAAGACCTGAACCGGGTCCTCCGATCCATTGGCGGATCCGCCAATGGACCTTTCCGGAGATTCTGGGCAGATTAACGTGGTTGCGGCAATTCGTGATGGGAAAGCAGACCTAACTTGAAGCTGCCGCTTTCAAGATGAAAACCTGACCGTCGATTCCGTTACCCGCAAATTCACTCCGGCTCCATTCCATGGATCCGCCGGGGCATTTGGAGATGGTCCGGATGTCGCCGCGTGACCGCTCCCGTTTCCAACCCATCACCGCCTAACATGAAGAACAATATCCTTTGGATTTTGATGAACCCACAATCGGGCGCCAGGAACCGGCGTCGGGGGCTGACGTTGGTGGAACTGCTGGTCGTGATCTGTCTGATCGCAGTGCTTTGCATGCTGACGGTTACGATGGTCAGCAAGGCCCGGCAAAGCTCGCGCTCGACGCGATGTTTTGTCAGCTTGCGCCAGATTTTTGTGGCCCCCCAGATTTATAGCCAGGATCACAATGGCCAGGTGGTGCCCGGCGAGTCGTGGAATGGCTCGACTCATTTGTTCTGGCACTGGATTCTGCGCCCTGACCTCAATGGCCGCGGCGTATTCGACGACGTGGATGATGCCCCGCTCCGCTGCATGCATGGAGATCAGGAAAGGAGTTCCTAATTCCTGGGCCTGGGGATACGGCACTAACAGCAGACCGGGCATGGAGGGGGCATCCACGTCCGGGCTCCAGGGAAGCTACAATGCGGAGCAGGTCAATGTAAGCAAGCCGACCACTTGGCAAAGGTCCTTCAAACAGGATGAAATCACCCAAACGAGCAGGCGCCTCTTCATATGCGACTCGAAGGAGTGGCAGGTGGCGGCTTCCGCTTCGGGACAGGCTCCGTTCCCGGATTACGATCGTCACGGGAAAGGGAAGTGCAATACGCTGTTCTTCGATGGGCACATTGCTTCACTGAACAAGAAGGAAGTGAATAAAGCGCTATACGATCCGGGAAGTTGAGCATTCCCGGCCCATCGCCCTCCCCTCCCCCGCTCGATTTCCAATCACCCGTCAACACCACCTTTGGAAGGCAATTCCAATTGATAGGTTTGCGCGGGCATGGACCCAACACCGGCAGCCGCGGCAGCTCCGTGATCCAGCCGTCTCCCGCGACCTTGAAACCGGTATCCTCAGGATGGAAACCGGTTTCCCGCATTCATTGGCGGATCCGCCAATGGACGCATTTCCGGTTCACCCGCAGATTGGCTTCGTTCGCTGCCATTCCAAACTCAGGAATCCGCCCCAAGCAATATTAGACCAAATGACGACCTAACGAATCATCGCCATCTCTATCGTCTCATCAGCGGGCTCGTAGAACGCGTTCGGATCCTTCAGCCCGCCGGCGCCAGGCGCACGATCCGGTCGGGGCCATTGAGAATCACGTAGATCAGGCCGTCCGGGCCGGTGGCGACATCGCGCACGCGGCCGATGTTTTTCAGGATGATCTCCTGCGAGACGACCTTCTTGTCCACGAGCCGGATGCGGCGGACTTCCTGTTGGGCGAGCGCGCCGACCAGCAGATCGCCCTTCCATTTCGGGAACTTGTCGCCGTTGTAGAAATCCAGTCCGCACACCGCGATGGAGGGCAGCCAATAGGCGATTGGTTGCTCGATGCCTTCCTTCGAGGTGACGGAAATCACGGGCTTTCCATCAGGCCCCGGATAGCTCATCGGCATGCCATCGTAGTTCATGCCCAGCGTGACCACCGGCCAGCCGTAATTTTTCCCGGGAAGGATCAGGTTCAGCTCGTCGCCGCCGCGCGGGCCGTGCTCGGTGTCGTAAAGCGCGCCGTCGCGGGGATCCATCGCGAGTCCCTGCGGATTGCGATGACCGTATGACCAGATGCCGGGGATGGCGTCCGGGGTGTTGACGAAGGGATTGTCGGCGGGCACGCGTCCGTCGTCGTGCAGGCGGTGGATCTTGCCGTTAGGCCGTTTCAAATCCTGCACTTCCATCAACCCGCCGCGCTCGCCGATGACAAAATAGATGAAACCCTTGTCGAAAACGAAGCGCGTCCCGAAATGCACGCCTGCGCCGGAGCGGAACTTCGGATCCGGCCGATAGATCCATTCCTGATCGGTCCACTGGTGATCCTTGATCTTCCCGCGGACGACGGCGGTGATGCATTTGACGTCGTCCTTGCCATCCGGTTTTTTCTCGCGGGTGCCATCCGAGAAGCCGAGATAGACCCAGCCGTTCTTTGCGAAATCCGGGTGGATCGCGACTTCCATCAGACCGCCCTGACCGTGATCGATCGTCGCGGGAATTCCTTCGACTTCGGCGGGATCCAGTTTTCCATCGGCGGTGATGAATCTCAGTTTTCCGGATTTCTCCGTCACCAGCTTCCGGCCATCTGGCAGAAACGCGATCGCCCACGGATTCTTGAGTCCGCTTTCCACCAGCATCTCGATTCGGTATTGCTCCAGCTCCGTCTTCGTGACCTTGTCCGGCGATGGCACCGGGTAGCTCATGCCCTTGGCGAGCGTCTGCTTTTCCTTTTCTCGCAGGAAAATGACAAGCGAGCGGATCTGGTCGGTGGTGAGGATTCCTTCCCAGGGATTCATGCCGAGCGCGACGTTGCCCTTGGCGATGGACTTGAAAATCTCCGCGTCGGTGCTGCCGTGTTTCCACTCGCCATCGACCAGCGAACCGCCCTGGCCGCCCTCGAATTTCGCGCCGTGGCAGCCGGAGCAATAGTTGCCGTAAAGTTCCTCGACTTTGACTTTCTGGGCAGCGGCGATTCCGGCGAGGGAGACCAGCATGGGAAGGATGAGTTTCATGATCGGTTGGTGGTGGAATTCTGAAAACGTAGATCGCGGATGGTTCTTACGCCCATTTTTTAAAACGCCCATTCCGCGCCAACCCACAGCGAGCGCGGGGCCGCCAGCGTGCGGATGCCGTCGCTACTCAGGCCGGTTTGGATTTCCTCGTCGAACAAATTCTCGACCCGAACCTGATAGATCGCATTCGCCACCCGCCATGACGCGCCGATCCGCACGCTGGTGTAGTCCGGGATCTCGCGGCTCGCCAGCGCGTCGTCGTATTGCGAGGAGCCGTATTCGCAGCCCGCGAACACCGTGATCTGCTCCGTCGCCCGCCAATCGCCGCTGGCCACCAAGCGCAGATCCGGTGCTTGTGGAAACGGTTTTCCTTCCAGCAGCGGCTGACTTTCCGAGTCGCTGAACTCGGTGTCCGACCACAGCGCGCTGAGTCCCAGCGTCACCTCATCCACCGGCAACCACTCGATCTGCCCCTCGACCCCGAGCACCCGCGCTTGATCGACATTCTGCCGCTGGGAGCCGGTGCCGTCGGGCGGGAGGACGCCGAAAATCGCCGTGATTTCCGCCGGATCGGTGATCGGCACGTTGGCGATGGCGTCCGAAATCCAGTGATGGAAAACCGAGGCGCGCATCGTGAGATGGTCCGCCGGTTTCCAATCGAGTCCGCCCTCGATACTGAAAAACCGCTCGGGATCGAGGTCCGGATTCGCCTCCACAATGTCGCTGCGGACGCGGAACGGGCGGTGCAGTTCGTTCAGAGTGGGAAGCCGGAACGCCGAGCCTGCGGAAACCCTCCCCTGTAAATCGCTCATGAGCTCACGCGCCAACTCGACCGATGCGGAAGGCTCCACGCCGTCACGGTCTTTCTGATAGTCTGTCCGCAGCGGCGAGCCGTCGGAGAGCGACGTCTCGATCCGGCGTCCGTCCGTTAGCTGCCAGTAGTCGAGTCGGCCGCTCGCGTCGATGCGGGTGGCGGTGTCGATCTTGTATCCCGCCGCGCCGAAAATCCCGCCAAACGCCTGATCTCCGCCAGCCTCGCGGCGGCGGAAGGTTCCGGCGTCCTCATTGGTCTCGCCGGTGATGAATCGGGTGTCCGCACCGCCGGTGTAGGTCCATTTCCCACCATCGTCCCAGCGCATCGTGAACGCGCCGCCGGTGCCTCGTCCGGGCACGTCGAACTGATCCAGCGCGAGTTCTTCGACCGACCTCGTATCGTCCAGCGAACTGAAGACCGACTCAAACTCGCGCCGCTGGTGGTAGGCGAGCGCCTGCCAGGAAAAATCGCCGTCGTCCGACGTGACGCGCAGGGCGAGGTCCACGGCTTCGGTCGAGTTTCCGGTGAGGGGCGTGCCGTTTCCGCGCTCCTCATGGTAGTAGGAAACCATCGGCTCGACCGTTAGACCGGGCGCGGCGAGCCAGGCGAATTTCAGATCACCACCGTAAAGGTCGGTCTCCAGCTTGCGGTCGATCGTCCCGCGCTGCGAGGAATCGACCGCATAAAATCCATCCGAATGCAGGCCGAACGCGGCGAGGGAAACCGCCAGCGTTTTTTCGGCGTTGGTCATCTGATGGACGGTCGAGCCGCTGATCGTGCCCTGGCTGCCGCCGCCGATTTTCAGGACATGACGGTCTTCGAACGGCGCGTAGCCATTCATCTGGATCACTCCTGCCAGGCTTTGGTTGCCCCACACGGTTGATTGCGCCGACGGCACGATGCGGATGGAATCCAGCGTCGCCGCATCGTAGCGCGCCCAATAAACCCAGCCGCCGAACGGGTCGTTCTGCGGGATGCCATCCAGCAGAACGAGTGTCCGGGAGGCGGCGGTCGCGCCGGTGTTGCGAAGACTGACGCCGGCGGATGTCGGATTGCCGAAAATCGCGGACTGCCGGCGATAGAGCGAGAAAGACGGCTCGCGCGCCAGCATTTCATCGATGGTCCGCGGGGCAGCTTCCTGCAAATCCTCGCGATCCCACACGGCGAGCGGAGCTTCCGGGGAAATCCTGCGATCGGCGAGCACGACCATTTCCGGCAGCAGTTCCACGGATTGAGCTTGGACCGGGAGGGCGAAGAGGATCGGGAGGATCAGGATAGAGTGGAGCGGGCGGGTCACCGGGCGGTCGTAGCGGTTTTCTCCAGATCAGGCAACTTTTCCGCGCTTGATCTTCAATGCCCGCCGCCCTCTGATCGAGGGAGTCAATCCACTTGCCCATGAAAATCGAAACCCTCTGCCTTCACGCCGGCTATAGCCACGACCCCACGACGAACGCCTGCGCCGTTCCGGTTTACCGCACCGCATCGTTTATCTTCAACAGCACGGAACACGCCGCCAATCTCTTCGGCCTCCGCGAGCTCGGCAACATCTACTCCCGCCTGATGAACCCCACCAACGACGTGCTCGAGCAGCGCGTCGCCGCGCTTGAAGGCGGCGCCGCGGGACTGGCCGTCGCATCCGGCACCTCCGCGATTTTCTACTCGATCATCAACCTCGCCCAGGCCGGCGACAATATCATTTCCGCTAGAAATCTCTATGGCGGCAGCTACACCCAGTTCAAGGACATCCTCCCCGCGCTCGGCATTGAGGTCCGTTTCGTGGATTCGAACCATCCCGAAAATTTCGCCGCCGCGGCGGATGAAAACACCCGCGCGTTTTTCTGCGAATCCGTCTCGAACCCCGCTCTCGAAATTTCCGACATCGAAGCCATCGCAAACAGCGCGCACTCACTCGGCCTGCCGCTCATCGTTGACTCCACCTTTTCCACGCCCTACCTGACACGCCCGCTCGATTTCGGCGCGGACATCGTCGTCCATTCCCTCACGAAGTGGCTCGGCGGCCACGGCACCGGCATTGGCGGCATCGTGATCGACTCAGGAAAATTCAACTGGGCCGGCGGCAAGCATCCGCTTTTCGACGCACCGGACGGCTCCTATCACGGCCTCCGCTGGGGCCACGACCTGCCAGCCCCGCTCGCGCCGCTCGCCTACATCCTGCGCATGCGCACCGGCCCGCTCCGCAATCTCGGTGCCTGCCTCTCGCCGGACAACGCGTGGATCGCCCTGCAAGGCATCGAAACCCTGCCGCTGCGGATGGACCGGCATTGCGAAAACTCCCTCGCCGTTGCGAAACATCTGCAAGCCCACCCCGCCGTCGAGTGGGTCCGCTACCCCGGGCTTCCGGACGATTCCCAAGCACCTCTCAACGAAAAATATCTCCGCGGCAAAGGTGGCTCGATGGTCGTCTTCGGTATCAAGGGCGGCGCGGTGGCCGGCTCGAAGTTCATCGAATCACTCAAGCTCTTCAAGCACCTCGCCAACGTCGGCGATGCGAAGTCGCTCGCCATCCATCCTGCGACCACCACCCACTCGCAACTCAACGAGAAGCAACTCCTCGACTGCGGCATCCCGCCAGAACTCATCCGCCTCTCCGTCGGCATCGAGCACATCGATGACATCCTCGCCGATCTCGACCAGGCCATCGCCACCGCCATTTCCGAATAGGGGAATCAAAGTCGGGGTCAGTTGATAGAAATCAAGATTCCGTCTTAATGAAATCCAAGGACCCCGTCATTCAAACTTCTCGCAGAAAGGAGATTTCAGAGATTTCATCGCTTACGGCGGTGGCTCGGCGGAAACGGTGGCGGCCAATGGTTCCGTGGCTTTGCGCCGTTTCAGCCAGTCGATGATGCGTTTTTTCAGGGCGGTGGCGGCAGCGGCGTCTTGGGCGGAAATGATGGGGCCAAACGTTTGGCGGTAGGTTTCGATGGTGGGATTCTCCAACACTTTCAGGTAGGCAATTGGCAGTTGATGGGCAGGGTCTGTGCCGAGGGCTTTGATGAGCGATGGAGCGAGGTGGTGCGCCGTGATGACGGAGATTTCGAGATCGTGAAGCATAACATCCGGCCCGGCAGGCTCTGGGAATGCCATAGGTGGAATAGGAGGAAAGCGCAGGGGAGAGAAAGATTGCGCTGGGGGTGGTTGCGCGGTGAGGCAGGCGGCGAGCCACTCGACTGCGGCTGCGGGCTGTTTGGAGCGAACCAAATTTTCGGTCAGGAACGGGAACCAGTGTTGCTGAATGAGCAACTTGCGGAACGACGACGCCATGGCAAGGTCTTGTTTGAGGAGGGTCCCGTGAATGAAGTTTAGCAGATAGATTGCGGGGGAATTACGGCTTGGGTCTGGCGGGATGTCCAGGGGTGGCAGCGCGAAGAACGCGGCGATGTCGGCTAAGCCCGGTTGAGTGAAACGAGCGAGGATTTCCGGCTGGCCCAGTAAGCCGAGGAAGCGATTCGTGTTGAGCTGGCGGAGTTTGCCAAGGACGCTGCGCAGCTCAGTCAGATCGCCGTCGCTTCCGAGGCTGCGGGCGATGAGTTCGATGGACTCCACATCATCCGGGCAATCGGCCAGCGATTGGCGGGCGCTGGCAAGCCCCGCAGCGGTGGGGGCTTGGTATGGGATTTGCGGCGGCTTGGGCGGATAGGTATCGGGATCGCTCCGCGGGACGGGCTGGGAGCGTGCGGGACCGATCGCGATGGCGGCGCTCACCGAAGTCAGTTCATCGTTCCGCTCCTTGGGGATGCCGTGTTTTCCCATCGACAGCAAATCGGCGGCGGCCCGGCGTACCGCTGCGGGCGCGCCGCCGAGCGAACCCAACTCCAACAACGCGACGGGATTGCGCGGTCGGTCACCGTGGCGCATTGAAACACCGTCGCTGGCGCGGAATAGGACGAAGTCAGCCTCGTTGCGGGTGCGCAATTGCTCCATGTGGCGGGCGGCGCGGTCACTGGCATCGCTCGGTGCTTTGACGAGCTTGCGGTGAATGGCGAGATCGATAGCAGTCGCATGCAGGCTTTGCTCAGGCAGGAGTGCGCGGAGGCGAAGCGCGATTGCCAAGTCCAAGGGTCCTGCCCAACTGGCATCAATGACTTGGCGGAAACCCGGAAAGCGGCGGCTTAACCAGAGCAATTCCCTATCGCGGCCCGGTTGCTCGAAGATCCAGCCGGGGCGCACTGCTTCTTCGCTGACGAAGCGGTGGCCGTCATCGCGGGCGTAGCCGACTGGAAATCCACTGATGCCCGGTCCGTTGAACCAATTAAGAGCGTAGAGTCGGCCTTCGAGCGTTCGGCGGGAAGCGGCCTCGGTGACCGGCAGGGCAGCGGGGCTGATGCCGAGGTAGTCGCGCAAAATCACCGCATTTGGATCCTCCCCAAGCAACCAGCGACAGCTCCGAAGTGTCTCGTTGGTGTAATCGCCGCCGCGGGCCTGCAGGCGTCTGAACCAGGCGAGGTGAAATGCACTTTTGTTAGGTCCAAGTTTGATAAATGCGGCGTCGCTGTGGGCGGCGACCAGGGCGGCACTTTTCGAGGGGCTCCCGAGCAGCATTTCCGGCCAAAGTCGGAGCATTTCCGTCCAGGTCTCGGCGGACGGTTGGCGACCACTGATTACCAAGTGGCGAAGAGCGTTTCCCAGCAGGTCATTGGTCGGTTGGCTCCAGTCGATTTGCCGCAGCAACTCCCAGGCTGGAACTTCCAGCCCGGCTGCTTTCAGATAGCGAAAGCGGTCGATAATGGGCAGCCTGGCAAACTCCGGATGGGCGGTGAGGTACTGAAGCAGGAGCCCCGGTTCAGTGCGGTCACTCAGCATCTCGATCGCGAAGCGCGCCGGGTCGATGGCAGCGGCGTGGCGGTAATAGTCGGCCGGGGGGAAAAACGGATCCAACGCTGGGTCTAGTGGGCGGGCAACGAGGGTGGCGTGTTTGAGGGCGCGCCACAGGCAGGCGCGGGCCGGGGCGGTAATTTTTTCCTTGGCGTATACCTTGCCGTTGCATCCTGCCAGATAGTTGAGGAAGGCGTTGTCAGGATGGCGGCCAGCAAGCTCGCAGAGCGGCAGCAGCGGGAGTTGGCCGATACCGTAGGTGCCGAGGGCGGTGAAATGACCGATGAACTCGTCCTCGCGGGTCATCCACAGGACCAAGAGACGGTTGCGGTCCACCGAACTGCGGAAGTACCTCGCGAGCTGGCGGAACAGCTCGCGGCGTTCCGGCAGCGTGCCTGCGCCGGAATTGATCACGGCTTCGATGGCGGGCGCGAGTTCGGGAGTGCAATTGTCGACTTCGAGGCACCAAGCGAGATCCGGCACCGTCGTGCCGGAGTCAGGTGCGGGGAGGGTGGTCCCGGCACCGAGGTCGAGGAATTTATCGGCGATCGCGCGAGTGACGGCGGATTCCTTGGCGAGGTCGGTGAACAGGGTGGCCGTGGTGCCTTGCTGGAGGGCGAGGTCGATGCGCGTGGTGAGCACAGAGCTGCGCCATTCCGAAATCACGCACTGTGGCTGCAGCCAGGCGAGGAACCGGGCGGTTTCGTCCCATTCGCCAAGCGCCATCAACGGCCGTAGCAACATTTCGAGTTTTGGCGGCGCATAGGCGGCGAAGGGGCCGATGGGGAGTTCCCGCTGGCACTCGGCAAACGCAGTGGTGGCCGCATCGAGTCGGCCGTTGCGGAAGAGCAGGCGGGTGCGTTGGAGTGGGTCGGGCCGGGATTCAGGCGCCGCGTCGAGCACCTTGAGGGCGGCTGCCGGTTGACCGCAGAATTCGAGCCATTGGCTGGCGAGAAGCGGTCCGGAGGGAGTTTCCGGGGCGAGCCAACCGGCGAGCAGGTCGCGCCGCTCGTCGGCGGAAAGCGGTAGCAGGGCCAGCGCCTCGACCCTGACTGAGACTCCCGCCCGGCTGAGTTCCCGCGGCGTGGTTTCTAATATTTCGAACACTCCATCTCCCTGCGCGGAAAGCGCCAACGCGAACAACAGGGAAAGCGGTGCGAGGGAGCGGTTGAAAAGCATGTCCACCGATACTGCTTAAGTCGGGCTTACCTTGCTGGACTTGCGGGAATCCGGAAATGAACGGAGTCGGGTCCGTGGAATTCAGTATCTGAGGTTTGTTCGCCACAACCCTGGCACCGGTGGCCGGCGACAATCTGGTGACGTTCGACGATTTGGAAATCATCGTGCGGGATTGAATGGGCGGGCGCACTCCAAATGCAAACCTCTCCAGTCGGCACTTGATTCGGGCGGGCGGCTGACCTCAGATGGAGTGTTCCAATTTCCACCATGAAAGACGCCATTTTCGCCAGAATCCGCTCCGCCACCGATGGCGTGAAAAACAAAGCACCCTATCCGAACTACGATCCGAAAATCGTCCACTCCGCGTCCAAGCTCGAAGGCACCGACCTGTGGGAAATCTTCTCCCGCAATTTCAAAGCTGTGAACGGACGGCCGATGGATTCCGTGGAGAAACTCGCCGACTTCCTCAATGGGAACAACCAACGCCACGGCTACTGCGATCCCGCCCTGTATGACTCTATCGGCTCCCAGCTCGCCGCCGCCGGCCTCACCGTGGAAACCGAATACGACCGCAGCCGCTATGACGACTATCAGTTCGGCATCACCCGCGCCACCGGAGCCATCGCCGAGTCCGGTTCCGTCATTCTCGATGATGACCGGACCTCGCACCGCCTCGCCGCTCTATCGCCCTGGGTCCATGTCGCCGTGTTGGAGAAATCCGAAATCCACCGCACCATCCCGGACGCCATCGCTGCTTTCGGTGAAAGCCCTAACATCATCTGGGCCACCGGCCCGTCGAAAACCGCCGACGTCGAAGGCATCCTGATCGAGGGCGTGCACGGCCCCGGCGAGCAGATCGCGCTGCTTGTGTAGGGGGCATGGACGTCTCGTCCATGATAAGTGGGGACGAGACGTCCCCACCCCCTATCATCGCACGACTCCGTAAATCATCCCCACCAGCAGCACCACAGCCAGCGCCCACCAATACCACTTCAGCCCGGTCTTCTTGTGCGGTGCCTTGCCGAATTCGCGGGCGATGAAGTCATCGTAGTCGAAATCATCGCTCGGGAGGTTGAGGCCGTCGGCGCTTTTGTCCTGCGCCCACGACTTTTTCCGGAGAATCGGCTTTTTCGATTTTTTCGCACATCCGGAACAGTTCGTCCCTACCGCGACTTCGGTTCCGCAAAACGGGCAGATGTAGCTGAGAACTTTCGGCATCCGATTGCAGCAATGAGAACGAAGACTGCTTTCCGCGCACGGCGGATTTCTCCAAACGATCAAATCATTCAAAACCAGTATTTAAAGATAAATTACTGGACATTTTCCGCCCGGTTGGGCACACCGGGGCATGGCCAAT
>Ga0123337_10006371_pt1 | contig 11288 bp, 5 predicted proteins | sample frozenSSSSmetaG_FD_89792 | JGI IMG/M metagenome (GOLD analysis project Ga0123337, IMG submission 89792) | Glacier valley bacterial and archeal communities from Borup Fiord, Nunavut, Canada, to study Microbial Dark Matter (Phase II) -... | ecosystem: Environmental > Aquatic > Freshwater > Ice >...
CATTTTCGGGAATAAACGGGCAGCTGCGCCTCGACCACAGTTTGTTAAAGGCGAAATTGTCCTCTACGTTCAGCCCAACACTTCTCAGGCCGATGTCGCAGCAATCGTAGCTCCAGTCAATGGCATCAGCGTCGTTCCCCTCGGATTGCCAGACTGCTACAAGGTAGTCCTGCCAGCCGCTCAGGCGACGGAAGTCAATACTACAACAGCCGTGGCACAGCTGCGTTTAGACCAGCGAGTCCGCTGGGTCGGTGTCAATAGTCTCGGCTATACCTTGGATTCAACCACTGCCCCGACTGCCGAGCCAAATGATCCTCGCTACAAGAGTGGTGAGATGTGGGGCCTCAAACTGGTCAATATGCCCCAGGCATGGGCATTGCAAAAGGGCGGCATCAACGCAAACGTCTGCGATATCGATACCTGTTTCGACCCGGCGCACGAGGACCTGATCGGGCAGTACCTCCCAGAGAGCTTCAACTTCGCGGATAACATATCGGACATTACTCCACACGCAGGCGACGACCAACATGGTGTTCATACCAGCGGGACAATGATTGCACTGACAGACAATGGTAAGGGCATCGCTGGCATCTGCTGGAAAAATATAAAGTGTCTTGCGCTCAGGGATTCCCCCGCTGGCACCGCCGGACTTCCTTTAGCATCCACCATCTCCTGCTACAATTTCATTTCGGCAAACACGGTGAAACTCCATATCAAATCCTTGAATATGAGCTATGCATTCACTGGTTTAGATCCGAATGGCACCACGGAGCCGGTATATATTGCGCTGAAAGCCGTCGCTGATGGAGGCGTACTCTGCTGTGCTGCCGCTGGCAACGAAGCAAATGCAGACGCTATAACGAATACTCCGGCAGGCTACGCGTTCTGCACGACCGTTTCAGCAGTTGGGCGAACCGGGAAGTTGTCTTCCTTCTCAAGTTTTGGCAAGGTCGATCTCGCGGCACCAGGTGGGGACCAGGACGCTACCGGACTCGATGCTGATGGTATTCTTAGCACGATCGATGGTAAATACGCTTTTGAACAAGGCACATCAATGGCGACGCCTCATGTCACTGCGATCGCAGGACTTCTGATGTCGGTGCCGGGAGTAGATGTCGACAAAGCGCGCAGCGTACTCTATGCGACAGCGAACCGTTCGATAACCGGGCAGTCCGGCGATAATGATCCCAAGTATGGACACGGACTGATCGATGCCTACGCTGCACTCCTGAAGGTCTCTGTCTCCGCACAGGTCGTCGAACCGGTCGGTATCGATCCATCAACCGGCAAAAGCACGGACCCGAACAACCCGACGCCACAGCCCGTCGTTTCGCTTCGCCCGCGATTCCGATTCACGATCTTCAACGCTGATCTGACGAAAACGAATATCGTCCTCAATACCTCGGCAGGATCGAAGCCGATCATCACAAATGGCGCCATCGATCCCTCGGCAGTCAATGACGTCACGCAGTTCACAATCACAGGCAGCACGACGCCGCCCAACGTTCAGGCGGAGATCAGCTTCCGGTACAAACTGCCCGCCGGAATTCCTTTCCAGCAGGGGACCTTAACGATTACCGCTCCTGCATTCGATACGAATATTCCTCCGGCTACCGACTCACGGTCGTTCTCGATCGCGCCGCATCAGTTCGAAACCGGCATCTCGTTCATTTCGATACCACTGGTTGAAACAGCGCAGGATTCACCAACTGGACGTACACGCGGAATTAAAGAGATATTAGGTATTCCGAGCGCAGTACTCTATCGATGGGTCAATACGACCGTCCTGAACACGAATGGTAAGCCCGTCGTTGCCGGACAGTACGCAGTAAATGGCGCAGGCGCGGGAGACACACTCCCTGCAAATGCCAGTCTCCAGCCGCCAGACGCAGTAACAACGCCCGAACCGATCGATCCGATCGACAACCTGTCAGACGTTCGACCGCTCGGACTTGCGTTCTTCCTGAAAGTGCCATCGAGCGCATTCGTCAACAGCTATGGACGCGAAGTCTCACAGCAAACAGTACGTATCCCGCTCCATGAGGGCTGGAATATGGTCGGCGATCCCTATACATTTGTGGTCGCGTTCGGCACGACTGTCATCGAAACATCGAATGGAACTCGCTACCCGGCAGCAGAGGCCGCCAACAACAAGTTGATACTGCCTTTCATCTATCGCTACGTTGGCGGAGACTACCAGTTCCAGGCGCTCCCGGCAGGCACAATGAATCCCTGGGAAGGCAACTGGATCTATGTAATTCCGAAGGACGTCAACAACCTCAGCAGCGGCAATGTCCTGACAATGCTGATCCCGGCAGCCTCCTCCGGAACGACGAAGAGTGTACCGAAAAGCATCTCCCGCGCTGCGAATGCAACGCTGCGCCCATCGGTACGTGGGATTGGCGCGTGGAGTCTGCGACTCGTTGCGCAAACACATGATCTGACCGACGCACATACCTACATCGGCGCGTCTAGCACAGCGACCGATGGCGACGATAATACGAAAGCGCCGAAGCCTCCGAAGTTCGGCTCCTATGTGTCGCTCGGTGTACAGCGCCTGAACAATGCAACTCTGTATGCTCAGGACCTGCGTTCGCTCGGAGGCAGCAAAACCTGGGATATGGTAGTGACGACCGATCAAGCGAATGCCGACATCACAGTAACCTGGCCCGAAGTGCGTACACTGCCGCGCAATGTGAGCCTGACCCTGACCGATAAGCAGACAGGGCAGACAATCGATCTGAAGAGCCAGGGAGCTTTCTCCTTCAACTCAGGACCGAAAGCTGAGACACGCAGCATCTCGATCACGGCTGCACCGACATCCAGTCAGGGACGTGTCGTGCTAAGTAATGTCGTAATCAACCCGCCACGCAGCCGAAGCGTATCCGGACAGTCGCCGTATGACATCAACTATACTGTTTCCCATGATGCAAAGGTCGAGGTCACAATTTTGGGCACCAATGGCAGAATCCTGAGCCGACCTGCACCGACGCGCGCAGTGTCTGCCGGTGACAATCATATCGCCTGGAATGGCCGTGACAATGCCGGGCATGTGCTTGCAGCTGGCATCTATGTCGTGCAGATTCGCGCGATAAGTGCTGACGGCGCCGTGACCAGTGTCAGCCATGCGCTTCCAATCAGCAGATAGACGCAAAAAAGTTCCGTGCCGGAAGTCGAATCGGTTTTCGGCACGAGCCATTCTATCCGCGAGTTTCCTGAACGCAGCATATGTTGATTGCTGCAAATAGTGTGGTGGTTCCCCCAGCCATACTGCAATTGAACCTGATACCCGGGAGGATTCCTAATGGGGCGAAAAGCAACAATGCTCACTAGATTTAAGCACATCACCTGCCTTGCTCTCTTGATGATGGCGCTAACACTTTCGTCTGTTCCCACTCGGGCACAGACCAACACGTATATCCCACCGCCGGGGGGGCCGGGCTATAACAACGTCAAAACTACGCTTACCGATGACGATGTCTTCTATACGATGGTCAATGCTTACCTTCAAGTTTCGCTTGGCGTAGGAAAAAACCAGGGGGGCTCGATCGGGCTGTTCACAACGAGCGGGAACGCAACTGATCCGTTCGATGCGCTGCTCTTTTATGAGAAGTTGATACCGCCAAAGACAGTCATTCCGTACTCAGGATCGCGTGTCTTTGTACGGATCGACGGGGGAAAGTCTACTGCTGGCAAAGGATATGACTACGAACTGGGTCAGCCTGATCCCGCCAAAGGCGGAGCCTGGCTTCAGATTCCCGGCGCTGTTGGATCGCATATCGAAGCCAAATGGCTTACTGTCGGTCCCACGACGACAGGTGGAACAACGGGTGGCACTACGACTGGCGGCACTACGACTGGCGGCAACGGTGGCGGTGGCAATGGTGGTGGCGGCACTGGCGGCGGATCGACTGGTCCTACTACAAACCCACAAATCGAGATCGATATCACGATTTCCTTCGTGCACGATGTTGCGCGATTCGAATTCGACATCATCAACCACAGCAGTCAATCCCATACGGTGGGACTGGCATTCGTAGAAGATGTTCTTCAGGCAGCAGCACTGCGGCTGCCCAACCAGCCCTATATTCACCATGAGGTCCTTCTGAGCAGTGCGCAGGTTCCGAACTACTTCGAGCTATTCAACAAACTCTCGCCCACAGTGTATCAGTCCCTGCGTGGTTTTCTGCGCCCGACGAACACATCGGGCGTGGAACCGACTCCTCCGACACGCTTCGTAGTCGGCGATAATCTCATTCTGAACGGAACCACCGTCATCAGCGGCGGCTTTGGAGGAAGTGGCGTACCACGTCTCTATCCGCAAATCTGGAACTATATTCCCGATCCCAACGCCCTCTTCGAAGGCAATCGCGCTTTTCGGGAATGTGTTGCCCTGTTCTGGGATGAGCAGCCGATCGCACCATCTAATGCCAGTAATCCGACGAAAATCGTCACTTATGTCGGGCAGGGAAATTGCGATCATGACTTCGGACAGCCCTTGACGCTCAGTGTCACAGGTCCACAGGCGCTGGGACTGGCACCCGATCCCACTACCGGCAAATCGACAATCACAGGCTCGCCCTTCACTGTCGGAGCCTACGTAACGAATGTCACGGACCTGTTTCCAGATGGCGGCTTCACTATCTCGCCGATTGGTCTGTCGATCAATCTGCCGAAGGGGTTACAGCTGGTTGCAGGTGACACTGCCTCGAAATCAGTGTCTAATCTATCGCCTGGCGGCGAAGGAAGCGCCACCTGGCAGGTTGTGCCTGATGGAACAGCGAATGGTCTTCTGACATACACCGTAACCGCAACGCCGAGCCTGGGTAACGGCAAGATTGTACAACGTACCATTGAAATCCCGGTTCCTGCGCTCATTAAGCTACGAGGCAATCCGAACCTTCAGGGACGCTATGAGATGGTATCGTTCCCGCTCGCCTTCAACGGTGAAACCCCTTCGAAGGTACTGTTCCCAACCCTTGATCCCAATCTGGCTGCCCCCGATCTGGCACGCTGGGATCCGATCAAGCAGCAGTACGGATACAACTCACCCTCCTTCCAACTCGGAAATGCGTACTGGATACGTAACCGACTGGCGACCGATCAGTCGATTTCGCTCGATCTGACGAAATATCCGCCTGTATTCAACCAGACTCAAGCGAATGGCAGCTATCAGGTTTCGTTTCCGAAAGGCTGGAATCAGGTCGGAAACCCCTATATCTATGGCATTCGCTTCTCGGAAATCCGAGTCTTCGATGGGGATACGCTGCAGTCACTTACCATGGAGCAGGCCGCTGATCCAACGAAAAATCTCATCCTTCCGGCAGTCTATCACTATGACACGACGGATCCAGACGAGACGAAGTGGCATTATGAACTGATCGACAACCTCGGCTTTACAATGCAGCCCTATGAGGGATACTGGCTCTACGTACGCAAGAGCAACCTACAGTTCATCTTCCCACCAGTAGACACGCCTTTCAGTTCTGTCGTAACCCGCGCAGCTCTGATGGGGGTTGGTTTCAGCGCGAAGACAGGTCGTGGAGTGGCGAACAACTGGCGCCTGCAGCTTGCAGCGACAGGAGCAACAGGCGTCGATTCCAACTCGTTCATCGGAGTCGCTCCGCAGGCACTGGACACGGCTGATCAGTACAAATACATGAAGCCGCCGGTGATCAACAAGGGCGTCACACTCGATATCATGCATGAAGACTGGACAGACGGTACGCGATTCGCTCAGGACCTGCGCGCCTCTAACAAGACGCGTAAAGTTTGGGACATCGCTGTATCGTCGGGAGCGCCGAACGAAGACGTGACGCTTAGCTGGGCGAACATTACACGTTCAGTTCCGCGAAGCACAAAGCTGACACTGATCGACACGGCAAACAAAACAAGTCTCGATCTGCGTAACAGACCGTCCTATATCGTCAATACCGGCACGACGTCCAGTCGGCGAATCCAGATCGTTGCCGAGCCATCGCTGCGCACAGGGCGCGTACAGATTACGAACTTCGATGTCGTTCTGCCTACCCGAGGCGCACATGGTTCACAGTCTGTAACGATCAATTACGGTCTCTCCGATCAGGCAGATGCTCGTATCGTGATCAGCGATGCGCGCGGTCGAGTGCTCCGCACAATCGATGCCAAAAGCGGTACCCGGGCTGCAGCAGGCACTGGCACGACAGGCACTGCGATCTGGGATCTGAAAAATAATCAGGGAGCTACGATCTCTGCTGGTTCCTATCACATTGAGCTGACAGTGCTCGGATCCGACGGTCAGTTGTCCCGTCAGCTCCGCCCTGTCGTAATCAGCCGCTAGGATGCATAGACAGTGCAGACATATTCGGTATGTCTGCACTGTCCTCTTTTCTATCGACAGAAAAAATCGACAGAAAAAATCGACAGAAAAAATCGACAGAAAAAATCGACAGAAATCTGTCGATAGATTGTTTACCCCTGACATCTTTCGCAAGTGTACAGTCTTTGTCTCTCGCCTACTGCTCGTCTTTTAGAGTGAATGTGGAGTGCAGATGTACTTCCACTCACTTATTCGCTTCTAGTACGAATGGAGGAGATGGAGTGATGGATGATTATCTGCCTGCAGACAATACCTGGTGAAAGATATTCTGCCTTACGCTGCATTGCGCCATCAAAACAACTTCTGCAGCCTCTGCTTCGATCTCGTTACCAACAGTCGCATTTACAAAGCGTGCCCGGGTGAACGATACTACTCGAATAGCGCGTCATAATTGCTGTCGATATGAATACTTCCCATCATCAGGTGCAATGGAGTTCCAAGATGCTTTTTTTCGATCCCCTCGTAGTCCGCGTACGCATTGCTAAACGTGCACGCAGTATTACCATCGGTCTGACCGCAGCATTCTGTATCACGCTCGCAGCCGGATTCACAACACGTGTTCTGGCACAGGACCCAGAAACACCGACGGTAAAAACGGACGCTGTCAAAACCGGCAATAAAACTGCTCCCACCAAGAAAACCACCAAGCCGCCCACGAAAAACAAAAAGGGTAAAAACAGCGTCGTCAAATCGGTCGAGAAAAAAGTGATTCTGGTCTTCCCAATCGACACCCGAGGCGGCAACAGCGACTATATCCGTGACACACTGACCGATGAAATCAAAGCACGACTTACGGATCGTTACGATATCGCTTCCTACACCGCCTCGCTTCCGGCGATCCGCCGCGCACTGTCCGAGCAGTCGATTCGCAGTTCCGATGCAGACGCACCCTACAATAGTCCCGTCAAAACCAAGCAGCTTACAGGACTGACCGGATATAGCTATGCGATCGTCTCATCCATCGACGACTACACTTATGATGAGAACAAAAAACAGATTAGTATGGCGATCAGCATTGCATTGTATGATATGTCCGGCGCTAAAGCGGTCAGTCATAGCGCCGCCGAAGAGACGACCGCAACTGCTCCGACAGCAGACAGCGCCGCGATATCAATAGCGGCAAAAAAGCTGATCGACAAGCTGATCGCCGAACTGCTCGACCCGCCCAAAGAGACACCGAAAGAGGGAACGAAGGAAGGAAATAAAGAAGCTCCTGTCACAGCACCGGCAAAATAGCTTCTCCTGTTATCCTGATGAATGTTTGCTATGCCGCCCCGCTGCAGCATAGTACTCTGCAGGGCAGCATAGTATTCTGCAAGTCGAACTCAACTCCTCTCGGCGGCTGAGTTCGCTCGACCCTTAATTCGGCAGTACAGATTCTGCCCTCCTCTCTTCAGCACTTTTTCAGCCTGCCTCACTCTCCAAAGCACGGTGTGCAAATCGCACATCGTTCCGGTCAGAGTGAATCAGGCAGGAATGTTATCGATCCAGTGACCAGAGCCCTCACAATGCGTACAAGACAACTCCTTCCATCTGCAATTTATGTGCTGACGATGCTGCTAGTCGTGCTGACAGCATCCTCTGCCTGCGCCGCGCCCGCGACGATATCTCTGCGATCTACACGCCAGATACTGCTTGCCGATGGCAAGCACACGACAGATATTATTGCAGAGGTAAAAGACAGCAGCGGCAGACCCGCTCAGGATGTCGAGGTGCAGTTCAACACGACCCTCGGCAACTTTACGCAGTCCCGTGTACTCGCCTTCGGAGGACGAGCGAGCACACAGATGACAAGCGCACCCATCGCCGGCACAGCGCACATTACCGCTACGGTCGCCTCGAATGGCTTGTCTGGAGTGAGCAACCCGATCGATGTCGTCTTCACCGATGATCCTGATGCGACGTTCGAAGGCAATGCGTACATCCAGGTTGTGGGAGCAAGCTACCTCGCCTACAGTGTGTCTGATCGCATGATCGAAGCGCATGGTAAGGAGGGGGGGGCAAAACTGCAGTTCCGCAACTTCGAGGTCAGCGCAGATCGTATGCAGCTCGAATGTACGGATCAGGCGCTGATACGCGCCACCGGGCACATCACTCTCAAGCGTGGTAAGAAGATTCTACTCGCAGAACGTCTCTATTACAGTATGCAGAGCGGGCAGGGATATGCGATGACGGAAATCGATGGCAGGCTGACACCGGTCACGATCGGTGGCGAAAACCTGATCATTACGCCGCTCACAACGCCGATACCGACTTCCTATCAGCATCTGCGTGAACTGCAGGTCAAGATGGTGATCGTTGCGAAAAGCATCACCTATTTCCCCGGTGACCGCCTTCAGTTCCGGCGCCCGCACTTCTATCAGGATCAGGTTCAGCTGTATACGCTGCCGTACTACGAATTGCCGCTCAATTCCGAGCAGCTCTTTTCTGATCACTTTATCAGCGTGGGAACGAGCGGATTCGGTCTGGAACTGCCCTTTTACTATAATCTGACACCTCGCAGTTCAGGCATCGTTTATTTGCGCCATCAGCCGCAGATCGGCCGCAGCTCCTTCGCCACGCAGCCGGGATGGTCTATCGACATGGTGCAGGGCTATTCGTCTATGGGAGGCACTGACAATCGCTACGATGGCGCTTATGGCTTCACTGGCTTGACCCGCAGCGACTGGGGCTTCAGGTGGTCGCATAATCAGGAGTTTAGCCAGGCGTCGCAGGGGTCCTTCTATTTCGACTTTCCCAACCACGACAGCCTTTTCTCTTCGGCAAACCTGACGCATCAGATGAAGAACTTTCGTATCGGCACCAACCTGGCTGCGGGTCAGACTTTCACCGGTTCTCCGACGACTAGCCTGCGAACCAATACCTACGCCGAGTCTAACCCGGCGCATCTGCTCGGCTCGAAAACGGTGATGTTCACCGTCGGTACGCGCTACTCGATGGGCAGTTATGACAGCCGTGATCCGCTGCTGGCAAAGCAAAGCGATTCGACCGAAGAGATCACCATGCGCGCGTTCACACGTCCCTGGCGTATGGGCAGCCGCACAACACTCAGCGACTCTGTGACGGTCGGGCACCTCTGGAGCCAGCATCAGGGAAGCGGACTGATCGGGCTTGCGACGCTCTCGCTTGACCATGCGCTGCAGGGGGGAGGAGCGGTCAACCTCACCTACGATCTCGTCGATCGACCGAACACTTTCATCGGCGCCAGCGGCAAGCAGCGCGTCAGCCTGACTTATAGCGTGGCTCAGTCCAAACATATCACGGTGTCGATGTTCGGCAGCGCCTACCTCGACTCCAATGAAGCGGCGTTTCTCGCCGATATGAGCTACCGTATCGACAAAAACTACCGACTGCTGTTGTCGGCTACTGCACAGAAGTATGGTGGCGAGAGCTATCAGGATTTAGAGTTCACGCTCGGGCGGCGTATCGGTATCCGGGAACTCCAGCTTACGTATTCGACATTCAACCATCGAATCTCGTTCGACTTCACCGCAACCCGCTTCTAATATAAATTGCGCCGTATGCGAACAGAATTGCCCCTCACCCGAACATACTATTCGGGCGAGGGGCTTTCTTTGGTCTGCAGTTTACAGTTCTGGCGCTTCCAGAATTCGTGTCTGAATTCAGAAGAGGGCGCCCTGTGCGGCAGGCGGATTGGCATTCACCGGCAGACCGAGCAGTTCTTTGAATTTATTGCAGGTCGCGGGGGAGTATCCTTCGTAATCGTTGTTTGCGAAAACGTAGGCATGAGTGTAGCGAGCGGTGTTCTCAGTCAGGATTTCCGCCCAGCGCTTCATTTCGTCAGGACGTTCACCGTAGGTCGTATCGTGTTTCGGATAGGCACCGTGTCGTCCAATTAGCCGCAGATAGACGTAATCCGACGTCAGTTCGAATCGCCTCGGCATCCCGACGTAGTCGGCGGCGACGAGTGCGACATTGTATTCGGTCAGCAGTTCGGTAACGTCCTGCCCGATCAGTGAGCGGTGCCGAAACTCGATCGCGAAGCGCGCTGCCGAATCGCTGAGCTGCCTTAGCAGCGGCAGGAAACTGCGAAGATTATCGAGCTCATCGCGTGTGAAGTCGGGCGGAAACTGAAGCAGCATCGGCCCTCGTTTTGCACCGAGCAAACCCATCACGCGCACGAATTCCGCAAACGGTTTTTGCACGTCGATCAGCCGCATTTCGTGCGTGATCGCGCGCGGCACTTTCGGGCAGAAGATGAAATTCGGCGGTGTCGCTTTCGCCCAGGCTTTCACCTGCGGTTCGCGAGGTGTGCCATAGAAAGTCGAGTCGATCTCGACGGTATCGAATGTTTTGGCGTAGAGCGCGATGTACTCCTTCGACGCTGCCCCGGTGGGATAGAACGGTCCCGACCAATCGGCATAGCCCCATCCCATCGTTCCGACCCGAACGGTTTCTACAGACGAACTCTGCGGCGATGTGTCCTCGCTCAATTACTATTCTCCATCCAACAAGGGCAGTCCAGAGCCAACGTAGTGCGAGCCGCTGCTGTCTCTTTCCATTGTCAGATCGGTCGTCTCCAGCGTTGTGTCGTATGTGCCACGCCAGGAGCGGCTATAGACGCTGCTGCCAGCTAGAAAATCAGGCGCTTGCCCGTGCTGTATCGTCATCGAGCCCGCCCATTTGTCGCCATTCTTTGCTATGGCAATGCAGAGCTCCTGGTTCACCAGTTGGTGTAGAAACGCTGTAGGACCGTTAGCGTTGCTGTCCTCTTCGACCTGCGAGTCAAAGTTGAAATGTGTGTGGAACATATCCCAGGTAATTGTCACCTCACCATCGGCGGTATCGATGAGGAGCCAGCTATGCTCAGGCGGCCACTCTGCGGGCGCCGGGCACGGCACGCGTACAATCAGGCTGCCTTCCGTGTCACCGGTGAATATTTCCGGCAGATCGTCCAGCATAAATGCCC
>Ga0123337_10006374_pt1 | contig 11286 bp, 8 predicted proteins | sample frozenSSSSmetaG_FD_89792 | JGI IMG/M metagenome (GOLD analysis project Ga0123337, IMG submission 89792) | Glacier valley bacterial and archeal communities from Borup Fiord, Nunavut, Canada, to study Microbial Dark Matter (Phase II) -... | ecosystem: Environmental > Aquatic > Freshwater > Ice >...
AGCCGGGCATAAGCTTCAAAGTATTGATCTACCGGCGGCCAGTTCCTTGATTTAATCCGCCGCAGCGGATAATTTTTTTTTGTCTCATCCTGAGCGAAGCCGAAGGGTTTTATCAAGAAAAAAAGAAAACAGAGTCTACGTAATAAAAAATTCCAACAGCTTAAGTAAACGACATTGATTCACCATTCACCACCCCACTGGCAGGGATGTACGAAAAAACAAAACCGGCTTAGCTATGGGCAGCAATGGAATCGCTACTTTTCGCTAAGCCGGTTGTATTTGCGTAGTTTATCGGTTTACCTAAACCAATAACCACAAGCCCTTCTCTTTATTTTTCTTTAAAATAATTGGCATCCCACATTTTATAATGCTGGTATAAAGCACCTGTTTTTGCCTTAAATCCATCCCAGCTTTTAATTGCTTTAGGCGACCATAGAACTTCACTCAAAGCACTCAGGCGTGGAAAAATCATGTACTCGACTTTGGAAGGATAGGCCATGTATTCTGTCCACACATTACCTTGTGCGCCCAATACATATTTTGCCTGCGCTTCATTCAATACAGCAGGGATGGGTTCATAACTATAAATTTTCTCCAGATTGGTAAACCCGCCAATCGTTACAGAATCTTCCGGTTTGCTTTGCGCATGATCTAAATAAACATGGCTGCCTGGTGTCATGATTACCTGGTGCTTTTCTTTAGCCGCTGCAATACCGCCTTCTTCGCCTCTCCAGCTCATTACAATGGCATTCGGAGCAAGTCCGCCTTCCAAAATTTCATCCCAGCCTATCAGGGTTTTACCTTTTGAATTCAGGTATTTTTCCATGCGCTGTATCAGGTAGCTCTGCAAGCCATGTTCATCTTTCAACCCGCTTTCTTTGATGCGTTGTTGACAACTGGGACATTTTTTCCAATTATTTTTTGGACATTCATCACCACCTACGTGAATATATTTACCTGGAAAAAGCGGAGCAACTTCATTGATCACATCCTGTAAAAATTTATACGTGTACTCGTTACCTGCGCAAAACACATCATCAAAAACACCCCATGTTTGTTGCACTTTTTTACCGGTGGTATCGCCTGCCCAGGTGCTTTTTTTAGGAAAATAAGTATAAGTAGGTTCATTTGGAAAACAACTCAATTCAGGATAGGCAGCAATGGCGGCGCTGCCATGGCCCGGCATTTCAATTTCAGGCACCACGGTTATAAATCTTGCAGTGGCATAAGCTACCACTTCCTTTATTTGCTCCTGGGTATAAAATCCACCATACACGGTTTCATCATTTCCTTTACCGGGGAAACGCCCAATGATGGTGCCATTCCTATACCCGCCAACAGAAGTTAATAACGGATATTTTTTTATCTCGATACGCCAGCCCTGGTCTTCGGTTAAATGCCAATGGAAATAATTCATTTTGTGCAAGGCGAGGTAATCAATGTATTTTTTCACAAAATCAACAGTGAAGAAATGCCTGCCTACATCCAGCATAGCGCCACGATATGCAAACCTTGGCTCGTCTGTAATTTCAACAGCCCGCACCGGCAGTGATGCTTTCTTTTCCAATGGCAGCAACTGAATCAGTGTTTGCATACCATAAAATACACCCACAGGTGTGGAAGCGTTTATTGTAACGCCGTTTTTACCGGATTGAAAAGAGTAGGCACCCTCTATTGAATTGTCAGTTTTTTTAGTGCGACCGAGCGTGATCGATTTTGGGGTAGCTTTTTTTACTACACCTAGCGAAAATCCATAGTGTTCCTTCAGGTATTGATTAAGGTATGAAGCGGTGGCATTATCCGCATCAACATTAACTACTATTTTTGTTGCCCTGGTAATCACAAATTGCCCCTGCTTTATCGCCAGTTTGGCTGGCTGGGGTATGATATTTACCGTCTGGCAAAAAGCAGCTGTAACAGAAAAAACAGCCAATAAAAGAAGCAACATTCGTTTTTGCATGATCATATTTATTTTGAATTTTAATTGTTGGTATTATTGTAAAGTTGAGGTATAAAATTTTAATAATGCACGATGGAACGCATTTCGTTTTGCGCCATATGACTGACGAAATTTCACCTGCCTTTTTTGTGGCATAAAGCAACTGCTTCACGCCCATCCAAAGTACTCAATTGTTTAGTTTTCAACATTGGATTTTTTACTAAGGATATCATACAGTGATTTTATTTTGATATCCTTAATTTCCTTGCCGGAAAAGTACCTGTTTTTGATCGTGAGGTATTTTTTTACTCCTGCCTTTAAATCGAAATAATTATCGGACGGCAAAAACGTTGCATTTGCTTTGGAGAGATATACATATTTGGCATCCGTATTACTAACAATGCTAAAACTATTTTCACCTTCTGCCTTTATTACAAAAGTTGGTTGATTCAATTTTAAATTGATCGGCCGTACTGAATCTCTCACCGGCATTACATCATCCCTATAGGCTTCCTTTACACCGTACCAGGCAGCTTTCGGCTGGCGGCTGTAATCGGTAATACTCCAGCTACATACCGGCCAGCAATCATTTAACTGCCATAAAAGAGTGCCCATGTTTACAGGATATTTACTACGATGAATGGCAATGATATTTTTAAAACAATAGTATTGCAGGCATTGGCTGAGGTAGGTATAATCTTCCAGCGACAATTTTTTTACAACACTTGAATCTACAAAATATCGCTGCAGGTAAGACTGAATATTCTGGTATCCTGTGGGATGTTTCTGGTGCACTTTCAACACATCCGAAAATAGGTAACGATCAGCAGGAATGGTATACTTTTCGGTGGTAGCGATATTGGGCATCCCTTCCATTCCGTACTCACTTACAAAGCGGCCGGTCTTATATTCAAACACTTCGATATCTTCCAAACCCCACCATACGCCCCAGTAATGACTGTCGCCTTCAGTAAAACTTTTGGCCCGGCCCCAGCCATTCTTCGGAGACGAACTGATATAGGGTCTTGCTGCAGCATCCCACCGGTTTACCCACACCGGCAGGCTATCAATAAACAGGCGCTTGTAGGCATGCCATACTTTTGCCGAATCATCGCCATGCAGGTTAAATTGCTTTTGCCAGCCCCAGTTATTCCATGCTTCATCCACCTCGTTGTTACCACACCAAGCAACAATACAGGGATGCTTGGCCAATCGCTTCACCTGGTATTTTACCTCTTCCCTTACGTTTTCAATAAAATTATCATCACCCGGTACCATCGCCCCGGCAAACATAAAATCCTGCCACACCATGATACCATACTCATCGCACAAATCATAGAACGCTTCTGCCTCGTAAATACCGCCACCCCATACACGCAGCATGTTCATATTGGCTTCTTTAGCAGACAGTATTATTTTGCGATAATCTTCTTTTTTTAACTCCGGTAAAAAAACATCGGAGGGAATATAATTGGCCCCCTTCATATAAACCGGCTTGCCATCAATTTTAAAATAAAAAGAACGTCCAATGCTATCGGGTTCCTGCACCAGTTCTACTTTTCGGGTGCTTACAAATGCGGGTTCTTTCGGTTGGACATCATATGCCTGCAGGTACACATTTTTCCAGATACCGCAGGTGATAAAAACAGGACCCCAATCCCAACCGTAATGATATTGAGCCTTTCGGGCATAAGCCCTTGGATTATCGGGCAACACATAAGGCAGATTCGCTTTTGCGATCGAATCTACTTTGCTTTTTGCTGACGAAAAATGAATCTCCAATTGATTGTTTTGCTTCAGCCGTGTTTTTACATTTACCCGCCATTGCCGAAACATATTGTTGGCAGATAAGATCAATTGCCCGTTCAGATAAACATCCGCATAGGTATCCAGTCCATCAAAAACAAGCTCGATATTTTTCTTTCCAAGAGCAGCCTGGCTCACCACAAAATTGGTCTTGTACTTCCAGTCTTCAGTTCCAATCCATTGCAGTTTTTTTTCATTGTCCCGATAGTAGGGTTCGGGTATCAGTTTGTTTTTTAGAAGATCGGTGTGTATCGTGCCGGGCACCGTTGCCTTATACCATCTATTTTGCGTCTTCCGGCTAAATTGCCAGCCGGCGTTAAGAGGCATTTCGACCACTTGCGCATGTATTTCACCTGTAATCGCCAACAGCCAACTACAAAGAAACAGTTTAAAATATTGCATCTTTTTCCAATAAATAATTAGCCGAAAAGATACAGCATTTAGCAATAAAGCAAGGCTTATACCAGCAGAAAATAAAAGCACTTCACAATTTTTCACAGTTTCCTTTACAGATATATTTTTCATAAATATTAGCCCATCATAATATGATGCCAATCATAGATAAAGTTGATTCCCAAATACAAAAAGTATGGCGTGATTAAACTGCTAAATGTTTGGAAGAATGCGTTGCCATCTCAGGTTTGTTTACAAAAGCCTTACTCCCGGATTGCAGAAAACTACAATAATCCCTTCCCTACTCTTAAAATTATAACTAAAAAGGCCGGCAGAGTTTAAAGTTTGAGGCGATGGCACTGTAAAGTGAGTGAATTACAAACGCATCCTGATTGCCTGCATATTCGGATGGTCTACATGGATGCTCACCCGCTTCGAATTCTCTATATTTATATGCCTGCTAGAAATAAGTGCCAACAAGGGTCGTAACTGACTTTGCCTCTATAACAATATCATCGGCAGCCATTGTAGATCTGGCAAGGCTTTTAGCAGCCGTTGTGGTATATGCATCCAACTTATGACCGCTAATAGAAATGGAAGGCCCAACGCCATCCAGGTTAAATGCTTTGCTGCTGTTGCTAATATTCACAATTACAATTACCAACTTTTTAGAGCTCACATCTTTGTAAGAGGACACCATGAAAGATCCTGCAGCAGTTGCGTCATCAATGCCATCGATCCCTGCCGATATTCTTTTCATGCCGGGGCGAACAAATCTTGAAAAATTGCCCATGCACCAAAGTTGCTTTGAATCCAGTACCACACCATCTGTCTTCGAATTTTTCACATTGATTTTACCAGTGGGATCGTTGATATAAACCAGCGCATCACTATAATCATAGGGGCCAATCGCCAACCACCACGACCATGAATTGACATTTGCAACAACAAGATCGTGATGCATTGTTTTAGCAACATACAGACCATAGTCAATTGATGTATTCCTGGGGTACCCATTGTAGCTACCGCAGATATTACCCAACACACCAAACTCTGTTTGCCAGATTCCAAGAGACGGATCAATCGCATTTCTCTTATTGACCAACGCAGTCCGGGTGCTAATTAAATTACTGTCGGGACAGGTTGTAAAATAACTATGACCCGCCACTACTTTCTCTACATTGGGTACGTTGCCAATATAATTTGGAGAGGCTGTATTAAACCAGTTTTCAATCTGCTTGCCACGGTCGCCCTGGTAGGCATCTGTTAAAAAATTTAATTGAGCAGCCTCGCCAATAATAATTTTAGTGCCCGCTGCGGCTGATTGTAATTTCGGGCCCAGCAGTTTTGTAAAAGCGGCTATTTCTGCATTGGTTGCTGCAGTGCCTTCCTGGCTGGCTTTCGGGCCGCCCCAGTTCCATTGCGGTTCATTAAACGGACTTAGATAATCAAAATTAAAATGTGCAGATACTGTAGTTAAAAAACTGGCATAGTCTGGCATTTTACCTTCCCTGATATTAAAGGTGGTACCACCGCCGCCATGCGCCATCCCATCTTTTGTAAAGTACACTGGCGCTGAAACACTGAACCCATGCAGATACTTTACCTTCCTGGCTTTGGCGGCTGATAAAAACCACCGGGCTCCTTCCTGCTTTGTCCAGTTGTAGGTGCCATCGGCATTTAAAAAACATTCCTCCCTTCTCCACTCATCGGATATACCGCTGGCAGCGCCCTGCTCATAACTGCCAGCACCAATATTGAAACGCCAAAGCGATAACCCGATTCCTTTGGGAGTGCCGTCGGCGATGGTATCGGTACTAAAAAGGTAATCTGCAATTTTATCTTTTTTGCTCAGGTCGCCCCATTTGCCAATAAACTTTGCAGTCCAGCTATCCGATGCGCCAAAACTATGGATGGTTTGCTTTTCATCGGCAAGGTTGATGCTGATTTTTGTTTTTGCATTTTGCATACAGGTATCGACACCAAGGTATAAACAGGGATTTCCCGGAGACAGAACAGGAGCAATTTTCTGATCATGTCCTTCCATCAATAACGCAAATGCAATTTGCAGCAACAATATCATCATAAACGAATTTTATTTTTTTTAAAATCAACAATTGAAAGGCCTAACAATGAAAAACATTTTGCTTTTCCTTTTAATGGTGAACTACCATCACAAATCCTTGTAACTACCTCCCCGCAAATAAGTCTCCATTAAAAGCTATCCGATTTGAAATTTTTACATTCAAAATTTGTTTCCTTAACATTTGTATCCTTCATCAGATTAGCTTTACAAAGCTACCGCTTGGCCGCTTTATAAAATGAAATCATTTTTTCTCACTCCACATCATTGCTGCGATTGCAGAGCTAAATAATTCAGGTATACAACAAAACAAAATTACCGACCAATGACACAAAAAAATACGGAGAATATCCCTGCCATTCCGTTTGTATTGATTCCTCCATCCATAAACGCTAATTTTGCTGAGCCATTAAAAGAAGCCCATATTATTATCAACTCATGCCCAATCAAACAGCCAATATAAAAGTAGCCGTAGATGCCATCGTTTTTGGCTATTCAAAAGCCGAGGGTGTTTCCATTTTATTAATCAAAAGAAAGTATCCGCCCTTTAAGGATAACTGGGCCATACCGGGAGGCTTTATACTGGAAGAGGAAAGCCTGGAAGAAGCCGTGAAAAGAGAGTTGAGGGAAGAAACGGGTATTGAGGTTAATTACCTGGAGCAGTTGTACACATTTGGCGCCCCCAAAAGAGATCCCCGCCAGCGCATTATTTCCATTGCCTATTTTGCATTGGTAAAAAGCAGCCGGTTTCAGCAGTTAAAAGCCAGCACCGATGCAGAAGAAGCAGGCTGGTTCAGCATCAATAAACTCCCGGCACTGGCATTTGATCATAAACAAATATTGCAGATTGCGATTGAAAGAGTGCGTGCCAAAATACGCTACCAGCCAATCGGCTTTGAACTGCTGGATAAAAAATTCCCCTTTGCCGATTTGGAAAAACTATACACCGCACTGCTTGACAGAGAGATTGACCGGAGGAATTTTACAAAAAAAATATTATCGCTCGGCCTGCTGGAAGATACCGGCGAACTGGCCCATGCTGCCGGTGCAGGACGCCCCAGCAAAATTTATCAGTTCAATAAAAAACGCTACGAACAGTTACTAAAGAATGGTATCTTTTTTGAAGTATAGTAGCCTACATGTTGCTGACACTCTGCCAATGAATCATTTTTGCACCTGTTTCAAAATACAGGTTTCACAAATCATCTATTTATAGCTCCATTGTTACAATTTGAATTTTCAAGTTAATAACCTTTACTACATTGGCTTACACAACATAAATTACATTGCACTTTTTTTATATTTCGCCAAATGTGGGTATTTTAAGGTACATTTGGCGAAATATAAAATCATGGCTATCATCGGCAGAAAAGATGAAAAAGAAATATTTACTGAACTATTGCAAAGCAACTCTTCAGAATTTATCGCCGTTTATGGCCGCAGAAGAGTTGGCAAAACTTACCTGATACGAACCTTTTTTGAACAACAACTTGTGTTTGACTGTAGTGGTATAAATGGAGAAAACCAGGCCACCCAGTTAGAAAACTTCACCGACTCACTAAAAGAGCATTTTCCTAAACATAAAAATACGGAACCACCGGCTACCTGGCTACAGGCATTCAATCTTTTAAAAGAACGCATCAGCAGCCTAAAAACAAAAAAGAAAAAAGTAATTTTTTTAGATGAGCTCCCCTGGTTTGAAACACCAAAATCAGGCTTTAAAGCAGCACTTGATAATTTCTGGAATAATTGGTGTACCAGGCGAAAAGATATTATACTCATTATTTGCGGTTCGGCTGCATCCTGGATAATCAAGCACATCATCAACGACCGTGGCGGATTGCACAACAGGGTTACCCGGCAAATTTACCTGGCTCCTTTTACCCTTGCTGAAACCAAATTGTATTTAGAAAGCAACCGGGTGGCGCTCATTAATTATGACATACTGCAATTGTATATGATGATAGGTGGAATTCCTTTTTATTTAAAAGAAATAAAACCTGGCAAAAGCCTTGCACAGAATATTGACTCACTTTTTTTTCAAACAAAGCCGATACTTAAAAACGAGTTTGAAAATCTATATGCATCTCTTTTTAAAAACTATACCTGGCATACCAGTATCGTAAAAGCACTGGCATCCAAAGACAGGGGAATGACAAGGGAAGAACTGGTATCAGTTACCGGCCTGCAAAGCGGCGGCGGCTTTACTACTGTAATGAATGAACTAAATGAAAGCGGTTTTATCAGCATTCATTATCCTTTTAAAAATGTGCGAAAAGAAACCATTTACCGCCTGAGTGATGAATACACACTCTTCTACTTTAAATTTATACACAATTCAAGAAAGGCCAGTGGCTGGATGCAAAAGCAGGGACAGCAACCTTTTAAAATATGGTGCGGACATGCATTTGAGAACTTTTGCCTGAAACATACCCACTTAATTAAACAGGCTCTTGGCATCACCGGAATTTATACGCAGGAGGCTTCCTGGTTATATAAAGGAGATAAGTACCAGCAGGGAGCGCAAATTGATTTGTTAATAGACAGGGCCGATAACAGCATTAATATTTGTGAAATAAAGTTTTACAATACCAGCTTTATTATTAACAAGGCATACGGAGAATTACTAAGACACAAAGTTGCCGTATTTCAACAGCAAACAAAGCCGGGCAAAAATATCTTTGTTACATTAATCAGTACATTTGGCACCGTTAGCAATGCTTACAAGCTTGCGGTAGTTACCAATGAAGTTACCATGGATGATTTTTTTAAAGACTAAATTAAATAACACTGTTGTTTTAAAAATAAATTTCAGCAGCCATCAACAACTAAAATAATACGCTAAATCGTTTATCTTTTTTAAACCAGCTTATCATTCATAATTTATATTTCGCCAAATGTGGGTAAAAAAGAGTGGATTTGGCGAAATATAAAAATCAGCTTATTCGCAATAACTGTTCTTTTTAAAAATATTTTTTTATTTTGCGTCATTTTAACGCATAATAAAAAATACCCTACATTTGCTTCATCAAATAAACTTGAAGCAATGAAAACAATCAACTTAAATTCCGGCGAAGGCATCCAAATCACCATCTTCCCCGATAGCCAGCCACACATCAACATCCCCAACGTAACGGAAGACGAAGAAGTAAAAGTGATTTGCTCTTTAACCGACACCAGCAAATTAATGCAACTGCTGGAAACAGCCAATGCACTGGACAACCTGTTTGCAAAAAAGAAAATACTGGTGATCCCCTACCTGATCGCAGCACGCTACGACCGGCTGATGGTACCCGGCGACAGCATCGATCTGAAAGTAGTGGCCGACCTGATAAATATGTGTGGCTTTCAAAAAGTATTCCTCTATGATGTACACTCAGAAGTAGCCCTGCTGCTGATTAAAAATGCAGTCGCCATCACCAATGAAGCATTGGTAAAAACGTATGAAAAACCCGATGCAGTATTGATTTGTCCGGATGCAGGTGCTTCTAAAAAAGTAGGCAACTACTTTGGCTGGAACCACAATATCAAAGACATTGTGTATTGCAGCAAAAACAGGGAACTATCAACCGGCAAACTCACACTGGAGATTTTAGAACCACAGGAATGTAGCAACCGCAACTGTGTCATCATTGATGATATCTGTGATGGCGGCGGCACCTTTCTTGCCATTGCAGAAAAGATACAGCCAGCACATTTAACCCTTATTGTTACCCATGGCATTTTTTCAAAGGGCTTCGAAACGCTGCACAAATATTTTCAGCAGATCATTGTATCCAACAGTCTTTACAAGACATACGATTCTCCCATTGTTAAAACCCTCAGTCACTTTCAATAGATCAATATGAAAACAAATCCATTTTTGCTAACCGATTATTACAAAGTAGGTCATGTATTTCAATACCCGAAAAATACAGAACTGGTTTACAGCAACCTAACACCAAGGAACAGCCGCCTGAAAGACATTAATGAAATGGTGTTTTTCGGTTTACAGTATTTCCTGAAAGAATACCTGATCGGCTATTTCAACGACAACTTTTTTGATCAGCCGATCGAAAAAGTGATGACGGATTACAAAAGAAGAATCAATACATCCATTGGTGCTTTGCCAACCTATGAGCATCTTGAAAAATTACACCAGCTTGGTTACCTGCCCATAGAAATAAAAGCATTGCCTGAAGGAAGTAAGGTTCCGATGAGAGTTCCCTGCATCACCGTAGTAAATACGATCCCGGAATTTTACTGGCTCACCAACTTTTTAGAAACACTGTTGAGCGCCATCGTATGGCAGCCCTGCACCTCTGCTACCATTGCACATGCTTACAGAAAATTGCTAAATAAATATGCCATTGAAACCGGCGTGCCTGCAGATTTTGTACAATGGCAGGGACATGATTTTTCTTTCCGTGGCATGAGCTCTTTGGAAACCGCCATCCTGAGTGGTATGGGGCATTTACTTAGTTTCACCGGCACAGATACCATTCCTGCAATTGATGCGCTGGAACAATATTACAATGCCGATGCAGACAAGGAACTCATCGGCGGCAGCGTATCTGCTACCGAGCACAGCGTAATGTGCAGCGGCAGCAAGGATGGCGAGCTGGAAACCTTTCAACGCCTCATTACAGAAGTGTATCCCAATGGCATTGTAAGCATCGTAAGTGATACCTGGGATTTGTGGAAAGTGTGTACCGAATACCTGCCTGCATTAAAAGCGGCTATTCTTAATCGTGATGGCAAAGTGGTGATACGTCCCGACAGCGGCGACCCGGTAAAAATCATCTGTGGCGATCCAGATGGAAAAACGGAGGCAGCCAAAAAAGGAGTGGTAGAATTGCTTTGGGATGTCTTTGGCGGCACCGTTACGGAAGAAGGTTACAAGTTGCTTGACCCTCATATCGGAGCCATTTATGGCGATAGCATTAACCTGGCCAGGGCCGAACAGATTTGCGAAAACCTAAAGGCCAAACGCTTTGCCAGCCAGGTAGTATTCGGTATTGGCAGTTTCACCTACCAGTACAATACCCGTGACACATTCGGTACCGCCATGAAAGCAACCTATGTG
>Ga0123337_10006375_pt1 | contig 11284 bp, 7 predicted proteins | sample frozenSSSSmetaG_FD_89792 | JGI IMG/M metagenome (GOLD analysis project Ga0123337, IMG submission 89792) | Glacier valley bacterial and archeal communities from Borup Fiord, Nunavut, Canada, to study Microbial Dark Matter (Phase II) -... | ecosystem: Environmental > Aquatic > Freshwater > Ice >...
ATCCCGCAAATCGCGGTGCCTTGGGTGCCGTGGAAGGCGACAGCGCGACCGCAAATGGCATCGGCGGCGATGCGTCCTTGGCGGTTCGCGGGGCCGGCAAGGGCGAGCAGGGTCCAGGCCCCGGTGATCCGGTCGCGTACTTCCACGGCATCGCCGACGGCGAAAATGTTGGGATCGCTGCTGCGCATCTGTTCGTCCACACGGATGCCGCCGCGTTCACCGAGCGTGAGGCCGACTGCCTTGGCGAGCGCCGTTTCCGGACGGACGCCGATGGCGAGAATGACGATGTCCGCAGGGTGCGCCGTGCCGCCCTTGGTTTGCACTTCAAGATGGCCATCCTTTTCCGCGAATCCGGCGACCGCGGCACCGAGGGCGAGCTTGATTCCTTTCGCTATGAGATATTCATGAACCGGCGATAACATTTCCGCATCGATTGGTGGCATGACTTGCGGGAGCATTTCCACCACGGTCACTTCGAGGCCGAGATGTTTGAGGTTCTCCGCCATCTCCAGTCCGATGAATCCGCCACCGACGATCACCGCGGTCTTGGCGGCGTGTTGCGCGATCCATGCGTTGATGATGCGGGTGTCGGGGATGCTGCGGAGGGTGAAAATGCCGGGCAGATCAATCCCGGGTAGAGGCGGACGCAGCGGGGAAGCACCGGGCGAAAGAACCAACGCGTCGTAGTGCTGACGGTAGGTTTCATCTGTCGCGAGATCGTGGACGTCCACTTCGCAAGACTCGCGATCAATCGCCACGGCTTCGTGTCGCGTTCGAAGGTCGATGGCGTAGCGCTCCTTAAAGAGCGGTCCTTTCGCAACGAGCAGATCACCTTCGTTTTCAATCACGCCGCCGACGTGATAGGGCAGTCCGCAGTTGGCGAATGAGGCGTATGGCCCGCGTTCGAGGACGATGATCTCGGCGGATTCATCCATGCGGCGCAGGCGGGCGGCACACGATGCGCCGCCGGCGACGCCGCCGATGATGACGATGGTTTTGGGAGATGGGGTTTTCATAAGAGTGATGGACGCGGAGAAAGCGGACGGATTGCCCCAGCCGTCTGAAAGATCGCCCGAAAACCGGATTGCGGCTCCGCATTAACCGCTATTTGCTCGTCAGAATGACTTTCAAGGCGTGCTCACGCCCGGCGTTGCCGAAGGTGTCGTAGGCGTTGAGGATGTCATCGAGCGCGAACTGATGGGTGATGAGCTGTTTCGGCTGGAGCTTGCCGGAGAGGACCGTCTTGAGCAGCAGCGACGTGGTCACCGCATCGACGAGTCGTGTGGTGATAGTGATGCTTTGCGACCAGAGCTTTTCAAGATGCAGGGTCGCGCTCGCGCCATGCACGCCGATGTTGGCGATGCGGCCACCGATGCCGATGATTTCCTGGCAGATGCCGAAAGTGGCGGCCATGCCGACGGCTTCAATGGCGACATCCACTCCCCGGGCGGACGTCAGGGCCATGACTTTTTCGACGGCCTTGCCATCGGTGCTGTTAATCACCTGGGTCGCTCCTATCTGCTTGGCGACTTCGAGGCGGTTGTCGTCGAGATCGATGACGATGATGTTCGACGGGGCGTAGAATTGAGTCGTCAGTAGCGCGGAAAGACCGATGGGACCGGCCCCGATGATGGCCACGGTATCTCCCGGCAGGATAGAGCCTTTGAGCACGCCGCACTCGTAGCCGGTCGGCAGGATGTCGCTGAGCATCACCATCGAGTCCTCGTCAGCGCCTTCGGGAATCGGATAGAGACTGGAGTCGGCGAAAGGAATCAGGACATACTCGGCCTGCGTGCCGTCGATGGTATTGCCGAGGATCCAGCCGCCCTGTTTGCAATGGGAAGGCATGCCGCGCTTGCAATACTCGCATTTTCCGCAGGCGGTGATGCATGAAATCAGGACGCGGTCGCCCTTTTTGAAATGGGTGACGCAGGGGCCGACTTCCTCGACGATCCCGATTCCTTCGTGGCCAAGGATGCGGCCTTCCGCGACGGTGTCCAGGTCACCCTTGAGAATATGCAGATCGGTGCCGCAGATGGTGGTTTTGGTCATGCGCACCACGGCGTCGGTCGCCATGTTCAGTTTGGGCATGGGGGCGTCTTCCCAGGTCATTTTTCCTGGGCCGTGATAGATGAGGGCTTTCATGGGATGTTTGTGATGGAGCACATGCCGCTGAAGCATGCACTTGCCGCCACTTTGCCCGCATCCGCCCGAAGGTGCAGAATACGCGGTGAGGTGAACGCCCGCCATGGGGTATAACCCGACTTCGGGCGGATCATTTGAACGGTGAGGGGAAACGGATCGAGGATTTCCACGATGGCGATTCAACCGGGGGCGCGGTCCTCTCGCCGTGGAAGAAAAATTCCTGAACGCGTGGCACCCGTGCTTGAATGATGCCGTGCCGGAATTGCCGCCTTCTTCTCCACCCTCTCCGCGTCCGTCTTTCAGATGGTTCGGTCCGGGGATCATCATGGCCACGAGCGGGATCGGCGCGAGTGACATCATCACGGCGACAGTCGGCGGGGCGACCCATGGGCTCGCGCTGTTGTGGGCGCTGATGCTTGGAGCGTTTTTCAAATTCGTCCTCAGCGAGGGTCTTGCACGCTGGCAACTGGCGACCGGCTCGACCGCGCTCGAAGGCTGGGCGCAACACCTTCCGCGATGGGTCATGGTGCTTTTCGCGGGCTACCTGGTGCTGTGGGCGGTGGCGGTTAGCGGCGCGTTGGTGAGCGGTTGTGGTCTGGCGATTGAGAATATCACGGGTGGTGCCGTGCCGCGGAGTTGGGGCGGGCTTGTGCAGGCGGTCGCCGTGTTTGCACTGATTTGGACGGCACATACGGGCGGCTTGGAGCGGGTGATGAAACCGCTGATCGTGGTGATGTTCGCAAGCATCGTGGCCTGCGCCGCGCTCACTTTCCGCGAGCCCATGGCGGTGCTGCACGGGCTCTTCGTGCCTACAATTCCGAGCGGTGGCGCGACTTACGTGCTATCGCTCATCGGCGGCATCGGCGGCTCGCTCACGCTGCTGAGCTATAACTATCTGCTGCGTGACGAGGGCAAGGTGGACTCACGCAACCTTCGCGCTGTGCGGCTCGACCTCGCGACAGCCTACCTCTTCACCGCCATCTTCGGGCTTTCCGTGATGCTCATCGCCAATCGCGTTTTTCACGCCGACGGCGTCGCCATTACTGATCGCGAAGCCGTGTCACGGATGGCCGGCGCGCTCGCGGCGCTCACCGGTCGCGCCGGATTCTATATCTATTCGATCGGCTTCTGGGCGGCGGTGCTCGCGTCTCTCGTCGGCGTCTGGCAGACGATCCCCAGCGTGTTCGCCGACTGCTATGGCCTTTTGCGCCGGGTGCCGCCGGATCAGCGCAAGGCGGCGACACTGCCCGGTTCGACGCAGTATCGAGTCGCTTTGCTGTTCATGGCATTCGCAGCCGTGCCCTTCGCATTTATTGGCAAGCCACTGCTGATCGTCATCGCTTTTACCGTGCTCGGCAGCCTCTTCATCCCGTTCCTTGCCGCCACGCTGTTATATTTGAACAACCGCATTCCCTTTCCTCCGCCGCTGCGTTCCAACCGCTTGGCCACCGACATCGTCCTCGGACTTATCGTCGTGCTTTTCCTCGTCGTCGGGGCGCTGGAAATCGTGGAGCTGGTTGCTCGCTGACACCTCCGGGCTCGGTGCGACACTACCGTTCGGCGGATTTTGAGTATTCATAGTTCATTCTGGTGATCCGACCGCGCCAGTAGGGTTTTTGACACCTTCCGGCGTTAGCCATGTAGCTTCAGCTTCTAGCGGCACTTGCATACCATCTCGAATGCCATAGTTCCAAAACCGGCCCTGCCAGGGCATCGACACACCCGGCGTCCGGCCGCGTTCTTCGGCGCGGACGGTGTGGATCAGTCCGTCTTCATGGAAACTGAATAGGAGCGTGAGCGTGATGTCTCCATCGACGAGTGTTGCGCGGGCGGAACACTCCACCTCACAGCAGGCCGACAGCAGCAGTGTCGCGGATGCAATTGCGGTTTGCTAGATCGCCAGGTAGTGGGTTCATGGGTGCGAGTGTTTAAGTTCATAAATCAGTTCCGGGAGAATGACGACGCGCAAGGCATCAGTGAACAGCATCACACTTTTTTATGAGTGCTTACCAAGCTTAGCAGTTTACCGGGAATTGCGGCCGGTGATAGGACGAAATCAACATAGCCTGAATCTTGAGCACTAAGGGGCATGCCGTCAACTTCCGCAGACATGTCCTGAGCAATGGTAGTTCCTCCCTTTGCCTTGATTTGCTTGCATCCTTCAGCCCCATCGCCATCAAACCCAGAGAGGATAATGCCGATTGCCCGTGCCCCCATGGCCGCTGCTAAAGAAGTCAGAAACAAATCTACTTGCACGTTCCTCTTGCTGCGCGGGGAGACAACTTTGAAGGTATAGTTATGAATGAAAAGATCTGCGTCCGGAGGAATGACATAGACGTGATTCGCACGGATCGGCATCACCATTGAAGCCACAGTGACCGGCATTCTCGTATGACGCGACAGGATCAGAGCCAACTGACTGCTAGCGGCGGGGTTCATATGCGAAATGATGACAAATGCCATCCCTGTATTCGACGGCATGGCATCCAACAGCGCTTTATATGCGTTAAGAGCACCGGCTGAACCGCCGATGCCCACAATGAAGTTTGGGGGTAGTTTTCTCATGATTTATTTTGAGATAATTTTGAGATACCCAAGCTTTCAACTGTTACCTTTTTCGGGGATTTCTTTGGTTGGTGGGAAACGGTGGCTGATTCCATGGATACAAGGTTAATCCCTTCATCACTCAAAATCAATTTGTAGACATCACTCTCGTGATCGGTGCCACGAGACTTAACAATGAAGAGTCCGCGAATGCGCTTTTTGCCCGCATTTTCCTCCAATTCCCGCACTACAATCCAGGTGTCAATTAAGGACGAGACGCCGATTTCACCGCTGGTGTCAGTTTCAGCAGAGGAAGAAACCAGACTGGTGAAAAACGTGGTGATGCCCCTGGATTTTAGCATATCAATCATGCGGGTGATCATCGAGCGGATTTCACGTTGGTCCCCCTCTCCAATGAGACTGGTCAAGGGATCTATGATCACGGCCTTTGGTTTGAAACTGTCAACCAGCTTGTATAAATCGAGCAAGTGCATCTCCAAACCAAAAAAGGATGGCCGGGTGGACACAATCTTTAACAGACCTTTTTTGATCCATGGCGCAAAGTGAATGCCGATCGAACCCATGTTTTGAACGAGTTGTCCTGATGACTCTTCATACGACAAGAACAGGCAGCGCTCTCCACGTTTACAGCTCGCGATGGCGAAGGAAGCCGCAAGGCTGGTTTTTCCCGTGCCGGCCGTGCCCGACGCAAGGATGGTGCTGCCACGGGTATATCCCGGCTTGCTCTTGAACATTTTATCAAGTGATGGAATTCCAGTCGAAACCCTCTCGGCGGTGCCTGGCTGGTCGAGTCCGGCAGAAGTGATGGGAATCACCGAAAGTCCTTCTTCATCGATGACGAAGGGATATTCGTTTGTGCCATGGTTGGAACCTCGATATTTGACGACCCGAATTCTACGGACGGCAATTTGATCTTTAACCCGGTTATCCAGGAGAATGATGCAGTCGGAAATAAACTCCTCCAGGCCACGCCGCGTATAAGAGCCGCCTTGACCCGGCTCGCCGGTAACGATGGCCGTAACTTGTTTTTCCTTGAGCCACCGGAAAAGTCTTTTTATCTCCAGGCGAAGAATGCCCGGATCGGAGATGCCCGCGAAGGGAGATTCCAGGGAATCCAAAACCACACGTTTGGCACCAATGGAATCAATGGCCTGCTCCAAACGAACCAGTAGTCCTTCAAGGTTAAAGTCGATCTCTTGAACATCTTTGCGCTCTAAAACAACATGTTCGAGGAGTATTTGTTTTCGTGAAACCAGCCCCTTTAAATCGAGCTTGAGAGAAGCCACGTCTATATAAAGCTCGTCTTGGTTTTCTTCAAAGGACATAAAAACGCCCGGTTCGTTAAAATCCGTCGCGCCTTTGATTAGAAAATCAATCCCCAAAAGAGTTTTCCCGGAGCCTGCACCACCACAAACCAATGTGGTTCGATTTCTGGGAAACCCGCCTTTGGTGATCTCGTCCAGGCCTTTGATGCCGGTGGGACACTTCTGCAGTTGATTGTGCTTAATAGCTTTTGTTTTTTTGATGGTTTTGTTCATAATAACATGTATGTTTTATGTGGCGTAGAGTCAGGGTTAACGGTCATAAGGAATGTGCACGCCAATCTTCCGCCGGAATCGGTCATGGCCTGCGGTGTCAGGATCGCGAGAACGCCGTCGGTATTTGGGTCTTGCGCGACGATCTCGACGGCGCGCGCGTAGCGTTCGGCATCGGCATCGCCGAGCAGATCGACGGGATCGTTGCGGCTCCGGTGCGGCGGGAGCAGCGCGTCGAAGGCGCGGAACGAGTCGTCGGAGAGCGGCGCAATCTCGCCGCCGCTGCGAACGAGCATGTCGGTCGCCAGCGCCGCCGGGCCGCCGGCATTCGTGATGATCGCAAGCCGCGGGCCGCGCGGGCGCGGTTGCTTGCCGAGCACTTCGGCCATGTCGAAAAGCTCGGCGATTGTCTCCACGCGCAGCACGCCGACGCGGCGGAACGCGGCGTCGAGCACTTCATCGCTGCCGGTGAGCGAGCCGGTATGCGAGGCCGCCGCGCGCGCCGCCTGCTCGGTGCGGCCGACCTTGATGACGATGATCGGCTTCGTGAGCGCCACCTCGCGCGCCGCGGAAAGGAACGCGCGGGCGTCGCCGACCGACTCAATGTAGCAGACAATGCTTTTCGTCTGCGGATCGTCGCCGAGGCGATCGATGAGATTGCCCCACCCGAGATCGAGCATTGAGCCGATGGAGACGAAGGCGCTGAACCCGACATTCTCGCGCAGGCTCCAATCGAGGATTGCCGTGCAAAGCGCGCCGCTCTGGCTGAGAAAGGCCACGTTGCCGGGTCGTGCCAGTGTGGTGGCAAAGGTCGCGTTCAAGCCCAGTTCCGGAATCATCAGGCCGAGACAGTTTGGGCCGACGATTCGCATGTCGCCGCGTCGCGCGAGGATCTCACGCTCAAGCGCCGCGCCGGATACCCCGCATTCCTTAAATCCCGCGGAAAGGATCACTGCGACGGGCACACCTGCCAGCGCACACTCGCCGACGATTTCCGGCACCGTCGTGCCGGGCGTCGCGATCACGGCGAGATCGACATGTTCCGTTAGCGCCGCGATTGACGGAAACGCCTTCACACCAAACACACTCTCGCGGTGTGGATTCACCGGATACACCGGCCCGGCGAACGCGCGGAGATTTTCCATCACCGCACGCCCGACGCTGCCATGAGCCTCCGTCGCGCCGATCAGCGCCACGGATTGCGGCCCGAACAGCGCGTCGAGCGCCGGTCGCGCTGCGCGCTTTGGCGTGGCTATGCTCAGGAGAGAATTGGGATGGGAGACGGTGCTCATGGTGCCCTCCCGCCGAGCTTCTGCTCCTTCTCGAAGATGGCCAGCGTCGTCTTCAGCACCGTGTCGGGATTGAGGGAAATGCTATCGATCCCCTGCTCCACGAGGAATTGCGCGAACTCCGGGTAGTCGCTCGGGGCCTGGCCGCAGATGCCGATCTTGCGCCCTTTGGCGCGGCAGGTGGCGATGACCTGCGCGATCATTTTTTTCACCGCGGCATTCCTTTCATCAAAGATAGGGGCGACGATCTCGCTGTCGCGGTCCACGCCGAGGATGAGCTGTGTGAGGTCGTTCGAGCCGATGCTGAAGCCGTCGAAGAGGTCGCAAAATTCCTCCGCGAGGATCACGTTGCTGGGGACTTCGCACATGACGTAAATCTCCAGCCCATCCTGCCCACGCCGGAGGCCGTGCTTTTCCATCTCGGCCTGGACCTTGCGGCCTTCTTCGATGGTGCGGCAGAAAGGAATCATCAGTTTCAGATTCGTGAGGCCCATCTCATCGCGGACCTTTTTCACCGCCCGGCATTCCAGCGCGAAGCCGGCCTGATAGCGCGGGTGATAGTAACGACTCGCGCCGCGGAAGCCGAGCATCGGATTCTCCTCGGCGGGCTCGTAGGCTCGGCCGCCGATGAGGTTCGCGTATTCGTTGGTCTTGAAATCGCTCAGGCGCAGGATGACGTCTTTCGGGTAAAACGCGGCGGCGATCATCGCGACGCCTTGCGCGAGTTTATCGACAAAGAACTGCGGCTTGTCGGTGTAGCCCGCGGTGAGCCGCTCGATCTCCGCCCTGGCCAGCGGGTCGGCGAGCTGCGCGAAGTCAATCAACGCGAGCGGGTGAATCTTGATGTAAGTGCTGATGATGAACTCCATCCGCGCGAGTCCGACGCCTTCGTTCGGGATGAAGGAGAGCGAGAAGGCTTCCTCGGGATTGGCGAGGTTCATCATCACCTTGGTGTGCGGCTTGCCGAGGGACTTCAAATCGGTGCGCTCCACCTCGAATGGCAGCTCGCCTTCATAGACGAAGCCGGTGTCGCCCTCGGCGCAGCTCACGGTGACCATCTGTCCGTCCTTGAGCGCCTCCGTGCCGTGCTCAGTGCCGACGATGGCCGGCACGCCGAGTTCTCGGCTGACGATGGCGGCGTGACAAGTGCGCCCGCCGCGATTGGTGATGATGCCGGCAGCTTTCTTCATGATGGGCTGCCAATCGGGATCAGTCTTGTCGGTGACGAGCACTTCACCTTCCTGAAATTGGCCGATGAATTCCGCGCTCTTGATGACCCGCACCCGCCCCGTCGCAACCTTCGCGCCGACGCTCCGCCCGCTAGCGAGCACGCTGCCGCGCCGCTTCAGATAATAGGATTCCAGCACGTCGAGATCCTTGCGCGACTGCACCGTCTCGGGCCGCGCCTGCACGATGAACAGTTCGCCGGTGATCCCGTCCTTGGCCCATTCCAGATCCATCGGCGCGTGCTGGCCGCGCTTGGCGGAGTAATGGTCTTCGACAATGCAGGCCCAGCGCGCGAGTTCGAGCACCTCGTCGTCGGTGAGCACGAGCTTCGTGCGATCGCCCGGCGCGACGGGGACGTTCTTCACCATCTTCCCGCCGCCCGTGTCGTAGATGAGTTTGAATTCCTTGCTTCCCACCGTCTTTTGCAGCACGGGCCGATGACCGGTTTTCAGGGTGGGTTTGAAAACCAGATATTCGTCCGGCGTGACCGAGCCCTGCACCACATTTTCGCCGAGGCCGTAAGCGGCGCTGATCATCACCGCGTCGCGGAAACCGCTCTCGGTATCAATGGTGAACATGACGCCGGAGCAAGCGAGGTCGGAGCGCACCATGCGCTGCACGCCGATGCTGAGCGCGACCTTGAAATGATCGAAGCCCTTGTCCACGCGATAGCTGATGGCGCGGTCGGTGAAGAGCGACGCGAAGCAGCGCTTGCACGTCTCCAGCAAGGCTGCGGTGCCGTGGACGTTTAAATACGTTTCCTGCTGTCCGGCGAAACTCGCATCGGGAAGGTCTTCGGCGGTGGCCGAGGAACGCACCGCGACATCGAGCGGCACGGCGCTGCTGCCTTGCAACTGGCGATACGCTTCGCCGATGAGACCCTGCAAATCGGGCGGCAGTGTGGCGCCGAGAATGGCTTGCCGCACGGCCTGGCCGCGCTCGCTCAAGTTCGCCATGTCGTGCGTGTCGAGGTCCGCGAGCGTCGCCCGGATGCGCGCGTCGATCCCGGCTTCGCGAATGAAATGGCGGAACGCCTCCGCCGTGATGGCGAATCCATTGGGCACCTTCACGCCCTTGCCGGTGAGTTCGCGCACCATCTCGCCGAGCGACGCATTTTTTCCGCCGACGAGCGGGACGTCATCAATGGTGATGTCGGCGAACCATTTGATGAAAAGGTGTGACGTGGGTGGGCTCATGGTGTGCCAAAATTATTGGGGTTGGTTGGCAGGAGCTCGGCGAGGTAGTCCCTGCCGCGACGGGCGCGGGTGAGGGTGTCCGCCACGGTTTCGTTTTCCCGCGCTGACATTTCGATGATGAGTCCGCCGTGAAATTGATAGCGCTGGAGTTCGGAGATCAGCCACGGCCAGTCGATGCTGCCTTCTCCAGGAAGGAGGTGGGCATCCCAGTCACGATGATTGTCGTTGATGTGGATCATCTTCAGGTGAGCGGAGAGCTTGTGAACCACACTCCCAAGATCACCACTCAGATGGGCGTGGCCAGTATCGAGACAGGTGCCGACGGTGCAGTCGGTAATTCCGCCGAGGAGATACATCATGTCGCTGGCCTGCCCGAAAAGCAGATGCGGCAGCATGTTTTCCAAAAGAAGTTGCAGGCCGGTCGCGCAGCAATGAGCGGCCACGCGGTTGAGTGAAACAGCGGCGTGGCGCATGCGCTGGAGAAACTCTTCCTGCGGTGGCCGACCTTCGCGTTCAGGTCCGGGATGCAACACGATATTCTCCGCGCCGATCAGCGCTGCGGCACGACAGGCGGTGATAAGTTCGCTCACGGCTGCCTCGCGGACTCCGTCGTCCGGCGAGGTGATGTCGATCCAGTCCGCAAAGGGGGCATGAAATGAGAGGGGGCGCAGGCCCAGCGTGCGCATCATCTCCCCCGCACGGCGGACGTCGCCCTCATGGTGGTAATCGAGGTGCTTGGGGAATGAGCAGACTTCAATCGCCTGAAACCCACTGGCGCGGATCTCTTCGAGCACGGTGAAGATGCTATGGCGGTAGAAACAACCGGTGGACAGACCGATGGGCCAGATAGGAATCATGGTGTTTTGGGGTTCAGCAGGGCTTGGCGCGTGGGTTCGAGGGAGCACTCCTCACTTTGGAGGGTCGGAAAACAGAAACCCTTTTCGCGGGTGGAGGTGCAGTTCAGGTCGGTGAGAGGATCGAGGCCAGTGGCGTAAAGTCCGGCAAATAACCGGGTGTAAAAATCGGCGCGGAGCGCGGGCATATAGTCGTTCCAGTCCACGCCCCAGTTGAACGCCGGGTTTTCAAACTTCGAACGGATGAAGCCCGCGATGTGCCGTGGATGCCACTTTGCCGCCAACAGGCAGCGCGTGATGAGCTGCATCCCGGCGGGCTTCAGCAACAGATCATTGGGCCAGACCGCAATATGCCGGGCGCAGGGTGGCAGCGCCTCCATAGGTGCGCGGTCGTAAGTCTCGTGCCAGCGCTCTTTGGCATCGTGCTGGCAGGAGTAGAAATACTCGTGAAACCGCCGCAGGGGCGAGCTGAG
>Ga0123337_10006376_pt1 | contig 11283 bp, 5 predicted proteins | sample frozenSSSSmetaG_FD_89792 | JGI IMG/M metagenome (GOLD analysis project Ga0123337, IMG submission 89792) | Glacier valley bacterial and archeal communities from Borup Fiord, Nunavut, Canada, to study Microbial Dark Matter (Phase II) -... | ecosystem: Environmental > Aquatic > Freshwater > Ice >...
ATTTGCTAATTTCCTAATTCCCATTTCATTTCCTTATTTTGCCTCATGATCGTTTACAATCCTAAAGACTGGTTCTATGCAACCTTTTATCTTCACAAATCAGATACTGCCCGCAAACTATTTCCACTCATACTGGCACTTGCGGTTTATTCCGGAGGTATTGCTTACCTGGAACTGGAATACATCAAGCTCTCGGATGTCAGCTGGGTGAAAAACATTACCATTGTCCATAATCTTTTAGGATTTGTGATGTCAATACTACTCGTTTTTCGCACCAATACGGCATACGATCGCTGGTGGGAAGCGCGAAAACAATGGGGAACCCTGACTAATATAAGCAGAATGCTTGCCATTAAGATGAACGCATTTCTTAAACCGGATGATCGTGTGAATCGCAGTTTCTATAAAAAAGCAATTCCTTTGTTTGCCGATACTTTGTTTGATCATCTCCGCTCAAACAAAACCCGGTTCATGCTTGATGAGGTTGAGCACCCTGAATTTGAAACCCTAGATGTGCAGAAACATGGCCCCAATCAGGTAGCCTCAATGATCTTTAGCCGCAGTAATAATCTGTATCAGGATAGGCTTATCAGCGGAGATCAGCTGATTGTGATCAATACAGAACTGAATGCACTGACAGATGTTTGCGGGGCGTGTGAACGAATCAAGAATACCCCTATTCCGATGTCATACAGCTCATTTATAAAAAAATTCATTTTTATTTATGTGCTTACACTGCCGGTGGGTTTTGTATTTTCAATGGGCTATTTTGTCATTGCTGCAGTTCCCTTTATCTTTTATGTAATGGCTTCTTTGGAACTGATTGCCGAGTCTATTGAAGACCCATTTGGAATTGACCCTGATGATCTACCCATTGATAAAATAGGCGAAAATATCAGAAAACATGTTACAGAAATAATACACTAAATAGCGGATTTAATTGATTTTATGTAATTAAATATCATCAGGTATCTGCTCTTTTTTATTAATTTTAAACCCAATCTCCATAGAGATTTCACCGCTTTACTATTTGTTGTTTTGAGATATTTATTCCTGTTTATATTTTGTTTTCTTTCCGGCACCCAACTTTATTCTCAAAAAATAAACAGCGCCTACCAGCTTCATATTTCTGAAACAAAACTCCCGATAGTAATCGATGGTTTTATCGATGAAGAAGCATGGAATGTCAGAGATTCTGCCGCTAATTTTTTCATGGTTAGTCCGATGGATACCAGTTACGCTAAGGTCAGAACCACTGTCCGCATGACTTACGACCAGCATAACCTGTATATTTCTGCCATTTGTTACGAACCTAAACCCAATACAAATTACGCCGTTGAATCGCTGAGACGAGATTTTGCATATACTAAAAACGATAATTTTCTGCTTATTGTTGATCCTTTCGACGACCAGACCAATGGATTTACCTTTGGTGTGAATGCTGCTGGTGCGCAATGGGACGGACTTATATTCAATAGCAATGGCTACGACCTGAGCTGGGACAATAAATGGTACTCGGAGGTGAAACATTATGCTGATCGCTGGGTTTTCGAAGCCGCAATTCCTTTTAAATCAATCCGTTATAAAAAAGGTATTCAAACCTGGGGAATCAATTTCAGCAGATTAGATATTAAGGCTCCAGAAAAATCTGCCTGGGCAAAAATTCCGAGACAATTTAATGTGGCCTCCCTGGCCTATACCGGAAATCTGATCTGGGATAATCCGCCGCCTGAAGCCGGAACTAATATCTCTGTAATTCCTTATGTATTAGCCGGGTTTACCAAGAATTATGAGAACAATACGAATACAAAATTCAAGAGGGATATTGGTGCAGATGCCAAGATCGGAATCACTTCATCCTTAAATCTGGATCTGACCGTTAACCCGGATTTCTCACAAATTGAAGTAGATAAACAGGTTACTAACCTGGATCGTTTCGAGCTATTCTTCCCTGAACGCCGGCAATTCTTTCTTGAAAATGCTGATCTCTTTGCAAATTTTGGCTATTCTACAATCAGGCCATTCTTTTCGCGAAGAATCGGACTGGGTGTTCCAATAGAATTTGGGGCACGCCTGAGCGGAAGCCTGAATAAGAAATGGCGTATCGGAGCGATGGATATGCAAACCAAAAGTATAGATGAAACGGGCCTTCCCTCTCAGAATTTTGCGGTTCTGGCTTTGCAGCGCAGGGTATTCTCACGCTCCAATATTCGCTTCATGTTCGTAAACAAACAATCACTGAACTATGACCCGGCAATGCATCCCGGAAAACCGGTATTTAATGCCTTTAACCGCAATATCGGACTTGAATACAATCTAGCTTCCACCAATAACCTCTGGACAGGAAAATCGATGTTCGTCAAGTCCTTTGGGCCAGTTAAAAACAATGATGACCTTGTGCATGCCGCAAACCTGCAATACAGCAGCAAAAGATGGCTCCTAAGCTGGCAGCACGAATATGTGGGCGAAAATTACACCGCAGAAGTTGGTTATGTACCCCGTATCAATTACATTAAACTGAACCCCAAACTCAGTTATCTCTTCTTCCCGAAAGCTGGTAAAATATTGAACCATGGCCCCATTTTGAGTTCAACACTCTATTTTGACAAATCTTTCAATCAGACAGATAATGAAACCTCATTTAATTATAAATTCACTCACCGGAACCAGAGCACTTTCGAGGTCTGGACTTCAGATAATTTCATCCGTCTGCTCAGACCTTTTGACCCGGTAAATACCGGAAAAGGTAATTTAAGTATCGGAACAGAACATTCATGGAATACCTGGGGAGCAAATTACTTCTCCAAACCACAGAAACTATACACCTACTCCTTTTCTGGGCAATATGGTGGCTATTATGCAGATGGAAACCGTTTGAATCTGTCGGCAGATCTTGGCTACCGGTTTCAGCCTTATGTAAATATTGCGATGAGTACCAGCTATAATCATATTGTTCTGCCTCAACCCTGGGGTACAACTAATTTCTGGCTGGTGGGTCCGAGGACTGATGTTACCTTCAGTAACAAGCTGTTTTTTACCACCTTTATTCAATATAATAATCAGCAGAAAAACCTGAATGTGAATACCCGTTTTCAATGGCGGTATAAGCCGGCGAGTGATCTTTTCCTCGTATTTACCGACAATTATTACCCATCTCCTTTTGCCATTCGTAATCGGGCTCTTGTGCTGAAATTCACCTATTGGTGGAATTAATTTAATCGGCTTCATCTGAAATACTAATTACCTGAATTCGATGTAAGGAAGGTAACAAACAGGCATAATTATTCCAAATAAGTCTCTTGAGCTAATTAATTTGATTTTGAAAATCAATGCCTGTGTGTTATAGGCTAGTTCAGCCCTTTGCTCCGGTGTAGTTCCGGCAAGAAATCGCGTTTTATTTCAAATTACGAATAGCCGGAAGCTACCTCCTCCGGCAAGGTTTATTTTACCCGGTGCTGTTTTTCATTGGGACGGCATCCCGACAAAAGGACCATTTGCCATTGGGAATAAACCCGGGGGCAGCTCTAGCTTTTTTGCTTATCGAATTTCATCATATCTATTAAATCTGTTGCAAAAAACTAGGGCAGAACACGGGACTGGCAGGACCGAAGAGGCACAGACCCTGCTTTCTAAAATAAAATCTTCAATGCAAATAGTAATTAGGCAATAGTTTATGTCGAACCTGGGTTAATAAACTTTAATTCTTTGGGGCCATACCCATTATAAAAGCAGAAAGCTAAACGCTGAAAGTAGAAAGCTATAAATTATTGAATAAAAAATAAATATTATGCTTGCATAGTAATTGATTTAAAGGATAATGTTTATTTTTACGTATTAACCTTTAACCATATGGTTCTACAAATCCTTTTTCTGATTATTGCAGCAGCAGCCATTGTGCTTTTCAGCCTGAATGTTCGCAAGATCATCCGAAATATTAATCTGGGCAGAGCTCTTGATCGTTCTGACCGGCCATCGGAGCGTCTTGCTATAATGTTGAAGGTAGCATTCGGTCAGTCGAAAATGGCTAAAAAGCCTGTAGCCTTTCTTCTGCATCTCTTTGTTTACATCGGTTTCGTAATTATAAACCTTGAGGTTCTGGAGATCATTATTGACGGAATTTTTGGAACCCATCGCATTTTTGCAGAACCATTAGGCAGTTTGTACAATGTGTTGATCGCCTCTTTCGAGGTACTGGCATCATTGGTATTGATCGGGGTCATCGTTTTCTTTGCACGCAGGAATATTGTTCATATCAAACGATTTAGCGGCACAGAAATGGGCAAATGGCCACGTTCTGATGCAAACATTATTCTGATCGTGGAAGTTTTATTAATGGGCGCATTTTTAACAATGAATGCGGCTGATTTTAAGCTTCAGCAATTAGGTGCTGGGCATTATATTAATGCAGGATCTTTTCCTGTCAGCAGTTTTCTGGCTCCAATCCTCCCTGATTCAGAATCGGCATTGATTGCGATTGAACGATTCTGCTGGTGGTTTCATATCATAGGAATTTTTGCCTTTTTGAACTATCTGCCCTATTCAAAACATTTTCATATCATTCTGGCTTTCCCGAACACCTATTACTCAAATCTGGAGCCTAAAGGTGAATTCACGAACATGGCATCGGTCAGCAATGAGGTTAAAGCGATGCTGGATCCAACTTATACACCGGAGCCGGTTGTTGAAGGGGGACGTTTTGGTGCAAAAGACATCAGCGACCTGACCTGGAAAAATTTAATGGAAGCTTATACCTGTACTGAATGTGGACGATGTACCTCAGTTTGTCCGGCGAACATCACTGGAAAGCTGCTTTCACCGCGAAAAATTATGATGGATACCCGCGACCGGATGGAAGAAATTGGAAAAAACATCGATAAACACGGCAAGGATCATCATGATGGAAAATCTTTGCTTGACTCGTATATTTCAAGAGAAGAAATCTGGGCCTGCACGACCTGCAATGCATGTACCGAGGCCTGTCCGGTAAATATTGACCCTCTTTCCATTATCGTAGAATTAAGAAGATTTGCTGTGATGGAAGAATCACAGGCACCGGCCAGTATCAATTCGATGTTCGGAAACGTAGAGAACAATGGTGCTCCATGGAAATATGCGGCGGTGGATAGGATGAATTGGGCGGAGGAGAATTAGGGTGTGGAAATAGGCAATTGATAACAGAGTCAAGAACCAAGAACCAAGAACCAAGAAGCAAGACCAAATTCTGGTTCATTTGAGAATTTGTTATTTAGATTAAGGATTCAAGAACAAAGAATAAAGACAGTTAACAGTTCATTTGACATTTTGAAGTATCACACAGACAACCGATAACACTATTGAGAATTGATAGAGAATCAAGGTAATGACTGCCATATTTTCAATTAACCAATAAATTACTGACAACAGACAAAAACAACAGACAACCACAATGGACAAACTAACAGTTCCAACCATGGCCGAAATGGCAGCAAAGGGCGAGAGTCCTGAGATTTTATTCTGGGTTGGTTGTGCAGGCAGTTTTGACGAGCGAGCCCAGAAGATCACGCGTGATATCTGTAAGATTTTGCAGCATGTGGGAATTAAATATGCAGTTCTTGGCACTGAAGAAAGCTGCAGTGGAGATCCCGCAAAGCGTGCGGGAAATGAATTTCTTTTCCAGATGCAGGCCATGAGCAATATTCAGGTATTGGATGGATACAATATCAAAAAGATCGTTACCGGATGTCCGCATTGTTTTAATACGTTAAAGAATGAATATCCGGGATTGGGCGGAAATTACGAGGTAATCCATCACTCCCAACTCATACAGCAATTGATTGATGAAGGGAAATTGAAAGCCGAAGGCGGAGAGTCGTTCAAAGGTAAAAAAATCACTTTCCATGATCCATGCTATTTGGGCAGAGCCAATAATGTTTATGAGGCACCCCGAAAGGCTCTTGAAATTCTGGATGCTGAACTGGTAGAAATGAAACGCTGTAAATCAAACGGTCTATGCTGCGGTGCCGGGGGTGCTCAAATGTTTAAAGAACCCGAAAAAGGTAAAAAAGATATCAATATTGAACGAATCGATGAGGCATTGGCGCTGAATCCAAATATTGTAGCCTCCTCCTGCCCTTTTTGCATGACTATGCTGAGTGATGGGGTAAAGAACTACAATAAGGAACAGGAAGTCAAAGTGCTGGATATTGCAGAAATTACTGCAAGGGCCAACGGCCTTTAATCTTCTGTTATAAAAAAAGGTGCTTTCAATTAAGAAAGTACCTTAATAATAAATTTAACCAATTCAAACCTTACTAATCGCAGTTTAAGGTTTTAAGCCTGATTGAAGTTTAAAGAGAACGAATTTACATTTCAAGAACCGGAATAGAAATAGCCTATAATGGGTATATTTTAAAGATAATTTAAGTTTTTCAATTATTTCTGTCCAGGAGCCGTTTCATTTCAAGAAGGTCATTATGCAAAGCTACCAGATCTTCGGCTTCAACGCTGCTTATTGGAAGTCGAAAATGGGTTGCCATAGAATCGACGTTACCACTGCGGTCATTAAATGTTTGGACGATTACATCATCTTCCTGTGTTTGAAATGAAAGATCCCCTGATAAGGTATTCCCCAGGTAATCAATAGCACTGATGCGCATCAGATTGAAAGAATAATATTCCTGTTTACCGGTAACATAAGTTCGCCGGTATCTCAGGAAACCTTCATCGTTCAAAAGCAATTCGAATTGCCGGATCTTAACAGATCCTGATTCAGCATTATGGAGCTTATTTAGCATTACCTGAGAACGCATTGCGAGTTGGTGCAATTCTTCGTCAGCACCTGCTGTGGCACTGATAAAAATCAGAAGCCACCCTGCAAGAACTAGTGGAGGACAAACCCTCTTCAAAGCAATTATAAGCCAAGTATACATAGTTTTGAAACAAATTCAGGCTTAAATTAAAAAGAAATGCCGGATAATCAACAAAAATCGATTGAAGCTTATTCCAGGATATAGGCCAAAGCCAACCTGCCTGTGGACCTTTGACATGGATGACTAAAATTAAGAGCTCTTAATTGAGTAACTCTTAAGAATTACAATATTTAAACGAATTTAGGCAATCTTGACACTAGCTTCAGGTTCAATAAACTTAATTTTAAAAAATTCCATTTTTTTATTTCACTTTATAATCAACACCTGTTATCTGTTTAAGTTTCCTGAGGTAGCCCGCCATTTTTTACAGGTTTTAAAACAAATTTTCAATTTGAGCGCTGCAAGTCAAATTTGGATTTTCAAGCCTTAAGTTTAAGTATAGTTATTTAAAAAATTGCTCTTTTTTAAAAATTGAAGCATACATAATTAGTTTAATAAATATCACAAGGGTAGTATTTAAAACGCAATCTGCCTCCAAATGGCTTTTTTAGTCACTTAAATACAAGTAAACTAAAAAATTTACATAAATTGTAACATTCTGACTCTCTAAAGGCCTATAAACTAACAATTAGGCTTTTACTTACATCCATTCTGCTTAAGATTTATTTTTTTATTTTTCGAATTAAGGGGTATACTTCAGACTAATAAGCAATTTCGATTTTAAAATACAATTCCATTGAAGGATAACAGATTAGTGAAAATACAACAACTGTCTATTATTTTCTGCTTCGGCAAATTATGAAAAATGAATATGAAGGTTAAAACCACTACCGTTTTTGAAATGCTATCACGAATGCGTGAATATTTTCAAAAGGATAATTTCTTTTTGAATTCTATTTCAGCAGATCCTATACGCTCAGAATTATACAATTCCGATCAAATGAAAACCCATGCCAGTATAGTGGCGCGGTCTCATAAAATTTTAAAAGGCAAACGAACTGACAAGCTTTTAAAAAGATTGGATGATAATGAAGAGACTCTGGTGGAAGTACGCAATCTGCTCGTTGAAGGTATTCAATCCGGACAGGCAATAACACCTGCTGCAGAATGGCTTCTGGATAACTTCTATTTAATTGAGGAACAGATTGTTACTGCTAAAAAACATCTTCCTAAAAAATACAGCGAAGGCTTGCCCTATCTGGCCAATGTTAACTCTGAAGGTATTCCCCGGGTTTATGATATTGCTCTGGAAATAATTGCACATAGCGATGGCCTCATTGAAGCAAAGGAATTAAGGGGTTTTGTCTCGGCTTATCAATCAGAAAAAATTCTAACCCTGGGGGAGTTGTGGGCAATCCCAATTATGTTGAAACTTGCTGTTATTGAAAATCTAAGAAGGATTGCTGAAAAAATAGCGCTTGACAGAATTGACAATAACCTGGCAGATTATTGGAGTGAGCTAATAATCGAAACAGTGAGAAAGGACCCTGCTGATATGGTTTTGACTATTGCTGATATGGCCAGATCCAAACCTGTTTTAAACAGTGCATTTGTAGCTGCATTTACACGAAAACTCCAGGGAAAAGGTCCGGCTTTTTCTTTGCCGCTAAGCTGGTTGGAACAACAATTATCGCGGCAGGGAATATCCGTTAATGACCTGGTTTGGAATGAAAACCAAAGACAGGCTGCTGATCAGGTATCTGTTAAAAACAGTATCGGTACAATGCGATTCATCGGTTCAGCTGATTGGCGCAAATTTGTGGAGAGCTCTAGTATAGTTGAGCAAACATTCCTGCAAGATATTACAAGTATTTATCCTCAAATGGACTTTGCTACACGTGACAGGTACAGACATGTGATTGAAACTATTGCAATAGGTAGTCCACTTACTGAAACAGAAATTGCAAAAAAAACTATAGAATTAACAAAAAGACCCGGTTTAACTGACAGACAAAAACATGTAGGATATTACCTGATAGATAATGGTTTTGGTCAATTAAAAGAAGCTGTTCAGATGCACTTTAACATAAGGCAAAGCCTGACAGAATTCATGGAAAAAAGGCCGACTTTTATCTATCTCTCTTCAATTTCTATTCTTACACTAGCCATCGCTTTCGGCATGTTCCTGGTTGCCTGGCTCTATGGTGACATTAGCTGGCAATTTCTGATACTTACAGCTTTATTATGTATTGCTGGTGCTGCACATTTGGGTATTTCCTTTACCAACTGGCTGGCAACCATATGGATTAGTCCTAAAATTTTACCCCGGCTGGACTTTTCAAAAGGGATCCCTGATGAATACCCAACTCTGGTAACTATTCCCACAATGCTTACAAGCAAAAATGAAATTGAAGAGAATGTGGAAGCGCTCGAAATTCGTTTTTTAGCAAACCGGGAAAAAAATCTATACTTCAGTCTGCTGACAGATTTTACGGATGCAGACTCTGAAACAATGCCGGATGATCGATCCCTTCTTAACCTGGTGAGTGAAAGAATTCGACAATTAAATGAAAAATACAATAAATACGGACAACCGGATATATTTTATCTGTTTCATCGTCCAAGAAAATGGAACCCGAAAGAAAATAAATGGATGGGATATGAGCGAAAAAGAGGAAAACTTTCTGCTCTAAACAGGCTGTTAAGAAATGAAGGGGGAAATGAATTTATCCAGATTGTGGGAGAATACAGAGATCTGAAAAAAATAAAATATATCATCACACTTGACTCAGACACCCAACTCCCAAGAGATGCTGCATGGAAATTAATAGCCACTATGGCGCATCCCTTAAACCATGCAGTATATAATGAAAGAAAAAAACGCGTAGTAAAAGGATATGGGATTTTGCAGCCCAGAGTTGCATCAGATTTTCCCAAAGGCAAAACTTCTCTTTATTTACGTTTGCAAGGGGATATGAAAGGCATAGACCCTTATACCAGGGCGTCCTCTGATGTATATCAGGATATTTTTCAGGAAGGTTCATTTATAGGCAAAGGCATCTATGATTTGGATATTTTTGAAAAGGTTGTAGGCAAAATTTTTCCCGAAAACCGTATTCTTAGCCATGACTTGGTAGAAGGTTGCTATACCCGTTCGGGCTTATTAAGCGATGTTGTTTTATATGAAAATAATCCTTCCAATTATGAAGCGGATATAAAACGCCATCACCGCTGGATCAGGGGCGATTGGCAAATAGCTACATGGATATGGCCATATATTAAAATTGAAAATAATAAAATGGCAAGAAATAATCTTTCCGTTTTATCCCGTTGGAAAATAGCGGATAATCTGCGCAGAAGTTTGCTGCCTCTTTGTCTTTTATCCATTTTTATCCTGGGTTGGTCCATTTTACCCTTACCCTGGTTTTGGACACTTGCTGTTACTATCATAATATTATTACCTGTAATGGCAGAAGCTTTTCTGCAGATATTCCGCCGACCTGAAGATTTAGATTTTAAATCACATATTTCCGAAGTCGGTAATTCTGTCAAGGAAGTTTTATTGCGCTTTATGTTTGGAATAGCTGTATTGCCCTACGAAGCCTTTCGGTTTACTGATGCAATCATCCGAACCAATTGGAGAATGCTTGTAAGCGGTAAAAAGCTGTTGGAATGGACTACATCGGCCACCGCTTCTGGTCTGTCAAAAAATACTCTGTGGTTCATTTACCAAAAAATGTGGATTGGTCCGGTATTGGCTTTTCTTTGTCTTGTATTATTCTTATACTCTGATTCACCAGCTTTCTTTGTTTCTATTCCCATAATTGTTTTATGGTTTATTTCGCCCTCAATCGCCTGGAGTTTAAGTCAGCCGGAACAAGAATTAGTACCCGACCTTAACCAGACAGAAAAGGCATTTCTTCATAAGTTGGCCAGAAAAAAATGGAGCTTTTTTGAACAATTTATGAATGAAGGAGAAAACTGGCTTCCACCTGACAACTATCAACAACAGCCGGATCAGGTGATCGCACACCGTACATCACCTACCAATATAGGCCTCTCTTTACTGGCTAACCTTACAGCATATGATTTTGGGTATATTACGATGACTGAAATGGTTTTGAGATGCAGTAACACGCTCAAAACATTACATAAAATGGAACGCTACAAGGGCCATTTTTACAACTGGTATGATACCCGCGACTTATCCATTCTGGTTCCGGCATATGTATCATCAGTAGATAGCGGTAATCTGGTTGGCCATCTGCTAATTTTACGGCAAGGCATTTTAGCGCTTAATTCTACTCCGGTTTTCAATCCTGAAAGCTATAATGGACTTCGCTCTACGACAGGAATAATACAGGATTTATTGAAAGATGGAAACATCGAAAAGATAAATAGTATACTGGATAATGCTATTCTTGAAAAGGCCAATTCCTTGACGGTAATAAAAAGCAATTTAGATAATCTAAAGTCACTCAGCGACAAAATAACC
>Ga0123337_10006377_pt1 | contig 11279 bp, 10 predicted proteins | sample frozenSSSSmetaG_FD_89792 | JGI IMG/M metagenome (GOLD analysis project Ga0123337, IMG submission 89792) | Glacier valley bacterial and archeal communities from Borup Fiord, Nunavut, Canada, to study Microbial Dark Matter (Phase II) -... | ecosystem: Environmental > Aquatic > Freshwater > Ice >...
AGTTTGCTTTCTCATTTCAGTAGATTCAGCAAGCAAAAAGACATATTGCTTTCTCAATTTGCTTGTTTGCTAGTTTATTTAAGTAATTCACGCATTCATTTTGGTGTATGGTTGAGTTGAAAGCTGGCGATGTCTACGACGGGCTACGCCTACGCCTTCATTCAGCAAAAATCTTTCAACGGTTGACTGATGACTCTACTGGCTCGTAGATAAAGCTGAACACATTGATCAAACCACCACTACTTCATTGAATGCACAAGTATAGCCTGAATCCCCAGATATGATGGGAATAAGTAAGACTTACTATACTTGTCGGTTAAGGAGTGTAGAGACGTTACACGTAACGTCTCTACAAAGGTTTTTGGTTCACAAATTTGCTTAACCGAACAGTATTGAGAGCGATATAGTCACTTATCGTTCTGCACGCGGAGAGTTCCAGTTGATCGAATAATTATTGGGTGCAAACGTGTAAGCGTAGAACGGAGGATTAATTCCTGTTAATGCGTTGGGAACCCAAACTGAGAAAAAGTTTTTTACAAAACTGCCGCAATATTGAGTTTGTTCAGCGTAAGAGATTGTAAAGCTTGGGGTGCTTCCAATACAAAAAGGATGGTTTCCTTGCCACTCTTTACCTGAATCACTAGTGGCATAAAGGTAGTAGCGAGTGTTATTGAGTGAGTTACGAATTTGTATGCATGAGCCAAGTGTTTCAGATAACCGGAATCGACCTTCGGTAGTCCAAGTACCACTGTTGTAATAGCTGAGTATGACATTAAGATTTTCGCCCGATTCGTTGCAGACATACAAACCTGGTGATGGGTCGGCAGAAGCTTTTTGATTTGGTAGGGCTACAAATGTCATACCAACAAATAAAGCTGCAAGAGTTGCAGTTTTTGTGCAGTAATTTAAAACTAGTCTTAATAGCATATTAAAACACCCAAGTTAGTTAATAAATACGTACAGAGCGCTTGAGGAATATTACGGCTTACGCTAAAAAAATGGATAAAGTTGAGCTAAGGAACGCAGGTACTAGCAGGAGATACAACAGTATTCATGCAAGAGTTGATAGATATCTATGATCTTAATGCTAACGAGTTAATTTCGATACGAAGCCGCTTACCCCAAGCTACCGCAAAGTTAAGACAAGTAAGGATTTTACGAATCTTTTAGAAACTCCTATAGCTAATTAGCTATTAAAATATCTTACAAAATTAATACTAGAACTTTTTATAATTATTTTATCGAAGAGTTAAATAACTTAACTATATCTTTGAGATTTTGAGCGTGTTTAAAAGTTTGTTTAGTAGCACTATTTTATTATTCTTGTAGAGTAAAACGTGAAACTTTTACCTGGGCTAATATAAGGGTTCATGTCACCAAGGGCAAAGTAAGCTGAAAATTTGCTGGACACTTGCTTTCACCAAAGCCAATGGCAAATATTAGCCATTGCTTTCTTTTCACTTTCTAAGGCTACTAAGTAAGTGGGCGAGGAAATTTTCAAGTATGTAACAAAATGTAAATTTAATAGATACCTTACAAATTCGTTATTTCAGCCTTTTTACAAAACTAAACATATATTTGTTTTATCCTGCCTACCTACTTACCAACTCGCAAACCCTCTGCTTCCGGTATTGTTGATAGTCATATAAATTACGCTTGTAAATCGAGCTGTTAGATGTAAAGCCCAACAAAGTCTTTCCACTTCGCTGATAGTGGAAAGCAAGACTTAGGGTAGTGATGACAGGTAAACTTTCAAGTTCAGCCTGAGCCATGATCATGCGATCAAAGGGATCTCGGTGGGCAATCTGTAGGCTTCCTGCTCTGAGGGCATGGGCTGTGGCGATCGCAAGTTCGATAAATTTAGCCTGATGCAATATCTGTGAATATTGCTCAATAAGTTGTTTGGCTTCGGGTAGTTTACCCATGCGGTATTTGGTGGCAATTTCCCAAGCAGAAGCACTACTGACAATAATGCGATGATCTGGGTTGCGAATGATGTCTCGGCAGTCAATATGGAGTTTTGGATCGTCAAAGAGCCACCACAGCAGGATATGGGTGTCGATAAGGTAGCTCATTGCCATTGCTGGAGTTCATCCTCTGGCAGTGGTTCAAAGAAAGCATCACCAAGTTGTCCTTTCAATAAACCAGGGGTGCGTGGTTGTGTACGTTCTTGACTTAAACCTAGTCGAAAGTAGTGAATTAGGTCATAAAGTTCTGCTAGTTTGTCTTCAGGGATGTCTTGCAATTCTTGGACAATCTTCTGGATCAGCATAAGTCAAACTCTTCGGTGGTTGTTAATCAATAAGTTAGGAATATGCGACTACTTTGTTGCTCAATTGAGGAATAAAATATTTTTTCTCGCTTTGCGTTTTGGCGCGAAACTTTCATACCGTTAATCAGCAACGCTTGATTACTATTCCTGTAAAATCGTCTTTGATACAATCCTAGTTTTCTTGAGGTCTGCTTCCGAAAGTTCTTCTCCAGCTTGCAGGCGAGTGGCAGAGGTTTGCAACACTGTCGCAGCACCTTTATCTCCGATTTGTAAAGCAGTTTTAGCAGCCGTTTGTAGCATCGTAGCTGCACCAGTGCGATCGCCTTGTTGTAATTTCGCCTCAGCTAACTGAGTCTGACGATACTTCGCTAATGCTAAAATAGATTGTTGCACCTGGGGATTTAATGCCGGTTGATACGCCCGCACCACATCTGCATACACTGGCACGAGGGGCGAAAGTAAGCCTTGTTCGTTAACTAACGGGTTATCATAACGGATTTGCAGATGCGCGATCGCTTGTTCACCTTCTGGCAATTGTCCCAGATAAATGTTCGCCAAAACTACCCGTTCTACATCCTGCATCAAATCTCCCAAACGTACAGCAAAGCTACCATCAACTTCTGGTTTTATTGGTAACTCAATTGTGTCTGGGGCAACTTGGGCAATGGGTTTCAATTCTGCTAGTCGGACATTAGGCACTAGAGATAACAGCAAGTGGGCATTAGTTAGCCCAATAGACTGAATCCGCCCAAACAAGCGGCTAAACTGATCTACAGCTTGTTCAGGACGTTCAATATGGGCTAAAGTCCCACCACCGACATCAGCAATTTTTTCTAGCAAATCCTGATTCCAGCTATTGCCAAATCCGAAAGTGTTAATAGTTAAGTTCAGCTTGGCAGCCTTTTGCGCGAGTTGAAGACAACGCTTGTTATCATCTCGCCCAATATCCCACTTCCAAATTCGTAAACCGCTATCACCATGCCCATCCGTCAGCAGAAACGCCTGGGAAACAGCGCCTCTTGTACCCTTCATCAGTTCTGTAATTCCCAGTTCCAAGCCCTCAGCGATGACTGTACCGCCGCTAGCGCTGAGTTTGCTTCTAATTTCAGATTTGATGCTTTCGGGGTCTTCGAGCAATTGGTTGGGGATAATGACTGACGCAGAACCGGAAAAAGCCACAACTGAGATGCGATCGCCTACTTTTAACCGATCGATTAATCCTTCCACTGCCTGAATCACCGTTTTAATTGGTTGTCCATGCATGGAACCGCTTTTATCCAAAATCAAGCAGAGATTAAGCGGCAGATTTTGGTCAAACTCGCCAGCGATTGCAAAAATCGTCATTCCCAATTGACGTTGGCTACTAGTTTGAGCCACATCAACATTAGAATCATTTAACGCCGATAGCAATTTAACTTTCATTGAGGAGGGGTATCTTGCAAAACTGTTTTGGAAACCATCCTAGTTTTCTTGCGATCGCTTTCAGATAAGTCTTGTCCAGCTTGCAACTGGGTAGCAGAATTTTGTAACACCGTCGCCGCCCCTTGATCTCCCATTTGCAGGGCAGTTTTAGCAGCTGTTTGTAACATCGTCGCTGCACCAGTGCGATCGCCCTGTTGCAATTTCGTCTCGGCTAACTGAGTTTGACGATACTTAGCTAATGCTAAAATAGAGTGTTGGACTTGGGGATTCGGGTCTGCTTGATAATTTTTGACTACATGAGCATAAACTGGGATATTTGGGGTAAATAAACCTGCCTGGTTGGCGGCTGGATCATCGTAGCGGACTTGTACATTAGCGATCGCTTGTTCACCTGTTGGCAATTGTCCCAAATAAATATTAGCTAAAATCACCCGTTCTGCATCTTTCATTAAATCTCCCAACCGCACAGAGAAACGTCCATCAGCTTCTTGTTGCAGTGGTAACTCGATTGTGTCTGGGGAAACTTGGGCAATCGGTTTGAGTTCCGCTAACCGAACATTGGGCATCAGGGAGAATAACAGATAAGCATTAGTCAATCCCACCGTTTGAATGCGGCTGAACAGGCGACTAAACTCCTCCACTACCTGATCGGGTTTTTGAATGTAAGATAAAGTACCCAAACCCGCATCGGCAATTTTTTCTAAAACATCTTGGTTCCAATTGTCACCAAATCCCAAAGTGTTCAAAGTCAAATTATAGCTAGCAGCCAATTCGGCGAATTTCAAACAGCGATTATTATCACCGTGTTCATTTTCCCCATCGGTTAATAGAAAGGCTTGGGAAACAGTATCTTTTTTGCCCTTTGCCAACTCTTCAATGCCCAAGCGCAGTCCTTCATCAATCGCAGTCCCACCATCGGCTGATAAGTGATTAATTAGCTGTTTGATTTTCTCTGGATTTTCGATGACTTGACTAGGTACTAAGACCTTGGCACGGTGATCGAATACTACAATACTGAGGCGATCGCCACTGTTGAGTCTATCTACTAGACGAATCGCTGCTTTTTTGACCGTTTCTAGCGATCGCCCGTTCATCGAACCACTATGATCGAGAATTAAGCATAAATTCAGGGGTACATTCCGGTCTAGAGCCTCTGCGATCGCTGAAATCGAAATTCCCAACTGACGTTGACTGTTCAGTTGATTCGTGTCCAAATTACCATCATTCAAGGCAGGCTGCAAACTAACCTTCATAACTCAAAGTTCCTATTCAGGATATACATTTTTATAAATAACTTCAAAGCAGTACTTTCGCTCTACGGAAAACCTATCCAACCCAAATACATTAATATAATCAGAATATCTTAGAAGCCAAGCATTGGCAGATGTTAAGCCGCCTCAAGCATTAGGGAGAAATCCGCACCTTGAGAAAAGGTAGCATCGCGCTAGGATGTATTACAGTTAACGGCATAGTTTCAGGCGATCAGTTGTTATGGACACTTCCCCAATCAAGGCTGTTCAAGCCCCATATTACGGCGATAACTTCTACCGGACACCGCCGCCAGATTTACCTTCCCTCTTGTTGAAGGAGCGAATTGTCTATATTGGGATGCCACTGGTGCCTGCTGTCACCGAATTAATCGTGGCTGAATTGCTGTTTTTGCAGTCCGACGACCCCGAAAAGCCAATTAAAATCTATATCAACTCCACCGGCACTTCCGGTTACAGTGGCGAACCCATTGGCTTTGAAACCGAAGCTTTCGCCATCTTTGACACCATGAAATATATCAAACCTCCGATCCACACCATCTGCGTTGGTTCCGCGATGGGTATGGCAGCGATGCTCCTCAGTGCTGGTACAAAAGGTTGCCGCGCTAGTTTGCCTCACTCCTCGATTATCTTGCATCAGCCCAAGAGCTACGCCCAAGGTCAAGCAACGGATATTCAAATTCGCGCTAGGGAAGTTTTGGTAAATAAAGGGGCGTTAGTTGATATTTTACATCGCACCACCGGACAGCCGCCAGAAAAAATTATTAAAGATATGGATCGGCTGTTATATCTGACACCCTACCAAGCGAAAGAATACGGGCTGATTGACCGAGTTTTTGAGAAAGAAGAACTTGCAAATCCGCCACTCCCTGCTGGTGTCCTTTAATTTAGTTATCAGTTATGAGTTATCAGTTATTGAAAACTCCTCACTCCTAACCCTTCTCTACGAGACGCTGCGCGTAGCTTGCTTCCACGAAGTGGTACGGCAGGCTCAGGGCATCGCTTTTAACTCCTAACTTCTCGCTTTCCGATCATCCCCAAATTATTAAAAACGGAGCAAATTATGCCTATAGGCGTTCCTAAAGTTCCTTACCGGATGCCCGGAGGACAATATACAGATTGGATTAGCATCTACGATCGCCTTTACCGGGAACGGATTATATTCTTGGGGCGAGATATTGATGATGAAATTGCCAATCAGATCATCGCTGTAATGCTGTATCTGGACTCAGATGATCCAGGTAAAGATATTTATATATACATCAATTCCCCCGGTGGGATGGTTACATCTGGCATGGCTATTTTCGACACCATGCAACATATCAAATCAGATGTCGTGACTATTTGCGTAGGTTTAGCGGCTTCAATGGGGTCTTTCCTGCTGGCAGCTGGCACCAAAGGCAAACGGCTAGCATTGCCTCACTCACGGATTATGATTCACCAGCCTTCAGGTGGCACCCGTGGACAAGCAAGTGATATCGAAATTGAAGCTAGAGAAATTCTGCGGATTCGTCACGAGCTGAATGGGATTTATGCTGATAAAACAGGTCAGACCATAGCAAAGATTGAAAAAGATATGGATCGTGACTTTTTCATGTCTGCCGAAGAAGCAAAAGAATACGGTTTAATTGACCGTGTGATTGAAGAACGAAGCTCCGTAATAGTAGGGGAGTAGGGAATAGGGAGTAGGGAGTAGGGCGGATGAGGAAGCAGGGGAAGAATTCTAACTCCAAACTCCTGTACAGACGCGATTAATCGCGTCTCTCCAAACTCCCCACTCCCTTCCCTAAACAAACTGTCAACATTGAACTTTAAAATAGCAAATTAGCCCTTATTATTAATGGTTTAGGCTGGAAGCAAATAGCTGATAGCCTTTATTTAGCTGGATATTCGATAGCTCAAGATGGATCTGGGAGATTGCTACCGTTTATTGGGTTTAAGGTCGGGAGCCTCTTTTGCCGACATCAAAGCGTCTTATCGACGACTGGCGCAGCAATATCATCCCGATATCAACCCAGATGACAACAAAGCCAAAGATAAGTTTATTGCCTTGACAGAGGCTTACAAACTCCTGCTGACGGTAGTACTGCCAGAGGAAAGTGCTGGACATTCAAGCCAGGTGTCAACATCTGGGCGTGATGACGCTAATGCAACGCAGTGGCAGAAAACACCAGTAACAACGGTGACAAGCCAACAACTAGGAAAACTAAAGCCGCCTAATATATTGGAAATAGAAGAACGGCTAAAGTGGAAGACTTATGAGCAATTGCAACGATTTTTGCAAGAAAGACGATTTCCTCAAGCGATCGCACTGGCGGAAGCTTTAGTAGCTCGTTTATCAACAGATGCAGAAGTCCGCCAATGGCTAGCGATCGCTTATCAAATTTGGGGACGGGCGCTAATTACCGAAAATCAGCTGCTCAAAGCCAGAATTTATCTCAAAAAAGCTTTGAAAACAGACCCTCATAATAAAACTCTCTGGTATGAAGTGCAGCGCGATTTCCAACGCTTGGAACAAATTTTTTAAGGATTATTACAAACCATTTGTAGGCGTACAGCGCAGAAGCCCCACGCCATAATCTTTGATTTGGTGGTAGTTCACATTATCTTCAATCCAAAATCCAAAATTGGTACGCTCATCGTGGCCATCCGCGCAACACTGCTCCTAATGTAGCGATTCCCTCAACAATCTTCTGTGTTGTTTGAAAACTAAAAGCTAACCTGATGGCATCATCTCCCTTTCCATTGGCGTAGCAGCGAGTCCCTGGCAGAAAACTGACGCCATGTTCACTGGCCTCGGTTAGGAGTGCTTTGGCGCTAATGTCTGGCGGCAATTTACACCAAACGAAAAAGCCGCCACTTGGTCGTAAGGCAACGATATCACTGGGAAACTCTTGAGCGATCGCTTCTAACAACAAATTACACTTATGCTTATAGCAGGCGATTAGCTGCTGAATGTGATTATCTAGTTTCCCTGTGGCACAGTAGCGAGCGACCACATGGCTGATAAATGGCCCCACAGGTCCCTCACTTTTGAACATTGCCAGCCGCTCAATAATCGCTGGATCGCCACAAGCCCAGCCCAATCTTACACCAGGCGCAATAATTTTCGAGAAGGTACTCACGTATAATACCCACCCATCCTTATCGAGGGTTGCCAAGGGTGGCACAGTTTCCCCTTGGAAGCGCAAATCGCTATAAGCATCGTCTTCCACCACGAGGACGCCATACTCAGCCGCTAACGCTACCAGTTTTTGGCGGCGAAATAACGGCATAGTAGAGCCTGTGGGATTGTGAAAGGTCGGGATGGTGTAAATAAACCGGGGTCGAATGCCCTGTTTCTTCAAGTCGCTTAATGTTACTTCTAAGGCATCTACATTCATCCCCAACTCATCCACAGGAATAGTAATCAGGTGTGCGCCAGCCTGGACAAATCTATTAACTACTCCCAAGAAGGTTGGGCTTTCCACGATTACCACGTCACCAGGTTCGACAAATACATCTGGTAGCAAGCCGAGAATTTGACTAGAACCGTAGCCAATGATCAAGCGATCGCGATCGGCAGTGATTCCTTTAGCCTGCAAGCGGAGAATAATTTGCTCATATAGTTGAGCTGAAGGTGGCCCGTAATTGAGAGCGATCGGAGCCTCTTCTGCTAGGACAGCCGCACTTGCAGCAGCCAAGTCAGTATGGGGAAAGAAAATTGGGTCAGCTAGACCATAGGTAAAGCTCACAGTGGCGATTTTGGTTAACTCTGTACCGTAGGTTAGTGGTGCGAGGTTTCTAGCTCGTTCGGCGAACAAATCACTAATTCGGTAAGCAGAAGTGGTAGAAGCCATAAGTAGTTCAAAATTGAGAGTCAAAATACAAAACACACAACAAGGCAATTATCTAAAAGTCAGATCAGAGGAAGCCTCTAATCTGTTAGCAAAGCAGGAGCGTCACTTTTTAAGAGAGTGGGGTCTTAAACTTTCGTCAGGAGCCATGAATCCACCATGAATTCTGGCTCCTGACGAATGTATTCTTTCTTATAACATCATGACAAGTATCGTGAATATTGACTGATAGAACGGAATTATAGTGGCAGGAGCAGAAAGCCCATCTCCCCCATTTATAAGGAATTGGCTGTCAATCTGCCAATATATTAAATATTTATCTAATATGCGTCACAATTAATACTGCCACGAAAATTCATTGATCAACTACAATCTCTTGTAGGTCTACTGTAGTCAGGGGCAGCCAATTGTGGCACCTTGGATCTTAGTGGCTATAAGCACCTTGGAACCGGAATTAAGGAACTTCCACTATGCTGATTTGCCCTCAGTGTAAATTTGAAAACCCCAATAGCAACAAATTCTGTCAAAACTGTGGCACGTCCCTGACTCACAAAGTCTGTCCTGAATGCAGTACCGATGATGTACCTGTGAATGCGCTACGTTGTTATAACTGTGGCACGGAATGTGGAACAGTGTTTTGGGCAATTGTTGCTAAGGAAACGACTGGGGAAGCTTTGGGAGATGAGGGAGATCAGGGAGATGAGGGAGTAATATCCGGCTCATCTCCTAGTTCTCAGATTGGATTAAGCTCCTATTTAGACTCCCAAGAGCGCTATCAATTGTTAGATCCGCTACCTGCACAAACGGAAACTGCCACCATTACTGATGTAGGTGTGAAAGTTCTAGACTGCCAGCCGTATGAAATATCACCCATTGAGGCAATACTAGCAAGTCAGCAATCAGATTTGCTAACGCCATCAGTGGAAGCAAGTGCAATTCCTCGCCTTGCTAAAGTTTATATTGCCTTACAATCCCAAGGTCTGCGGGAGATACCGCCGATTCACGATGCATGGCAGCAGGGTGATATCCAGGTAGTAATAATCGAAGACCGTTCGGATTGGCAGCATTTACTCGACCTATGGCAAGAAGAAACAACGAGTTCGTTAAAAATTTTACACTGGTGTTATCAAATGACCCAACTTTGGGCAGTATTGGAACCAGTAAATTCTTGTCAAAGCCTTTTAGATTTGTCGAATTTGCGATTGGATGAAGACCAAACGCTGGCGCTACAAAGGTTGTATGTAGAATCATCGAATTCTCAGCCCGCCGCCGAGTCCCCAGAAGATGCCCAAGACCAAACATCTGCTATTCCAGAGCAACCGTTAACCATTCAAGCTTTGGGGCGGGTTTGGCAAGCGCTATTTAAGCAGTCTCAACGTACTCAATTTGGCTCTGTAGTCCAGATGTTGGGGGATTTAGACGTAGGTAAGATTCAGACGATCGCCCAGTTGCGATCGCGTTTAGAGGAAATCTCTGTTGAACTCGAAGCATTAGGAACCACAAGCTTACCCCCAATAAACGATGAAAATACTGCTGTGCCCACTATCCCGCAATTAGATGAGCCAGAAGAGATCATTAGCAAAATTGATGATGATATGCAAACTGTTGTGCTACCGATGCAGTTAAGTGGCTTAGAAGATGCAGGATGCACAGATGTAGGGCATCAACGTGATCATAACGAAGACTACTTTGGCATTGAAACCAAAATTCACAAACTGGAGTTACCTAAAAGTCGAGTTTTCCAAGGGCATGGTTTGTATATTCTCTGTGATGGTATGGGTGGACACGCTGGCGGCGAGATAGCCAGTAAGTTAGCAGTCAACACCCTACGGCAATACTTTCAAGAACACTGGATTGCCAACCAACTGCCAACAGAAGATAGCATTCGTGAGGCAGTGTATTTAGCTAATGAGGCGATTTACAAGCTCAATCAACAAGATGCCCGTTCTGGAGTGGGGCGCATGGGTACAACTCTGGTAATGCTCTTAATTCAAGATACTCAAGCGATAGTTGCTCATGTGGGAGATAGCCGTCTCTATCGTTTGACGCGTAAGCGGGGACTAGAACAAGTGACAGTAGATCACGAAGTTGGGCAACGGGAAATTACGCGCGGAGTGGAAGCAAGCATAGCTTACGCCCGCCCGGATGCCTACCAACTCACTCAAGCCTTGGGGCCTCGTGATGAAAACTCGATTGATCCCGATGTCGGCTTTTTCGAGATCAATGAAGATACTCTTCTGTTGTTGGCATCGGACGGTCTATCAGATAATGATTTACTAGAAACCCATTGGCAGACTCACTTAGATCCCTTACTTAATTCTGGTGTTAACTTAGAACGGGGTGTTACAGATTTAATTGATTTGGGGAACCAACACAATGGTCATGACAACATTACTGGTATACTTATTCGGGCAAAAGTACGCCCAAATCTGGAAAGTTAAAAATAAATGAGAATGGGGCATCGGGCAGAGGGAAAAATAA
>Ga0123337_10006378_pt1 | contig 11278 bp, 9 predicted proteins | sample frozenSSSSmetaG_FD_89792 | JGI IMG/M metagenome (GOLD analysis project Ga0123337, IMG submission 89792) | Glacier valley bacterial and archeal communities from Borup Fiord, Nunavut, Canada, to study Microbial Dark Matter (Phase II) -... | ecosystem: Environmental > Aquatic > Freshwater > Ice >...
GGATGTATTGCGGGTTTGAATCTATAGCCATCAATATCATTGATAGTCTCTGAGAATTAACAAAATTTTTAAATCTTGGAGATTTTACGTCAATGTTTTTTTGCTTTGAATACAGTGCAACCTGCATGATACTATCATTTATGGATTCATACTGCAATTGATCAATTTGACGGTGAAAGCATCCGGCATTACCGGAAATGATTAATAAGTCTAATATCGAAGTTTCCAGAAAAGACTTAAGGGGATTTATATGATAATATCGCTGCAAACGATGGTCGGATAATGTATAAAGGTAATTATTCCCATCAGCGCTCCAGAGTATCGCTGAACTGTCATTTAAAAGTTTAATATCAATCACTATAAAATTCAAGGATTTTTCTCTATACCAATCAATGCCGCCGTTCTCGGAGATATATAGTTCGTTGAATGTTAAACCCCAAACGAAATGCTTGGTTCTGATGGTTTTTTCTGGTTCTGGAATTGGCCGGTCTGTTGTGTAAATACCATGCTGGGTGTATTCTTTTGCGTTTAGCCGATGCACTTCATAATCTTGCCAAATTTCACCTGCTTGCCAACCACCGATGAGGCCATATATTGAACCGTTCACCACGTTAAATATTTTTGGATAAGTTTCGAATCTATATTCAGACAATAATTTATAGCTTGAAGTGGATTGGAATACCAATACCTGTAAGCTATCAGATATGCCATATAACAATCCGGTGGATTGATCCAGACAATAGTTCCGAACCTTCACAGGGAAAGGCTTCCATTTGATATCATTCCATGAAGTATAGAAAATGTGCCCGCCTTGTTCTGCAATGATGTAATTATTCCAGATCAAAAGTTTACTTATTTTGTTGCTTGGATATTCGCCGGATTTCTGATACAACCCTTGATCCAATGGCGTTTCAATTTTTTTACTACTTTTCCAATTGTCTGAGGTTGTGTACATCTTATTACTGAGGCCCCCTGTAACTCCTTCTTGTTTGTTGAGCATGAAGATGCTTTCCATGCAGTCAAAACTGTTAAGAGGTGAATTTAGTTTTTCCCAGCGCTCACCGAAATCTGGAGAATAATATATATTCCCCCCTGATCCTCCGATCCAGGCATTTCCTTCAGGGTCTAAGAAAACGTCGTATATAAATTCATTCCCCCCAAAGTTCACCAAATCCCAATTATTCCCTGCATCCTTTGTAAGGAATAGACCATTCTTTTTCAAGCCGTCAGCACTGATAGAGCCTGTCATAATTGCTGTTTTTCTATTGAAGAAACTAATTCTGTGGATATGTGTATGGTCTCTATCTTTTGCACGGAAATTATGGACGTCTTTATGCCAGTTGGAGTCAAAATGTTCTGCGTAATAGGCTTCTCCCGATACAGTTAGCCACATCTTCCCAGCGGGTGATACAGATAAACCCACATTGCCGTTAAAATCCAGTTTAGCCCTTGTATCCTTTACTTGTACTTGAGCAAAAGTGCTACATCCTGTAAAAATTCCAATAATAATAAAGAGTTTTTTCATTTTTGTGGGTCATAATCTTGAGTCTGGCATTCCAAGCGCCAATTCACCGTGCACAAACAAAGTTATTAAAGAATTTTGTAATATACAAGATTCGATGAGTCATTATAGTAAAACAGTGTTTTGGTCACGATGCCCAAAGGGAATCTATTAAAACTTTTAAAATGTTTTAGTAGATTTATATTATTCAAGAATGAAATATAATTAACTCCTTTAAACCACTAACTGATACTACAAATACTTCCCTTGTCGGGAGGGTAAAACAACAGAGCAGAGAACAATCTTAACTCAGTTCGTCACCAAATTCGTTGTAAATATTAAAATTGGTAAGGTGATATTGGTTATCAGCGATAATTTTTACCCATTTTCTGTGTTTCCAAAACCATTTAAATCTCACACTTTTAAAACCACCTTTGGTCAGGTAGGCTTTAATGATGGGGTTGACTTTGAGTTTCAGGTTTCCGATATTTTGTGTATCCCAGATATAGGATAGTTTTTCTTCAAGATTATCACTCATCAACATGCTGGATACCACTGTGCCGGTGCCATTGCAACTAGGACATAATTCAGCTGTATTGATATTGATTTCAGGCCTTACACGCTCACGGGTAATTTGTATGAGACCGAATTTACTCATAGGCAGTATATTATGTCTGGAGCGGTCGGATTTCATTGCAAGGGTCAGGTTATCGAGAAGTTCCTTGCGGTGGTTCGGGTTTTTAAGGTCAATAAAATCAATGACGATGATACCTCCCAGGTCGCGCAAACGCAATTGCCTTGCGATTTCACGGGTTGCTTCATTATTGATTTTTAAAGCATTTTCCTGCTGTGTTTCTGAGTCAGTGGTTTTACGTCCGCTATTGACATCAATGACGTGCATAGCTTCAGTATGTTCGATAATGAGGTAAGCCCCATTGCTGAACATGACATTTTTCCCAAAAGAGGCTTTGATTTGTTTATCAATTCCAAAATGCTGGAAAATAGGCACTTTACTATTGTATATCCTGACAATAGACTCTTTTCCTGGAGCAATATTGGCTATATATTCTTTTAGTTTTGCCGCATAGTCAGCATCGTTGACATGGATATTGGAAAATCCATCATTTAAAAGATCTCTTAGCAGGGATTCTGTCCTGGATATCTCCCCCAATACCTTAAATGGCGGTTTTGCATTCCGCGCATTTTTAATCAGATTTTCCCATTTGGATATCAGATTATTAAGATCCAGTTCAATTTCTTCTATTCCGGCTTCTTCTGAAATCGTTCGGATGATGACACCGAAGTTTTTAGGCTTAAGTTTGTCAATCATCAGTTTCAGACGTTTTTTATGGTTGACGTCTGAAATCTTTTTCGAAATGGAAGTGTTTTTGCCAAAAGGCACAAGAACAGAAAATCTGCCGGCGAAAGAAAGGTCACACGTAATACGCGGACCTTTATTGCCTATAGGCTCTTTGAATATCTGAACCAGAATTTCGTCACCTTTTTTTAGGACCTCACTTATTTTGCCAGTTTTGACAATATCTTCATCCTTTTCAAATTCATCGAGATTTGGATTTTTGAGGCCACCCTGAGTGACTATTTTTGTTAATTTTAGTACTGACCGGAAATTGATACCGAGGTCGGTATAATGTAAAAACGCATCTTTCTCGTGGCCAACATCTAAAAATGCGGCATTGAGATTGGGCATAATCTTTTTAACTTTTGCTAAATAAACATCCCCGATTTGAAAAGAGGATACAGACTCTTCTTTTTGAAGTTCCGTCAGTTGTTTATTGTAAAGTAAGGCTAAATCAATGCCATTTGAGTTGCGATCAATGACAAGCTCATTCACAATTTAGAAAATAAAAAAAGTGGAGATTATTTTTTCTTGTGACGATTTTTTCTCAATCTTTTTTTACGCTTGTGAGTAGCAATTTTGTGTCTTTTTCTTTTTTTTCCGCTTGGCATAATGTCTTTTATTTTAAATTATTTAAGTTCCGGGCCTTGTCAGCCCATTCTTTGGCTTCTTTTGTATTTCCCTGCATCTCGTATATTTTACTCAGTTCGAGGTAAAATTCCTGATTTTGGGGCTGCAAAGATACTAATTTTTTGAATCTTTCAATAGCTTTTTCTAATTGACCAGATTCTATACCTAATTTGGCTAGATAATATTGAGCATCAATATGTGAAGGATTCTCTTCGGTTACCTGCAATAATAATTGAATTGGTTTCATTTGATCTGTCTCATTTTCAACGCCTTGCATTTTGTTGATATTGTAAAAGCAAATGGCTAAATCGGTTTTGGCATTCAAGTTATGGGGGTTGATTTCCAGCGTTTTTTCAAGATTTTTTTTCGATCTTTTTATGAACATCAGCTCATTTTCGGGGTTGACGTGGCTGTAAGTTTCCATCAGAAAATACCTGGCGGCCATAAAATATCGCCATTCCGAATGTTGGATATTGGCCAGTTTTTCTGATAGCACCCCTGCATAGACGTATTGTTTATTGCTGTCAAGCAATTCTATACTCAGGGATAATCGGCTTGTATCTGTGGATACCAGAATATCCGGTTTTACCAGGGTGGTGCTATTGCCTATGTTTTTTAATAGATTGTCAAAAGAAGCTTCATTCTGTGTGTTCATAGCAGTTGAACGCTCTTTTTCCAACGCTTTAAAATCTATTTTAGCTTCCTTATTATTAAGGCCCAGAAGCGTTAGCCACACAGTTAAAACTAAAAAAGCAACCACTAAGGTTGCTTTTATTACCGTTAATTTCATGCCGCGAAATTAATATTCTTTTTCTTCTTTTTTAGGAACAAAATTCGCAGGAACGCTTGTTTTAATCTTTTCAAGGAATACCTTTGCCGGCTTGAATTTTGGAATAAAGTGTTCTTCAATCACCAATGCTGTGTTTTTAGAAATGTTACGCGCAATCTTTTTAGCCCTCTTTTTAAGAATGAAACTACCAAAACCCCTGAAATAGATGTTTTCACCCGATGCCATATTGTTTTTCATTACCTTAAAGAAAGATTCCAAAGATTCTGTAACAATTACTTTGTCGATTCCAGTTTTTTCTGAAATTTCGCTGATTATTTCTGCTTTTGTCATAATGATGTATAATTTTAAATTCTTAACTTCTAATTAATTAAACACAAAAATATGGAAAATGTTTTGGATATTTTGCAATGGTATAAAAAAAATTTCAGGGAATTACCTTGGAGAACCACAAAAGACCCATATAAAATATGGTTATCCGAAATCATTTTACAACAAACTCAGGTGAAACAAGGGCTGGCTTATTATGATAAATTTATTCTGAAATACCCCACTGCAGGCCATTTGGCAGCAGCCAGCGAAGAAGAAGTTTTGAAGATGTGGCAAGGTTTAGGTTATTATACCAGAGCCCGAAATTTACATAAAACCGCAAAAATAATTCATGATGAATATCAGGGTGTTTTTCCGGATCAATACCCTGTTTTATCCAAATTACCCGGTATCGGTGATTATACGGCCTCCGCAATTTTGTCTTTTTCTTATTTGCTCCCGTTTCCGGTTTTAGATGGAAATGTATTTAGATTCCTGTCAAGACTTTATGATATTCACCTGCCTATTAATGAACAAAAAAACCGAAAAGTATTTAAAGACATATTAGAGACTTTGATTGTAGGCGTTAATCCCTCTGATTTTAACAATGCCATCATGGAGCTTGGAGCGCTTATTTGCAAACCTGATAGTCCAAGATGTTCAGAGTGCCCTGTGTCCATGCATTGTATTGCACTTAAAAATCAGACTATACAGGAATTACCCGTCAAGCTGAAAAAAGCAAAACATAAAGTCAGGTATTTTAATTACCTTTATGTACGGGAGGATCATCATTTTTATCTGGTAAAAAGGGAGGATAAAGATATCTGGAGAAACCTTTACCAGCTGCCACTTATCGAATCAATGGACCCAATGGATGAAAAAAATATGTCTGCGACTCTGAACGCCTGGTTGCAACCAGGAGATAAGTATCAATTGCGAAAACAACATTTGTCCAAACATCTGTTGACTCACCAGACGATATATGCTACATTCTGGGAACTTGTGCTGGAGAGAAAGCCTGCTTTTCAAGGGGATGGATACAAAAAGGTAAGCCTGAAAAATTATACAAAATATCCAATTCCTGTTTTGATAGAGAATTTTTTATTATCTTTGTGACAAATTAACACACATTTGTATTTTTCTACATGGTAAACAAGGTATTTTTATTAGGCAGGCTTGGAAAAGATCCTGAGGTAAGGTATTTGGAGAATAACCGCGCAGTTGCCAATTTCACGCTTGCCACTAACGAGGTATTCATCGATAAATCGGGCAATAAAGTGGAGCAGACGGACTGGCATAACATAGAGATGTGGGATGCTTTGGCCAGAAATGCCGAAAAAGTACTGAAAAAAGGAAGAACGGTTTTTATTGAAGGAAAGATAAAGAATGAAACCTGGACGGATAAAGAAGGGAATAAAAGAAGCGCGGTAAGAATTCGCGCACTTCAGTTTCAGGTTGTTTCATCACCAGGTGTTTCTGATCATGGTAATCATCAGGATAAGAACCATGGCAACCTGCACGAGGAGCAGCAGCCGGAATCCGGTGATATATTGCCATTTTAATTCATTTGATAAACTATGTTATCAGACGACCCTTACCCCTTACAAATTTTATTACAGGTAAACGGGATACTTAATCCCAGACTGGCAGATGAAAGTTATTTTTATCTGATAGGCACATTTGTATTTCTCTTGCTTCTCATTGTATCTTCAGGATTATTCTCCGCATCAGAAAATGCACTTTTTTCTCTGTCGAACAGGGAAAAAGAAGAACTTAATGAGAATGATTCTCCTGTTAATCAGGCCATACTTAAGTTATTGAGCCAGCCTAGAAAATTATTGGCCACTATACTTGTAGGTAATAATTTTGTCAATGTGACCTTTGTTATTGTCAGTTCTATTTGGCTGGAATCTATCTTTAATCTTCAGGTTAATCCCATTCTTGATTTTGCGATCAAGGTCATTATCGTTACACTGCTGTTATTGCTGTTTGGAGAGGTAGTACCTAAAGTATATGCGACTAAAAAAGGACTGGCAATAGCAAAAATTACGGCATTCCCGCTGCTCTTTTGCCAGAAATTATTTGCATGGTTGGTTTATCCCATGGTAAGGTTTACTTCCATTATCGACAGGAGGGTGAAGGTGCACGAGCATACGGTATCAGCAGATGAACTCACACATGCCATTGATCTCACATCCGATAAAACTACAGGACAGCAGGAGAAAGAGATATTAAAAGGTATTGTCAACTTTGGCAACAAAACTGTTAGGCAGATTATGAAAGGCAGGGTAGATGTGGCCGTTCTTGATGCGGGCATGTCATTTAATGAAATGCTAGTGAAGGTGAATGAACTTGGTTACAGCCGATTGCCCGTTTATCAGGAGACCTTCGATAATATTGCTGGTATTTTATATATCAAAGAAGTCTTGCCACATTTATATGAACCTGAAAATTTTGCATGGCCCAAATTACTCAAACCTGCTTTTTTTGTTCCGGACAATAAACGTATAGATCTTTTGCTGTCAGAATTTCAGGAAGAACGGATGCATATGGCCATCGTTGTGGATGAATATGGTGGCAAACTTGGTCTTGTCACAATGGAGGATATTCTGGAAGAAATATTCGGGGAAATTAATGATGAATTTGATGAAGAACCTCTGACGTACAGCAAAATTGATGAGAATAAATATATTATCGAAGGCAAGTTGCTCATCAATGATTTTTGTAAAATAACAGATACCGAAGACGATTTTTTCGATGTTGTAAAAGGTGATTCCGAAACGGTAGGGGGAATGTTAATGGAGCTTTCTGGGAAAATTCCTTTCAGAAATGAAACAATAAAGTATAAAAATTTCAGTTTTACCATCGAGGCGGTAGATAACAGAAAAATAAAACGCATAAAAGTAGAAATAGCCTGATGAAATATATATTCATAGCACTTTTAATTGGTTTGGTGGCTTGTAAAGACAAATCCTCCAATCCCAAACCTCACGCTTATCCCAGAGAATATTACCCGCAAAGGGCTTATCAACTGTTTGATACGAATGCGCCATTTAGTTTTATGTATCCAAAGTATGCGGTGATCATGAACTATAGTCATGATGAGAAGGATTGGAGACCCTATTGGTACAATATCAATTATCTGCCGTTTAATGCCACCCTGCATATTAGTTATCAGGAATTTAAAAATCGCGCTGAATTCGATAATCTGTTTGACGATACCAGAAGGCTGGCCTATAAACATGATATTAAGGCCGAAGAAATAGAAGAAATAGAGATTCAGAATCCCACCACGCATACCACTGGTATTATCTACGAATTAAAGGGCAATACGGCCACTAATCTCAATTTTTATATCAGCGATGGACAGAAGCATTTTCTGAGAGGTGCATTGTATTTTAATGCCAAAACTGAAATAGATAGTATTTTGCCTATGTTCAAATTCCTCAAACAGGATGTGGTGAAGATGATAGAAACCACTGTGTGGAAATAAGGTTGATACTTTTTCTGTATGATTTGAAAAAACCTGCAACGTTTTGAAACCTTAATCCGTCTATATCAGAGTAATTAATCTTGTTATACAATCGGTCTTGGTAAAAATTATACCGGCGACGATGACTTAAAACCCATGAATATGCTGCAATGTCATGGGTTTTTTGTTGGTTCAGAGGCTGCCTTTATTTCCTGATATAAATCTTTACCACTGTGTCTTCTACCTCCAAAAGGTAAACGCCCTCCATCAAATAATCTATATCCAGACTGGTTTCCACTTTCTCGAGTCTAATGGTTTTTATCAGTTGGCCGTCTGAGGTATAAATATGTAAAGATTTTCCCACACCTTTCTGGTCTGTTTTGATGATTAAAAAGGATTGTGACTGATAAGCGGAGAATTTGATCTCCACTTTTGGAATCAATTGAGTTGACAATGGTTTTCCGGTCATGAATTTTTCAATGTCAATGCGTCTCAGGGCGGGATCTGTCAGATATTTTTCATTGCTGATATACACTTGTTTGTTGCGAAAACAAAGACCCTCATTCTGACCGAAACTTAAGGCGGTGCCCAGTTCTAAACGTCTTTTATTGCCATTGTTTAATCTGTTGTGCTGATAATCCCAAAATAACCAGGCAAAACAACTGATATCCGTTTTGCTGTAACCGGTTAATAGGATAATACCCCGTTTTTCATCTGCACAGGCCCCGGTGATTTGTCCATTCACTAAAAAGGTTTCTACAGGTTGCAAAATATAAGTGCCCGTATCTTTGGATACTACATAATGTCTTGTTTTTTTGTCCACCCAGTTTTTGCTGAACAAGTGCAGACTATCTCCTAATACACAGAAAGCTTCCATATCAAAATCGTGGTTCTGACTGCTATTATTGAAAGAAGTTTGGTCGCCAAAGCTGAAATGAATTTTATCAGCTGTCACTGTGTCTGCAATCTGTTTCATTTTCAGGTCTGTTTTCCTAATACGCAATATATTCAGGTCTGTTCTGCTCCCGTTATTATTGCCAAAATCACCAATATAGATATACAATGAATCCTGTGTCATATCCTCCCAGTCGGTATTGGTTTGCTGAGCAATAAAGGTTTTGTGCAGGATATTGCCGCTTAAACTGTCAAATGCATAAATATAAGGGGGATTGTCGCTGTCGTTATGTGTCCAGAACATCTGCCGGTAAAAAATCAGTCCACTGCTTTCCAATATCGTATCGTTCAGTTTAGGACAAACAATATGGGGTATCATAGTCGTCTTAGCATAGAGGCATGAACCGTCATTTTGCTGAGCTGAAGGATTAAAATTGCTGGCTTGAGGGTCTTTGCAACCCTTTACCTGCGACCGTATCGGGTAGATTTGGACGAAAAAGAACAAAAGCAATAAAGTCAGGGTTTTCATGCAACAAAAATAAATGTTTTACGTCATGTCACATATCAATTGTTTTTTACGTCTATGTCAATAATAATCCACCGATGCGTTCACCATCTCCTTCATGATTCGGATATTGTTAATGTTATGTTATAAGACCACAGGGTTTTTGGATTTGTCCTAAAGCCTTGTGGTTTTTGTTTTTGGGAATTTGCAGGGTTGGCCCTCATCGATATGGTATAGGGACAGTATCTTTCTGCAAGCAACGGAGAATAAATTGTGTAGAATAGTAAACTCTATGTTCAATCCATAGGCGAGGCCATAGTATCTGTTACCACGTTGCCCATGTCACGCCATAGATAACCTCTGTCTACACGGGTGTAGGGAACAAAATTGGATTCATATAATTGCCCGGTGCCCAAACCGGAATGCAGGGGCGACTGGAATCCTGCAGCGTATTGTGCAATGGCATTTAAACCGATATTGCTTTCCAGTGCCGAGGTAATCCACCATCCACACTTGTTTTTCAGCGACTGTTTTATCCATAAATCTGTTTGCACAAATCCGCCAAGTAAATTGGGTTTTAATACGATAAACTGTGGTTGAATTGCTGACAGTAATTTTTGCATGTCTTTTTCATGATAGATACCAATCAAATCTTCATCCAGTGCAATGGGAACAGGTGTTTTAGCGCATAATTCGGCCATCTGCTCATGCTGTCCCTGTCTAATCGGTTGTTCAATACTATGCAAATAAAACCTTTTAAGTTCTTTTAGCTGGTGTAATGCTTCCTCATTTTTAAACCCTCCGTTGGCATCAACTCTGAGTATCAACTTCTCGCCACCTTTTTGTTCGCGGATAAAAGCCAAAAGTTTACATTCCTCTTCAAAATCAAGCGCACCTATCTTTATTTTGATACATTCATATCCTTTAGAAATAAGTTTTAATGCCTCCTCTTTCATCGATTCGATCGTGCTCATCCACACCAAACCGTTAATAGGGATACCCTGTCTGCCTATGGCATAAAAGTTCTGGTAAATAATCCGTCGCCCTCCGTTTTTTAAGTCCAGCAGGGCGGTTTCCAATCCGAATTTTACAGAAGGAAATTCATTGAAGTTAAAATCGTCTGCTTTGTTTTTATTGATTTGTTTAACCAATTTATTGAGTTCTGTTTCATAATCCGGTCTGTCATCAATACTCAGACCTTGCAGGGGAGCACATTCACCAATGCCTATAATTTGGGGGTTAATGGAGTTGTGAATGGATAATAAAAAAATAGTTCTGTCGGCATAAGCACCTCTGCTGGTGGTGGCAGGTCGCTTAAATTTCAGCGTATGTTTCGATATGGAAGCAACTAAACCCATAATTAAATGTGTTCAATCATTTGCAGGAAACAAAAAAACAATGATAAAATAAAGGTACTAAGGGAAAGGAATTTTAATTGTTGGTTAAAATCTTCACGCTTAATTGCTTTTTTCAAAAACTTCAGATGTAAAAACACCATGGTCAGGAACACCAGAAAAAAGACCATGGTTAAATACATGTTTTTCTGTTGAAACTTGCTGTATACGGCATAACAAACAACAGCGGAGCCAAGGAGTATAACCTGATAGACCAAAGCATAACGGTAGCCGATACGAACAGGTATGGTCATTTTGTTTTTTGACTCATCAGAAGTGATATCGCGGATATTGTTGACGTTAAGAACTCCGACACTCATCAGGCCAATGGCCGAAGCCAACCACCACATGCGGGATTCAAGTGTTTGTGTTTGCAGGAAATATGAGCCTGCTACAGACAACAGACCGAAAAAGATAAATACGGAAATA
>Ga0123337_10006379_pt1 | contig 11277 bp, 12 predicted proteins | sample frozenSSSSmetaG_FD_89792 | JGI IMG/M metagenome (GOLD analysis project Ga0123337, IMG submission 89792) | Glacier valley bacterial and archeal communities from Borup Fiord, Nunavut, Canada, to study Microbial Dark Matter (Phase II) -... | ecosystem: Environmental > Aquatic > Freshwater > Ice >...
ATTGCCACGCCGATGAACAGGTTGATGGTAACCCTGCTGGCGGCGTCTGGCAGTCCCTGGATCGTTCAGGCGACGTAAAGAATGTCGCGTGTGCCCGAGGCCGTGGCTGCGCTGGGGGGCGACAGGCGATTGAGGAAGCTGTGCGCCCAGTTGTCGACGCTATAGGTGCGGGCGGCCGCCATCAGCGTGGTCCAGCGATCGATGCGCTCCTGCAGCGACATGTCGAGGGCCATGCGCAGGGCCTCGGCGGTTTCGTCGGTGTCGAAGGGATTGACCAGAATGGCATCGGGGAAGATCTCGGCGGCGCCGGCAAAGCGCGACAGCACCAGCACGCCGGGATTGGCCGGGTCCTGGGAGCCGACATATTCGTGGGCCACCAGGTTCATACCGTCACGTAGCGGCGTGACGAGGCCGACGCGGGCTAGGCGGTAGAGTCCGGCCAGACTGGGCTGACCATAGGCGCGTTTGACATAGGTCAGGGGTGACCAGTCGGGCTCGGCAAAGCGGCCCATGACGCGGCCACAGATGGCGTCCAGCGTATCGCTGGTTTCCTGATATTCCTTGATGGTGTCGCGCGAGGGGGGCGCGATCTGCATCAGATGCGCCGTGCGGCGGAAGCGCGCATCATTGGCGAGCAGCTTTTCATAGGCTTCCACCCGCTGCGGCAGGCCCTTGGAGTAATCGAGCCGATCCACGCCCAGGATGAGCCGCTGCCCGGGCAGGACGCGCTCGACGCGCTTGATCATCTTGGTGCCGGCCGGGCTGACGGCCAGCCGGGCAAAGGCATCGGGATCGGAGCCGATGGGGAAAGCGGCTGTCTCGCTGCGGCTGAAATCGACCGAGCGCAGCGGATTGCCCGAAATGGACGAGGGCGACTGGTGATCGGCAAATTCGGTGAAGGCGGTGACGTCGCGATTGGCCTGCATGCCCACCAGATCGTAGCGCGAGAGGTCGCGCATCAGCTCGTTGTGGTGCGGAATGGCGTAGAGCGCATCGGTGGTGGGGAAGGGGATGTGCAGGTAAAAGCCGATGCGGTTGCGGGCACCCAGATTGCGCAATTCGCTGGCCAGCGGGATCAGGTGATAATCATGCACCCAGATGACGTCATCGGGCCGGAGCAGCGCCAGCAAGGCACGGGCGAACTGCTGGTTGACGGCGCGATAGCCCTCGTACCAATGGCCCTCGATGGTGGCCAGATCGAGCCGCAGGTGGAAGCTGGGCCAGAGGATGGAATTGGAAAAGCCGGCATAATAGGCATGATGATCTGACTTGGTCAGATCGATCTGGGCGACCGACAGGCCATCGATATCCTCGAAATTTGCCTGGGGCGACGGCGTCTCGACCAGCTTGCCTGACCAGCCGAACCAGAAGCCCTCGCGCTCGGCCAAGGTCTTGCGCAAGGCCACGGCCAAGCCGCCTGCCGCCGGGCCCTTGCCCGGCGTGCGGTTCGAAACAACGATCAGTCTACTCATCCAGTGCCCCCACGGCGTTTATTCAGTCAGTGTGTTTGTGCGAACTCCCGTTCACGTGCGGCAATGTCCCCCAGACCCTGTAGCAGGGCGCGGACCGAGCCGACATCGGCAATACGCATGCGGGCAGCGGTGTCGCCATCGCCAAGCTTGATGCCGACACCCCCCAGTTCCTGGGCGGCGATGAAGCCGTCCTCGTCGGTGACATCGTCGCCGATGAAGATCGGGGTGCGGCCGATAAAGGGCTCCTCGAGCATGAAGGCGCGCAGGGCATCGCCCTTGCTGGCGCCGCGTGGGCGGGCCTCGAACACCATCTTGCCGGGCACCAGCACAAAGTGCTCATGCCTGTCGACGATGGCTTGCATGGTCTCGCGTACGGCTTCTTCGAGCTCGGGCGCCTGGCGATAGTGCACGGCGACGGCGCCCTGCTTGGTTTCCAGGATCAGCGCCGGCTCGGCCTCGATCAAGGCGCTCAGGGCCTCGGCAATGGCCTCGGCGCCGGCCAGTGAGGCGGGATCGATATCTTCCAGCACGCCATCGGCGCGGCGGCGCTGGGTGCCGTGCGCCCCGGCAACGGGCAGCAGCAAGGGCGACAGGAACCTGTCGATCTCGGCGATCTCGCGGCCGGTCAGCACGGCAAAGGCGGAATTGAACTCGCGCGCCGTCTGTTCGAGGTTTTGGGCAAGCGAGGATGGCACGGCGACGCTGTCGGGCGTGTCGGCCAGTTCGACAAGCGTGCCATCGAAATCGGTGAAAATGGCGAGCAAGGGCGCCCCGGGGGCGCTGGTGTCTGTCTGTGGCATGGTGGGCCTCATGGGGACTGGTTCGGTACAATAACGCACTAGAGCGGCATTGGTTCGGCTCAACAGGCCTGTCACATGGCTGGCATGCGGCTGCGGCTATTCTATGGGCGGCCTGATTGACGCATTGCTCGGGGGCAATCTTATCTAACGGCAGAGCGAGTTTACCGAGCCATGCACCTGTTGCCCTTGCCTGGATTGAACAGACTGACGCAATGGCTAGCGACGATTTTGGTGGCGCTGGTGCTCAGCCTGCTGACCTTTGCCGCCTCGTTTGCCGAGGTGCCCTATAGCGAATTCCAGCCCAGCGTTATCACGCAGCCCTGAGCCTCAGGCCAGCGGAATGCCCTTGCTGCCCTTGTCCTTCTGATAGACGGCCGAGGCTTCAGCGTAAAAGGCGCTGATATCGTCGAGCCGCGCCATCAGCGCTTCGCGATGACCGCGGTCGAGCGCGGCGATCATCTGGATCAGGTTATGGCTGGTCCAGAACTTGTTCACCCGGTTGTAGAGCGGCCGGCCCGGCGCGATGGCGTCTGTACCGGGATCGGGGACGGCATAGACTTCCCTGAGGATGGCGATGTCGTGCGGGATGCCGAAGCTGTCGCGGGTGTCCTCGTAGCTGAACAGATAATAGAAATTGTCAAAGCCGGCCCAGGTTATGCCCGACAGGCAGAGCGAGCAGGGCTCGTGGGTGGCCAGGAAAATGCAGTCCTTGGCCTCCGGCCGCTGGTCGGCGGGCAGTTCGTAGAAGCGCTTGATGGCGTGCATCTCGCCATGCCAGAGCGGGTTTTCCGTCTCGTTATTGGTCTCGGCGATCACCAACGACAGGTCAGACTTGCGCAGGATGGCGGCGCCGAACAGCTTGTTGCCGGTGCGGACACCCTGCTGCGTGCGGGCGGCGATATCGGTCTGGATGACGTCGAAGAGGCGAGAGATCAAATCAGCATTATCCATGGTCGCCCCGTCACGTTTGGCGAAGCCTAACCATCGGCAGTGGCCTTGGAAAGGCCAATCAGGGCTGACGCACCAGGCCGACCAGCGGCACGCCCGCCGCGTCGACGAGCTTGAGCGCATTGCCGGCCAGCTCGTAGCCGGCGGTGGCGTCCAGAGCGGCGAAGAAACGGCCTTCCTGTGCCATCACGGCCGGATCGCAGGCCATCCTGGTCCCCGCGATGGGCGAGAAGGTCAGGGGCGGACCGGCGAAATCGGCCTCGGTGAAATAGCTGTTGCAGCCGCCACTGCCGCCCACGCGCTGATCGCCAGCGATGGAGAGGGTGACCTTGCTCTGCGGCAGGATCGGATCGCCGCCAATGCTGGTGACCGTCCAGACGATATCGACCAGCGGATTAGGTGTTTCGGGTGGCGGCAGGATCTGCTCGGGCGCCAGGTGCGGCGGCGGCGGGGTGAAGGTGAGCTGAATTTGCGTGCCGGCCTGGCCGCCGGATTGAACCTCGATGGGCTGCCAATTGCGGAAAAGGGTCTGGCCCTGGGCGCGGATTTCGGCGATCAGGCCATAGGCGCCGGTCGGCCTGACGACCGCGCTGCGCACGTTGAGCGCATAGTGCAGGGGCACTTGCGACCGCGCCGGCAGAGCGGCGGCCGCGCTGGCGATCGGGGTCTGATCGGGCACGCTGACAAGGGTGACCCAGAGCTCGGCATTGGCGGGCAACGCCATGCGCTCGCGATAGGTGACCTGGCCGGTAAAGCTGAGATCGGCGGCAAAGGCGGGGGTAGCCACTATCAGCGCCAGAAGCGCCAGCGCAGCTCCCTTGATGGTTCGCACAAGCATGATGTCCTCCTCTTTGCCGAGGAGATTACCGGAGCGCCGTCCTTGTTTCGAGCCCGGCACGACGAAATGTTGCCTCAGGCCGTGACGATTGGGGGCGTGTCGAAATGATATTCTTCAAGGTTGTTGCCGTCGCCGCCGCGATCGACCACCAGGAAATCGCTCTCGGCTTCAAGCGGGGTCAGCACGCCATGCCAGGTATTCATGGCGATATTGACGCCCTGGCCGGCGGCCGGGCTGAAGGCGCGCAGGCGCGTGGGGGTGCCGCTTTCGTCCTCGGCGACGATGACCAGCCAGGGATTGTTCGACAGCGGATAAAAGGCCTGGCTGCCCAAAGGATGGCGTTCGACCAGGGAGAGGCTCAGGGGCAACTGGTAAGGCTGGCCGCGGAACAGCGACAGCAACGGCCGGGCATGCACGCCACCCAGCTCGATGCGCGCCAGATCGTGATAGCGCTCGGTCATGCCCTTGTTGATGGGGTAGTGGGTGGCGCCGGCCAGTTCGATGACCTGGCCAAAGGGCGCGAAGGCGTCAGCGGTCAGGGGCTCGATCAGGATGGCGCTCACCGGCTCAAAGCCCCAGCTTCATGTGGCGGTTGACGTCCTTGTAGAGCAGGTAGCGGAAGCGGCCGGGGCCGGCATAGCAGGCCTGGGGACAGAACGAGCGCAGCCACATGAAATCGCCGGCTTCGACCTCGACCCAGTCGCGGTTGAGGCGATAGACGGCCTTGCCTTCGAGCACATAGAGCCCGTGCTCCATGACATGGGTTTCCTCAAAGGGGATGACGGCGCCCGGCTCTAGGGTGACGATGTTGACATGCATGTCGTGGCGCAGGTCGGTGGGGTCGACGAAGCGGGTGGTGCCCCAGGTATTGCCGGTGCCGGGCATCCAGATTATGGGCTCGTCATTTTCATTGGCGACGAAGGCCGTGGGCATGGCAATGCCGTCGACGGCTTCATAGCGCTTGCGCACCCAGTGAAAGCGGACGGGCTCGGTGCCCTTGTTGAATAGGGTCCAGGCGCTTGCCGGCGGAATGAAGGCATAGCCGCCCGGCTTGAGCAGGTGGGTCTTGCCGTCGAGCGTCAGCGTCGCCTGGCCAGACACCACGAACAGCACGCCCTCTGCCTCCCGGTTCGGCTCGGGCTGGCTGCTGCCGCCGCCGGGAAAGACTTCCATGATATATTGCGAAAAGGTCTCGGAAAAGCCGGACATCGGCCGGGCGATCACCCAGGCCCGCGTATCGGCCCAGTGCGGCAGATAGCTGGTGACGATGTCGCGCATCACGCCATGGGGAATGACCGCATAGGCCTCGGTGAAGACGGCGCGGCCCGTATGCAGCGCAGTTTGCGGCGGCAGGCCGGCGCTGGGCGAGGCGTAGGTTGGATCTGGCATGAGGGTCCGGAGCGCGGTTGGTACTGGCGTTGAAACTGGCAGGTCTGTGGCCGCCTGGCTAGGCCGTGCGGCGCAGATCGCTGGTGATGGTGCCGGCGGCGGCGACCTCCGCCTCATGGCTGGGCTCGCGCCAGATTTCCTCCAGTGCCGCATTGTACCACTCCTGCGTGGAAGGCAGCGCCAGCAGGCGGGCAGCGTAGGCAGCGGCCGGCGGGCTCAACGTCAGGCCATAGGTCTGCAGGCGCAGCGCGACCGGGGCGTAGAAGGCGTCGGCGGCGGTGAAGCTAGCGCCGGCCAGGAAAGGACCGCCAAAGCGCGCAAGACCCTCGCACCAGATTTCATCAATGCGGTCGAGATCGGCCTGCAAAGCCGGGGTAACGGTATGGAGCGTGATGCGCAGGCCGCAATTCATGCCGCAGGCATTGCGTAGCGTGGCAAAGCCGGCATGCATTTCGGCACTGATGGCGCGGGCAAAGGCGCGGGCCGCCCGGTCGGCAGGCCAGACCTGGGGATGGCTTTCGCCGACATATTCGACAACGGCCAGGGAATCCCAGACCTTGATGTCGCCATCGACCAGCAGCGGCACGCGTCCGGTGGGCGAAAAGGCGCGGAAGGCGTCGTGGCTGCCATGGGGGATGAAGGGCTCGAGCCGTTCGGTGAAGGGGATGCCGAGCTGGCGCAGCAGCAACCAGGGCCGCAGCGACCAGGACGAGTAGTTCTTGTTGCCGATGATGAGCGTGAACATGGACGGACCTCCAAAGATAATTGGAGTTAGCCTGCGGCCTTGCCGGGTGCAAGCGGCCGGCTTTACCCCCGCGCAAAATGGGTTCGGCTGATCCGACAACGCAGACGCGCTGGGCTCGGTGCGGGCGATGACCAGCGTCTGAAAAAATATTTATAAATCAACGCGGTATGGTTTTGGTGCCTTCTTGTGGTGGTGGATTGCATCGCCAGATAGGGACCCCGGCCTGTGGCAGGTTCTCCTCCGGAGCCAGCCATGCAGGCCGCCTATCTCTGGAAAGACCAAGACTATGCTGCTTGAGAAGCTGAACTGGCGCTACGCCACCAAGAAAATGGATCCTGCCAAGCCTGTCGCCGCCGACAAGGTGGAGCGCATCCTGGAAGCCGCGCGCCTGGCGCCGACCTCCAGCGGGTTGCAGCCCTTCCAGGTGATCGCGGTGAGCAGTCCCGAAGTGCGGGCGCAGCTGCGCGCCGCCGCCTTTGACCAGGCCCAGCTGACCGACGGCTCCCATGTGCTGGTCTTTGCCGCCTGGGACAATTACACCGAAGCGCGCATCGACAATGTGCTGGCGCTGACCATTGCCGAACGCGGCGGCAGCAGCGACACGCTAGACGCCTATTATACGCGCCTCAAGGGCATGTATCTGCCGCGCGAAGCCGTGAGCAATTTCGAACACGCCGCCCGCCAAGCCTATATCGGCTTTGGCATGTCGATCGCCCAGGCGGCCTTTGAAGGCGTGGACGCTACGCCGATGGAAGGTTTCGACCCGGCCCAGTTTGACGAGATCCTTGGTCTGCAGGCCCAGGGTCTGCGCTCGGTCTGCGTATTGGCGCTCGGCTACCGCGCCAGCGAGGGCGACTGGTTGCAGGGGCTCAAGAAGGTGCGCCGGCCGACCGCAGACTTTGTGACCGAGATCGCCTGAGCGCCCCGGCGCAGGATCGACGCGATTGTGCACGGCCCCCCTGGGGCCGTGTTTTTTCAGGGCAACAAGGCCTTGAGGCGCAGCAAAGCGATGCGCTCGACCTGGGCGCAGGCGGTGGCGAATTCAGCTTCGGCGCTGTTCTGCAGCCTGGCTTCGAAGGCCTCGAGGATTGTGGCTTTGGTATTGTCGCGCACGGCGATGATGAAGGGGAAGCCGAACTTGTCGACATAGGCAGTGTTGAGCATGGTGAAGCGCTGCCGCTCGCCATCGGTCAGCGCATCAAGGCCGACCGAGGCCTGTTCGGCGGTGGATTCAGCGGTGAGCCGGGCCGCGGCGGCCAGTTTTCCGGCGAGGTCGGGATGGGCGCGCAAGACACCCAGGCGTTCCTCGGGGCTTGCCATGCGAAACTGGCAGCGCAGCGCGAAGTGGAGGCCAATGGCGGTGTCATTGACCGGGGCCAGTTCGCCCTCCCAGGCGCGTTCGGCGATCCAGGGCGAGTGCTCAAAGATCGAGCCAAAGCGGGCAACGAAATCGGCTTTGCCGAGCTGGGAGGGAATGACCTCGGGCGCGACATAGGGGTGTTCTGCCGCCCAGTGTTCGGCAATGGCGAGGCGGGTGGGGATCCAGACCTTGTCGAAGGTCAAGATATAGTCGATGAACTTTTTCAGGCCCTGGAAGCGGCCGGGCTGGCCGACGAGGCGGCAATGCAGGCCCAGCGACATCATTTTGGGGCTGCCGGCCTCGCCTTCGGCATAGAGGCAGTCAAAGCTGTCCTTGAGAAACTGGAAATATTCCTCGCCATTGTCAAAGCCCGGGGCGGTGACGAAGCGCATGTCATTGGCGCTCAGCGTATAGGGAATGATCAGCTGCGGCTTGCCGTGGTGGACGCGCCAATAGGGCAGGTCGTCATCATAGGTGTCGGAAATATAGGCAAAGCCGCCGGTCTCGGCGACCAGGTCGATGGTGTTGAGGCTGGAGCGGCCGGTATACCAGCCGCGAGGGGGCGCGCCGGTGGCGATGGTATGCAGGCGAATGGCCTCGGCGATCTGGGCGCGTTCCTCGTCGGGCGGCATGTCCTTGTGCTGGACCCATTTATAGCCGTGGCTGGCGATTTCCCAGCCGGCCTCCTGCATGGCCGCTAGCTGGGTGGGGGCGCGCATCAGCGCGGTGGCAACGCCATAGATGGTGACGGGCAGATTGGCCGCGGTAAACAGGCGATGCAGTCGCCAGAAGCCGGCGCGGGCGCCGTATTCATACATGGATTCGACATTGGCATGGCGCTGACCGGGCCAGGGCGCGGCGCCGATGACATCGGCCAGGAAGGCTTCCGAAGCGGCGTCGCCGTGCAGGATGTTGTTTTCGCCACCCTCCTCATAATTGAGCACGAACTGCACCGCGACATGGGCGCCGCCGGGCCAGTTGGCCTGGGGCGGGGTGGGGCCGTGGCCGTGCATGTCGCGGGGGTAACGCATGGGTGTCGTGCTCTCGTCTGCTTGTCGACTGATAGTATGGCCTTGCCGGCGGCAATCAAGATGCACAAAAATGGACCAGATGGTAAAATATGGGCATTGCGGATCAGTGCTGATGCGATAGTCTGACGGTCGGGGACGACAGACGGAGCAGCTCAATGGCGGGAAGTGGACGCCTAACCACGCATGTGCTGGACACAATGCACGGCACGCCGGCGCGCGGCATGCGGATCGAATTGCTGTTCGTCCATGGCGACCACAATCACCATATCGCCGACAGCTATACCAATGCCGACGGGCGGGTCGACGCGCCGCTGCTGGACGAGCAGCAGTTCCAGCATGGCGAGTTCGAGATCCATTTTCATGTCGGGCAGTATTTCGAGCGCCTCGGCGTCGAACTGGCCAATCCGTTCCTCGACGTGGTGCCGGTGCGTTTCACCATCAGTGAAGACAAGCACTATCACGTGCCCTTGCTCGTCAGCCCTTTTGCCTATTCCACCTATCGGGGCAGCTGAGGCATGACCGTGGTTTCCAACGCCATCCGCTTCATCCTCAATGGCGAGGCGATCAGCCTCACCGACGTCAAGCCAGACACCACGCTGCTCGACTGGCTGCGGCTGGAGCGGCGGCTGCGCGGCTCCAAGGAAGGCTGCGCCGAGGGCGATTGCGGGGCCTGCACCGTGCTGGTCGGGCGGCTGATGGGCGACGAGATTATCTATGACTCGGTGACCGCCTGCATCCGCTTCATGGGGAGCCTGCACGGCAGCCATGTGGTGACAATCGAGCATCTGCGCGGGGAGAACGGCAACCTGCATCCGGTGCAGCAGGCGATGGTCGATCACCATGGCAGCCAGTGCGGCTTCTGCACGCCGGGCTTCGTGATGAGCCTATATGGCCTCTGGATGCGCAATCCCGACCCCAGCCAGGGCGCCATCGAAAAGGCGCTGCAGGGCAATCTCTGCCGCTGCACCGGCTATGCGCCGATCATCCGCGCCGGCAAGGCGATGTCGACCTATGGACTGCCGCAGGGTGACCCGCTCTGGGCCGAGCGCATTGCGCTCAAGGAGCAGATCAAGGCGATCCATGACGGCAGCCGCGTCGAGATCGGTGAAGGCGCCCAGCGCATCATCGTGCCGGCAAACCTCGATGATTTTGCCGAAATCTATGCGGCCAATCCCGAGGCGACGATTGTCGCCGGCTCGACCGATGTGGGCCTGTGGGTCACCAAGTTCATGCGCGCCATCGGGCCGGTCATCTTTATCGGCCAGCTGCAGGAATTGCGGGCCATTGCCGACAATGCCAGCGAAGTCCGTTTCTATGCCGGGGTCAGCTATTCGCAGGCGCTGCCGGTGCTCGCCGAATTCTTCCCCGGCATGACCGAATTGTGGGATCGCGTGGCGGGCGAGCAGGTGCGCAATATGGGCACGATCGGCGGCAATATCGCCAATGGCTCGCCGATCGGCGATACGCCGCCACCCTTCATCGCGCTGGGCGCCAGGCTGACGCTGCGGCGGGGCGCGCATCGCCGCGAGATCAAGCTCGAAGACTATTTCCTGGCCTATGGCAAGCAGGACCGGCAGCCCGGCGAATTCGTCGAGAGCGTCACCGTGCCGCTGCTGCCGGCGGGCGAAAAGTTCGCCGTCTACAAGATTTCCAAGCGCCGCGAGGAAGATATTTCGACGCTGTGCGGGGCATTCCGGGTTTTCGTCAGCGATGCCGGCACGGTGGGCATGGCGCGTATTGCCTTTGGCGGCATGGCGGCAACGCCCAAGCGCGCCAAGGCCGTCGAAGCAGCGCTGGTTGGCAAGCCTTGGACGCAGGCGACCATCGATGCCGCCGTGGTGGCCTTTGCTGAAGACTATCAGCCGATTTCCGATATGCGGGCCAGTGCCGAATACCGGCTGCTGAGCGCGCAGAACCTGCTGCAGCGCTTCTTCCTTGAGACCACCGGCCATGGCCAAAGGTTGCGGCGGGAGGTGGCATGAACAAGCTGCAAGCCCCGATCGCCCTTGCGTCGCTGCACAAGGATGTCCGCCATGATAGCGGGCCCAAGCACGTTACCGGCACGGCCGAATATATCGACGACATGGTCGAGCCAGCGGGCATCATGCATGCCTATCTGGGGCTCTCTACCAATCCGCATGCGCAGATCGCTGGCATGGATTTTTCCGCGACCCGGGCAGCGCCGGGGGTGATCGGCGTGCTGACAGCGGCCGATGTGCCTGGCGACAATGATGTCAGTTCCAATCACAGCCATGACGAGCCTCTGTTTCCCACCGACATGGTTCACTTCTGGGGGCAGCCACTGTTTGCCGTGATTGCCGAGACGCGTGATCAGGCGCGGCGGGCCGTGCATCTGGCCAAGGTCACCTACAAAGACCTGCCCTTTGCCACCAATGTGCGGGCGGCGCAGGCGGCAGGCGGCACGCTGGTGACGCCGCCACTCAAGCTTGAGCGCGGCGATATCGAGGCCGGGCTGGCGGGCGCAGCGCGCCGGATCAAGGGCAGTATCGAGATCGGCGGGCAGGATCATTTCTATCTCGAAGGCCATATTGCCCTTGCCGTGCCGGGCGAGGACGAAGACGTCACGGTGTTTTCCTCGACCCAGCACCCCACCGAAGTGCAGGTCATGGTGGCTCAGGTGCTGGGCATTCGCCTGCACGCGGTGACTGTCAATGTGCGGCGCATGGGCGGCGG
>Ga0123337_10006380_pt1 | contig 11276 bp, 7 predicted proteins | sample frozenSSSSmetaG_FD_89792 | JGI IMG/M metagenome (GOLD analysis project Ga0123337, IMG submission 89792) | Glacier valley bacterial and archeal communities from Borup Fiord, Nunavut, Canada, to study Microbial Dark Matter (Phase II) -... | ecosystem: Environmental > Aquatic > Freshwater > Ice >...
GGCGTGCGTGGTGGCGTGCATATGGCTTTCCTCTCCATTGAGGTGAAACGGACACTTCGCCCGTTACTTACTGGACGGTAACGAAATCTTGGCGATGGCGCAAAAGGTAGCAAACCGGACGCGGAGAAGATCGCAGCGGATAGCGCGCCCGTGACCTAGCGGAAACTTGGCGCATAGGCTTGGGTTCGGTGCAGTGAGCCTCGAACAGATGCCCTCTTGGCAGAGTGCGCGGCCATCGAGAAAGGATTCACCATGGAATACACCCGACTTGGCTCGACAGGACTCAAGATCAGCCGGCTCGCGCTCGGCACGATGAGCTATGGCGCCCCCGACAAGGCGTTTCCCGCATGGGCGATGGACGAGGACGCCGCGCAGCCGTTCTTCCGTCAGGCCGTGGAACTTGGCATCACGTTTTGGGATACCGCGAACGTCTACTCTGCGGGATCGTCGGAGGAGATCGTCGGCCGCGCAATCCGCGAGTACAGCCGCCGCGAGGACATCGTCTTGGCCACCAAGGTCCACTTCCCGATGCACGACGGCCCTGGCGGCTCCGGGCTGTCGCGCAAGGCGATCATGGAGAACATCGACTCTTCGCTGGCGCGCCTTGGCACCGACTTCGTTGACCTCTACCAAATCCACCGCTTTGACCCCACGACTCCCATCGAGGAGACGATGGAGGCGCTGCACGACGTTGTCAAGGCCGGCAAGGCCAGGTACATCGGCGCCTCGGCCATGTGGACCTGGCAGTTCGCGTCGATGCAGCATGCCGCCGACCTGAACGGCTGGACGCGCTTTGTATCGATGCAGGACCAGTACTCCCTGCTTTACCGCGAGGAGGAACGCGAGATGTTCGGCCTTCTCGCCCACCAGGGCGTCGGCTCGATCCCCTACAGCCCTCTCGCGAAGGGCCGTGTCACACACCCGTGGGGCACCACGACCGCGCGCAACAGCAACGATGCCGTCCAAGAACGGACCTTCGTTGACGCCGACGAGCCCATCGTGAATGCAGTCGAAGCGGTAGCGGCAGCGCGGGGCGTGTCGATGGCCCAGGTTGCACTCGCTTGGGTGCTTCGTCAACCCGTCGTGTCTGCACCGATCGTAGGAAGCACCAAAGTCCACCACCTGGACGATGCCGCGGCAGCACTGGACCTGGAACTCACCGACGCAGAGGTCACCGCTCTCGAGGAGCACTACACACCGCGCTGGCCCGCAGGCTTCTAGGCTTCACGGGCGGTGGGTCGTTGCCGGGGCGAAATCCTTCCGCAATCCGTGCAGTTTGAGCACCTCCGTGTGAGTACCGTGGTCCCATGACCGATCAGAGCCAGTTGTTCCCCGGCAAACAATTCATCTCGACGGTCTTGGATGCCCTCGACACAAAGTCGTTGATGAGCGGAGGTCTTGCCCGCGTCTATCTCATGCGAGCCGCGATGGCTGGCGCACTCATCGGGGTCATGTACCTCGCATACTTCGCGGTGCTCGCCGCCTTCGCGGGCGTGGGCGAGGGTGACCTTATCGGAGTGGGCCGCATGGTGGGCGCACTGGTATTCGGCTTCGCGCTCGTGTTCATCTACTACAGCAAATCCGAGCTGCTCACGTCGAACATGATGATCGTTTCGATCGGCACGTACTACCGTCGCATCAGGCCCTTCGGGGCTCTCCGGATACTTGCGTTGTGTTACGCGGGCAACTTCATCGGCGGCCTCGCGATCGCGCTGCTGGTGCTCGGGTCAACCCTCGGTGACGGCGCCGTCGGCGATCAGTTGCAGGCCGCTGTCGAGCACAAGGAGGCATACCTGTCGGCGGGCCTGGCCGGATGGTCCGACCTGTTCATGCGGGCCATCCTTTGCAACTTTATGATCAATCTGGCCATGATCCTGGTCTACAACGGCATGATCAAGGACGAATTCACGAAGTCGCTCGCGATGATCATGAGCGTCTTCGTCTTCGCCTTCGTCGGTTTCGAGCACTCGGTAGCGAACACGGTGGTCTTTACGATCGTGGGACTCCAGGGTGGAATCGACATCGGGCTAGCGCTTGGGAACATCGTCATCGTGCTGCTCGGTAACTTCGTGGGCGGCGGGCTACTGATCGGCTTGTACTACGCATACGCGAACGACGAACAGCGCCACCTTCGTAAGCCGGGCACCCCTCCCCCGGCATAGTTCGCAACAGGTGGGGGTTGACCATGACCTTGAGCGACTCGCGGGCGTCCATCGCGGCTTAGCCGGAGGGCATACCGTCGAGCCCTACCGTCCGGTCGAAGACCTCGCGCGGGTTGATGCGGCCATCGAGAGCCTTGGGGATCGCGCGGTCGATGTAGGGGCGGCCGAGAGCCCGACCGCGCCGATGGCGTCGTGGCCCATTGCCTGGCCGATCTCGGACGCCAACTATGCGAAGGTCTCCCGCGCCGAACATCAATGTGGCCTTCGTGCGTTTCTTTCGGTCTCGTGTCGTGGTGCGACTTCAGTTCATACAATGCGGGTCGCGGAGGCTCCCTGGACTAGCGCCGACCACGCCGACCACGCTGGCGCAAAGGGCATTGGCGTGAACTGCTGCGATGTCACTCAGGCAGCGAGACCGACGGGCTGCCGTTCAACCGGTGAAGGTGCGTTTCAAACTCCTGTTCGACCGTATCCGTGTCATGAGAGTTGTAGAGGATCAGGTTGCGCAGGTGTCCGTAGCTCTCGAGATCGAGCAGGTCGACGAACTGAACCGCAAAGCCATCGACCTCCGAGCGGACAACCGCCCCATCGGCGCGGATCTTGATCGACTCGGAGAGGTGGATCGTGACCCGACACGGGACACCCTCAGGCAAGGGCTGGGCGGTTGGCAACCACAGACCCTCGAAACCGATGTCACGGACCTCTCCGGACACTGTCTCGCCGTCGGCCACAACGTCGACTGGAATATGAGTGTTCACGCGACTGAACTTGCGATGGTTCATAGATTTCACTCTAACCGAATGGGCGCGTGCACAAAGAGAAACACCGCCGATCAGGCGATAGTCCAACCTCCATCGACCATCAGCGTTGACCCGTTGGCCATGTCACCGACGTCGCTAGCCAAATACTGCACGGCCGCGCCGATATCCCCGATCGTCGCGAAGCGTCCGCGGGGAATCTTCGCAAGCACGGCATCGCGGAAGGCAGGCGTGTCGAGCCGCTCCGCCGTCCCTGCGGTATAGGTGAAGGTGGGCGCGACGCCGGTGACGACCACGCCCGCACCGCCCCACTCGAGGGCCAGTGTCCTCGTGACCTGGTTGAGTCCACCCTTGGAGGCGCAATAGACAACCTCGTCTTGGTGAGCCACCACGGAGATCTGCGAGCTCATGTTGATGATTCGCCCGTAGCCGCGGGGCAGCATGTGGCGGGCCGCGGCCTGCGCGCAGAAGAAGGCGGCGCGCAGATTCAGGTCCATCATCGTGTCCCAGTCTTCGACCGTGACATCGATCGCGGGAATGGGCTTCCCCATGCCCGCATTGTTGACGAGGATGTCGATGTGACCAAGGTCGACCGCGATCCGATCGAAGAGCGGCCCGATCTGCGCGACGTCGCGGAGGTCCGCGGCGTAGGTCCGCGCCGAACGGCCGCTTGCCGCGAGCTCATCACGCAGCCGCTCGACCGTGGACTCGCGACCGCCGACAGCGGCGACCACCACGCCACGGTCGATGAAGTGGTCGACAAGTCCCCTGCCGATGCCGCTTGTGGCGCCGGTGATGACCATCGTCTTGCCGCTGATGTCGAAGTCGTTCATGGCACTACCTTGTCACGCGGGCGTCGGAATGCGATTGAAGGGTCCTCGTCCTCACAGGGCATTCTCGTGGTGGCCGCCCGAGCAACCCGGATGTGGCTACGCGCGCGCGGAGCGCTCGCCATGCCTAGAGTCGAGAGATGACGATGTTCGACCCGGCCCGTTTGCGCCGCCGCGGCGCCCTTGCGGCGCTTGCCTCCATGGTCGCGTTGCTGATCGGAGCCTGCAGCGCTACGACCACGCTTTCCCCCTCATCTGCGCCTGCCACTCCCACGATGTCGCCCCCGACCAGCGAGACACCTCGGGCGCCCATGCGCATCGGCCCGCTCGAGCCCGTTGACATCACATGGGCCGAAGGGCTCGATCCTGGCGCCGCGAGGGGCCACTCGCTCAACCTGCCCGCCGGATGGACCGCCGAGGTGTGGGCGAATGTGCCAGGCGCACGTCTCGCGGCTTGGAGCCCCGACGGCAGCCTCATCGTGTCGCAAGCCAAACAGGGAAGCGTCACGATCGTGAGTCCGGGCGTCGGGGGAAACGCCGCTTCCGTGGCATCGCTCGCGACGGGTCTGTCGTCTCCACAAGGACTCGCTTTCACGCGATCAGGGGGCGGTGACGTGCTCGTGATCGGCGAGTCATCACGCCTGATCGCGTGGACCTACTCCGATCAGTCCCTCGGCAACCCCCGCGTCATCGTGGACGCGTTGCCCACCACGGGACACGGCGCAAAGGGCGTCGCGATCGACGGCGACACCGTGTACTTCAGCCTCGGATCGTCGAGCAACCGCGACCCCGTCGACCGCGCTGCCGACCCCGAGCGCGCCGTGATTGTCAGGATCGGCCTCGACGGCGCCGGCTACGACGTGGTCGCTACTGGCGTGCGAAATGGCTTCGGACTGGCCTTTGCTCCTGACGGCACGCTCTTCACCGCGGTGAACCAAGCGGACAACCAGCCCTATCCCTTCCGCGACGGGACCGGACAGTATGGCCAGGTCGTCCAGGAATTCGTCAACGAGAACCCCGTCGATCAGGTGACACGGGTGACCCTGGGCCTCGACGTGGGCTGGCCGTATTGCATGCCCGACGGCACCGCAAGCGATGACCTGGTGGACCTGGGGTACCTCCCAGACCCGCTGCTGAACGCGGATGGCGGCATGCTCGACTGCTCCACGCTCGAGCGGGTGCAACTTGGTCTGCCCGCCCACAGCGCCCCGCTCGGCCTGGCCTTCACCTCGGCGACCCCCTTGCGGGCTGTGCTTGGCGATGGCGCATTGATCGCGGCGCACGGCTCATGGAACAGGGAGCCACCGCGCGAGCCGTATGTGGTGTTCGCGCCTTGGGACGCCGATGCGGGCACCCTTGGCGCAACGGAGCCATTGGTGACGGGCTTCCAAAACGCGGACGGCTCCCGGTGGGGACGAGCCGTTGCGGCCGTGCCTGGCCCGGACGGTGCGCTCTACGTGACCGACGACCTCGCGGGGCTCGTGTACCGCATCGCCCCGCCTTCGACGTAGCGGCGCCCTACGGTCGCCGACACGCTCCCGCGCAAGGGACGAACCCTCACGCAGGAGCGGGGCGACTAAACCTTCTGCAGCGCGGGCAGCGCCGCGACGATCGCCTCGACCTGAGTCTTTGCATCGCCGAACAGCATGTCCGTGTTCTCCTTGAAGAACAGCGGGTTCTGCACGCCTGCATAACCGGTGGCCATGGAGCGCTTGAACACGATGACGTGCTGCGCATGCCACACCTCGAGCACCGGCATGCCCGCAATCGGCGACGAAGGGTCGTCGTTTGCCGCGGGGTTGACGGTGTCGTTCGCTCCGATCACAAGCACCACGTCGGTATCAGCGAAGTCGTCGTTGATCTCGTCCATTTCCAGGACGATGTCGTACGGCACCCTCGCCTCGGCGAGCAGCACGTTCATGTGACCAGGCAGGCGCCCTGCGACGGGGTGAACCCCAAAGCGCACCTTGATGCCCCGAGCCCGCAGGCGCTGAGTCAGCTCGGCGACGGGGTACTGAGCCTTGGCGACAGCCATGCCGTATCCGGGCGTAATGACCACGGACTTGGCCGACATGAGCGCGTCGGCCGCGGCGTCCGCGGAAATCTCGGTGTACTCGCCCATCGGGCCGTCGGCACCCGCGGCGGGGGCACCGTCGTCGGAACCGAAGCCGCCAAGGATGACGGAGATGAACGACCGGTTCATCGCACGGCACATGATGTAACTGAGGATTGCACCAGACGAACCGACCAGGGCACCCGTGATGATGAGGAGGTTGTTTCCGAGCATGAAGCCAGCGGCGGCCGCGGCCCATCCGGAGTAGCTGTTGAGCATCGACACGACGACTGGCATGTCGCCGCCGCCGATCGCGGCCACCATGTGCCAACCGAGACCAAAGCCGATCACGGCCATCACGGCCACGAGCACCACGCCAAGCGTGTGGCTTCCGTCGCCGAGAACTACGAGCCAGATCATGAGGGCCAAGAAGGCCGCAAAGGCGGAGATGTTGATGAGGTTGCGACCGGGCAGCACCAAGGGCGCGGACTTCATCTTGGCCGAAAGCTTGAGGAACGCCACCACGGAACCGGTGAAGGTGTAGGCACCGATCAGCACGCCGAGGGCCACCTCGACCGTGTGGACGGTGTCGCCACCGGATTCCGCGAGGTATGAGTTGATTCCCACGAGCACTGCAGCCATACCCACGAAGGAGTGGAATGCGGCGATGAGCTCGGGCATCTGAGTCATCTCGACCTTGCGGGCGATCGGAGCACCCACCGCCAGGCCAATGCCGAGCACGGCAACAATGAGCAGCGCCGTGAGCCACACCGGCTGACGGTCAGGCAGTTCGGCCGATTCGTACAGTGAGTACCAGACCGTCGCAGCAAGCGCCAAGCCCATTCCGGCGATGCCGATCGTGTTGCCCGCGCGGGCCGTGGCCGGCTTGGAAAGGCCCGCAAGGGACAGGATGAACATGACCCCAGCGATGATGTACAGGCCCTGAATTAGTCCGATGATCGTCACAGTGATCACGCCTCCTTTTGGAACATGCCGAGCATTCGGTAGGACACGAGGAACCCACCGAAAATGTTGATGGACGCAATGGACGCCGCGATGAACGACATCACCAGGACCGCGACGTTCGTCGATCCGAGTTGCATCAACGCTCCGACCAGGATGATTCCGGAGATCGCGTTGGTCTGTGCCATGAGCGGCGTGTGAAGCGCGTGCGAAACCCCGGAGATCACGTAGTAGCCCACCACCACTGCGAGGGCGAAGATTGTGAAGTAAGAGACGAAGGTAAACGGCGAGAACGCGACGGCGAGCACCACGAGTGCGGCGGCTACCGCAGACCCGACCAGGCGCCTGGTGCTCTTCTTTGCCGCGGCCTCGGCGGCGAGGCGTGCCTTCTCCACAGGGTCGATAACCGGCACGTCGGCGACGGGTGCACCCGCTGCCGCGGACACATTCACCGGCGGCGGCGGCCACATCACCTCACCCGCGTGGGCGACGGTGACACCGCGCACGACCTCGTCCTCGAAGTTGAGCACCGCCTGGCCGTCCTTGCCTGGCGTCAGGAGCTTCATCACGTTAACGATGTTGGTGCCGAACAGCTGTGACGTGTGCTTCGGCATCCGGCTGGTGAGGTCCGTGTAGCCCACGATGATCACGCCGTTGTCGGTCACGATGCGCTCGCCTGGCACTGTCAGTTCGCAGTTACCCCCACCGATCGCGGCGAGGTCGACGATGACCGAACCGGGCTTCATGCCCGCGACCATCTCGGCGGAGATGGTCCGTACCGCCTTACCGCGCACGAGTGCGGTCGTGATGACCACGTCGGCCTTGGCGCTCTCCTCGGCGTACATCACCGCGGTGAGCTTCTCCTGCTCCTCAGACAGCGCCTTCGCGTAGCCGTCGGTGGACACCTCTTGCTGGGCGGCCTCGGCCTGCACGAACGTGGCACCCATCGACTCGATCTGCTCGCCCACCTCGGGGCGCACGTCGAACGCGCGCACTTCGGCACCGAGGCTTGCGGCAGTGCCGAGCGCGGACAATCCAGCGACGCCTGCGCCGATCACGAACACGTTTGCGGGGGGCGTCTTGCCTGCGGCCGTCATCTGGCCCGTGAACATGCCGCCGTAATTCTCAGCGGCCTCAATGACCGAGCGGTAGCCTGCCACGTTCGACATCGTGGACAACACGTCCATCGACTGTGCGCGCGAGATGCGCGGCACTGCGTCAAGCGCCATTCCGGTGATGCCGCGCTTGGCCAGGTCCGCGATGTAGTCGGGGCTGGAGGGCGCGCTCATCATCGAAATGAGCACCGAACCCTTGCGCATCTTGGTCAGCTGAGCGGCCCCAGGCGCATTGACCGCTGTGACGATATCGGCAGCCCACGCAGCCTTCGCATCGGCGACCTTGGCGCCCGCGGCCGCATAATCCGCGTCAGAGAACGTGGCCTTCAGCCCCGCGCCCCGCTGCACGACGACGTCGTACCCGAGTGCGACCAACTGGCCGACAGTCTTTGGGCTGGCCGCGACCAGGCTTTCGCCCTTTTTGGTCTCGGCGGGAATGCCAAGGGTCATGGGTGGTGCGGTCTCAACCGACTCGGGTGACTGCACGCTCGATACAGACGTCATTGGTGCCTCTTTGCGTTGACGGATTGTCTCCAGCGATACCCTACCGGGCATTTTTGGACCGCCACCCCGGACGTATATCCCAGGATCCTCCCCGTTTCCTTCCCCCGAAGGGGACCAGCGTCCTGAGGCGCCCGACGCGTCAATGCGCCTCCGTTCATCGCGCCTCGGGCATCGACTCTGAGGATCGCACCCCTCTGTTGAGACGGGACATCGCAGGTCGACTCGTCGTCGGAAGGTCCGCAGGACGATGTCGCCGGATCAAACTCTCATCGAACTCGAGCCGCCGTGGCGTCGGGAGAGCGCCTCGCAGATACCGTCACGTCCATCCGCGGCCCCTCGACTGTCACGTTGACCGTAGGATCCTCGGCGCATTCAGGCGTCCGCATGCCCGCTGGCGGATTCGGGAGCCATGTCGAACGACGCGCAACCGCTCAGAACGGTCAGCCCCACACCGCCGGGACGGTGCGCCGCGGTACGCGGATTCCTCGACCCGCCGCGTTGTTTGCAGTAGATACGCCTCCTTCACGTAGGATCGCCTTGCGACCGAATATGGCCGCGTTTTTCGGAGCCACGCTCCACTATTCCCATGGGCCAACAGGGCCACGGCCGTGAACGCAAGCGTTCGCGGAGATGCGCAGCAGCGTGACACGATCCGCATGAGCGCGGAAGTGTTGGCAGCACAGGTGGGGCCGCTGTTCCGCGACCTGGCGCCGATTCTCGGCGCAGTGGCCCTGATTTCAACGGGCCTAGGTCGCGATTGGCACCGGCTCGGGCTCGCCGCCCGACGAGTTCCGGGGAGAACGAGGCATGGTGCGCTTCGCCGCAGTCGCGGTGAGGAGCTTCACGAAGGAGGAGATGTGGCACGACCAGGCCAACGCCGGTCCAGTGGCGCGCGCACTGAACGTGGCGCTCAGCGGCGCCGTGCACCGCATCCCGCCAAGCAGGAGATCATCTCGATTCTCGCCGAGATCGCCAGGGAGATCGACATCGCGGTGCGGCGCCCGCCGCTTCGCCCGGCCGTGCGCACGAAGTTTCAAGTCGTCGCGCTGCTCGTGCGCGAGGAACGGGCCAGGGTGATGGCCGAGCACGGCCAGGCGGAGTCGCAGCGCTCCAAGAAACTCAAGCAGCTCGACGGCGTGGCAACGCTCCTCGCCAGGACCGCAGCCCGCGACGCCTCACTGCTCCAGCTGCTCGCCGAGGACGCCAGAGTCTCCGACTCGGCCCGCGCCTTTAAGGCGACGGTGATGCGCGCAGGTGGGCTCGAGCCCCCAGAGGAGCCCGCGCCCGCGCCGCCTGTCGCGACGGCGCCGAGTACCAAGAGCCAGGTAGTTCCCCAGTCGGTGGTCTCGCGCCAGCTCGCGAATCCCTTCCTAGCCCCCGACTTCGAGGCCACGGCCGCGCGGAACGCTTCCCGCGCCAGACGGTTGGCCGGCTGGGAACTGCTCGAACCGCTTTTCAAGTCCTTCGAACGCGGCACCGACGGCGTACCCGCCTGCATGGCGCTCCCCGGTGCCCGTTCGACGTTCGCTCCCCTCGGTCGACCGCTCATGCCGCACCAGGCCCAGGTCGTCGCGGCCGCCGCTGCGGGCCATCGCACGTTCCTGCTCGCAGACGAACCGGGGCTCGGCAAGACGGCGCAGGCGCTTCTCGCAGCCCAGGCTGCCAACGCCTACCCGCTGCTCGTCGTAGCCCCCAACGTGGTGAAAACGAACTGGGCACACGAGGTCGAGCTGTGGACGCCCGGTCGTCGATCCACGGTGGTTCACGGCGACGGCGATCGTGTCGACGGATTCGCGGACATCGTGATCGTGAACTACGAGCTCCTTGACCGGCACGTCGGCTGGCTCGGCGACCTCGGCTTCCGCGGCATGGTGGTCGATGAGGCGCACTTCATCAAGAACAAGACGTCCCAGCGCTCTCAGCACATCCTGGCGCTCTCCGAACGGATCCGCACGCGCACGCCCAAGCCGCTGCTGATGGCGCTCACCGGCACCCCGCTGATCAACGACATCGAGGACTTCCGAGCAATCTGGCAGTTCCTCGGCTGGATCGACGACACGAAGCCGCTCGGCGCGCTCATGGGCGCCCTCGAGGAGACCGGGCTCACACCCATCGACCAGGGGTTCTACACCGCAGCACGGGCCCGAGTGATCGACATGGGCATCGTGCGTCGCCGCAAGGTCGACGTCGCCGCCGACATCCCAGCCCGCCGGGTGGCGGACCTGCCAGTCGAGCTAGACGGAGCGGCAGGACGCTCTATCCGCGCCGCCGAGGCCGCTCTTGCGAGCCGGCTGGTCGATCGCTATCGATCCGCCATGGCCGCGCGCACCGCGGGTGGCGTCGGTGACGGGATCGACCACGAGCTAGTGCGCCGCATCGCGGCATCGGAGCTCAAGGAATCGAGTGCCCAAAGCGGTGTGGAGAACGTGTTCACGATGGTCCGCCGCATCGGGCAGGCCAAGGCAGGACTGGCAGCCGACTATGCCGCACAACTCGCCCGCAACGTTGGCAAGGTGGTGTTCTTCGCCAAGCACATCGACGTGATGGATCAGGCCGAACAGACCTTCGCCGATCGCGGTATCCGGTACGCCTCGATTCGCGGCGATCAGACGCCCAAGGCACGTGAAAAGAACATCGCCGCGTTCCAGAACGACCCCGACGTACAGATCGTGGTGTGCTCCCTGATGGCCGCGGGCGTGGGTCTGAACCTTCAGGTTGCCTCCAACCTGGTGCTGGCCGAGCTGTCGTGGACCGACGCCGAACAGACCCAGGCCATTGACCGCATCCACAGGATCGGCCAGGAGGAACCCGTCACCGCGTGGCGGATCATCGCAGCGCACACCATCGACTCCAAGATCGCCGAACTGATCGACGCCAAGTCGGGTCTGGCA
>Ga0123337_10006382_pt1 | contig 11274 bp, 15 predicted proteins | sample frozenSSSSmetaG_FD_89792 | JGI IMG/M metagenome (GOLD analysis project Ga0123337, IMG submission 89792) | Glacier valley bacterial and archeal communities from Borup Fiord, Nunavut, Canada, to study Microbial Dark Matter (Phase II) -... | ecosystem: Environmental > Aquatic > Freshwater > Ice >...
CACTTGCAAACAATAAAAAAGTAAAAGAGGCTGCTGCAATGCTGCAACTAATTTATAAACAGGATGCCAACTGGCGGGAACTAACAAAGCGGTTACCAAAAGTAAATTTGCTCACAGTAAGTGATAATGAGCTGAAAGAATTGGTCCGATAGCAAGAAGTTTTTTAATAGAATAAGCAATAGTTCAGATAAACTCAGAACAAAACCTAACTTCCACTTCAATGTCACTATTTATCACATCTTTAAATTCTGGTAGCAACGGCAATTGCTATTATATCGGTAACGATACAGAAGCTGTGTTGATAGATGCCGGTATATCCTGCAGGGAAACGGAAAAGCGGATGGGCCTGCTTGGTTTGTCGATGGATAAAGTAAAGGCCATTTTTATTTCTCATGAGCATTCTGACCATATCCGTGGCATGGGAGCCATTGCAGAAAAGCATAATTTGCCCGTTTTTATCACCAACAAAACATCGCATCACTGTGGCGTATCCGTAAAACGGGAACTGCGAAATATATTTGTTGCCCATGAAGCGGTAAAAATTGGTGCTCTCTCGATTACGGCTTTTCCGAAGCATCACGATGCAGCCGATCCGCATAGTTTTATTGTCAGCTACAATAATATTAACGTCGGTGTTTTTACAGATATTGGCATTGCCTGCGAGCAGGTAACAAACTATTTTAGTAAATGTCATGCTGTATTTCTAGAGGCAAATTACGATGAGGATTTATTGGCGAATGGGAATTATCCGATCTATTTAAAAAATAGGATACGCAGTGGCAAAGGTCATTTATCCAATACCCAGGCACTTGATATTTTAAAACAACACCGGGCGCCTTTTTTAACGCATCTGCTGCTCTCTCATTTATCAAGGGATAACAATGATCCTGAGCTGGCAAAGCAATTGTTTGAACAACATGCCGGAGGCGTCGAAATCATTGTTGCTTCAAGGTATGGGCAAACGGCACTATACAATATTCTTTTGCAGGGTTCAGAGCAAATTACAGATATAAAAAAAAGCGCATCGAAATCATCGATGCGCCCAAATCAGTTGAGTTTATTTTAGCTATAGTAAGTTACCCGCCTTTGGAAAAACTATCACAGGTTTGAAAGTTTTTGCCTCTTCAAAATCAATGGAAGCATAAGATATCACGATGATAATATCACCCTCTGCTCCTCTACGGGCTGCAGGTCCGTTCAGGCAACAAACACCTGTTCCACGTCCGCCTTTTATCAGATATGTTTCCAGCCTTTCGCCATTGTTTACATTTACAACGGTAATTTTTTCGTGTTCAACCATATTGGCTGCATCCATCAGGTCTTCATCCAATGTAAGACTTCCCACATAATTTAGGTTGGCTTCTGTGATTACAGCACGATGTACTTTTGATTTTAATATTTCTATCTGCATTTAAAATAAACTTTTTAAAATAAATAATTGATTAAGCGAAAATCGATGCAATATATTTCATTATCATGAAATATGTTAAACGATCTTAAGAAAGGTTTATTGCATTTATTTTAAACTTATTCCGGAGTCCATTTTTACCATAGAAAATAATCTGGCAAAGGAAAGTCTCTACTTTTTATTACTGATATAAACTTCTCCTTCTTTTATTTCATCTGCCAGTTGCTGGATGGTTTTTGATACAAATAGCTTGATCAGTTGTTGTTTGATTGATTTGTATTGCGTATGCATTGGACAGGGTTGTATCTCGGAACACTGTTTTAATCCCAGTACACATTTTTCCAATACCTCATCTTCCCCCATTGCCAAAAGTATAGAACGAACCGGCAATTTTTTGGCTTCATCCGTAAGGAAAAATCCTCCATTTGGACCACGAACAGAACTTATTATACTATTTTCTTTTGTGAGGGCTTGCAATATTTTAGCGGTAAACGACACAGGAGAATCAATCGCAGCGGCAATCTCATCAATACTGACTTTTTTATCTGGGGCGCCTTTTTTAGCTATGTAAATAGTTGCCCTTAATGCGTATTCAGTTGCCTTCGAAAACATAGAAAATAAAATTAAAAAAGGAAACTACGGAATTTACGCTCATTCTTTATTTTATTTCTAATCATAAATTCGTCCATTCAGCATATGAGTCTTTTGTTTCAAATAATTTTAAGTTTACCAGCTTAATATTAGACGGGAATTGCTCCTCAAGCATTTGTGCCATGTAGATCAGCAGGTTTTCTGCAGTTGGTTCTATTTCCCATTTCACAAGGTTTTCATGCAATTCAATACCTGGATTTTTAGCCAGCCAGGCAGTGGATAAAACAAGCTTATGGTCAAATCTTTTTATAACCGCATTATTTACCCAAAGTTTTAATTCTTTAAAATCTAAAATAAATCCGGGCGAAGGAATATAGCCGGTATTATCGTCACCGGCAGTAACTTTTACATGTAATTCGTATGAATGCCCATGAATATTTTTGCAGGCTCCATTATAGCCATGTATGGCATGTGCCATTTCAAAATGGAAAATTTTTGTTAAGCTCAACATATTTTAATAAGTATTGGTGTTCAAAATAGCCCCAAAATCTTCAACAGTTATTGTATCATATGGCTGGGGGCACGAACATGAAGGCCCTTTTTCGTATTTCAAATTTGCGTACCATATTCGATTCGTATACAATAATGAAAATTAATTAAGTACCAGTACAAAAAATAATAAATAAAGACAAAGTTATCTTTATTTATTATTTTTGCCGAATAATATTACTTTATAACCATAGAAAAGTAAGTGCTTATCTTCTGAAACACAGGATTTTTTTTATTTAACGGAGTAAGATATGATGAACCGGTTTTTGAAAATAATTCGTTTACTAACGGATATTTTAAGGATACACATTGTTTGGCGGATACAGTATTTCTTTGGGCTACTGAAAGCGCATAATCAGTAGCCGTTTAAAGCATGGATATATTTGGCCATTATCTCCTGCTGATTTCACGAATGATTTAGTCTGATAATATAAAAGTTTTTATCTGCAATGATAAAATTGGCCCTTTATTATTTTTTACCGAATAACCGGAAAAACAGTAGTACATATGAAAGAAAGACAAATTGAAATATTATCACCGGCTGGTTCATTTGATTGTCTGCAGGCCGCTATCAATGCTGGTGCAGATGCCATTTATTTTGGAGTGGAGCAATTGAACATGAGAACCAGGTCATCCAATTCGTTTTCTATTGATGATATTGAAGAAATAAGTGTTCGCTGCAAATTGAGCGGCCTGAAAGCCTATCTAACGTTGAATACGGTGGTATATGAGCACGATATACAATTGTTACGTGCAATTTTAACAGCTGTAAAAAAGTTTAATATTGATGCCGTAATTGCGGCCGACTTTGCTGTCATTCAATTGTGCAATCAAATGAATATACAGCTACATGTTTCTACCCAGGCCAATATCAGTAATATTGAATCAGTACAATTTTTTGCACGCTTTGCGGATGTAGTGGTGCTGGCCAGGGAGCTAACCTTACAGCAGGTTGCATCAATCCGGAAAGAAATCGAACGCAGACAGATTAACGGAATATCAGGTGAGTTATTGAAGATAGAATTATTCGTACATGGAGCTTTGTGTGTGGCTGTTTCCGGTAAATGTTATATGAGTCTGCATACACAGAACGCCTCTGCTAACCGTGGTGCATGTGTGCAGAATTGCCGGCGTCCTTACATTGTGAGAGACGCTGAAACGAATGAAGAATTGCTTGTTGACAATGAGTACATCATGTCGCCAAAAGATTTGTGTACAATTGATATACTGGACCAGCTTGTAAACAGCGGGGTGGATGTTTTAAAAATTGAAGGCAGAAGCAAGGGGGCTGACTATGTCTACACCGTAACAAAATGTTACCGGGAGGCTTTGCAGGCAATTGAGAAGAATACTTATACCAGGGAGAAAATTGAAGTCTGGAAAACGCAGTTGCAAACAGTATACAATCGTGGTTTTTGGGAAGGGTATTACCTGGGACGTAAATTAGGTGAATGGACGCTACAGCCTGGTTCCGTTGCCAGTGAAAAGAAAATATACGTGGGTAAAGGAACTAAGTATTATCCAAACATAAAAATAGGGGAGTTTATCATTGAATCGGGCAGCATTAAAACGGGTGACACCCTGATGATTTCCGGAGCGGCAACTGGTATGGCAAAAGAAAAAATGAAAACACTTACAGTAAATGGTATTGATGGAACGATTGCCCAAAAAGGCGATAAAATTACTTTTCCGGTAGGCGCAAAAATTACTGCCAATGATAAATTATATAAAATTGTAGCAAACGCTGATGCCTAAGATCATACAGTATCGCAAAAATTGCATTGGCTGCGGCGTATGTGTAGAGCAACAACCTGAATTATGGCGTATGTCTAAGAAGGATGGCAAAGCAACCCTGCTCAACGGAACCGGCAAAAAAGCTCTATTTATTTTAAATATACCGATGGTATTGCAAATTCAATCTGAAGCCATTGCAACTGCCTGCCCGGTAAAAATCATAAAAATTGTATGAACGATCACATCATTCATTTTATCAATAAACAAACCTGCGCCAGTGTGTGTTGCGTAAACGAGGCGGAAAAAAGTCCATATTGTTTCAGTTGCTTTTATTCATTTAATAGTGATGAAGGCTTATTGTATTTTAAGTCATCACAGGAAGCGCATCATTCAGGTGTTATTGCAGCAAATCCCTTGGTAGCGGGCACTATACTACCTGATAAATTAAACCTGCTGCAGATAAAAGGAGTGCAATTTGAAGGAGCTGTTTTACCCGATGATCATCCACTGGCTAAGGAAGCCTTTGCGCAATACCACAAGCATCACCCAATGGCATTGGCAATGCCCGGCCATATTTGGACCATCCGGATTTCAAATATTAAGATGACCGATAACAGTCTTGGTTTTGGTAAAAAAATTACCTGGAGCCGGAGTGAATTGGTTGAACAGTAAATTAACGAGTAAAGTTTTTAAAGAAAAATGATCTATTCTAAAATAAGTAGATAATACCTTAGAATACATATTTAAAGAGTGCGTAAATGTTTCTTCCAGATCTTGATTTATTCCCCCAATCAAGATGATCATGATAGTTTTTATAAAGTACATTCTCAACGCCTGCCTGCATCTCCTCAATTGTTTTTAAGCCGTTTGAATTATACCCGATCCTTGCTTTTAAAAGTCTATGCAAGCCCCGTTTGATCTTATCCGGTTCTAGGATTGATCCTTCTTTGTTTAAAGACTGCTTAATAATCCAGTTGTTAGATAATTAATACTAATGGTATATACAGATTATGATGTATGTCAGTTAGTGATGCTGGCAGCTTGTTTACAAGCTTATAGGAATTTATAGGATATGATCTTTGTCAGTTAACTGTAAAATAAAAGTATTTAAATACTTTTATTAAAATGAACGGTATATCTTTACACCCTAAAACAATTTAAAACAAAGAATATGCAGACATTAACAGAAAATATCCTGAATGTAACCTTGCTGGAACCACGTCAAAAACACCCAACCATTTTTGTTCGTTTTGATGAACTGGGAGAAGGCGAAACCTTAACCATTCACAATGACCATGATCCCAAACCTTTGTATTATCAGTTACTGGGTGAAAGGGGAAATATTTTTGTGTGGGAATATCTTGAACAGGGACCAGAGTGGTGGAAGGTGAATATCACCAAACGCATTACCGGCGAAAACGATGAAACCCTGGGCCAGATTGCTGCCAAAGATTTACGCAAAGCTCAGATATTTAAAAAGTACGGTTTGGATTTTTGTTGCGGCGGAAAGAAAACCGTTAAACAAGCCTGTGCTGAAAAAGGACTGGATGCAACAAAGATTGAACAGGAGCTACAGCAGGCAGATAAAGTACCAGCGTCAAGACCTTTACCTTACACCGACTGGAGTCTGGACTTTTTAGCAGACTACATCGTGAATACCCATCACAGTTATGTGATAAAAACGTTACCTGATTTGCGCTCCTATGCAGCGAAAGTAAAGCAGGTGCATAGTGATCATCATCCTGAATTGATTCGCATTCATGAGTTGGTAGAGGCCATCAATGCAGAGTTGACCAGTCACCTGGTGAAAGAAGAAAGAGTATTATTTCCATACATCAAAGCATTGGTTGCTGCAAACAACAATACACAACCTTTGCAGGCTGCACATTTTGGGACCGTGCAAAACCCAATCAATATGATGGAGATGGAACATGAAGCCGTAGGCGAAAATCTTGCCGAGATCAGGGAACTTTCAAATAATTATTCATTACCCGAAGATGCCTGTGCCAGCTACAGCTTACTGTATAGATTACTCGAAGAGTTTGAAGAAGACCTTCACCTGCACATTCACTTGGAGAATAATATCCTGTTTCCAAAAGCATTGGAAATAGAAAAAAAATTAAATCCCTAAAAAAAACAGTTAAAAGAAAAATGCCCATCCGATGGTTTTGTAATTAAAGCCAATGTTTATCAATAAGTGAAATAATTGCAGGATGGGCATTCTCTTTTAATTTGTTGCAGTTTAACCGAATTCACCCAGGTTAAAGTTTAATTATAATTTTAATTCTATAGCATCATGATACTTAACGCCAATACAAAAATTGCAGCCATTTTAAAAGAGCATCCGGATGCTCTGGAAGCAATTATTAGCATCAGTTCAAAATTTGAAAAGCTTCGCAATCCCTTGCTGCGCAAACTGATGGCCGGACGAACCACGATTGGCATGGCAACCAAAATCAGCGGTTGCACCGCAACTGCTTTTTATGAACAGTTGCAACCGTTGGGATTTGAAATCGATACCCTTACGTTGCCAGCAGAAGAGGAAAAAACAGCCAGACCTGATTTTATGTTGAATCTTAAAAAAGAGCAAATAGTTGAACTGGATGTTCGCCCGGTTATTGCTTCCGGTAAAGACCCGCTCAACATCATTACAGAAAAGGTAAAAACAATTAAAGCAGGAGAGGTGTTGAAAATCATCAATATTTTTGAGCCCATTCCATTAATGCAGCTGTTGGAAAAGCAAGGCTTTTTAGTGTATGCAGATGTAATCAATGACAACCTGGTGGAAACTTATTTTTTAAAACAAAATAAAACAGGTGAAACAATTACAACGCCAAACGCCGATACAACCACCACCGGCTGGGATGAAGCGTTGCAGCGATTTGGCGATAAAATAAAAAGCATTGATGTTCGCCAGATGGAAATGCCATTGCCGATGCATACCATTTTAGAAGCCCTCGATACATTGCCCTGCGATACCGCTTTATTTGTTTACCATAAGCGAATCCCCGTTTTTTTATTGCCCGAATTAGCAGAAAGGAAATTCGATTATCGCATCCGGGAAATCAGCGATGGAGAAGTGCACTTATTAATTTTTAAAGCCTGATATGTTTACTGCCAATAACACGGAGAACCTGGTTAAAAATACAACGCATAAAGTTGTACTGCCCTTCTATTTGTATGCAGCCTTATCTTTTTTATTGGCTACCATTCTGCTGTTTTTCTCAAGCGCAGCATTTACCCAACATTATTTTCATCCCCAGGTATTGGCCATCACACATATCATGGCGCTTGGCTGGGGCACCATGATCATTCTCGGGGCCAGTCACCAGTTGGTGCCGGTTTTAATTGAAGGAAAGTTGTATAGTAACGGCCTTGCCTATGCTTCGTTTGTGCTGGCAGCTTCAGGCATCCCTTTGTTGGTTTACGGATTTTATTTTTTCAATTTAGGCTGGCCGGCCCGGTGGGGCGGCATCCTTATCAATGCAGCCATTATAACCTATGTAATAAATCTGGCCATCAGTATGGCAAAGAGTAAAAATGAAAACGTGCATGCCGTTTTTGTTTTTACCGCTGCTTTATGGTTGCTGCTTACCACTGTAATCGGACTGTTGTTATTGTATAATTTTACTGCCACTATTTTCCCAAAAGACTCCCTGCACTATCTTCCGTTGCATGCACATTTTGGTATCATCGGCTGGTTGCTATTGCTGGTAATCGGTGTTGGCTCCCGGTTAATTCCCATGTTTCTGATTTCAAAATACAGCAACACAAAATTGCTTTGGACCATTTATGGTTTAATCAATGGTGGCCTGGTTTTATTCCTCCTACTGTTTGTTTTCGCTGATAATACTGCTTTCTATTTTATACCGGCAGTTGCGGTCATTTTGGCCATTGCTCTTTTTGGCTATTATTGTTATTGCAGTTATGGCCAGCGAATCCGAAAGAAAGTAGATGAGCAAATGAAAGTTTCTTTATTGTCAGTAAGTATGATGCTGCTGCCACTGATTTTTTTATTCATTATTATTGCTTGGTTGATGACAGGCAAGGCAAATCCTCAGTTGGTAGTTGCCTATGGGTTCATCGTTTTTTATGGTTGGATCACCGCCATCATCTTTGGAATGACTTTTAAAACGCTGCCCTTTATTGTCTGGAACAAGGAATATCATTTAAAGGCGGGTCTTGGCAAAACGCCCAATCCCAATAATTTATTTAGCAGCCGTATTTTTGGTGCCATGGCAATTGCATACCTGGCGGGGTTTGTGTTGTTTATCGCAGGTATTTTATACGCCAACACAATCGTGCTGCAAATTGCCACCCTATTCTTATTGGTTACTGCAGTTTTGTACAACTGGAATGTGATAAAATTACTACTCCATAAATCGATCACGCTATGACAATTATAACCAACAATAATCTCAAATGCACGATTGCACAAGCCGCATTGCAGAATGTGATGGATCCTGAAATTGGTTTAAATGTAGTAGACCTCGGTTTGATATATCAAATCGATTTTGATGAAACCAATTTAAAGATTTATGTTGCAATGACGCTCACCACGCAATTTTGCCCAATGGGAGAATCCATTTCCGCTGCCGTAAAAAGGGCATTGGAAAATACATTTACCGATATGGAAGTACAACTGGAAATAACGTTCGATCCTCCCTGGAGCCATGAGCGCATATCCGAAGAAGGACAAATCTTTTTAAACCAATAACCATGCTCAGCCTCACCTGCAAAACTGCCATCAAAGCTGTGATATACCTGGGATCCAAAAATGAAACCGGTACAAAATCGGGCATTAAAGAGATTGCAGAATTTATTGATGCCAGTGAACATACCGTTGGGAAAATGTTGCAAATATTGGCAAAAGACGAAGTAATCAACAGCACCAAAGGTCCCAACGGCGGCTTTTTTATTACGCCCAAACAACTACAGCAACCCATCTTAAATATCATAGAAGCCATTGATGGCAAAGAGGTTTTTAAGCAATGTGGATTGGGGTTAAGCAAATGTTCCGCCACGCATCCATGTCCCATTCACAACGATTATAAAGCTGTAAGAGACTTGTTTGAAAAGCTATGTAAAGACAAAAAAGTGAGCGATTTATTTGAACCCGTAAATAACGGATTGGCTTACCTGGTAGGATAGGGGTCGTTGTGGATATTTTTTATTGGCCAGGCAGAAGGATGTTGATTGAGCTTTAGTGGCGTCGCACTCTTGTACTTAATATCTTTAATGAGCTATACCCACATTATTTGTATTCACCTATTAGTTTTTTTACAAATCATTCAGGTATTATTTAAACTAACAGTTTCCAATAGGGGCGTTTTAAAATGTGAATCATCCAGGAACACTACTCAATATTTCACCATTGACCATTCACCATTCAATGTCGTTTACTTAGGAAATCCCTGATCACTATTTTGTAACGTTCGATGAAATTTTTTATATCATTCTATATGTTTCTACGGCCTCGAATAAAAAGTGCTAGAAATTTTCAACATCAGCCGTTAAGAAATCAAGGCTGTTTGAGCCGGGCATAAGGTTCAAGGTATTGATCTACCGGCGGCGAGTTCCTTGATTTTAGGCTTATGTTGAAAATTTCAGCCTTTTTATTCGCAGCCTTGATTTTTTTTGTTTCTTTTTTGTATCAAGACAAAAAAGAAAGCAGAGTCTACGCAATATAAAATCCGAACAGCTTAACTAAACGACATTGATTGACAATTCACCATTCACCCTTTCCCCTTAAGTTTTTCATTTAAAATTTTCTCAAATCTTTCTATCAGCGAAAGAGGAGTTTCGCCCAGTTCATGCGACATGCTACCCAGGGCATCACCCACTAAATCAAGCAGCATATTGTATTTTTCAAACTGTGCATATAAAATTTGCTCGTCGTCGGTTTCCCAACAATTGCCTTCATCACTCAGTATAAAATCTTTTAGGTACTTTTTAGAAATGTACTTCAGTAATTTGATGAGCGCAATATGCGCCTCCGGACCGGCCACTGTGTTTTGGTGGCGGTCGTGTACATCAACTCCTTATCAAACTGAATTCCATCATACATATCGCTGAATTGCAGGTTTACAGGTGAACATAGCCTTCCCCCGGGCAAAAAGCTTAAAAAAACAGGTTCACAATCCTCAGGGGCAAAACACAAACCTTTTAGATCATCCTTTCCATTTCCGTTAAAAATATGCGGCGCCAATTGAAGGGTATTGCAAATCTCCATTACTTCTTTTATCAGTTCGTCCAGTCGGTTTTCGTCGCAAATGCTGCCGGAGTAGTATATCGTCAATCCCATAAAAATAATTTATCCTAAAGTAGTGAAGGCTTGCCATAATCACAAGTTTTAGCTATGTTCAATTTTTGAAAAAGCGCTTTCAGTTTCTTGTAAAATATTTTTTATCGAAAAAATCAATAAGCATGCAAATAATCCAAAGCATTCAAAACAGAATTTATGAGTTAAGAGGCGAAAGGGTAATGCTGGATCTAGATCTGGCCCAGCTTTACGAGGTAGAAACCAAAGTATTAAACCAGGCAGTTAAACGCAATCTGAAAAAATTTCCGGAAGACTTTATGTTTCGTCTTGGCATTGAAGAATGGCAGGCCGTGAGGTCACAATTTGTGATGACATATGAAAGCTCCCCTGCTTTAAGGTCACAGATTGTGACCTTAAAGCAGGGGAGAGGAATGCATAGTAAATACATGCCGTATGCTTTTACCGAAGAAGGAATCGCAATGCTAAGTGGAGTCCTCAATAGTGACAAGGCAATCAATATGCACATCGCCATCATGAGGGCATTCGTAGCCATCAGAAAAATTTTGGTACAGCAAAACGATCTTAAGGAACAAATGAAAGCAATAAAGGAACAAATCGGTGTACATGATACCCAACTTAACCAGATTTACGAAGCTATAGAAAACCTGCTGGATGCCAAAGCAGCCGAACGAAAATGGAATGAGCGGGAAAGAATTGGTTTTAAAAAGTA